>Ga0247833_1002696_pt1 | contig 25471 bp, 18 predicted proteins | sample LaCruzMarch2015__7_FD_187117 | JGI IMG/M metagenome (GOLD analysis project Ga0247833, IMG submission 187117) | Freshwater microbial communities from meromictic Lake La Cruz, Castile-La Mancha, Spain - LaCruzMarch2015_8m | ecosystem: Environmental > Aquatic > Freshwater > Lake | place: Spain... | reverse complement strand
CTTTTATGTCAAGACTTATTTTGACTCTGATTTCTCTTAATTGTTCGATAAGCGTTTTTTCTTCCGTTTTGTTGATTTCCTTAGTCTTCATACGCTAAATAAATTAATTTTTTTATTCAATGTTGGAAAGTCCCCGACCACCTCGAAGACTATTCCATTTTGTTTATCTTTTTCTTAAGCACAATTTAAATACTTTCTAAGTTCTTTTGGTTTCAACTTTATATTTTTTACGGCATTTTTAGAGCGATAACAGGTAACTATTACATTTGAATCGCCCGAAACAATTACAACTGTATTCATAAATTTATTCTTATGGTGCTGTAGATGAGCCGGAATATCTTTTTCTCCCAACACATAATACAAAAGTCCTTGTTTGAATGTAGTATTACCGTACTCCAGAGCAATAATTATTTTATCAGTATTTACACCTCGCTGGCACGAACGTTTATTGGAATGCGAGGTATGAATAAAATTGAAATCTAAACTCTCTCTTAAGTCATTTTCATAAACACTGTAACGAATATCAAATGGGTTCATGGAATTATTAATGATCTTTTTCATTTGTTGGTTTTTTTAAAATTTTAAGTTGTAAATAATTTCATTTAATGAATCAAGAACGGCATAAATAGGCAGGGTGAAATTTTAATCACATGAATGAGTAAGGATTAATAAAGGCAGAAATAGTTCTCATTGAAAACAGCGTGTCCAAGAGCAGAACTAAAAAGCTATGAAACAGGATTTTTAAAAATAGGGTAGAACCCAAAAAGAAGATGAAAATTAAAATCGAAATTTGAAAAATGCATACTTATTTAGTTAATTATGAATTTAAACAAAGGAAATTAATCATCTTATTCGACATTTATTACCAGGTCGCTGGTTTTCACAAAACCAAATACCCAATGATAAAGAACTAAAAGATTTTAAATAAAAAGTTGTAAAAAGTTGAGAAATAAAAATTAAGTTAAGGTTACTTCGATAAATAAATCTTTAAAATTTCAAGTGTTCTTATTTTCAGATGTTTGAAAACATCATTTCTCCAAATATTTTGCAAAAATAGTAATTTTTCTGAAAAATCCAAAATAATAATAGTTTTTTTTGATTTATAACGTAGGTTTCTCGGGTAATAAATATGCCCAATCCTTCATATTCCAGGAGTCATAGATTAGTTGAGTGGAATATAACTCTGAGTCAAAACCCAGTAATTCGTCAAAATCTACTTCAAATAATGGATCAAGACATAAAAATAAAGAATTTGGGTGTTCTGACAATTCTATGTAACCCCATTTGACACCTACTGCAAAGGTAATGTGAGTTATATAATGGGTAACTGCATTTTCTTCCATGAACTCTTTTGTAATTTCAGCTTCCTCTTTCAAATATTCCCATTCATCTTCATGGGCTATAATTTGTAGAATAGCTTTCAGGTTTTCTTGAGGAATACTATAAGCGTCAAATTGGATCATGTCAGCATTCAAAAACCGCTCTCTGCAATTAATTAACTCTGGATGTAACTCAATTACTTTATCAAATGTAATGGTTGGAATTTTATCCACAACAAAATCAACAAATTTCTCAACTGATTCTATATTTTCTGTTGTTAAATACTTTAAGTTCTTTCGAAAAGATATGTGGAGGTAATCGATTTGACAAATTGTCATTAGACCCATAAAATGATATTTTAATAAATCTTTTGAAATTTTGTATTTTACAACCCCATCTTTTTTTTCTTGTTCCAAAATAACTTGAGGTGCTTCGAAAGAAAAATTCTGTATGAAGTGTTCTAAGTTTTCATCTATATTATAAATTGAGGAACTTGACTCAAAGCCAATTAATTCTATCAAATCTTTTACTTTAAAACAAAAATATTTGTTTTCGAAAGTTCCATCAATAAGAACCCCATCATCGATAAAAGCTTGTGCTTTTGAAACAAGTGGTTTATCCACAATTAACAAATAACGGATTAAGAATTCACGAAAGGATTCTTTCGTATGAAATCGGTTAACTTTAGTCAATAACATTAGAAAACAAAGTACGTCTTGTTGAACTTCCGAAAATTTTTCCAAAGTTTCTGGTGCTACCTTAGCCGTAAATTTACCTAAACTATAGACTGCCATAATATGAGTGTTGATTTGTATGTTATTCTATTAAGGATTTAGAGAGTTTAGAAGCTATAAACTGCTATAAACAGAAAGGATAAACATATCACTTCTCTTTTAGATCCTTCAAAGTTAGCTCCAGAAAGATCTAAATTACTTAAGTCCAAGTCTATCAGGTAACGATTATCTAAACAGAAGGGGCTTCCCATTTTTATAATTTCATCTATTTGAAATTCAGTAGATTAAAGAAAATTATGTTGTTTAATGATTTACTAAGTGCTTTACTTTATTTCAGTTGACCTTAAATGATTCAATATGCCCATGGTTACTCGAATATACTCCAATTTTATAAACTAAGTAATCTATATTTTTAGACTTGAAAGACCATTTATTATTTGATAGCCATTTTGCTCTGTTTAAAGCATATTTTTTATCATTCAGTTTTTCTGAGAATCCAGAATTAAATTTATCAAATTTATCTATAAAGTTGATAAAATAAAACTCTTCATGAAAAGTCTTTGCATCATCCCTAAATCTATAATCACCATCTGAATCTGATCGAAATTTCCTCATAAATTATCAATTTTTTTAAAAATTCCATACTATATAAATTTCCAACCCCACTGTTTTTTCTCATTATGGAATGATTTAATCACTGTTCCCGTGAATTGCATGCCATCTTTGAGTTGATATTTTGTAATTAACAGTGGATGAATAAAAACATCATCTATAAAACCAAAGGATTTACCTTCCTGAATTTTTACAACACCTGAAATTTCTTTAACAAATTGTTTTTTAAGATCTTCAGCATTTACCTTTATGGCTGTGTAAACTTGATGCATTCCTTCGTTACTTCCTCCCTGAAAACGAACCATCAGCGTTTCTCCCACTTTAACCTCTGAAATTAAGCGTTCATACTTGAAAAAACCAAATTTATTTTCAGATGCTATGAAATTTAACATTTTCTTGTCCTTATTAACAAATTCAACGATGATTGGCACTTCTGGAATGTCGTTATATAAAAGGGTATCCGCTAAGGGTAAATAGGATTTATAAAAATTAAAATTCGACTTTGATTTGTTGGCTGTTTTATACCAATCCAAATTTTGCCAATTAATTACCTCCTGTGGTATTTTATAGCCTTTCTCATTTCTTGAATTTACCAGTAATTCAATTTCAGTTTTTGCTTCATTATAGTATTTTTTATCAATTAGGATTTTAGCCATTTTTTGTCTGACACCAATCATCATCTCAGCTGGATTGTCACAGGAAAGTGCCCTGCAATAGCAAGCAAAAAATTTATCCTCCTCGCTTGAAAATGCCTCTGCAAGCATTTCCCATACCCAAAATTGGTTACGTTTCTTCTTAGCAAAGGGTAAAAAAGATTCAAGTAAATTACCTTTGTTATCTAAAGCAATTAATAATTTGGCATAAAAAAAGGCCGGATATTGAAAATGAGGATGTTGTTCCATTAATTGTGATAAAACAGGGAGAAAGGCCTCGGCGCGTTCTCTATAAAAGATTTTTTCACCTCCAAATGATTGTTTTGGTAACAAATGTTTCGCGTAGGCAATATAGCCTTGTTCCGCGATGGCCATTACTTCCTTTCCGCCTTCTATTTTTACTTTTTGGAAATCATCAGGGCTGAAATTATTAAAATCCCACCAGTCAGCAAATTCAATATATCTATCAGATTCTTTCAAACCTTTATGCATGGAATTAAAAAGTACACTAAACCATTTAGAATTTCTTTTTAGGGGCAACGATTTAATGGCATCAAATAAAGGAAGTAACCGGTTAATATCCGCATTGGCTTCGTAAAAAATATAATTGGCAGCTTTTGCTATAACTATTGAAAGATTCTCGAAAAACATCTCTTCAGAGGCAGGTAAATCCAGATCCTTTACCTCTTGAATTTTCGCTAAAAACAGCTCTGAATTTGAAATATTTTCATTGAGTTGAGAATATAATACCCAACTTATATTCCGTTTTCCCCATATATTTGAAGGGTCATTTAGTAATTCTGCTTTTGCCATAGCATAAGCTTCCTCAATTTTTCCATCCTGTCTAAGTTCCTTAATTTCTTTAGCTGGCATAACTCTCTTGATTAAATGTTGATAATGCCAGCTTAATATCTGATAATAATAACTGACTGTTTATTTTATTTTGAACAGGAACAATGCGTCCAAAAAAACCATTCTTTTTATATTCAAAATCCAATGTGACTTCTTCATTATTTCGTTTAAATGTATATCTCTCTTTGTATTGCATATGTTCAATTTCATCAATAATAATATTTGTATCCTTGAAAAGTATTATTAAATCATCATATAAGCTTCTTGTAAATGGAAATTCTTCTTCCACGTTAAGATCAAATTCAATTTGACTAATAATGGTCTCCGCTGTATTTCGTTTTATGGTAATATTTGGCAAATGGGTTAATAATTCAGCAAGCACGTTATTAAATGTACTACTTGGAGAAAGATTTGGCATAAATGCAAATGGTTTTCTATATTCATTTTGACCATTTATGTAAGTTCTAAAAACAGCTTTTTCATGCTCTCTCAAAAAAGAGTATCTAATTTCAAAACCTAATCTCTCCCAGCCAACAACTTCTATGTATTGGTTTTTTACAGCCTGTCGTACTTTAATAAAATGATCCTGAATTTGAATAGGCTCCTTCACAAGTTTGAAGACGGAAAGTTGTTTCAATAATTCATCATCAAGACTGATTTCTTCTGTTTGAACCTGTTCACCTGTTAATTCATTTAGAGAATTGATAACGGCGACATCTAGGAATGCCATTGCAGAATAGGAATTGAAAAAAGGTGGATTTAATGCGTATAATTTTTTTGAAGCCCGAGTGATTGCTGTATATGACCAGCGATAAAAATCATGATTTGTTTTACCTGCTCTCCTTTGTTTATCCGTAAAGCAGTCGAAACCTTCCAAATTATCATTGTCCCAAACGGTAAATACATTATCCCATTCGCCACCTTGAGCCTTGTGGCAAGTAACTGCATATCCATATTTAACAAACAGGCAATTGAAATATTCGTCTTGTATAATGGCTTCCTTAAACTCTTTTGTTTTGGGTTTCAATTCCTTGTGCCTGGAGGTGAAATCTACATACAGCGCCTGGGTTTCTTCCGGCTTCAAATAATTATCTCCGTAAAGGAAGTTTTCAAGCATCTTACTTTTTACAATCTTGTTATTGCTTTCTGCATCAGGGAAAACCAACGTCACATCACGCCAATAAAGTGTAATGGGATTTTTACCTCTTAATGCAATGGTTCGTTGTGTAACAGTATCACTTACTTCATTGACAACGGCAAACTCACCGTTAAAAACGCCTTTTCTATAATTATTTCCACCCATGATAACAATATCACTTTTTTGAATGGGTAAATTAGCATTACCAAATCTTCGTTCTCTTATTTGTAAATTGAGGTCAAGACAGGTTTTGTTTTTACTGGCAATGATAATTTTGGGATTTGCTGCTTCTTGCCAGGTATCAAGAAAAGTTTCATAAGTAGGATTTAAAATATCCTTTCCATTGGAACGTAAATTGAAGTCGTTGAAGTAACTTGCTGAAATACTCTTTCGTATTTTTGCCGCTGCTTGTAAAATGCCGCTGACCCCACCTTGCCGTTTCACCTCTTTCATTTCCGTTTCTTCGGAAGAAAGATTAAACTTCTCTTTAAGATAAACGGTGTCGAAAGCTTTTGAACTATTATCACCTATCGGAGGTAACTGACAAGGGTCTCCAACGAAGATGATTTTAGAATTTACTTTAGGATGTTCAACTCTGGTATAGGTAATCAAATCAGACAATAATTGATCTGTACCAAAACAAAAAAATTCACTTTCGCTTTTGGCATCAGACAACATAGATGCTTCATCCACTATAAATATTTTCCCGGCCACATCTGTATTATTCCGGATATTATAATTGTAATAGAAAGAATCACCTTCTTCGATCTCTACCATATCCTCATAGCTATAAATAGATTTATGTATGGTAAAGGCTTCTTGTCCGGTTTTTTCCCTCATTACTTTGGCTGCACGGCCTGTTGGAGCCATCATTACAAAATCCTTTTCAATATTATTGAAATAATCTACTAATCCTTTCAGGATGGTTGTTTTACCACTACCTGCATATCCTTTCAACATAAACACCGGAACCGGACTATCTAAAAAAGCCTCCAGTTTAGTTAAGGCAGTTTCCTGGCCTTTACTAAGATTTAAATGCTTAAAATGATTAAATATGTTCATGTTAAAAACTACAATTATGATAATTATTTTTGTTTTTTAAGACTTGGATAGTTGCCATGATTCCTACTATTGTGAGTATAATTGAAATAGTAATTAACCAATTTGAAAACCAAAGCCCTAATATTATTGCAATTACAAAATGGTGTATTTTTTTTTCAAATGAATAATTGATTTGCAAATTAAAAGCTGATAAATAGTTTTTAACTATTTTAAATAAGAAAAAGATGGAAATAACGAAAATAATATTGAGAACGTTTATATCAGATGAATTAAGATTGTATAACGCAACAAGTATCATAATAGAACCTGATAGTTGATGATTTAAAAAATCTAGCTTATCTGCAATTAACCAATATAAAACTAATCCTAAGTAGAACTCTGCAAATGTGCTATCGATTGAAATAAGGATTGAGCCAGAGATACCGAATAATATTCCAAAAAAAATATTTGCCCCTTTAAAAAGAACTGTACCATGCTCATTTACAGCATCAGCTAATTTTTGACTTATACCAAAGATTAAAGAAATTAAAATTACACTTATCATATCGTTTTATTTGTTGACACAAAATTCCACGAAACCTGTGCAGCCAAAGTGCATAGTTATTTATTTTTTAAAAAGGCAATCCTTCGTCTTCGCTATTTAGAATAGAATCAACCGTATTAACTTCATTATCAGGCGTTTTTTGAGTGCTTGTACCAGCTAACTCAATTTTCCATGCTTTAATATCGGTGTACCATTTGTTGTTGTATTCCCGGCTTTCGATGTCAAAATCAATTTGCAATAAGTTACCGATTTGCAATTGACCTTCATTGATCTTATCTCCCCAAATGGAGATGCATACTTTTTTTGGATATTGACCATCTGTTTCAACAATGATATCTTGTTTTTTCCAGTCTCCATTTTTACCTGTACCCGCTTGGATTGGAAGTAGCTGGGATAGTTTACCTGTGAGTTGCATAATAATCTATTTAAATAATCTCGTAAAAACATCAATAAAAAAAGAAATATCATTGGCATTTATCCTGTAATTCGTCTTTACTTTTCCCGTTAAATGGGCTGCGACATTGCTTCTGTAATACCTGAGTGCCATAATTTGATTGACATCATTTTTGGGGATATTGTCTCGGAAATATAAAATAGTTATCATTTTTACTAACGACGATATATCCAAGCCAGATTTATATGAAGAAATTAGTCTCATGCTTTCAAATACATTAAATGAGACGGGAGTTTCATTTGAATCTTCTTTCTGAAAGGGAAATCTTCCATTTACCAATTCAAACCACGTTGATATTTTTTGATTAGGTTGATTTATGAAAATATGCTTTGGACCGCTTTCATCTTTCGCCCAAATTGAACCAGAGGATAACCTATTTCCGGAAGAATTATCACTCCCAAAATTTCCAACCATACCTAGTTCACAATAATTTTCAAGAATTTGAAATGCTATTAAAAGGCATTGGTGAATAATCGCCTCATCTGAATTATCAAGTCTAAGTAAATTAAATATTTGGTCAAGTAATCCGTTTTTTTCAATAATAAGATTCGCAGACTTCTTATCTTTTTCCAAGGTAATTTTTGAAAATATGTTATTTTTCTTTAAATCCTCAATCTTTCGAAAAATTTCAGCTAAAAATACGTCTTTTACAGCATTAGAAAGTTGATTACTAAAATGACTAAATGATGCAATAGTTTCACTCCTTGTATTATATGTTTCTGGGGACTCTTTTACTGAAAAATATTTTACACCTAAGTCTAAGCATTTTTGATAATTCCAAACTTTATTTGATGCTGTTGAAACAACCACTTGAATACCCGGATTATACTTCTTTAAGAATTTGATAATTTGAATTCCTGAAAGATTTTGAAAATCTTGTTCTGAGAAATCATCATCGTGTAATCTAAGATCGATAATAAAAATATCAATGGGATCGACTAACTTAAATATTTCGAGTAGCCATTGCTCTATTTTTTTTATTAATTCTACCTTCGTTTCATCCTTTTGGAAATTATTAAAAGGCATGGCAGTAGCTTTTGATTTATTGAGAATATAACCATAAAACTCCAGCCAACCTTTGTTAATTTCATCATCTATTATTCCAATCTTTTTGCCCTCAATACCTTTTAGAATGGCATTTATAGTATGTTTCTTAGAATTAAATTTTTGACGATTTGCTTTCGCCTCTATATGCTTAAAGTGTAATGTTTTCAAATAATCCAAATCGTATATTTTATTCTGTAAACTAACATACGATGTATTCGTATCGTCACTTTCAAGCATTGAAAAATATCTCACCAAGGCCCATTCATTAGCAATAGAATGATGAGATTGATAATTTGCAGGTGGATTAATAAATATTGAATTAACAAATAAGGAAAAATCATCCAACGGCTTTATCCTACCATCAGCAAACCATTTCAATGCTTTTTGATAATCATCTAATAACTCCTTGATTAAATAGATGCCTTTTGTGAATAATATGGATGGTTCTGGATGTGTTAAACCCAGGTACTGGAAACTTTCTTCAGCAATTAAAACGATTGGCATGTAAGCTTTAGCTCCTAAGCTCTTTGTCAATCTAATATGATATGCCAATCTCAATCCAAGGTATTCTAAATAGTTCTTCGATAGAGATACTTTAATGAAAACGATATCACATTTCTCAAGTTTCAGCTTCAAACCACCATCAGTCAAATTTTCATTTATGTAAAAATCAACATCCTTGTCAAAATCTACATCAAATACAAACTGCTCCGCCAAGGGAAATAATTCGGTATTATTAAAAGAGGTGTTATTACTATGTATTAAAAGTTTTTTCATGCCATTTCATTTATTACTCTGTCAAGTACGTATTTTATATCCTGAACATGGTCATAAGAAACCGGTGTTAGGTCATCAGCTGAAAAAATTACCTTCGTTTTCTCATTTACTAAGTCTGCTTTTATAGCGGAATTAATTTGCAAGTCTCTTACCCTTTTGATTAGTTCACTATCATCAATTTCAGAATCCGGGAATTGTAATTTTAACGCTTTCTTATTTAAAGCCACCGCGATATTATTTCTCAGGTTAAGGAGTAAACTCAATTTCCATTTTTTTCCAAACTGAAGCACCAATAAATTAACAGTATTACTTTCTTCACAAGCTTCAATAAACATTTTAAGATTCTCAGCATAAAACTCTTTGGAATTAATATGGAGAAAAGGGAAATCTAAATCTTTCAGAACACTTGATGTAATACCACCAGAAAAGAAAATCAACGGCTTTCTCTTTATTCTGCAATATTCTTTTAGTGTATCTCTTATGTCATTTGACAATGCAGACCGGTGAGAGGCAATACATTCGTATTGATCAAGTGGTTTTGTGTCATTATTCTTTAAAGAGACTAATAGATTATCAAAATCTAAACTCGTAATTATTGAAACCGATTTGCATTTCTTCAATTCAAAATCAGTATATTGATCAAGGCGAGCTATTCTATCTTCAATTATGGCGATTTTCATGTTCTATTTGTAAAAGGTTAATATGTGTTTAAAGCCCTCTGCTGAAATAATTTTTTCATGTGCCGGATTTTCATTGTCCGAAACAAGGTAATTAATGCGGTATGCACCCTCAGCAAATTCAGATTCTATGCACCAATCACATAGGTTTCTTAACCTATCTTTTATGGTGCTAAAGTCACCCCGTTTAAGATTAAGCTTATCATCATAAATTGACAAGCCGTATTTAAAAGAATTACGATGCAGAATGGTAAGAACCAATATGTCATTATTATTTTCATTTACAGTATATTCCACAACTGGATGCTGAGGGTATTTTTGTATTCCTTCAAAAATTAAATCAAGAGCTTTACTAAGCCATTGTATGTCAGTATAAAAGGTTTTGTTTTCCAGATTAGAAACTTTAGGTGCAGAAAAGCTAATTAAATAATTATCATGCTTTTGAAGAATTAGGTTTAGCAATGCAGAATTTTCATCTCTGACTTCAATCTCATTTTTAAACACATCTATTATGTGTTTAAACTTTTGTAGCGTTTTCCCAGACCGCTGAATCTGAAACTTCTCCGGTAGAATGAAATCTTCAGGGTTTAATGAAATATCATTTTTACAAGCTTCAAGTAATTCTGGCGAACTCCATCCGAAGTAAATACGTTTCTTTGGATTTATATCACCCCATCCGGATTTGGCTATTTCCTTATTGAATAAAAAGTTATAAATCTTACCATTTAGGTTTTCACTAAGCCCTTTTAAGGGTTTACTAAACTTACTATACCGAGCTTTGGCAATGTATAGAAATTCAGATAAATCTTTAAACATGTTAGCATCCCTTCCAGCATCCCAACTATGAGTTGTGTATTTTAAGGCACTATCATTTACAGAGAAATTTTTCAAAAGTGCAACCAACTCTTTTGGTTTATGAAATACAGGTATTGGTTTTTCTTCAGTTTTAACTTTAGTAGGAACATCAATGATTTTCTTCCTTGAAAGAACCTTAGGTTGTTTGGTAGGGACAGGCAATATTTTCATAATTGGTATATTACTTATTTTGCCTTCATCAATTTCAGTTAGTTTTTTTGATGCAGATGCAACTTTCCCCGTAATCTTTTCGAATCTGGATTTGAGTTTCTGATACAACTCATTGTCTGCGCCCTTCACCATTCTAAGGTAATCCAGTTTGCCTGCAATTACATTGGTCATATCTGGCTTGCCATTCTTTATATGGCCTTTCTCGACAATGTATTGCTGTAAAAAGAATCCTGAGGCTCTTTCGTAACCATAACTTTCCCAGAAATATAACCACATACGTAACTGCTTTATGTAACGTTTCTGCACGTTAACCTTTTCATTCACTAGTAGGCCTGTAACTTCTTTTCTATATCCATCTTTTTGTAAGCGGGTTTTAGTCTCTTTTATATGAAAACCTTGCTCCGCAATTATACGATGCAGTTCCTTTAGGAACTCACTATCTTGTTGATACACGTTGTGCATGGAACTAAAAGTTATATCATCTGCATAACGGCAATATTTTAATCCAAATCTTTTGGCAACACCTGTGAGCAAATAATCAAGTCGCTGACATATTATATTTGATATGATTGGTGAGGTTGGAGCTCCTTGTGGAATCACATTTCTGAGAACTTTCAACCATTCTCCATTCTGGTTTTTCCTTTCTACTTCTAATTCGGTGCAACAAATTTTTGCTATTAAATCTGCTATTCCTGCTCTGGATAAGTTATAACTCAACGATCCTAAAATATCATTTTCATCTACAATCCATGGTTTACCGTTGATTTCAGTTAAACCCCAACCAGGTAAAATTTGGTGTGTGTCATCATTGTCGAAGATAGAGTGGAATTCTCCATTAATTTCCTTAAATCCTTTTTTTATACTTACAAGTGCTTTTGTTTTGTCTGTAAAAATTGCATAGCTTGTTTGTTTGAAATTATCTACGAATTCTAAAGATTCAATTATTTTTTCATCTTTAATATTATTAGGAAATGTATAATTTACTTTATCTTTAAGATCTATAGGTTTCAATTGCAGACATTTCCACACTCTTGATTGATCTATAGATGGAAAAAAATCTTTCAAATCAATATTATAAACATATCTATTCCCAACGTGTATTTTGGCATTATCGACTATCGACCTTTCTCTCACAAAACCCATAGCTGCCTTGTGTGGCTCATAAACACAATGTAGGATATAAGCCAGGGTTTTTTGTATTGCTTTTAAACCTTTAACCGGTGAATGGATACTTCGCTGCGCACCAGATTTTTTCTTGATTTTGAACTCAGTATATCTTTTCCCACCTAACTTGGGATTTGCATACCAGGTTAGTTGTTTCAATTCAAATGGAACAGCCTTTTCACCATAAATAAGCGGTTTTACTTCATTCAATAAATGAAGTAAATCCTCTCGGGACTGCATTTTTTCAAAGGCAGTTCTAATTTGGTCGATATGTGCTTGTTCTTGTTTCATATTTTAAGCTAAATGGTTCAATGAAGCCTGCTGCTCTATTCTTTGTTTATGACATTGTCAATAATTAAACAGAGTTAATTCGCGACTTTATGTCTGATATTTTAATCATTATTAAAAAACATAATCTATTTTATGTAATTTAACAATAACCAGAAAACATTCATTCCAAATTTCTCTGGAACACCAACCGATTTGAAACGGCCTTTCGGCAACTTCCAGTTGGCATAAATCAATATTGTGCAGCAGGCTTTCAAAGAACTTGATGCAAAGTAACTTAGTAACTATGCACTGTATCTGCACTAAAGATATTATATTTAAAAAAATTTTGATTATTTTTTTTGTTGGATAATTTATGACATAATAGATAGGAATATGGCAACGACTAAAAATGCCTCGATACGCTACAGGGTTTTGGATAACTGTTTTAGAAATGCGGGAAGAAAATATTTTATAAATGATCTGATCTCAGAATGTGAAAAAGTTTTGCTTGACATTGATCCTCAATCTAATGGGATAAGCATAAGACAGATTTTTGAGGATATTGCCTTTATGGAAAGTACTGAAGGGTGGAGCATTGAACTTGAACGACATCGCGATGGAAAAAAAGTATATTACCGGTATGCGGACATGTCTTATTCCATTAATAAAATGCCACTAAATGAAATTGAAATTAAACAATTAAAAGATACGATAGATTTATTGTCCCAATTCAAAGGAATGCCTCAATTTGAATGGATGAACGAGCTCATACCTAAACTTAAACAGGGTATGGCTTCAAACAAATTAACCGGAAAAGTCATGGAGTTCGAAAGTAATGAGTTCCTTAAGGGCATTGAACTTTTGGGACCATTATATAATGCCATCTTCTATAAAAAAGTACTTAAAGTAAGTTATCAGACTTTTGAAAATGATACGCCATTTGATGTGATGATTCACCCCTATTTTTTGAAACAATACAATAATAGGTGGTTTTTATTTGGCTATAATCCGGAAAAAGAAAAGTATGACTGGAATTTAGCTATCGATAGAATTATTTCATTTAAAGAAATGCAACATCCTTTTCTGGAAAATACCGTTATAGATTGGAATGAATATTTTGATGATATCATTGGGGTAACTAAACCAGCTGGGGCGGAGGTAGAAAAGGTGGTTCTTCAATTTACAGGATTAACCGCCAACTACATAGAAACAAAGCCAATTCACGGTTCCCAAAAACCTAAGTGGCTAGACAAGAGCACCTTGGAAATACGGTTAAAGATCATTTTGAACTATGAATTTGAAAGATTTGTCCTTTCTTATGCCGATAATGTTAAGGTGATAGAACCAGAAAAACTTAGAAATACCGTGTCAGATAGGCTAAAAAATGCGTTGCGGTACTACGAAATGTAAAGAAACAGTAGATGGAAAAGTTTATTTCATTCCAATACTATTTTTTAGATTTGCTTTGTCGAATATACAATTTGTAGTAATTGCATCAGAAAAATCTGCATTTTCTAAATTAGTATTGGTAAAATTTGCGCCCGTTAAATTTGAATTATTGAAAAAAACAGAAACAGAATTTCCCATTCCCAAATTAGTTCCGTTGGCTTCAGTTAGATTAGCATAAGTTAAATTTGCGTCTCTAAAATTAGCTCCATGAATTCTTGATTTTAATAGAATAGCTCCAGTGAGATTAGCTCTCTGGAAATTAGTACGATACAATAAGGCTTCCGACAAATCGACATCAGTAAGATTAGCACCAATAAAAATGGATTCAGTTAGAACTGTTGCACGAATTCCAGTTTTGGTAAATTTCGCTCCTGTCAAATTTGCGTTACTGAAATTAGCACCTTTCAAATTAGCGCCACCTAAATTAGCACCAATAAAATTAGTATTGGTTAAATTTGTGTTACAAAAATTTGCGCCTTCTAAGTTTAAACCTTCAAAGTTTTCCCCCACTAAATCAAATCCTTGAAAGTTTTTGCCTTTTAAATCATAATTTCTTAGAATAAAGGGTTGACCAATGGCTTTGAATTCGTTGAACTGTTCTGAAGTAAAATCTTCCATAAAATAACTTTAACTGATGAATACAATTTATGATTAAAGAAAGCATGTATGACGAAAATAAAATGAATCAACAAATATAATAACAAACACCAGCAGATTAAAGTCCATTTGATTATTTACAAATTAAATTGTATATTATGGGTTAGAAGTAAAACGAAACTAGCCTTCGTTTATATATACCAAAATTATGCTATACGAAAGATTGTTTCTCGTATAAGCGAGTTATGCGTCAACTTAAAAAAACGCTGGGTGACATTCCCGATCTGGTTGGAAACAAAATTATTAACGTATAAATGAAAAAAATGAACATTCTAAAAATCAACTACGGAAAAGTAGAACTTCGCAAAGACAGCGGTTCTCTAATCAGGACAATTGGCAACGGTGACGCAGTAAATTCAGACATCAAATATAAAGGCTCACTTATTTTGGTGACGACTGTAAAAGGTAAAGTTGAATTACGCAAAGACAGTGGCTCTTTAATAAGGTCAATTGGAAACGGAGATGCAACTAATGCAAAATTTAGCGGTAGCGACATTCTTGTAACAACAACCAAAAGCAAGACCGAAGTAAGAAAGGAAAGCAGGTCATTAATCAGAACAATCTAAGGCAATGACAGAATTCTCTCAAGCAGTATGCGAAAAAATCGGGTATTATGTTTACATTTTAAAAGACCCAAGGACATCATCTATATTTTATGTTGGCAAAGGCATTGGTAATCGTGTTTTTCAACACGTTGCCGGTGCACTGACAAGTCCTGCTATTAGTGACAAATTGAATTTAATTAGAGAAATTCACAACGCAAGTTTTGAAGTTGAACATTACATTCTTCGACACGGACTAACACAAGAATTATCTTTTGAAATTGAAAGTGCTTGTATTGATTTACTTGGACTTGACAATTTAACCAATCTTGTAAAAGGACACGATAGTTTGGAAGTTGGACTAAAAACAGTTGATGAAGTTGCACAACATTATGACGCAAAAGTTATAACCATTACAGAGCCAACAATTATCATAAACATCAACCGACTTTACAACCGATTTATGACACCGCAACAACTCTATGATGCAACACGTTCAGCGTGGAAGGTTGCGGCACACAGACGCAATAATGTAAAATATGCGGTTGCGGCATATGTTGGACTTGTAAGAGAGGTTTACAAAATTGAAAGTTGGAATAGCAAAGGCGACCGTTGGGAATTTAATGGACAAGTTGCAGAGCCAGCAGTTCGTGACAAATACTTAAATCAATCACTCGACAACTATATAATAAAAGGAAGTCAAAATCCAATTAAATATGCAGGGTAAAATTGGACAGAAAGAAAGCCGAACGCATAAAAGCACATTGGCAATAGGCGGGGTTTCGTCTCCGCTTGACAGTTTTGTGGTTGCCGAAAGTTTAGTTCTCCGAACTAACTTTTGTGCTTAAAAGCCCGCCCATCGCCAATTTGCAAACCGTTAGGCAATTTTAAGAGAAATACCAATGACAAACTTAAACGAGAAAATCAACCAATTCTTTGAAAAGTCCGAAAAAGAAATTTTGGACTACCTTTTTCAATGGTGGGAAATGGACAATACCACCGAAAATGATTCTATTCGGTTAATCGGCACTTATGAAAAATCTGAAAAACCTGATAGAAATGGGAAAGAATTTGGTTTTTTTCATAATGTAAGAGGCGTAAAAGGTGATATTTTATATTATCCTTTTAAACTTGGTCAAGTTAAAATTTGGGTTGAGCATAGAGAAAGTTTAACCAAACAAGATTTTTGGCAGTTTGAAGTTTTTTTAAGCAAAAAAAGGGAAAGAAATCCCTTTCAGTTAGTCCTTTCAACTAGAGCATTTGGTCAACCCAAAAACACCTTTTTTGATAGGCTTGAAAAGGAAGAATTTATAAGAACTATTTTTAACGAAACAGGCTACACATTACGAGATGCCAAAAACACTTCAAATGCACTCAAAAAGATAGCTGGTGATTTATACACAGAAACAGAAAGGTTTATTTTTGAACTTTTACAAAATGCTGATGACATCCCAAACGAAAAAAAAGAAGTAGATGTACGGTTCAAACTGTTACATGAAAATTTACTTTTCTTGCACAATGGTAAGCCATTTGATAAAAATGATGTAAACAGCATTGCGAGTATTGGTGATAGCACCAAACGCAAGGACGCAGAAAAAACTGGTTACAAAGGCATTGGTTTTAAGTCTGTTTTCACAGATGCGGAGACCGTATTGATAAGTTCAGGCAATTTTTCTTTTTCGTTTGATAAAAATTCACCTTTGTATGAAGGCAAAAATATTGACGAAATCCCCTGGGAAATAAAACCAATTTGGACTGAACATTATCGTTACCCAAGAGAAGTAAAGGAGTGCGAAGATTTTTTTAAATCCCCTGTTGCCATAGACTTAGAAGTAGGAAACATAAAAATAACGAATTATAAAAAGCAAATTCAAGACCTTTTTAGGGAACCAAGATTTATCTTATTCTTACGTCATATCAAAACTATTGAAGTACAAGGATTGAATAAAGACGTAAAAATTCAAAAAGTAACTAAGAATGATAGATACGAGCTATTAAGCAACGATGTTCCTGTTAATGAATGGGTTATCGATGATTTTGAGTTTCTTGTAACCCAAGAAACAAGGGATTTTATGGCAAATGATAAAATTGTTCCTGAAAAACTAAAAGAAATTCAAAAATCAAAATTAAGTCTTGCTTGCCAAATTAAAGACGGTAAGATTATAAGCATCTCCCCCGAAAAATCTTATTTGTTTACTTATTTGCCTACGTCCGTAAATGATTATAAGTTTCCTTTTTTAGTTAATGCCGATTTTCTAACTACGGCAAACCGGCAATCTATTCACATTAAAAATATTTGGAATTTATATCTTTTTGAACAAATAGGTTATCTATGTTTTAAATGGATTAGTCAAATTGCACAAAACGAAGAATTAAAAAATTCAATTCCAAATTTAATCCCAGCTCGTTTTAACGATAGCACCGAGCTAATACACCAGTATTTTAACAAAGGCTTTGACACAGCCGTTCATGAAATTGCATTTTTACCAACTTCCAGAGGCACTTTGTGCAAAGTTGCTGATGCTATTGCGGATTTAACAGGAATTTCTGAAATAATCGGGAATGACCTCTTTATTAAAGTTACCAATCCCAATAAGGAACTAATAAACAATAGTTTAGATCGTACAACTAAATTACTAGCCTTAAAAGGATTTACTTTTTTTGGCAAAGACGAACTCAAAAAACTTTTCGTTAATAATTCATTCCAACAAGTTTTAAGCCCACAATTGCTTTTGGAAGTGTTAAAATTCTTGCAAGAAAAGGAATATAACTTTACAGATATTGGTTTACTTTTTTGTGAAAAAAACGACAAGGATTTGCATTTGCCATCTTCTATTTATTTCCAAACAAGTCAGGAAGATAAGAACTTGCTATCTTTCAAAATAGTCAGGTTCCTTCACCCAACAATTAACAATTTCGCAGAGAATAATACTAAGTTTAAAACTTGGCTTTCAAGTTTGGGTGTAAGAGTGTTTGAAGCGGCAAACTTTATTCGGCAAGAATTACTTGGGCAATACACAGAAATAAACAAGGTTCTGAATAATATTCAAACAAATACTGATTTTTGGCATTTTATTTTCAAATACCGTAATTTACTATTAGAAAGTGAAATTAAAAATTTGCCAGCCTTTTATGTGATAGATAAAACAAAAAAGACTTGTTTAGGTGTTTCAGAATGTTATTTGTCAGATTATTACAAGGAAAAGGGTGAACCATCAACAGAGAGTATATTTAAAGAATTGGGCTTAGAGGGTTACTTCTTAATGACTGATTATTGTTCAGAACATAACAATTTAAGCGAATGGCGTAAATTTTTTAATACAGTAGGATTAAAAAAATCAGAAAACATTAGAATTTTCAAAGATAAATTGGTGCAGTTTATCCAAAACGGAAAAATGTCACCAGTTAATTATCTTAAAGTTACCAAATTCGTTTTTGAAGTTTTTAATGGTAATAGAGATGTTTTTGAAGGCTTAAACCTTTCTAATTTTCAAGTACACACGACTGATAATAAACTACTTCCTATTTCAGCTTGCATTTTGAGTGATGACTACACCCAAGACTTGCGTTTAGCAAGTGTATTACCCGCACAAGTTTTGCCTAATCAAATTCATAGTATATATTTACAGCAGATCAGCAATAGTCGCCAAAATTGGAAAGAGTTTTTTCTTCGCTTAAATCAAAATGTAGAAATTAATTCAACCGAGATAGTAAAACGTAAAATTGCTATTATTGCAAACAGCCCAACTGTTGTAACATTACACAACGTTTCTGCAATTTGGAAAATAATTTTTGCATTTAAAGACGAGTTGTTAAAAACATGTAAAGAAGAGTTAAAGAAAATTCCTTTGTTACTAAAAAATGGCAATTTGTCTGTTCCAACAACTTGCTATTTCCCAAAAGAATATAATCCAAGTACTGCCATTGAAGATTTGCTAACAGGGTATTACGATTATTTCGTAAGTCCTTCGTTTAGTGTAACCTCAGGTTTGAGTTATGTCGATTTGAAATATTTTTTCAAACAAATTGGCGTAGAGGAGGAGATTAGAAGAATTGCAACCAATCATGGAGGTTTTCCAGATCATACGGAACTTTTAGCGAATTATACTTTTACTGTAAGGTTTTGGAATTACTTGCAACAAAATCCGGTTGTATTCAATTCTGTTTCAAGCACTTTTTTTAAATCCCATGTTTTTAGTAACGCATCAGTGCCTTGCTTAGACGGAAGCGTTAAAACGCCTAATGTTGTTCATTCTTTCAAATTGAAAACATTGGTAAACGACAAATCGGTTACTTGTTCCATTGAATTAAGTGAAAGCATTGAAATATTTTTAGGGCTTCAACAACGATTAACTCTTGCAAAGTGTTTTCAAGTTTTGAATAGCATTGCAATAATATCCAACGCAGAAGATAAACGGATAAAACCGATTTATGATGATTTACTTTATCGTTTTACCAACGAGAACACAAGCATTTACAGCACCGAAATTGCCATCTTCAAACAGAACGGCAAACTTTTGAGTAATAAAGGTACTTTTCAAAATGTTAATTCCTTATATTATCAAGATTTTTCTGCAAACTACTTGCCATTAGATGATACTGATAAAATTATCAAACGATTTGGTAGTAAAGACGAGTGGAAAAAGTTTGAAATTGTGCTTTCAGTATTAGGTTTGCAGAAAATTACTGTAACTGATTTTTCAATAGACTATCAGTCGTCAAAATATGATGCTGTTGAGATAAGTAAAACTCTTGAAAACAGTTTGGCAGAATTTGCAAGAAAGATAGACACGATTAATTTCCAATTTGAGGAGAGCAAATTAAAAAGTAAACTTGAAGGCATAAGGATTTATTACAGTCCAAATTTGAAATTAAGTTGCATTAAATTAGGTTACAACCCGATAGTTCCAAATTACTACGACACGGCACAAAATACAATTTATTATAGTGGTAATTGGAACAGCATATCTAATGCAAAACTTGTTGATTATTTATTCAAGGCTTTTGACATTTTAGAAAGTCAAATAAGCAAAGACGAATTTGTGAGTATATTATTAAAGAACATACCCTCTAAATATGAAATGCCATCAATGCCACCCACTATAATTCCAGACGGAACCACAGGTCGTTTTGGCGAAGAATTGGTTTACAAAGAGTTGGTCGCAAGATTTGGAAAGGACAGGGTTCTTTGGCTTAACGAAGGTGGTGAAACATATCACGAGTATGATTTTGAAATTCTTAACCAAAACAGAACTGTTCTTTACTACCTTGACGCGAAAGCTACAATAACAGGTGAAGTTTCAGGCGATAGCGTACCAATATACATAAGAACGAGTGAATGGGACTTTATGCAGAAATGCAAAGACAACTATATTATAGGAAGGGTTTACAACGCAAAATCTTCTAGTGCTTATGTGAAGTACCTAAAATTAGGGTTACAAAAGTTGGAAGAACTAAAATTTTAACTACCTGATGTGTAATCCGGTGAAATTGACCACCAAATCCGGTTTAAATTGACCAGGGTTGGATAATCTGAATATTCCGGTCAAACTGAGCTACTCATTCCGGGACAAACTCATAATCCAGTTGCCATTGTGCCACCTATTCCGGTGATATAGGGTTCTTCGTCAATTTTGATGAAATTTTATTTTTGGTTACTAATAAGAAAAATAAAAATGACCAAGAACCAGGAATGAATTAACAGGAAACTTTATTGAAAAGATTGTGATTGACAAGAATGTGAGCTTAAAATTAATGTTATCACCGGAATATGCAAATTGACGAAGAAAGAACCAATTTCATCCTGATTTTACAGTTTTTGCTTTAGCATTCGCAATTACTTTTTTGACAACATTAGTTTTTCTAAACTAATTGCTATGGGCCTTTTGTTTTCATCATTTATATCCAGCTTTGTCAAATCAATGTTTAAATTGTTAAATTCCTTTTCACATTCCTTTTCTAACTGATATACCAAATACATTTCTTGACTTGGATCTGAATTGTAATTTAAGTCTTTTATTAGTTCCGCTTTAGTATAAACTTTTGTACCGTTTTTTTTAAGCTTAAAAAATAAAGTTGATTTGGTTTGATCTTTAGAATATAAAAGTAAATATTGAGCACCGATCTCATTCGAACTTAACTCATACTTGTCACCGTAACGAACATTATAAAGACTTTTTCCATTGATCCATTCTAAATGAGTTTCGTTTTTGTAATAGCCAACTAATACAAAAGTTTCACCTGGTATTAGTTTTTTGTCGCCAATATATTCAGGTAATGGTTCAGCTAAAATATTAGGGGTCAAGCCGTCATCTAAATAATCCTTTTTTTCTTTTTTGTGAATATCATATATTTTAGCAGCCGTATATTCTCTTTGAGATGCTCTATCAATAAAGTTTGCAATTACTTTTCTAATGAAGGTTTTTAAATGCTCTTTGTCTTTATCGTCTTTATTGGGTTTAATCACAAAAGCACCCAAGCCAGGAATTAATTCATGAAAGCCTCTAAAAGGCTCATTCTTACCCTCACCAGGATATAATACATAAGCGCCACCAGTTCTTCTAATGGCATCTTTGTAGGCATGCATTTTTAATAAATCCTGATTTTTAAAAGTTCCTTTCTTTGTTTCTTCAAGCTCTTCCTTTATTAGTTCATCATTTTCTTCCTCTGTCAACTCCTCATGGTTTGATTCAGAAATTAGCTCATAGAAATTTTTGACTTTGTATTTGGCATCAAAATGAATGTGTGTAATCAACTCTGTTATTTCTGCATCTTTTTCTGTTATTTCTTCAGGCCAAATAGATAAAGTGTAATCAGGACGGAGTGTAGTTGTGTAACTGCCTGAATTTGGGTATGGTTTTCCGCCACCAAAAGAACGATTATAAGAGAATTGAATATTTAAGTTTCTTGCTGAAGATTTATATACGCCTTTCATTGCAATGGCCTTTCCTTGCTTTAAGTTGAGAGATAAATGACCGTTATCATACTGAATCAATTCTGCTATACTTTTTGGTTCAATTGCAAATACTTCTTTTAATAAATCTAATAGAGTAAAAAATAACCAATATTCATATAGTGTAGCAATATCTTTTTTGCCAGCATCATAAACATTGTCGCCACCGTGCCAAATTAGCTTGGCTGCCAAGTCAAATTTTAGCCGTGCATTTAAAACTTCTCTGTACCCACTTTTCCTTTGAAGTACTGGGCTGTTTAGTTTTAGAGAGGTAGGTCGTGAAATTTGCTTGAAAAATGATTGATTTAATAAAGTAGATATTTTTGTTGCCAGCAAACCTGATTCAAATTTTGCAGTCGAATATTTTTCAAATTTCAATTCGCAATTTTCGCAGAAAAAAAGAAATTCTTCTAATGCATGTTTAATAAATCGATTTTCGGCTGTGTCTATGGATTCTGTTTTCCTTGTACTATCAATTTTTGTTGGAATGGAGGTTAATCCATAAGACTTATTCAAAAAATGATCACTATGCAGTTCCATGCGGTTACTTTTGGTAACTAGCTGTTTTATATTTTTTTGATTAAATCTTCTTATACTTCGAATGTCTTTTACCTCATGTTCCTCCTCCCATTTGGTAGTAGGGTTGGAAACAATTTTTTGAATGGCTTCTTCAAATTCCAGTGAATCAATTAATGATTTTACAAAAGAAAAGCGTTGATATAAAGTCTCGGGGTACTTATCGAAATCGGTTTCAAAATGTTGATTAATCGGTGAATCAATCTGCATAATTAAATCGGTGCATCTTTCGGTGATGCTCTCCAACATATATCGATAGTCTGACCTGTAATCACTTTTTACAGAGCGAACTTCAATAGGCAATAATATAGTCGATCCATCAATTTCTAATGAATGGGTACCTACGTTTATATTTGGATTAATACTTCCTTTATATTTACCGAATTTAGAAGGAGTTACTATTAAATTATTTTTACTACCTTCTGTGAATTTAGAAGTTATATCCGAAAACTGATATTCATAGAAGCACCCTTCTAAAAGTTGAAATTTTGCTTCACCAAATTGCATAACGTCTTCATCAGAAATTTCAAATAGCGTGTCGGCATCGCCTTCAATTTCTAAAACTAATCCTTTTTTAATATGTGAAAGTTCAATTTTCATTTTTAAGCTTCAGCGTAACTTGCAAAACCATTTTCAACCGCATTTTTATACATTCTGCAAATTTTTTCGAATGATATTTTGTATTTTATATTAGTATCAGAGCTAAGATTAATTTCAGTTAAACGGTTACTCATGAATTTATCCAGATATTTTTCTTTAATTTCTGAATTATTTTTCAAACAAAAACCACCTAAGATTGGAAGTACCTTTGTAAGCTTGTTTCTTGAACCGTGTAATTTTGGTAGTAATTTCTGCATGATGGCAATATCAAGTAAGTCGTCGCCAGATTCGCCAAGATTTTCTAGCATATACATTAACCTTCCCATTTCACTTGCCGTTCTATAACCAAATTCAGCCCCTGCTTTTTTTAATTCAGAAAAGAATAGTTTCAAATCTGCTTCCGTTGGTTTCAGATTCTTATCAGTTTCTTGTAATGCCATTGCCATAAAGCTGTCTGACATGTTTAAACCCTTAGACTTCAATAGATCCATATTTAGTTTTATATTACTGTCAATAAAGTCTTCCAAATTCTTTTCAGTCAATCTAAATTCAATGGTATTTGCTCTGTCTAAAACCTTTGGACTAAACATATAGGTAGTTTCATCAATATTTACAGTTCCTACTATAAATAAATTCTTTGGAAGTTTTATTGAAGGAGGGACAATTAACTCGGTATTATTAATTTTATGTAATGGAATTTTATCACCAGATTCCATAGTACTTAAAAAATCAGCAAAATACCGTTCCACGTGACTTAAATTCATCTCATCTAAAATCAGGAAGTAGGGTTTTGGAATTTTATTTTTATCAGCTAAATAAATATCGTAATCATTTTTTGCTCTTATCATTAAATCCAATACTCCATTTTCAGGGCTTACATATTCATCCTTATTTAAGGCATTTGGATATCCCAACAGAGGTTCACGATTAGTCCAATCCGCTCCAACAGGCACAATTAAATACTGCTCTTCCTGAGCTGTAATCCATTGAGCAAATGCTTGTGCTAATTTTGTCTTACCAGAACCTGACAGACCACTGCAGATTACGAAAGGCTTAGTGCATAATGAAGCTATAAAGCGTATAATGAGTTGAGGTGAGAAGATTAACCCAGCTTCTTCTGTTGTTTTCTGAAAAGATTCGATGTTGAACTCAATTTGGTTAATGGAGGTCTTGTTAAATAATTCTTTTAAGAATTTCAAATAGTTATTCTTACCAAGAATTGCTCTTGGCATGTGATTAGATTTTTTTGCACTATATTCAAAAAAATCACCTTCTTTCTTTTCAATATTAACTTTTATTGCTTCTATTAGATTATTTATTTCGCTTGTGAATGTTGTAAAAACTTTAGTTTTAAACTCATTTTCATAAATCTCTTCATAATTTATCAATTCTGCTTTTAGCCTTTCCTTGTTTTTAGAAAATGAATCAGTAAAGTAATTATGATTAACACCATCTAATTTAATAAACCACGAAACAAATTCGTCTAGCAAATTAATTGGTTGACTTGGACTTTCATTATTATCATTATCAATATCATTTATAATTAATTGGTGATTATTTCTTTCTTCAAATAGATGATTTAAATGATCATAGCTTCTATGGTTACTGTTGATGTGTTCGCATAGAAAGACATCTTGATTACGCTTTCTTAGGATTAAAATATCTCCTTCAACTGGATTGATTTTTTGAAATAACTCATTTAGGAACACCCTATATTCATCTCTTGTTTCCCTTTTTTGAAATTTCACATCAAATTCTTCATTGCTAGGAATTAAAATTATCCTTTTCAGTAAATGTTGCCTATTATCTAAATTTATTTTAAAAAAATCACGAATAGATTCAACATTGAATGTTGGAGTTCTCTCTAAATCTTGGTTGATAATTTTCTTTATGTATATCATATTCTTTATGTTTTAGTCCATTGTTCAGCCATAGCCTTTGCCATTCCAATAAATGTTTTACTTCTCATTGTTCTTCTCTCTTCATGTGTCTTTGATTTAACAAAGGCATCAGAATACCATTTTGGTTGGCTCTTACCACTTTTGAAATAAATCCTTTCTCCTTCTCCAACCATATTTGTAGGTTCTAATTTGGGTAAATTTTTTAACCATAAACAAGTTGTCTTTCTTGCTTCATCACCAAACATAAAAGGTTGAACAACCTGATCTGGCTTTCGAAATCTTGAGCTTATAATACCAACAGGATTTTCAATCACTATTTTGTCAATGGGTGCATTTGCCAAGGCAATAAAAAACTCAACTGCTTCCTCTCTATCTTTTGCTCTGTTAGGATATTTTGGGTGCGGTCGTCTGTTTTCTATTGGTAAATGTTTGTCTTCAGGATGATAATACCATTGTGCACCACT
>Ga0247833_1002695_pt1 | contig 25471 bp, 18 predicted proteins | sample LaCruzMarch2015__7_FD_187117 | JGI IMG/M metagenome (GOLD analysis project Ga0247833, IMG submission 187117) | Freshwater microbial communities from meromictic Lake La Cruz, Castile-La Mancha, Spain - LaCruzMarch2015_8m | ecosystem: Environmental > Aquatic > Freshwater > Lake | place: Spain... | reverse complement strand
AAAAGACACCTTGGAAAAACTACCCACTTGGCCCAACAGCCGCATCGACGAATTACTGCCTTTCGGCAAATCAGATTAAATTGATTTTGGCAATTTCTAAGTTAGTGGTCGGGCTGCTCGCATACGTATTTCCCAAATACAATGCTGGATATTTTTAAAGATCGAGCAAAATATTTGATATTACGAGGAAGCACTTTAAACAATCCTCATATTCCTAGAAAATATTTTGAAGGCTGGGAAGAAATAACAGAGAACCACTCCGCACATCTAAGAAAATTAGTCAGGGATTATTTTAACAGCCATAGTTCAGAAACTTTTTAAAGCCAAAGCAACATTTTTAGCTACTTGATATGCTACAGGTGGTGCTACAGAATTCCCAATTTGACCAAGGATTTGATACACGGCCCCAGCAAACTGCCAATTTTCTGGAAAACCTTGGATTATTCCTACGTCTTGAACTGAAAGTCTAAAGTGGTCAAATTTTGCTGGAAAATTAGTTGCTTTGTGCCTATCTATTTGAACACCATTTGGCCATATTTTCATATCCCCCCAAGATTTTTGGCCAGCAAAACTATTTAACACAGATGTTGTATTTCTTTTTCCTGTAAAGCCGCTTCTGATAGTGGGAGCTAAATTATCAAAATCACTATTTTCTAAGCCAAGAGCTTCTCGAACCCCCATTGTTCTAGGTTTTTCGTCATCAAAAAGAGAATAATATAGTGATTTATCCTTATTAACTAAGTGACCACATAAATGAGTGGGTTCAGGCGGTATAAATTTGGAAAATGCCTTTTTTGATCGAAAGCCAACAAAAAAAACCCGGCGACGAACTTGAGGAACGCCAAATTCCGAGGCGTTCATTTCAAACTTCAATATTGAATAATCCTTTAACTGTTCAATAATGAACTTTTGGACGAAACTTTCGAATTTTGGGCTTAATAAGCCAAGTACGTTTTCTGCAACAAAGGCCAAAGGCTTTATCGTATTTACAGCGCGATTAAATTCGTTCCACATGTTTCGTTCATCATTTATTCCTTTTTGCTCGCCTGCAACAGAGAATGGTTGACATGGCGGCCCCCCATGAATAACGTCAACTTCCCCAATATATTTATCCCAGATTATTTTAGTGACATCCCCATATTCTGGGCCACCAAAAACATTCCAATGGGGCCTGTTTTTTAACAGCGTATCCTTGCATATTGGAATAAGTTCATATGATGCTTTATGAATAAAACCAGCTTTATCGAAACCTAAATCTAGCCCACCTCCGCCTGAAAAAAGGCTTAATGAAGTTAGCCCATTCGGGCCCAATTGAGGCATAAGCTTATTAGGGTCGAGATTTGGTTTATTTATCCGGTGAAGTGGTGAATGCAAGCCTTGTTCCGCAGTAAGCTTGGCCATTCTTGATTCTTGGGAAATACGGCGATACTCACTTCTCCTTTCATCGGTCAGTGTATATTCTTTCTGGGCTGCATTTTTATAAACAGATGAACTTATAGCCAAAGCCGACTCCAAACAAAAAGTGATTAAATTTAATATGCACTATGATACCAGCCAAAAAATTAAAAATCAGCTGTTTTTTGAATCCAAGACAATTAACAGCCGACAATGCTACCAATATTTTTTGAATAATTACTAACCAAAATTAAATCTTTAATCGAATAACTCCGCAGACCAAGTCCCGCAGGGCGTACAATATTCTTCTTGCCGGCCAATAAAACTCACAACACTAAACGGAAGGCAGAAAAGCGCTGCCCACCCTACAGAGCCATTATCAATGGATAAACTACCTAACCCAGAGAAAGCTTTTATTGATCTGAATAAATTAGTCGGTTATTGCCTAAACCTTGAACACCAAGAAGGCCAGCATAAAGCCTTGGTATTTAAGTCGGCGCTCAATATTGGGCTAAACGACGTAGCGCTATTAAAATCTGCTCTGTTGGAAGCCGTTCAACATCAAACGGCTACTTTATTGGAAAGTAATCAATACGGAACAAAATACGCTGTAGAATTTACAATGTCGCATCAAAACAATACGGCTATGCTAAAAAGCGTTTGATGGTTCGCCATGATGAAGACTTTGCCCGCTTAATAACTTGTTATATTGTCTGAGGTTAGCTATGAAATTATTAGACACCGTAGCGTTATTGAACGATCTTCCTGCTGTCGGGTTATCGAAAGGCCAAGTTGGTACTATTGTTGAAGTTTACGAGCCAGATGTTTTTGAGGTGGAGTTTTGCGATCCGCAAGGCCGTAGCTATGCGTTAAAAACCTTAGCGGCTAATGAATTGCTGCTTTTGCATTATCGTCCGGTTTTCGAAAAAGCAGCTGCTTGATGGCGATAGTCGCGTAGGGAAGGTACGCTTTTTCTGCCCACCAAGCCCAATGATGCCAATATGGACGAAATCATGTATCCACTTTATATCCTCGATAAAATCCGTAAAGGCCAACAAGCGGTTGAAAAAATCAAGTTTTAACTAGCGAAGAACTAAAGCGAGAAATCGAGACAGGGTGATCTGGACGATTCCTTTGCCTTGCTCCTGTTACCCGCTGACAAAAAATAACATCTCATTGCATTTGGAGAACAAAATGAACTACTTAAAGCAGATAAAGCTTGCTGTGCTGATAGTGGCATTAGGCTTTAGTCATCTTGGTGTGGCAACTTCACAGTTTGGTACTTTACCTGCTTTAATAAAATATGCTTTTCAAGACAGCCAACAAAAACTGATTCCAGGCACAAGTACAGAAACAGCGAGCGGCTGGAATTGCAATATTGCCATCAATCCGGCTAATCAAATCGGTGCCTTGGCCATCGTTGCCACTTTTTACCAAAACGGTTGTTACACCGATGGCAGATACAATCATAATGATTATTTGGTGAAACAGGGTGTGGTTAAAAATGCCTCCGGCACAAACACTTTCCCTGCTTATCAGATTGACGAACCGGCTAAAAAAGCGACTCAATTTTTAGCCTCAACGCATGTGGTTTATTACAAATTTCCAACCGTTGAAGCTTACTCGGTGTATGCGTTTAATAGCGTCAGCAATGAAATCAGCTTGGTTGCCAGCGTTGCTGCTAATCAAATTGACACCACGAAATTTATTAAAATCGCTAACTTAAATGTCAGCACGGTCAAAGGCTCTGTGACTTATATTTTTGTCCCTAGTAGCCAACGAGTCAGTGTGTTCACACGTTTTTCAACAACAGTTGAAGGCGCGCGGGTTGCCAGAAATGCGCTACTTAACGTCAACAAATTACGCTACAGTTTGACGGGAGATGTTTATGACACCCGTAGCGGTTTTAAATACGGCCCGAATAGTTTTCAGGGTCGGTACGGACAAGCACGGAAATTTTTTCTGGGTTTTGATGCGGTGCTGAAAAAAAATGCCATCGTTTGGCAAAATCAAACCAACAATCAAATTAACCTGACTAAGACAACTAAAACCAGCCGCAGCACGGTTTTGTTACCCAATACCCAAAATGAACTCTTAGCCGCTGCAACTTTTGATGATGATGGAAATTTGTATTACTTGACCATCCAAAGTGGTAATGGCAAACCGAATACTGCACGTACCGCTACATTGTATAAAACCAACACCGCTGGCACTTTATTGCTGAGCAGTTATTTAGATACGTCAAACTCAGCGACAGGTTTGAATATGGTTGAGTTTTTCCCCACCGCAAGTTTGAAATACAGCAATGGCTTGCTGGGTTTGATGCTGGGACGCACGATGTTGCAATCCAATGATGGCTTAAATCACCAAGGCGGAATTGCTGTCGTGTTTAATGCAGATACACTGGCACAGCTTAAAAATTGGGGACAAACTTCCGGGCATTCATTTGGAAATGTGTTAACCCGTAACTCAGCTAATGAATTTGTGGCGATTGATTTAGGCGATAACTATCCACGCGGGGTTAATCTGCATCGTTTTACCCAAACCAGCAAAAACGCAAAGCTCGTTTACGCATTCAAAACCCAACACGGCACTTCACCTACCAGCCCAGCCGGCGTTACCTATCCCTTATATGATGATATTAGCACTAGCACGACCAGTTATTACAAATGGTCAAACGATAACAATACTTATACCGAGTTAGGTGGAGTTGTCGAAAATGCTGATGGTTACAGCGTGTTTTTTATCGGTGAGCCTGATGCTAATAAATTAGCGTTGAATAATGCCCGCGTTGGTGGTTATTTGAATGATGCCCGTGATATTGGCATGGTGAAGGTTGCCCGCAATTTCACGAATGCCAGCAGCTTGAGTTCAATAGTATTAAGCCCAGGCATTACAGAAAACGGCGGTTTTTATACATTTGGCGGCGGCTGGACTGCACAACAAAATGTTGGCGTGACGTGGCTGATGAATTATAAGAATAAAGATTTAAAAAATGCTTCACGTTTAAAAGCAGTTAAATTAGCAGAAAATAAAATTTTGTTATTGTGGGAAGTATGGACGCCCAGTAGTTATGTCAATACCTATGCCATGACCGTTGATAGTTTAGGAAATAAATTAATAACTGCACCGATTGCGTTAGGCTCTCATCTTCGCCTCAGTCCTAGTGATGATCCATTATTGATCGGTAATAATGTGTATATCGTTTCCGGTGATAAAAACGCAAGTAAACTTGAATTGCTTGAGCTGGAAATCAAATAACACGAAAAATCTAGCCCGAAGGTTGGGGGGAGGCACGAACCCCCATAGGCATCAACTTAAGAAAACGCATCAGCCATATCAAAGCGTTGGGAGGTATTGGGTTTGGTCTTTTATTGAATGGGCAAGTCTTTGTTTCAACCAATGCAAATAAACGGCAGAATTTAAAAAATTTACCGACTGTTTCGAAAAGCAACCTTCATACCCCTCCGGCATCATGGGTTCCGGTAACTAGTCCACTGCGACTGGTTTCGTTATAGAAGCGGGCAAACAAGGTATTTTCGACGGCATATTAATCAACAAACCAACCTTAAGCGCCATCGACGAAGACATGCTGCAAAAAGTCGGTTCATCGCCAATGATATTGGTAGTTGAATCTTTCAACCGCAAAACCGGTTTGGGTAGCCGTTACGGTTCATGGTTGCTAGAACGCGGCCTGACACCTAAGTTTGGCTTTATCGCCACACACAAAGAAGGCTGCGGCGGTTTGTGGGAACACACCCACACCAAGGCATTGATCCAAATGGCATCATGGCAAAAGTAAAGGCAATGCTTGCATAAGCAATCGCCTAGCTTGCAGTAACAAAAAAGGGTACAGTGATGTACCCTTTTTTTGGCTTTAGTTTTTGGGGACAGCCTCATGAACGCCGAAAAATTGCATTTAACAACCGATGCACAAGGTCGGATTTTTTCACAACATAAACGGCGGTTTAGTTTCCGCAAATTAACCTCTAAGCCGATAAGTGGAACCAAGAGGCCGAAGAACTTCTAGGTTTATCAGTTGATGTGTAAGAAAGATAATATTGACTAGTTTTTGTAGCGTACCTATCCGTTCCTGACCCCAAGGTTTTTCTGGTATTTCGAGTAGCTGAAAATACGAAGGACAGGAGGGAATACAATTTCTGTATTTTAATGAAAGCTTTTATGTCCTGATGAGGCGTGACTGATCATCATGATTTACTCAATATAGACATAAATTCCTCACGTTGCACCACTTCTTTTTCCTGCAATAAAGCCGCCAGCCTGTCTAAAATGTCGCGGTTTTCACTGATGATGTCATGGGCGCGATGCTCGCCTTCGCTGATTAAGGCCATGATTTCGGTATCCAATATCCGTGCGGTTTCGTCGCTGTAATTGCGGTATTCGGAGATTTCGCTATCCAAAAATTGCAGTTGTTGGCGTTTGCCGTAGGTCAATGCGCCCAAGCGTTTGCTCATGCCCAAGCTACAAACCATGCTGCGGGCAATGTCGCTGGCTTTTTCCAAATCGTTTTGTGCGCCTGTCGAGATACTGCCTAAGGCGATACGCTCGGCAATAAGGCCACCCAGCAAAATGGCGATTTGGTCTTTCAGCTCGTTTTCGGTCAGTAAAAATTTTTCTTCTATCGGTAATTGCAGGGTAAATCCCAAAGCCGAAACGCCGCGTGGGATGATGGATATTTTGTGTACCGGTTGGCCAGTCGGCACTTTTTCGGCGATTAAGGCATGTCCGGCTTCATGGTAGGCGACGCGGCGTTTTTCTTCGGTGTTTAAGGTACGGTTTTTCTTTTCAGGGCCAGCCAGTATGCGGTCTATCGCCGCTTCAAAATCAGCCATTTCAATCTGTTTATGATCCAAGCGCGTAGCGATGATGGCAGCTTCGTTGGCAATGTTGGCCAAATCCGCGCCGACCAGGCCAGGTGTGCGTTTGGCGATGACGGTGGCGTCAATGTCGGCAGCCAAGGTCATGGCTTTGATATGCAATTTTAGGATTTCGACACGGTCTTGCAAATCGGGTTTATCGACAATGATCTGGCGGTCAAAACGCCCTGAACGCAATAAAGCTTTATCAAGAATTTCGGGGCGGTTGGTTGCCGCCATGACGATCACGCCGACTGAGGTGTCAAAACCGTCCATCTCCGTCAGCAGTTGGTTCAGGGTTTGCTCACGTTCATCATGGCTACCCATTGCCGATGGGCCACTACGCGAGCGGCCTATCGCATCCAATTCGTCGATAAAAATGATGCACGGGGCTTTGCTACGGGCTTGTTCAAACAACTCGCGCACCCTCGCCGCGCCAACACCGACAAACAGCTCAATAAATTCAGAACCGCTGATATTAAAAAATGGGACGCCTGCTTCACCAGCCACGGCACGGGCCAACAGGGTTTTGCCGGTACCGGGAGGGCCGACCAGCAACACGCCTTTGGGCATGTGTCCGCCGAGTTTGTGAATTTTTTCGGGGGATTTTAAAAAATCTATCGCTTCTTTGAGTTCCTGTTTGGCACTGTCAGCACCGGCGACGTCATTAAATGTCACTTTTGGCAAGGAATCAGGATGGATTTGGCCTTTGTTCCCTAAATTCAAAATACCTCGTTGCATACCAGAGCTGCGGCGCATCATCCACGACCAGATTGCCACTAACAGCAAAATTGGCAAAACCCAGTTCAGGAAAAAATTGACCAGCCAGTTTTCGCCGCTTCTGACCACGTATTCGACGTTATTTTCTTGCAGCAACTTTGCCAAATCCGTTTGCCACAAGGGCACGGTCAAAAATTGTTGCGGCTGGTCGTTAGATTTATCAGGCTTGATAGTGCCGGAAATATAACGTTCGGTAACCACGGCTTTATCAATTTTTGCCGATTTGACATCATTTAAGAATTGGCTGTAAGAAATTTCCCGCCCTTCTAAGCTGTTGGTAGTATTGAAAATCGCCAAAAACACAATAAAAAGCCCGATAAAAGCGAATAACCGTTTTTGGTTGGATGATGAATTGCCTGGTGGAATTTTAGTAGGGCGTTCAATGGCTTTGCCAAAAAAATCGAGCAGCATTTCCAGCCATTGTTTTAAGAGTTGGTATGCTTTGCCTAGTAAACTGGCAAAGTCATTGTTTGTATTTTTGTTCATAAAACTGCCTCTCCCGTAGTAAATAAACGATGATAAAAGTTAAAGCCACATTATTGTTTTACCCACTTGACAAAATAAGGCTTTTTGATGAACCAACATTTTCATATGGCTTCGACTATACCCGCCGTAAGCATGCCCGACAAGCGATATTGATTTTGGAAGAGTAAACTTGAAATGGAATGTTCCGCAAACAAGCTTGTTATCAAGGACGTTATCAAGCCCGTTTGGGCAACACATATCAACAAAGCCGTAAAAAATGCTAATATCAATGGTTTAATTATTTTTCTGGTTGCCTTGATTCATGCCAAATACCCAAAAACTGCCCGTCACCTCGCTTAAACTGAACGTCGATCTGGACGGTTTTGATTTTCCTGCCCCGCAGTACTGTCCTCCCAACATTTTAGGCCAAGCCAGGGCGAGTTCGGCATTGGAATTTGGCATTGCCATGCCGCAATCTGGTTATCATGTTTTTGTTATGGGTGAACCCGGCATGGGGCGGTTGACCATGATCAACCAACAGTTGGATAAGGTGGCGGCAACCTTGCCGACTCCGGCCTCCTATGCTTATGCCCATAACTTTGAAAATCCCAGGGAGCCGATAGCGATAGCCTTACCAGCAGAATACGGGCAATTGTTCGGTAAAGACATTGAAAAATTTTTGGATGGCCTGTTGGAGATTTTCCCGGTTGCATTTGAAAGCCCGGCGTACCAGCAAAAAAAAACCGCCATCGAACGTCAATTCAATCAGTATTATCAACAAGCAATTGATAGTGTTGATAAAAAAGCCAGAGCTATGGGCATCGCGTTGTTCCGGGAAGATGACAACATCACTTTTGCCCCTATTCGAGGCAACAAAACCCTCAATGAAAAACAGTTCAGCCAGTTACCGGAAGCAGAGCGCGAAACGTTCAACCGCCAAGTCGAAGAATTGGAAGATTTTTTAAGCGAGGTGCTGTTGGAAATGCCATTGTGGCGGCGGCAAGTGCTGGAAAAAATCAAGCAACTGGACAATGACACGATCAGGCAAGAGCTCCAGCCCATGTTTTCAGAACTTCACGATAAATATCTCGCCATTGACGATGTCATCAGCTATTTGTCGGCCTTGGAGCAACAACTTTATATCACCATCTGTGATGAACTGATGCCAACGCGGACTCTGGATGCACTCAGCCATGCCGCCAAACGCGCCCGTTTGTTTGAGCAATTCGCACCGAATATTCTAGTCGACCATTCTCAAGATACGGGTGCGCCCGTAATCTATCAAGCGCATCCGACTTACCAAAATCTGTTCGGCCGCATTGAATACGCCAGCGAACAAGGCATGTGGGTCACGCATTACCAGCGGATTTGCAAAGGCTCGCTACACAAGGCCAACGGCGGCTATTTGATCCTTGATGCCGAAAAATTGCTGGAATATCCGTTTGTTTGGGATGCGCTGAAACGGGCGTTAAAATCCGGCACGATCGACATAGAATCGCCGTATTCAGAAATGGGCATTAGCACCATGACCCTTAAGCCGGAAGTGATTCCGCTGAATGTCAAAATCATCCTGGTTGGCTCCGGCGACATTTATTATTTGCTGGAAGAGCTGGATAACGAATTCAATGAAATGTTTAAAGTGCTGGCGGATTTTGATTATGAAATTCCGGTTACGCCAGAATCCATGCAACATTTTGCGGTATTGGCCAGCAAACACGCCGCCGATTCCGGTGCGAAACCGTTGACGAAGGCGGCAATTGCCAGCTTGATGGAACATAGTTGCCGTCTTGCCGAGAATCAGCATCGCTTTTCGGCGCATATCAACGACACGCTCGAGCTGATCGGCGAAGCCAGCCTGTTCGCTAAACAGTCTAGCAGCGGACATCTAGACCGTATCCATATTGAACAAGCTTTGGCAGCCCGCGAATACAGAAATGGCGGGCTTTCGCAACGTATCCTTGAAGACATGCTGGACGGCACGATATTAATCGACACCCACGGTGAGGCGATAGGCAAAATCAATGGCCTGACGGTGCTGACCATCGGTGGCAGCAGTTTCGGCGCACCGGCCCGGATCACCACCACCGTCTATCCAGGTTCGCGCGGCATCGTCGATATTGAACGTGAAGCCGAACTGGGTGAAGCGATACATTCTAAAGGCGTGATGATCCTGACGGGCTACTTGGGACATTTTTACGCCCAGCAATTCCCCTTGGCCATTTCCGCCAGCATCGCCATCGAACAATCCTACAGCGCGATAGACGGGGATAGTGCGTCACTCGCCGAGTTATGTTGTTTGATTTCCGCGCTGACCCGCACCCCGATCAAGCAAGCGTTTGCCGTGACGGGTTCGATCAACCAATACGGCGAAGTGCAGGCCATCGGCGGCGTTAATGAAAAAATCGAAGGCTTTTTCAGATTGTGCCAAATGCGTGGTTTGACCGGAGAACAGTCAGTTATCATTCCGGCGGTAAACAAACGCAACCTGATGTTGAAACAAGACGTGATTGATGCCGTGGCACAAGGTTTATTCAGTGTCTATACTGTCAATAGCGTCGATGAAACCTTGGAGTTATTGACTGGACATTGGGCAGGAAAAGCCGACGCCGAAGGCAATTACCCTGAAAACAGCATCAACTTCAAAGCCATTTCACGGTTGAAAGAAATTTCAGAAATGGCGGGGGATGATGAGCATAAGGAAGAAGGGCTTTAGGAAGCTAGCAGTAAATGCTCTACCGGCACAAAAAAACAGTCCACGAAAATCACGAAAAAACAATCAAATCCATCGTGTTATCGGGTTTTCGTAGACAACTCCGTGCTACAACTGGATTGGGATGATTAGGCTTAATTTATTCCATTACCAGTCTGGTTTTTTTAATTATCTCCTAATCATCCTCCAACACCACCACAAATACCTCCCACTGGATATCAATTTCCGGCAACACCATAACGGTGATTTTGCTCACATGCCATAACAATCGGCGTTCTACCGAAGGCGAGCTACTCTGCAAAAACCATCCTTAGTTTTGCTCTTCGGGTTGTCACCAAATCCGCTTTCGGCGGATTTATCTTTTGCGCCCTCGCCCCCTTCGAGAAATATGAGGGAATATGCACTGCAAAGCTCGACGCGGCAAACAAAAATAATAAACTTCGTGCTCACTAGTCAATTAAGCTTCAAATCTTTACGGATTTTTTACCCTATTTCAAATTAGACTGTTCCTTGCTGTTAAGACAACGATGCTGGAATCAGCGGTAGGCTTAGGCCGTTTATCTGAGGTGATTTTATGAGTAGTGTATTTCTGTTAATGACGGTGGTGTTTTTTGCCGTCACCGTCGCATTGGTTTATGCCTGTGAGTCTTTAAGGGGGCAATCATGAGCTTGATGTATCTGTTAAGTGGCGTGTTGGCACTGGCGGTTTTCGTTTATCTGGTCGCCGCGCTGTTTTATCCGGAGCGATTCTGATGACTAACAACGGTTTTTTTCAAATTTTCTTATATGTGGTCACCCTGCTGGTCTTGGCGAAACCGCTAGGCTGGTATATGGCTAGGGTTTATGAAGACGAGCCAGTGGGGCTGAACCGCTGGTTGGCTCCATTTGAAGCCTTGATTTATCGGGTAAGTGGTGTGAACCCAAAACAAGAGATGCGGTGGCTGGATTATGCCATCGCCATGCTGGTGTTTAACTTGTTGGGATTCTTTGCGGTATTTGGCTTGCAAAGCTGGCAAGCCTCCCTGCCGTTTAATCCGCAAAACCTGCCCAATGTCAGCCCGGACTCGGCTTTCAACACTGCCGTCAGTTTCGCCACTAACACAAACTGGCAGGGATATGGCGGTGAAGTGACCATGAGCTATTTGACCCAGATGCTGGGGCTGACCGTGCAAAATTTCGTTTCTGCCGCAACGGGCATGGCGGTGCTGGTTGCACTGATCCGCGGATTTATCCGCCGCAAAGCCGACATTATCGGCAATTTTTGGGTGGATATGACCCGCAGCTCTTTGTATATCCTAATGCCGCTGTCGCTGATCTTGGCCTTGGTGCTGGTTGGGCAGGGTGTGGTGCAGACTTTTAAGCCGTACCAAACCGTGTCATTGCTGGAAACCGTCAGTTATGAGCAGCCTAAACTTAATAAAGATGGTGTGGCCTTGCAAGATGCCGCTGGCAAGCCAGTCATGGAAACGGTCAAAGTCCAAGAACAAACCGTTGCGGTGGGGCCAGCAGCCTCACAAGTGGCGATCAAACAACTCGGCACTAATGGCGGCGGTTTTTTCAATGTCAACTCGGCCCATCCTCTGGAAAATCCTACCCCGCTGAGCAACTTCTTGGAAATGCTGTCAATATTGTTGATTCCCGCCGCATTGTGCTACACCTTTGGCATGATGGTGGGCGACACCCGCCAAGGCTGGGCGATTTTGGCGGCGATGACGCTAGTTTTTGTCGCCTTGGTTTTTGTGGCTGTTCCGGCGGAGCAAAGCGGCAATCCTGCAATGGTAGCATTGAATGTCGACCAGACAGTAAGCGACGGGCAATCCGGTGGCAATATGGAAGGTAAGGAAACCCGTTTCGGGATTACCAATTCGGCGTTGTGGGCGGTAGCAACAACCGCCGCGTCCAACGGTTCGGTCAATGCCATGCACGATTCGTTTACCCCGATTGGCGGACTCGTGCCGATGTGGCTGATGCAGTTGGGCGAAGTGATTTTCGGTGGTGTCGGTTCGGGATTGTACGGCATGATTATGTTCGCCATCGTCGCGGTGTTTGTGTCCGGTTTGATGATAGGCCGCACGCCCGAATATCTGGGCAAAAAAATCGAAGCTTATGAAATGAAAATGGCGGCTATCGCTATTTTGATCCCGCCGTTAGTGGTGTTGGGCGGTACGGCTGTCGCGGTTATGGTCGATGTCGGCAAATCCTCGGTCTTTAACCCAGGTGCACACGGTTTCAGCGAAGTGCTGTATGCGTTTTCATCAGCAGGCAACAACAACGGCAGCGCGTATGGCGGTTTGTCGGCGAACACACCGTTTTATAACGCGATGTTGGGTGTGGCGATGCTGTTGTCACGTTACTGGCTGGCTGTCCCTGTGCTGGCTATCGCGGGTTCCCTGGCGACGAAAAAAATTGTCCCCGTTGGGCCAGGGACTTTACCGACTCATACGCCCCTGTTTGTCGCTTTATTAATCGGCACGGTGCTGATGGTGGGTGCATTGACCTTTGTGCCTGCCTTGGCTTTGGGGCCGGTGGTTGAGCATTTGCAAATGATCGGCGTTGGGCCAGCCAAATAATCTCTAAGGAAAATCACATGAGTAACCAATCACTTTCAACTTCATTATTTGACCAGCAAATCCTCAGCGCAGCCTTTGCCGATTCCTTCTATAAGCTTGCCCCACAGCAGCAATGGAAAAATCCGGTGATGTTTGTCGTGTATATCGGCAGTATGCTGACAACCTTGCTCTGGGTGCTTGCGCTGAACGGCGAAGGGACAGACTCTGCCAATTTTATTTTGGCGATTACCCTGTGGCTATGGGGTACGGTGTTGTTCGCCAATTTTGCCGAAGCGGTCGCCGAAGGGCGCAGTAAGGCGCAAGCGGCATTTTTACGCAGTGCCAAACGTGATATTGCCGCGAAAAAATTGGATGAGCCACGTTATGGGTCCAATTATTCCAAAGTGGCCGGTTCCAGTTTGCGAAAAGGCGATGTGGTGTTGATCGAAGCGGGAGATTTTGTTCCTGGTGACGGTGAAGTCATCGAAGGTGTCGCGTCGGTAGACGAAAGCGCGATCACGGGAGAAAGTGCGCCAGTGATCCGCGAATCGGGCGGCGATTTTAGCTCGGTGACAGGCGGTACGCGGGTATTGTCCGACTGGCTGGTCGTGCGTATCACCGCGAATCCCGGCGAAGCGTTTTTAGACCGCATGATTGCGATGGTGGAAGGGGCTAAACGGCAAAAAACGCCTAACGAAATCGCCTTGACCATTTTGTTGGTGGCGTTGACGCTGGTGTTCCTGATGGCGACGGTGACTTTGCTGCCGTTTTCAATGTATGCCGTAGCCACGTCAGGTGTAGGGCAACCGATCACCATCACCGTGCTGGTGGCCTTGCTGGTCTGTCTGATACCCACCACCATCGGCGGTTTGTTGTCCGCCATCGGCGTTGCAGGCATAGGACGGATGATGCAGAAAAACGTCATCGCCACGTCGGGCCGTGCCGTGGAAGCAGCGGGTGACATCGACGTGTTGTTGCTGGATAAAACAGGCACGATCACGCTGGGTAATCGGCAAGCGTCCTCGTTTATAGCCGTTAAGGGCGTGACCGAAAGGGAACTCGCCGATGCCGCGCAGTTGGCTTCATTGGCTGATGAAACCCCCGAAGGGCGTAGTGTGGTGGTGTTGGCCAAACAGAAATTCGGGTTTAGGGAACGGGATGTGCAATCTTTAGGGGCGACTTTCGTCCATTTTTCCGCACAAACACGGATGAGCGGCGTCAATATCGAAGGACGGCAAATCCGTAAAGGTGCGGCTGATTCTATCCGCACCCATGTTGTGGAACTGGGCGGTACGACGACACCGGAACTTCAGAAAATGGTCGATGATATAGCGCGTCGCGGCAGCACCCCGCTAGTGGTGGCGGAAGGCACGCGTGTGTTGGGTGTGATTGAACTCAAGGATATTGTCAAAGGCGGTATCAAAGAACGTTTTGCCGAATTGCGGCAAATGGGCATCAAGACCATCATGATCACGGGCGACAACCGCCTGACCGCTGCGGCAATTGCTGCCGAGGCGGGGGTGGATGATTTCCTTGCCGAAGCGACACCGGAAGCGAAGCTGAAATTGATCCGCCAATATCAAGCCGAAGGCCGTTTGGTGGCAATGACGGGTGACGGCACTAACGACGCCCCCGCCCTGGCGCAAGCCGATGTCGCCGTGGCGATGAACAGCGGTACGCAAGCCGCGAAAGAAGCGGGCAATATGGTGGATTTGGATTCCAACCCGACCAAATTGATCGAAATCGTCGAAACCGGCAAACAAATGCTGATGACCCGCGGCGCCTTGACGACGTTTTCTATCGCCAATGACGTGGCTAAATATTTCGCGATCATCCCCGCCGCGTTCGCCACCACGTATCCGGTGTTGAATGTGTTAAATGTCATGCACTTAGCTACACCAGCCAGTGCCATTTTGTCAGCGGTGATATTCAATGCCTTAATTATCGTCGCGTTGATTCCGTTGGCATTAAAAGGCATCACATACAAACCCGTGGGAGCCGCGACGTTATTGCAAAATAATTTGCTGGTTTACGGCGTAGGCGGATTGATCGTCCCATTTATTGGCATTAAGGCGATAGACCTGTTTTTGGTCACGCTGGGTCTTGTTTAAAGGAGTTAGAAATGATTAAGCATTTAAAACCTGCGGTTATTTTGTTCTCGATTTTAACCGTGTTGACGGGCGTGATTTATCCCGCCATTGTCACGGGTCTTGCCCAGCTTTTTTTCCCCGATCAGGCCAATGGTAGCCTAATCGCCAATAACGGCGGCAAGATGGTAGGCTCAAATTTGATCGGGCAACCGTTCAGTGATCCAGGCCATTTTTGGGGACGGCCTTCTGCAACCGGACCGTTCGCCTATAATGCCGCCGCCTCCAGCGGCTCCAATTTAGGCCCAAACAATCCGGCTTTGCTTGATGCCGTCAAAGCCCGGATTGCCGCCTTGCAAGCCGCCGACCCTGAAAATAAAAATCCAATCCCAGTAGATTTGCTCACTGCATCAGGTAGCGGCCTAGACCCTCATATCAGTCCGGCATCGGCGGAATATCAAATCAACCGGGTGGCGAAAGCCCGCCAGATTCCCGTGGAAAAAATCCGCGCCGTAGTTGCCGACAACACCGAATCTCGTCAATGGGCGGTACTAGGTGAACCAAGGATTAACGTCCTGGCATTAAATCTGGCATTGGATGCCATGCACTAAACCGGACTAGCTATTATGAAACTGAGATATGGCTTGTTTGTATTGGTGAACGTCTTGTCGGTCGCCAATGCGGATGGAAATATGAGCGGGATTTATACATTGCCCCCCAGTAAGGTATACATCGAACCTTGCCAGCGTGAAGCTCTGCACCAGCATCCTGGCATCATTGAAAAGCTACGGATACTAGATCGGCAAGGCAATTTTTGGATACGCCATCAAATATTGGCTAAGGATGGCTCGGAATCTGCTGTGTTGTGCGATTTGGCAAATGGGGAAATGATAGGTGAGCAGCAGTTAATCAACGACGGTATTTAATCGGTTAAGCTAACCAAACGACGATATGGAAAAAGAACGCCCCGATCCAGATGAACTGCTCGCCCGCGTCGAGCGTGAACAAACCCGTGCCAGCCGTGGCCGCCTGAAGATTTTTTTCGGTGCGGCGGCCGGTGTCGGCAAAACGTATTCAATGTTATTGGCAGCCAAGGAAAAACGCGCCGAGAATGTGGATATTATTATCGGTTTAGTGGAAACGCATGGGCGCAAGGAAACGGCGGCTTTGTTGGCAGGTCTGGAAATACTGCCGTCCAAACAGATTGATTATCGCGGCACGGTGTTGCATGAATTTGACCTGGATGCCGCGCTCAAACGAAAACCGTCCCTCATTATCGTCGATGAATTGGCGCACTCCAATGCCCAAGGTTGCCGCCATCCCAAACGTTGGCAGGATATTGAAGAACTGCTTGAGGCAGGGATTGATGTTTACACTGCTCTCAATGTGCAACATCTCGAAAGCCTCAACGACGATATTGGGCAAATTTCCGGCATTCGGGTGTGGGAAACGGTGCCGGATACCGTGTTTGAACAGGCCGATGAAGTCGAGTTGGTGGATTTGCCGCCTGATGAGTTGCTGAATAGGCTTAAAGACGGCAAGGTTTACGTGCCGCAACAAGCCCAAGAGGCGGCTAAGAATTTTTTCCGCAAAGGCAATCTGATTGCATTGCGGGAAATGGCGTTGCGGCAAACTGCGAACCGTGTTGATGCTCAAATGCTGGATTATCGCGAAAATCATTTTATCCGCGACGTTTGGCAGGTCAGCGAACGGATTCTGGTTTGCATAGGCCCGAACACTTTGGCCGAGCGGCTGGTCCGCGCAGGCAAACGCTTTGCCACCAGCTTACGTGCCGAATGGATAGTCTTGTATGTCGAAACGCCGGAATTGCAACGTCTGCCAGCACAAGAGCGCGATGGTGTGTTGCGGATTTTACGCTTCGCGGAACAATTGGGTGCTGAGACCGCAACCTTAAATGCGTCTGAACTGAGCACCGCCATCATTAAGTATTCCCATGAACGCAATGTCACCAAGATTGTCATGGGCAAACCAACCCGCCGAGGTTGGAAGCGTTTGCTTTTGGGTTCGGTGGTGGATGCGCTGATCAGCGATGCCCACAACATCAACCTGTATCTGCTGGGCAGCCCTAGGCCTGATAAGAACGGTAACGGCGACAAACCCGAACTCTTGTCCCGGAAAAATCCCTTGCCGGGATTAGGCAAAAAACGCTCGGCGCAACAAAAAGGCTTTCAGGGATATATTTGGGCAATGCTTGTGACTATAGCCAGCACCGCGCTTGCCTACCTGATGTTCGGCAGATTTGCACTGGCTAACCTGAGCATGGTGTTTTTGCTGGGCGTGGTTTTTATTGCCACGCGCTTTGGACGCGGCCCGTCCATTTTTGCGTCATTCCTGGGCGTGGCGATCTATGATTTATTGTTTGTCCCGCCTTATTTCAGTTTTTCGGTATCCGATAGCCAATATCTAGTGACGCTATTGGCGATGTTGACGGTGGCGATGCTAATCAGCAATCTGATGGCGAATGTCCGCTCCCAAGCCAAAGTGGCGGGGCATCGGGAAAGGCGGGCGACCGTCCTGTATGCGATGAGCAAGGAACTTACGGCGAGCCAGAGCGAAGAGGAGATTGTACGCACCGCCGTACATCATTTTTATACAGAGTTTGGCAGCCGCAACGTCATTTTATTTCCTGATGCCAATGGACGCATGGTTCATCCTAGCGGCAAAGAGTTGCCTGAATCCTTGCACGGCGCTGATTTGAGTGTGGCGCAATGGGTGATGGATCATAATGAAATCGCGGGTCAAGGCACCCACACCTTGCCTGGGGCCGAGGCCATATATTTTCCGTTGAGCAATAAAGAAACCATGCTGGGGGTTTTGGTTTTACTCCCCGTGAATTTACGTCGGGTATTTCTGCCGGAACAACAAAAATTGTTGGAGACCTTGCTTGGGCAGATTGCCCAGGCGATTATCCGTTTGCGTTTGACTGAGCAAGCCCGCAAAACCCAAGTGGAAATGGAAGCCGAGCGTTTGCGTAATTCTCTGCTTAGTTCCATTTCCCATGATTTGCGCACCCCCCTGGCGACTATTGTTGGTTCGGCCAGTACCTTAGTGGAAGATGACAACTCGCTCAAGCCGGAAGACAAGCGGGAACTGAACCGTGCCATTTATGAAGAGGCGCAACGGATGTCGAGCCTGGTCAATAATATCTTGGATATGGCAAGGCTTGATGCCGGTAAGGTTGAACCGAACAAGCAATGGTATCCTTTAGATGAAATTATTGGTGTGGTGTTGAACCGTTTGCAAAAAAGTCTCACAGGACGCCGGATGACTATCAAACTGCCACCGGGCATGTTGATGGTTTATGTCGATGCCGTAATGATAGAGCAAGTGTTGATTAATTTGTTGGAAAACGCTTTACGTTACACACCGGACAATAGCCCCTTGGAGATTACGGCGGTTATTTCTGCGGACTCTGTGAAAATTTCGGTGGCCGATTATGGCCAAGGGCTACCTGAAGGCGGTGAAACTAAATTGTTTGAAAAATTTTATCGGGTGCGTAACGAAGCGGCACAAAGCGGGGTAGGTTTAGGTTTGGCAATTTGCAAGGCGATTATTGAGGTGCATGGCGGGAGCATCCACGCCCAAAACAGGCCAGAAGGCGGCGCCGTGTTTTCGTTTATTATTCCGCTGGATCACGCACCACCAGTGATGCGGCAAGAAGACCCCTTAGTTATGGTTGGTTAATCATGACGGCCACCACCCCAGTGATTGTTGTGATAGAAGATGATCCGGCAATACGCCTGTTTTTGCGGACGGGCTTGGGGGCGCACGGTTTCAAGATATTTGAAGCGGATAAAGGTCGGCAAGGCATTATTGAAGCGGGGATACGCAAACCCGACCTCATCATTTTGGACTTGGGTTTGCCGGATCTGGATGGGGTCGAGGTTATCAAAAGCCTACGTGAATGGTCAGCAATGCCGATCATCATTTTATCGGCTCGAAGTTCCGAGCAGCATAAAATCGACGCGTTGGATGCCGGGGCGGACGATTATCTGACCAAGCCGTTTGGTTTGGGCGAATTGCTGGCGAGGATACGGGTTGCCTTGCGCCATTCGGTAAGTAATCCTGCACAAAATGTGGAGGGTGTATTTACTACGGGGGACATAAAAGTCGATTTGTTAAAACGCCAAGTTTTCGTTGCTGACCAAGAAATCCACTTGACCCCGATCCAATACCGATTGCTGAGTTTGTTAATAAAAAATGCCGGTAAGGTCTTGACGCACCAATACATACTCAAGGAAGTCTGGGGGCCGTCGTACAAGGACAACTCGCATTACCCACGCATTTACATGAGCCAGCTCAGGCAAAAATTGGAAGCCAACCCGACACAGCCACAGTATTTGGTGACCGAATCGGGCGTAGGTTACCGTTTAAAAGTCTGATTTAAAATGATATTTTATTTTAGTTAGAGTCAACAAAAACTGCCCGCTTGAAATAGATAACATCCCTTCAAGGGATGTTATCTGTAACCATTACAAGGTAGGGAAGTTATATCCTTAGCCCGTATTCCGCATCCCCGCCGCAATCGCATTAATCGTCCGCAACAACGGTTTACGCCAAGGATTTTCGCCTTTCTCATTCAACTGCTCTTCACGCACCAGCTTCAATAAATTCGCCTGGATATAATTCAACGGCCCCAAATAATTGTTGCGGTGGCGTAAAGACACGGCTAATTCAGGATTATCGGCCAGCAACTGATCAGCTTCCGCAATTTCCAATATCCATTCTACGCATCGGTGATGTTCGGCCGCGATCATGCTATGGATGCCTTTACCAACTTGCTCGTCCAAACACAGCGTGGCGTATTCGCTGGCGATGTTCATGTCCGATTTACTTAAGGCCATTTGCGCGTTGCTTAACAAATTGCTGAAGAACGGCCAGTTTTGGTACATCTCGCGCAAAGCCGCCAAACGGTCCGGTTTGCTTGCACACCAAGTTTCCAAGCTGGCGCCGATGCCGTACCACGCCGGAAACGTCTGCCGAGATTGCGCCCACGAGAACACCCAGGCAATCGCACGTACCGAGTTTTTCGAACGGTCTTGCTTTTTGCGGTGCGAGGGGCGTGATCCAATATTCAAGCCGCCGATTTCCGACAAGGGCGTGGCTTCGTAGAAATAATCCAAAAAGCCGGGCGTGTGTTCGGTGAGTTGGCGGAAGCCACGTTCGCCGATTTGCGCCAATTCGCTCATGATGTTGAGATTTTCAGGGCGGTCTTGCTGCACAGGGCGCACCAAGCTCAAACTGGCTTTCATCAGACCGGTGATACCCACGGTCAGTTCGTACATCGCCGTTTCCATGTTGTTGTAACGGTAAAACAGTGTCTCGCCTTGTTCGGTAAACTTGATTTGTCCGCGCACCGTGGCGGGTGGTTGCGCCAAAATCGCCTGATGCGTCGGGCCACCGCCGCGTCCCACCGTGCCACCGCGTCCGTGGAATAAGCGGTAAGGGATACTTAACTCGTCGGCAATCGCCATAACTTGTTGTTGCGCCCGATATAGGCCCCATGCAGAGGCCAAAATGCCACCGTCTTTGCATGAATCGGAATAGCCGAGCATGATTTCTTGCCGCTGGCCAGAGGCTTTTAGTAAATCGCGGTAAGCGGGTTGCGCGAATAAGGTGCGGAGTACGCCGTCGATGTGGTTTAAGTCGTTGATGGTTTCAAACAAGGGGCTGACACCGATATGGCAAAACCATTGCCCCCCAATGCGCCCAGCCAAACCGTGTTGCGCGGACAGCAACAAGACTTCCATGATGTGGCTGGCGGCATGGGTCATGGAAATGACGTATTTGCTGAAACAATCACCGCCAATTTCGCGGCGCATTTGCGCCATGATGCGGAACAGTTCCAAGGTTTCAGTGGTGGCTTCTGACAACTGAGCCGCGTCGTAAACCAAACCACCGGGCGTGGCGATGGCTTCGCCCAAGATTTTTAGCCGCGCATCTTCGTCCATGGCCAGATAATCCAAACCTAGGGCGTTGGTAAAAATTTCCGCAACCGCTTCGCTGTGGCGGGTGGATTCTTGGCGTACATCCATTTGCATTAAATGGAAGCCGAAGGTACCGACCAAACGTAACAAATCGCGCAATTCCAAATCGACGATAGCTTGATCCCCATGGCTAAGCAGCGATTGCCGGATGGTCTCCAAATCGGCAGTAAATTCGCCCGCGCTACGGTACGCGTAATTGACCAGTTGTCCGCTGTAGCCGTCGATACGCTGTTCGATTTGTTGCAAGCGTTGCTCCATACGATAGCGCATCAGCGACAGTTTTTGCCGATAAGGTTCTTGCAAGAAATTTCGTTCCAAAGCTGCGGCGTGTTCACCTATCAGTTCGCGGTCTTTTTCCAAACTGGCAAAAAATGCCGCACTGGGTTCGCACAAGCCATAAGAAAACGCCAGTTGCTCACGCACCAAATCGATCCGGCGCAGATATTCCAAAACAATGGTGCGGGCTTGCAAACGCAAAGCATGGGCGGTGGTGTCCGGTTTCACGTTCGGGTTGCCGTCACGGTCGCCGCCTATCCACGAGCCAAAGTTTAGAAAATGCGGAATGTGCAGTTGTTGTGCAGCCTCCGCACCATAAACATCGACCACGGCACGGAAAAAATTGCGGTACACCCTTGCGGTGGCCTCAAACAGCGACAGCGGAAAATAAAACAAGCCTGCTTCAATCTCATCAACAACGTTCATGCTTCGGGTACGCACCTCGTCGGTTTTCCATAGCAATTGGATTTGGCTATGCAGGCTCTCTAAAGCTTGATCGCGGTAATAGCCTTTTAAACGTTGGTCGTCGAGCTGTTCGTAACTGACGAAGATTTTCCGCAACGCGCTACGCACCGTGCGCCGCTTAGCTTCGGTAGGATGCGCGGTCATCACCGGCAGATACTGCAATTCGTTAAGCAAGGTTTGTAAATCTTCAATAGTCACATCTTGTTTCTGGAAACCTAGTAGCGTGTCGTGGAAAGAATTTGGCCAGAAATGCTTATTGTTTTCGATGTCCTTACGCCGATTGCGTAAGTTGGTGGCTTCTTCGGCAATATTTAACAAGCTAAAATATAAGCTAAAGGCGCGGATCACTTCTGTTAGGGTGTCGGCAGGCAAGCCTTTTAGTGTATCCGCCAATTGCTTGCGTTTGGCAGGCGTATCTTCGCGTTGCAGTGCGGCAAATTGTTTTTGCAATTGCTCAACCGTCACCATAATTGTTGGATTGGCTTGGCTTTTCAGCACTTTCGTCAACATCGTTTTTAGCGATTTAATACTCGCTTGCAGGGCTTTGTCATCAAAAGCTTGGTCGGTCATCATAAGAATTTCTCTATACGGGTTTGAAGTTTTTGGAATAAAAATGCGGTGATAGGCTTTTGTTTACTAGAGCTTAAAGCAAGATATAGGCCGATTAGTGAGTGATAGCTAAAATCTTGACTCAGTTACCGTAGGATGGGCTGTTGCAATTAAACCCATCAATAAGCAAATAAAATAACGCCATCGAAATAAATAGTAAAATCGGATAAAACTATTTTTTAAATAGGTTTTTTCGATAATATTGATTGGATTTAGTTTTTGGGTTAGGTTTTTAAAACAAGAGGGGTAAAAGAAAGAAATTTCGCAAATGAAGTTTTAGGCAATTTTGAAGCAGGCATTTATAAAATATTGCGGCAAGCTATGGCCATTTAATTTGAGTAGTTAGTGATTTTTTTTACAAGCGTACAAAATGCCATTACAATCGAAACAACTTGAAAATACTGAGAAAACCCACATGATCCTAACAAGCAAGCAAGCAAGCAAGCAAGCAAGCAAGCAAGCAAAATATTATGCTGACTTACCCAACACAGAAGAAGCTTTTTTCGCCCTAATTTTTTACTTAAGCCTAACCACATAAACCCGCTCGTGTTGTACACCAGCGGGTTTTTTATTGCCTAAATTTTAACTTCACATAGCGCGATAAATGCGCTCTGCAACACACATTCCCATTATCTGGTAGGTTTTATGCTACGAATTAAACGAGTCCACACCCAAGCCTTACGAGAACAGGTTTATGCGTTGCGCTACCGCGCTTATCGTAGGGAAAATGCGATAGCAGAATCTGCCGAAGAACGGTTTGAAGATAAATATGATTCACAACCTAATCATGTGTTGTGGGCATTGACTGAAAATAAAGCAGTGATTGGCAGTATTCGTACGACTTGGTTCGATCCTGCTGAAGTACACCTAATTCCTGAAATGATCGGCTATGCGGAGGATTTAGCAAAAAATGTCCCTGAAAATGTAAAGCTTTTATCAGGCAATCGGTTTGTAACAGCTTCACCTTTTGATAGCTCACAGCACACTGCAATGCTGCTTTTACGTCATCACATGAAAACCGCCCATTATTGTCAAACTGAATGGGCAGTCTGTGCCGTCCGAAAAAATCACGAGCCATTTTATCGTCGCGTTTTGCATCTTAAAAAGCATTCCGAAGAAGGTCGAATTTATCCTGGATTAACTTGCCAGATGTATTTGATGAGCTGTGATTTTAAAAAAAATATCAATGCTGTTTACAACAACTACCCAATATTGAAACCCAAAGGTTATGAACGCATGTTTTTTGATGAGAATTATCAAGACATGTGGGAAATCGGCTTGCCCGTGGAGTTATAAAAATGACCAATGAAATTATTTACTATTCGTTAGTGCTAGCGGTTATCAATTTTCCCTTTGTGATCGGGGTTGATTGGTATGTACGTACACAATCCGTTAAGCGTGTTTATCAAATTGAAGAGCCAGTAGAGCAACGCCAACGGGAAATGAAAAATTCTTGGACAACAACGCCTGTCCATGCCGTTTTGTTTTTCGGTTTCATCGCAAGCGGTTTGTTAAAAACAGGCCAAGAATCGGCGCTGTTAATTTTAGCAACATTTTTGTTGACCTTTTTATGGACGGAAATTTGGCATTATTTTTCCCATATCGCCATGCACCACAAATCCTTGCATTTTATTCACCACGAACATCATTTATCAAAACTCACCGCACCTTGGACATCGGTGTCGTTTTCCTTTTTAGAAAAGTTTATTTTTTCGTTGGGCATATTAAGCATGTTAGCCATCGTGTCGCTTCTGCATGAATTATCAGCGTTTGGCATTTTTGCTTATTACCTGCTGTATTTTTTTACCAATACGCTAGGACACGCTAATTTTGAGTTCCGCAAAGCGGGTTATTACGATTCTGTTATGGGGAAAATTTTTAATTCACCCACTTATCACGCCTTGCATCATGCCAGATACATTAAAAACTACGGCTTATTAACACCTTGGTTGGATAAATTGTTTGGTACAGAATGGAAAGATGTTGCGTTGGTTCAAACCAGAGCTACGCAAGCAAAGCCATTACTAAATTTAAAAGAAAAGGAGGGATAATGTGTTTTTCAGCCGAGGCCAGTTTTAGTGCTGGTGTAATTTGTAGCTTAGTGGGCGTAGCATCCATTAAACATTCAGAAAAAAAAGATTTACTAATTGCCGCAATTCCCCTTTTGTTTGGTCTTCAACAAATTATGGAAGGGTTTGTTTGGTTTTTTGAAGGTAATAACATTGGATACCTTAGTGGGATTATATTTATAGGCATGGCATTTTGCCTTTGGACGATATACATTCCTATTGCAACTATTGTTACGGGAATACCAAAATTACGAAAAAATATAATACTTGGATTATTGCTTGTTGGAATATTATTAAGTGTTTATGGCTTATTCGTTTTATCTTTTCCGTTAGAAATAAATTTATCGGCTAATCAAATTCAATATATTCCAAGCCAAAAAAGTCCCCTGATATTAGAGTATTTATATGCGATGGTTGTATTGATTCCTTTATGGTTAATGAAAAATATAACTCTAAGGTTATTTGCAATAATAATTTTAATTTTTTTCATTATTTCAACGTTATTTTTTAACCCCGCCAGGTTTTCGGTGTGGTGTTTTTTTGCCGCTGTTTCTTCTGTTTTAATTTATCTTTATGTTTCAAAAAAAGACTTGAAGATTTTAACAACGCTGAACTGGAATTAATTGTTCGCGCATTCCCAAGCTCCGGCTTGGGAATGCAGTCAAGTAGGGTACGCTGTGCGTACCGTCATCTCCACTGTCATTAAGTTAAGGATTTTTCATTTATTATCAACATGATAAAAATAGCGAACTCCGTATTTTCCGTTCGTCCTGAGCCTATCGAAGGATGGATGAAAAAATCCGTGACCAAAGACTCAAGCCGGTCATGCTTCGACAAGGCTCTCCTGATGTATCGAAGGGCTCAGCAAGAACGGCTTAAGTCTTTGGTTAATATAATTTTTTTCCTTAACTTAATGGCAATGACCATCATCTCAGGTTACCTGATGATTTTTGTAACTACTCAGTCCCCCACTAAATTCAAAGGGCGGCCTTGAAGGCATAAGGCTAAAGCGTCGAATACGTTATAGCCTTGTTTTTTGGCGGAAGACACATAGCCCTGATTCGGAAAAACAGGCTTGCGCCGTTTTGGGAGCGGAAGGTGCCGGATATTTTTTGCTTGAGCTTGACCATCCTGATGTCGCGTTCGGCAGGGTTGTTGTCAAAAGGCACACGGAAGTCGTC
>Ga0247833_1002682_pt1 | contig 25581 bp, 28 predicted proteins | sample LaCruzMarch2015__7_FD_187117 | JGI IMG/M metagenome (GOLD analysis project Ga0247833, IMG submission 187117) | Freshwater microbial communities from meromictic Lake La Cruz, Castile-La Mancha, Spain - LaCruzMarch2015_8m | ecosystem: Environmental > Aquatic > Freshwater > Lake | place: Spain... | reverse complement strand
TGGTCTCCTGGTCAGGGGTTGGTCTCAGCAACCAAACCTTCCCATCAGAAGACCATCCCAGCCATACGCACACGCCAGTCCCGCGTCAGCGGGTTCGTTCAATCCCTTTATGAGTACACAACCTAGCGCGCGCAGTTCACGAAAGCCCGGCGGCAGGTCGGCACTGCTGACCAGCTCCACGCCCGCCATGTACTCGCAACTGGTTTCGCCGGCGCTGGCCACGATGCCGTAGGCGGCCGGTGCCGTTGCGCCGGGGATATGTCCCAAGTGCTGGCCGAACTTCTGCCAGAGCGCGGCGAAGCCGCCTGGATTGGACATGTCAATTCGTTCGACTAGTCCGGCGAACCGTATCGCGGCACGGGCTTCGATGACGGAGTGGATGAGGTCGGTCTTGGTCTGGTCGCTCATGGGCAGGGCCTCGACGATGGCGATGGCGGAGATCGTGCCGCGACGCCGCAGTTCCTCGGGCGTCAGCCCGAACTGCTCGCGAAAGGCACGGGTGAACGCCTCGTGAGAGCCGTACCCCGCATCGAGCGCTACCGACAGGATGTCGGCCGCGCCGCCCGCTAGGGCCTTTGCCGCTTCTGACAGGCGGCGCGCCCGCAGGTAACCGAACAACGAATGACCGGTGGCGACGGGGAAGACACGGGACAGGTGCGAGCGCGACACGCCTGCATGCTCGGCCAGCTCATCGAGCCCGAGCGGGTGGCCCGCGCGGGTTTCGATGAGCCAGATGGTGCGATCGATGATGGACATGTCGGTTCGGCTGCTCACTTGGGGCAACCGGTTTATCGCAGCTTCGGCGCCGACGCGTTTGATCGCGGTTGCGGTGCGGGCAGGGCGCTCAGCCTCGCCGGCCCAACAACTGGTAGAACCGCTCGCGTTCGTCCCGCTCCTCGGCGAACACCCCGGTGAAGCGCTGCGTCACCGTCGAGGCGCCATGCGCCCGCACGCCGCGCATCGACATGCACATATGCTCGGCTTCAACCACAACTGCGGCGCCGCGGGGATTGAGGTGCTCGTTCACCGCGTCGATGATCTGCGCCGTCATGTTCTCCTGCACCTGGAGCCGGCGGGCATAGACTTCGACCAGTCGCGCCAGCTTTGACAGACCCACTACGCCGTCATGCGGCAGGTAGGCGATGTGCACCTTGCCGACGAACGGCACCATATGGTGTTCGCAGTGCGACGAGAACGGGATGTCCTTGACCAGCACGATGTCGTCGTAGCCGCCGACCTCCTTGAAGGTCTTGGCTAGCACCTCGCCCGGATCCTGCTCGTAGCCGGCGAAGAACTCACCAAACGCCTTGGTGACGCGTCGTGGTGTCTCAAGCAAGCCTTCGCGGCCCGGATCGTCGCCGGCCCACGCGAGCAGCGTGCGAACGGCGGCCTCGGCCTCTTCGCGGCTCGGGCGCTGGATTGTGGCAATTGCAGTTGCAGGCAGGCGCGGCTTGGCGCAGGCGTCCATTTGGCTTCCCCCGGTCAATTTCCAGCGGCATGTCAGCCGCCTGGCGGTTCACGGCAGGTCAGGGACGCGGACGCCGCTGACTTCAGATGTGTTCCACACTATATGGGTGCAATACGAGCGCTCTCAAGAAACAGTTTCGCGACGATGGTCGAACTCAGCGATCTCTATTCCGAAAAGATACTCGACCTGGCGGGCAACCAGCCAAGGCCGGGCCGATTGGCCGACGCGCAGGCCAGCGCCCGACGGGTCAGCCGGGTCTGCGGCTCGGTCATCGAGGTCGACGTGCGGGTCGAAGACGGACTCATTAGCGGCTACGGCCACGAGGTGCAGGCGTGCGCCCTCGGCCAGACGTCCGCGGCGATCGTCGCCACCCATGTGGTCGGCACTCCGGTTGCAGAGTTCCGACGCGTCCGCGACGAGATGACGGCCATGCTCAAGGCCGGCGCTCCAGCGCCCTCCGGGGAACGCTGGGTTGACCTGAAATATCTCGAGCCGGTGCGCGACTACCGCCCCCGTCACGCCTCGACCCTGCTGGTCTTCGACGCCCTCTGTGACGCGCTCGACAAGCTGGAAGCCACGGCAGCCTGATGGACCGCTTCTGGTACTTGATCGACCTGCCGTTCAAGTCGGCTGCCTGGCTGCTGATCCAGGGCTACCGCTACTCGCTCAGCATGTTCGTCGGGCGCAACTGCCGCCATGCGCCGAGCTGTTCGGAATTCACCCGCGATGCGATCTGGCGCTTCGGCTTCTGGCCCGGCGGCTGGATGGGGCTCGCCCGCATCACCCGCTGCCGGCCGGGTGGCACCCACGGTCACGATCCGGTCCCCGAGGCGCTGCCGGGAGCAGGGCGCTGGTATCTTCCCTGGCGCTACGGTCGCTGGTGCTGAGCGGGGCCCCGGACCATCCGCCTACCTGGCCTCAGCTCCCCAGAGCCACAAACTTGCGGTCGTTCACCGCTCCGCACGCCGATTCGGACATGCAGGAAGTCGCAGAAGGTGGCCGGTTAGCCTTTTGGCCTCGCGCACTGTTTGGCGCGCTCCTTTTTTCATCCTCATTTCCAGCTCAAGCAGACCTGGCGCGGCCTTGTCTGGAGGGCCGGCGGCGCTATATACCTGCTGTCACTGCCGCTGCTATTGGGTCTGCGTCGAGGGGCGGTCGCCACACGGGCGCCCCAGCCTCGCCAAAGTTGAGCCAGAATTGACGGTTCATTAACAGAATTGCGGGGGCGCATGGGCAAAAAAGCCCGCATTTCCTTGCGTTCGCCATAGAATCGAAGAAGGTTCACGCCGTTTCGGTTCGCCAGCGAAGGCGGGCAATCCCACAGTGAGGAAACAGAATGTCTAACAAGAATGATCTGATCGGCATGGTCGCCGAAAAGGCTGATCTCACCAAGGCTCAGGCCGGTGAGGCAGTCGATGCCGTGTTCGATGCGATCACCGCGTCGCTGAAGGCCGGTGAGGAAGTGCGCCTGGTCGGTTTCGGCACGTTCGCCGTCTCCCAGCGCAAGGCCTCGGTCGGCCGCAACCCAGCGACTGGCGCCGAGATCCAGATTCCGGCCTCCAACCAGGCCAAGTTCAAGCCCGGCAAGGGCCTCAAGGACGCGATCAACTGAGATCGCCGTCTCGCCTTCGCGGAAGGTAGCCGGACTTATGCGTGGCCCCGAGCTCAAGAGCCGGGGCCATAGCTTTTTCGGGCGTTCGCGACGACAGGGCAGGGGCCGGTTGACGCCGACCTCGCAACACCCTACTTAGGCGCCGCATTGGCGCCGGGCGGTTAGCTCAGTTGGTAGAGCATCTCGTTTACACCGAGAGGGTCGGCGGTTCGAGACCGTCACCGCCCACCACGCTTCGCCCTGCGGGCTACGCGTGTAGCCGCCACGCAGGGCCCGGAATCACGGAGCAACGGCGAGACGGTGCGGTATGTGGTATGTCTACATCCTGCGAAGCCTAAGCGCTCCCACCCAGGAATACACCGGCGCCACTGAAGACCTGAAGCGTCGGATTGCCGAGCACAATTCGGGCAAACTACCCCACACCTAAAAGTTCCTACCCCGCGCAAGCATCAGGCGCTGGAGTTCGGGGCGTACCTCAAGTCTCATTCCGGCAGGGCGTTCGCGAAAAAACGCCTGCTTGGGCCTGCCGACACCTGACCTAAGTCGCCGGTGTCCGGGTGCTTCTCGACCATCACTTCCACAGTTTCCCACAACGCGTGGAACAAGCCGGATTTTGTCGCTTGACACCTTCGGGAGGCGCCTCTAAACGGACGCCACGTTGCAGCGAACGACTGGTTCGCAGCTGCTGCGGGAGTAGCTCAGTTGGTTAGAGCGCCGGCCTGTCACGCCGGAGGTCGCGGGTTCGAGCCCCGTCTCTCGCGCCACCCTTTCTCACATTGCTGAAGATTGCGGTTGGCGCCCAGCGGTGCGCTGGGAACCAGACCTCACATCATCAGGTTCATTGGCTCGGTGCCGGTCGGTACCGTCGTCTCTGCCGGCGCTTGCGCGGGGGCCGGCATCGTGTCCGAAAGATAATCGGTCCGCATCCATCCGGTGGATCCGTCCTGCATCAGGAAGCCGATCCACTCGTTGGCGCGCTGTCGCGGCGCCACGGCGAAGCCCTGCGGCAACTTCTGCAGTACGGGGCCCGTGGTCGAGGGTACCGCGCGGACGTTGAGCATGTCGGCGACCACATACAGCGTCTTCACCTCTGCGAGGGGCACCGCTTCCACCGCCCGCGCCATCATCGGCCGCGCAGGTCTCGGAATCGGCGGCTGTTCAACCGTGGACGCAACCGGATCGGGTTCTGAGGCGAGTTCCGCCACCGCCGCCGGTTGCCCGATCAGCTCGGTCTCACCCTCGAATGCCGAAATCTCTGGAATCGCGTCGGTCGGAACCTCCGCGAAGCTCTCTACCTCGCGCGGCACCGGCGTCGGTTCCGGCTCGGCAACCGTGACGGTCACCAGGTCATCCGGAAAGGGAAACTCGGGAATGTTCGCGGGCAGAACCGCGGCCGGCCGGACGGCCTGCTGCTCGGGAAGCACCGACCGCGGCTGCTGTTCGATGGCCACGGCGGCAGCGACGGGGGCTGGCGTCAGTACGTCGTCGGGCAGCTTCACGCGCGAAAGCATATTGACCCCCCAGACCGACAGTCCGGCGATCAATCCCCACACTGCTATCTGCGCTTTGGTCACGGCCATTTAGTCCTCATCGGACAAATCATGCCGACGTGGAATCGGTAAGTCGAGAGCGAGCGGCCCTGCGCAGTATCCAAGCAGCATCGGCCCCGCAGTTTGCGCGCCGGTGTGACTTCAATGCTGCGAAAGGCGCGGTTTACCTGACATTCTATCGCCGGTTGAGGCCGTAAGTGAAGAGCCGCGCCCCCGACTCAGGGCTCTGGTCTTGATTGCCATTCCAACGATGCCGATCTCTGGCGCTGGCAAGCATTGAACAAGACTGCAACGAGTTCGTGCCCCCCCGCGTTGGAGTGGCGCAGGAAGGGAGCAAGCGAATGCTGAGGATACTCGTTCGAGAACGAAATCGATCTCCCGCCGAGGTCAACCTGCAGGGGGTGGGGGGCGACACTGTCGATACCGCCTATGGGTCGGTGCTCGGGCGCGTTGGTCTCGTGCTCGACGACGACATCCTTCTTTATGCGGCAGCCGGCTTTGGCTGGGACCTTGTGGGCGGCGAGTTGGATCTCCTGGGGGGCGGCGGCATCGAGTTTGCCGTCAACGACCAGCTTTCGCTGAATGCCCAGTATCTGCGCGGCTTCGACCAGACCAATGACACCGCCAGGGACCAGTTGACCCTCGGCGCGCGCTTCCACTTCTAGAATCGATCACGCCTCCAGAAGCATTGTGGCAGGCCAGAAATCTCTTGGCCGCATAATGGCCTGCGCCTCGCCACGGTGTCGCCACATCGTGTGTCGGTTCCGCAACACGCCTTTCCATTCGCCGGTCCCCGGGAACTCGGAGTGCCTGACCGCGCTTGCTCCACTGGTCCACGCGGCCTACCTCACCGCTGTCTACTTTGACTAAGGAACTGTACATGCGCACTTTCAAGCTCGCCCTGCTGGCTACCGTTGCGGTCGCTGGCGTTTCGTCGGCAGCTTCGGCGGCTGACCTGCTTATCGATACCGCCCCGGCTCCGGTTGTCGTCGACAACTACTCGGCAGTGGATTGGAACGGCCCCTATGCCGGTCTGTTCATTTCGGGCCAGACCGATTCGATCTACGGCCTCGGTGCCAACCTCGGCGTGAACGCCATGGTCAGCGATAACCTGCTGGCCGGCGTCGAAGGCTCGGTCCAGTGGCTGGACGACGACTCCTGGCAGGGTCAGGTGAACGGCAAGCTCGGCTTCGCCGTCGAGAACTTTGCCTTCTACGGCCTCGCCGGTATCGGCGCGAACTCCGACACCGAGGCCTACGTGCCGGTCGGCGTCGGTGCCGAGGTCAAGCTGACCGAGGACTTCTCGCTGAAGGCTGAGTACCAGTACCAGTGGGACTTCGACACCAGTGCCGAAGATGCCCATGTGGCGAGGATCGGCTTCAACTGGCACTTCTGAGCCACCAGCCCGGATCACGTATCGAAGGCCCCGCACATGCGGGGCCTTCTTCGTTTGCGGCCCTCGTTTCGGGCAGGAATTCGCGGCAGCAACCGGATAATAACTGGACTTAAAAACTCAGGTTTTGTTTTCCTTGAAACGCCGGATGCCGTGGGATAAGCCCGGAGCACACTGAACTGTGTCGCTCTTGGGCCCCACAATCGCCCCATCGGCCGCACGGAACCGGCGTCTCCTGCCGGACAGACCCGTAGGCAAAACCATGACCGAGTTGCTCAGCAACTACCTGCCGATCGTCATCTTCATCGGCCTGTCTGCCCTTATCGGCTTGGCCCTTTTGGTCGCTCCCTTCCTCGTCGCCTACAAGAATCCGGACCCGGAAAAGGTCTCGGCCTACGAGTGTGGCTTCGATGCGTTCGACGACGCGCGCATGAAGTTCGACGCCCGTTTCTACCTCGTCGCGATCCTGTTCATCATCTTTGATCTCGAAGTGGCCTTCCTCTTCCCGTGGGCGCTGGCCTTCAAGGATGTGGGTTGGTTCGGCTTCTGGTCGATGATGATTTTCCTCGGCGTCCTGACGGTCGGGTTTATCTACGAATGGAAGAAAGGCGCGCTCGAATGGGATTGACCGCTGAGGGGGGCACTCTCATCGCCCCAGCGCCCCGCGGCGTTCTCGACCCCGCTACAGGCAAGCCGATCGGTGCCAACGATCCGTTCTTCACCGAGATCAACAACGAGCTGGCCGACAAGGGCTTCCTCGTCACCTCGACCGACGAGCTCATCAACTGGGCCCGCACCGGCTCGCTGATGTGGATGACGTTCGGCCTCGCCTGCTGCGCCGTCGAGATGATCCAGATGTCGATGCCGCGCTACGACGTCGAGCGATTCGGCCTCGCGCCGCGTGCGTCGCCGCGCCAGTCGGACGTGATGATCGTCGCCGGCACCCTGACCAACAAGATGGCTCCGGCGCTGCGCAAGGTCTACGACCAGATGCCCGAGCCGCGCTACGTCGTCTCGATGGGCAGCTGCGCCAACGGTGGCGGCTACTATCACTATTCGTATTCCGTGGTGCGCGGCTGCGACCGGGTTGTTCCGGTCGACGTCTACGTCCCCGGCTGCCCTCCCACGGCCGAGGCACTGCTCTACGGCCTGCTCATGCTGCAGAAGAAAATCCGCCGCACCGGCACGATCGAACGCTAGGACGACCCGGCAAATGGCAGACGCTGCCGATACATCACCGCTCGCGGCGCTCGCGGAACGCGTGCGCAACCAGCTGGGCGAATCCATTCTCTACCACGGTCTCGCCTATGGCGAGCTGACCGTGGTTGTGGCGCGCAGCGCCATCGTCGATGTGATTACCTTCTTGCATGACCATGAGGGCTTTATCTCAATCGTCGATATAGCCGGCGTCGATTACCCCGAGCGCGACGAGCGCTTCGAGGTGGTCTACCACCTGCTCAGCCCCAAGCAGAACCTGCGGGTGCGCGTGAAGCTGACGACCGATGAGGATGAGCCGGTGCTCTCGCTGACCGGCCTGTTCCCGGGTGCGGCATGGTACGAGCGCGAGGCATACGACCTCTACGGCATCCTGTTTTCCGGCAATCCCGACCTGCGCCGCATCCTCACCGACTACGGTTTCGACGGCTACCCGCTCCGCAAGGACTTCCCGACCACCGGTTATGTCGAAGTCCGCTATGACGAAGAGCGCAAGCGCGTCGTCTACGAGCCGGTGAAGCTCGCGCAGGAATTCCGCCAGTTCGACTACCTGTCACCTTGGGAGGGTACCGACTACGTGCTCCCCGGCGACGAGAAGGCCAAGCAATGAGCGTCGAAGCAGACGTCAGAAACTTCACGATTAACTTCGGCCCGCAGCATCCGGCGGCGCACGGCGTGCTGCGCCTTGTTCTGGAGCTTGACGGCGAAGTCGTCGAACGGGTCGATCCGCATATCGGGCTGCTGCACCGCGGTACCGAAAAGCTGATCGAGACCAAGACCTACCTGCAGGCCGTTCCGTACTTCGATCGCCTCGACTACGTGGCGCCGATGAATCAGGAACACGCGTTCTGCCTCGCGGTCGAAAAGCTGCTCGGCATCACCGTGCCGTTCCGCGGTCAGCTGATCCGCGTGCTCTACTGCGAGATCGGCCGCCTGCTCAGCCACATCCTCAATACCACCACCCAGGCGCTCGACGTTGGCGCGCTCACCCCGCCGCTTTGGGGTTTCGACGAGCGCGAAAAGCTGATGATCTTCTACGAGCGGGCGTCGGGCAGCCGCATGCATGCGGCCTATTTCCGTCCCGGTGGCGTGCACCAGGATATCCCGCAGGCTCTGATCGATGATATCGGCGCCTTCTGCGACCCGTTCCTCAAGGTCTGCGACGACCTCGAGAGCCTGATGACCGGCAACCGCATCTACATGCAGCGCAACGCCGATATCGGCGTCGTCTCGCTTGAGGACGCATGGAAGTGGGGCTTTTCGGGCGTCATGATCCGTGGCTCTGGCGCCGCCTGGGACCTGCGCAAGGCGCAGCCCTACGAGTGCTACGACCAGCTCGAGTTCGACATTCCGGTGGGCAAGAACGGCGATTGCTATGATCGCTATCTCGTCCGCATGGACGAAATGCGCCAGTCGATCCGCATCATGAAGCAGGTGGTCGCGCTGTTGAGCTCGCCGGCGGGGAAGGGGCCCGTGTCGTCGACCGACGGCAAGGTGGTGCCTCCCAATCGCGGTGAGATGAAGCAGTCGATGGAAGCCCTGATCCATCACTTCAAGCTCTACACCGAGGGCTACAAGGTCCCGGCAGGTGAGGTTTACGCCGCCGTCGAGGCGCCCAAGGGCGAATTCGGCGTCTATCTGGTGGCCGATGGCACCAACAAGCCCTACCGCTGCAAGATCAAGGCCCCGGGCTTTGCGCATCTCAGCGCCATGGACTTCCTCTGTCGCGGACACATGCTGGCCGACGTTTCGGCCATCCTGGGTTCGCTTGATATCGTCTTCGGTGAGGTCGATCGGTAAATGTCTGTCCGCCGCCTAGCCGCAGAAAATGTCCAGCCCGCCGCCTTCGCCTTCTCGGCGGACAATCAGGCCTGGGCCGAAAAGAAGATGGCCGAGTATCCGCCGGGCCGTCAGCAGTCCGCCGTGATCCCGGTGCTGTTCCGGGCTCAGGAGCAGGATGGCTGGGTCACCCGCGCCGCCATCGAATATGTCGCCAAGCTCCTGAGCATGCCGTACATTCGCGTGCTCGAAGTCGCGACCTTCTACACCCAGTTCCAGCTCAAGCCGGTTGGCACGCTGGCGCATGTGCAGGTATGCGGAACGACGCCCTGCATGCTGCGCGGCGCCGAGGAACTGCGGCACGTCTGCGAGCGCCGCATCAACCACAGCCCGTTCGAGACCAATGCCGAAGGCACACTCAGCTGGGAAGAGGTCGAGTGCGCTGGCGCCTGTGTCAACGCCCCGATGGTCACCATCGGTTCCGACACTTATGAAGACCTGACGCCGGAGCGCCTCGAGGCCATTATTGACCGGTTCGCCGCCGGAAAGGGCCATGAAGTGAAGCCCGGCCCGCAGGGCGTCGACCGCCTGAACGCCGCGGCGGAAGGTGGGCAGACGACGCTGCTCGAAGAGCCGACGACCGAGCGTACCTACAAGCCATTTCCGCCGCCGCCGCCACCGCCCGATGCGGCTCCGGCCGCTGCTCCCGCTGCCGCGACTGCTACGAAGCCGGCTGAACCGGCCAAGGCCCATGAGCCGACCACTCCCGGTCGCAAGAACGAGATTCCCGCGGAGTCCGCTCCCGGCCTGAAGGGGCCGCCCGGCTCCCCGAAGGTGTCCGAGGCCAGGGCAGACGCGGCCCGGAGCGAGGCCAGCGCCGCCGCGCACGCTGACGGCGAGCCGAACAAGGCCATGCGCGAAGACGCCACGGGCGCCGAGTCGCCGGCCGGCAAGCTTGATGGTGGCGCATCTACCGGCGGCAAGAAGACGCCGCGGCAGCTGTTCGATGCCCCGGCAGGCGCGCGTGATGACCTCAAGCTCATCGCTGGCGTCGGCCCCGTGCTCGAGCGCAACATGAACGCGGTCGGCATCACCACTTGGGCGCAAGTCGCGAAGCTCACGCCCGAGCAGATCGCAGCTGTCGAAGGCGAACTCGGCTTCAAGGGCCGCGTCACCCGCGACAGGTGGCTCGAACAGGCCGACGCTCTCGCCACCGGCGGCGTCGCCGAATACATCAGGCGCTTCGGCAAGGATCCCCGCTGATGCTCGCAGACCAGGACCGCATCTTCACCAACCTCTACGGCCAGCGAGACTGGGGCCTTGAAGGCGCCCGCGCTCGCGGCGGTTGGCAGGATACGAAAAAGTTCATCGACAACGGTCGAGACTGGATCGTCAACGAGGTCAAGGGCTCCGGCCTGCGCGGCCGCGGCGGCGCCGGTTTCCCGACGGCGCTCAAATGGACCTTCATGCCGAAGGAGGGCGTCAATGACGGCCGCCCCAGCCAACTCCTCGTCAACGCCGACGAGTCCGAGCCCGGCACCTGCAAGGATCGCGAGATCCTGCGGCACGACCCCCATCACCTGATCGAAGGCTGCCTGCTCGCCGGCCGCGCCATGGGCGCTCACATCGCGTATGTCTACATCCGCGGCGAGTTCATCCGCGAGCGCCACAACTTCGAAGCCGCCGTCCAGCAGGCATATGATGCGAAGCTGATCGGCAAGAACAACGTCCACGGCTGGGACTTCGAGATCGTCGTCCACCACGGCGCCGGCGCCTACATCTGCGGCGAAGAAACCGCGCTGATGGAGTCGCTTGAGGGCAAGAAGGGCCAGCCCCGTCTGAAGCCTCCGTTCCCGGCCGCAATGGGCGTCTACGGAAACCCCACTACCGTCAACAACGTCGAATCGATCGCCGTTGTGCCCGAAATCCTGCGCCGCGGCGGCGCCTGGTTCGCCGGCATCGGCCGCCCCAACAACACCGGCACCAAGCTGTTCATGGCCTCCGGCCACGTCAACAAGCCGGCCGTGTTCGAAGAGGCCCTCGGCTGCACGTTCGAGGAACTGATCGAGAAGCATTGCGGTGGCATCCGCGGCGGCTGGGACAACTTGCTCGCCGTCATCCCCGGCGGCGCTTCGTGTCCTGTGGTGCGCGGCGAAGACATGCGCACCGCGATCATGGACTTCGATGGCCTGCGCGAGAAGAAGTCCTCGTTCGGCACCGGCGGCATGATCGTGATGGACAAGTCCACCGACATCATCAAGGCGATCTGGCGCATTCAGGCTTTCTTCAAGCACGAGAGCTGCGGCCAGTGCACGCCCTGCCGCGAAGGCACCGGCTGGATGATGCGCGTCATGGAACGCATGGTCGAAGGCCGCGCCCAGAAGCGCGAGATCGACATGCTGTTCGAGGTGACCAAGCAGATCGAAGGTCACACCATCTGCGCCCTGGGCGACGCGGCCGCCTGGCCGGTCCAAGGCCTGATCCGCAACTTCCGCGACGTCATCGAGGCCCGCATCGACCAGTACACCTGGTCGTCGACCTCCGAAGGCGCCGTCCCCTCGATCGCGGCGGAGTAGGGCGATGGCGGAGGAACCCGACAATCTGGTGCTGGTGATGCTTCGGAAGATTGATGTGAAGCTTGATCGTCTGTCTGACGATTTGCGGGACCTGAAGGTTCGCGTCACGCATCTCGAAGAAGGTCAGGCTGGCATACACCGCCGGCTGGATCGGATAGACGAGCGACTGGATCGCGCTGAGCGCAGGCTGGAGCTTTCCAGTCAGCCCGGGTTCGCGGAGTAGAGCAAATGGCGAATATCAAAGTCGACGGCCAGCTTATCGAGGTCCCGGACTATTTCACGCTGATGCAGGCCGCCGAGGCCGCCGGCGCCGAGATCCCGCGCTTCTGCTACCACGAGCGCCTCAGCGTCGCGGGCAACTGCCGCATGTGCCTCGTCGAGGTGAAGGGCGGGCCGCCGAAGCCGCAGGCCTCCTGCGCCATGGGCGTCAAGGACCTGCGTCCGGGCCCCAACGGCGAGCCGCCCGAGATCTTCACCAACACCCCGATGGTCAAGAAGGCCCGCGAAGGGGTGATGGAGTTCCTGCTCATCAACCACCCGCTCGATTGCCCGATCTGCGATCAGGGCGGCGAGTGCGACCTGCAGGATCAGGCCATGGCCTATGGCGTGGACAAGAACCGCTACGCCGAGAACAAGCGCGCCGTCGAGGACAAGAACCTCGGCCCGCTGGTGAAGACGTCGATGAACCGCTGCATTCACTGCACGCGCTGCGTCCGCTTCACCACCGAAGTCGCCGGCATAACCGAAATGGGCCTGCTGGGCCGCGGCGAAGATGCCGAGATCACCTCGTATCTCGAGCGTGCGCTCACCTCCGAGTTGCAGGGCAACGTTATCGACCTCTGCCCGGTCGGCGCGCTGACCTCCAAGCCCTACGCCTTCCACGCCCGTCCGTGGGAACTCACCAAGACCGAATCCATCGACGTCATGGATGCCGTCGGCTCCAACATCCGCGTCGACGCCCGTGGCCGCGAAGTCATGCGCATCCTGCCGCGCGTCAACGAGGCCATCAACGAGGAGTGGATCTCCGACAAGACCCGTTTCATCTGGGACGGGCTGAAGTCGCAGCGCCTCGATCGCCCCTATGTCCGCCAGAACGGCAAGCTGAAGCCCGCGTCGTGGGAAGAGGCTTTCGCCGCAGTCGCCAGGGCCATCAAGGCCTCGGGCGGCGGCAACAAGGTCGGCGCCATCGCTGGCGATCTCGCTTCCGTTGAGGACATGTATGCGCTCAAGGCGCTGATGACCAATCTCGGCTCCGGCATGACCGACAGCCGCCCGCCGATGTCGGGCATCGATCCGTCGATGCCGCGTTCGGCCTACATCTTCAACCCGACCATCGCCGGCATCGAAGAGGCCGACGCCATCCTCATCATCGGCTCCAACCCGCGCAAGGAAGCGGCGGTGCTCAATGCCCGCATCCGCAAGACCTGGCGCACCAAGGGCCTGCCGATCGCTGTCATCGGCGACCATGCCGACCTGACTTATGACTTCGAATACCTCGGCAACGGCTTCTCGACCCTCGCCGATCTCGCGGCAGGGCAGGGCAGCTTCGCCGAGAAGCTGTCGAACGCCAAGAAGCCGCTGATCATCGTCGGCGAAGGCGCCGTCTCGCATGGCGCCGCCTGGAACAAGCAGATCGGCCGTGACACCATCGCGCTCGCTGCCAAGCTCGCGACCGGTACCAACGTCGCCGAAGGCTGGAACGGCTTTGCGCTGCTCCACAATGCTGCGGCCCGCGTCGGCGGCATCGACATCGGCTTCGTCCCGCACGCTGGCGGCGTCTGCTCGGCCGATCAGGTCAAGCTCGCCGGTGAAGCCAAGCTCGACGTGCTGTTCCTGCTCGGCGCCGACGAGTACGACACCACGGCGATGGGCAAGGCCTTCGTCGTCTATGTCGGCACCCACGGCGACAAGGGCGCGCACCGCGCCGATGTCATCCTGCCGGCCGCCACCTACACCGAAAAGTCCGGCACCTACGTCAACACCGAGGGCCGGGTGCAGCTTGCCGGGCGCGCCGTGTTCCCGCCGGGCGACGCCAAGGAAGACTGGGCGATTTTCCGCGCCCTGTCGGCTGTCATCGGCCAGCCGCTGCCGTTCAATTCGCTCAGCCAGCTGCGCGCGAAACTCTATGCCGAGTTCCCGCACCTCGCCCGCATCGACCAGATCGCTGCCGGTTCGGTCGACGACGTGAAGAAGCTCGCAAGCGCCGCCATCAAGACCACCTCGGCGAGCTACACCTCGCCGGTGGCCGATTTCTACCTCACCAACCCGATCGCCCGCTCCTCCGCGACGATGGGTGAATGCGCAGCGCTGCAGGCCGGTCTCCGGCAGGCGGCAGAGTAGGGTCCCGACATGGATTTCGTCGTCTCCGCGCTGGATTATCTGCTCGGCATCCCGATCTTCGGTTGGGGCGATCAGGTCGGTTTTGTCTACAAGGGACTGCTGTTCCTCGTCGCGCTGCTGATCTTCACCGCCTACATCCTGCTGGCCGACCGCAAGGTCTGGGCGGCGGTGCAGGTGCGTCGCGGTCCCAACGTCGTCGGCCCCTTTGGCCTGCTGCAGTCCTTTGCCGACCTGTTGAAGTTCGTCTTCAAGGAGCCGGTGATCCCGGCCAGCGCCGACAAGGCTGTGTTCCTGCTGGCGCCGCTGGTGACTTCCATCCTGGCGCTCAGCGCCTGGGTGGTGATCCCGCTCGATGCCGGCTGGGCTCTCGCCAACATCAACGTCGGCGTCCTCTACATCTTCGCCATCTCGTCGCTGGGCGTCTACGGCATCATCATGGCCGGTTGGGCGTCGAACTCGAAATACGCCTTCCTCGGCGCGCTCCGTTCCGCCGCGCAGATGGTGTCGTACGAAGTCTCGATCGGCCTCGTCATCATTACGGTGCTGCTCTGTGTCGGTTCGCTGAACCTGACCCACATCGTGTATGCGCAGCAGCAGGGCGGCATCGCCCACATGCTCGGGGTGCCGTGGCTCAGCTTCCTGAACTGGTTCTGGCTGCCGCTCTTCCCGATGTTCGTCATCTTCTTCATCTCGGCCCTGGCCGAGACGAACCGGCCGCCTTTCGATCTTCCCGAAGCCGAGTCCGAGCTCGTGGCCGGCTTCATGGTGGAGTACTCGTCGACCCCCTACCTGCTGTTCATGCTGGGCGAGTACATCGCCATCCAGCTGATGTGCGCGATGATGACGATCCTCTTCCTCGGAGGCTGGAGCTCGCCGATCGACCTGCCGCCCTTCACCTGGATCCCGGGCTCGGTCTGGTTCGTGCTGAAGCTTTGCCTGGTGTTCTTCATGTTCGCCATGGTCAAGGCCTTCGTCCCGCGCTACCGCTACGACCAGCTGATGCGGATCGGCTGGAAGGTGTTCCTGCCCATTTCGCTGCTGATGGTGATTGCCGTCGCTGCAGTTCTCCAGTTCACCGGCTGGGGCTGGCACGGAGGTGCTGTCTGATGCGCTTTTTCCAGTTCCTCAATGGCCTGCTGCTGCGTGAGTTCGTCGGCGCTTTCTTCCTGTCGATGCGCTACTTCTTCGCGCCCAAGAAGACCATCAACTACCCCTTCGAGAAGGTTCCGTATTCGCCGCGCTTCCGTGGCGAGCATGCGCTGCGTCGCTATCCGAATGGCGAAGAGCGCTGCATTGCCTGCAAGCTCTGCGAAGCCATCTGCCCGGCACAGGCCATCACCATCGAGGCCGGCCCGCGCCAGAATGACGGCACTCGCCGCACCGTGCGCTACGACATCGACATGGTGAAGTGCATCTACTGCGGTTTCTGCCAGGAAGCCTGCCCGGTGGATGCCATCGTTGAAGGGCCGAACTTCGAATTCGCCACCGAAACCCGTGAAGAGCTCTACTTCTCCAAGGAGAAGTTGCTCGCCAACGGCGATCGCTGGGAGCGCGAGATCGCGGCCAATATCGCCGCCGACGCGCCGTACCGGTGAGGAACCTGAGATGACGCTGCCGCTATTCTTCTTCTACGTCTTCTCGGCCATCGCCGTCGCCTCGGCGCTGATGGTGATTGCATCGCGCAATCCTGTGCACTCGGTGCTGTTCCTCATCCTGACCTTCGTGAACGCCTCCGGGCTGTTCATGCTGGCCGGGGCCGAGTTCCTCGCGCTCATCCTCATCGTCGTCTATGTCGGCGCCGTCGCGGTGCTGTTCCTGTTCGTCACAATGATGCTCGACGTCGATTTCGCCGAGATGCGCTCGGGCCTGCTGCAGTATGCGCCGGTCGGCATCGTCGTCGGCGCCATCATCCTGCTTGAATTGCTGGTCGTCGCGGGCTCTGTCGCCCTGGCGCCGGAAGTGACCGCCACCGCAATGGTGCCCGTACCGGATGGCATCGAGAACACTCGCGCCCTCGGCCAGTTGCTCTACACGCGCTACGTCTTCCTGTTCCAGGGTGCCGGCGCCGTGCTGCTCGTCGCCATGATCGGCGCCATTGTCCTGACGCTGCGCCACAAGACCGGCGTCAAGCGGCAGGACGTTTTCCACCAGACTGGTCGGGCGCGCGCCGAAGGCGTCGAACTCGTCAAGGTCAAGTCGGGGCAGGGGCTCTAAATGCTGGCAGCAACAGGCATCGGCCTTGGTCACTATCTCACGGTCGCCGCGATCCTCTTCACCATCGGGGTGTTCGGGATCTTCCTCAACCGCAAGAACATCATCGTCATCCTGATGTCGGTCGAGCTCATCCTGCTCGCGGTCAACCTGAACCTGGTGGCGTTCTCGGCCCAGCTGGGCGATCTCGCCGGCCAGGTCTTCGCCCTGATGATCCTGACCGTCGCAGCGGCTGAGGCCGCCATTGGCCTCGCCATCCTCGTCATCTTCTATCGCAACCGCGGCACCATTGCCGTGGAAGACGTCAATTCGCTGAAGGGCTGACCCGGTGATCCAGGCCATCGTATTCCTGCCGCTTGCCGGCGCCCTGATTGCCGGCCTGCTGGGCCGCATCATCGGGCACCGCACCAGCGAGTATATCACCACCGGGCTGCTGATCGTCTCGGCGCTGCTGAGCTGGGCGGTCTTCGCCGGCTACTGGCTCGCGCCGGAAGCGGCCGAAGGCGCCGGCCATGCCGAAGCGACCAAGGTCGTGGTGCTCGAGTGGATCCATTCCGGCTCGCTGCAGCTCGACTGGGTGCTGCGCGTCGATACGCTCACGGCGGTAATGCTGGTCGTCGTCACCACCGTGTCGAGCCTCGTCCACGTCTACTCGATCGGCTACATGGCCGAGGACCCGCACCGCTCGCGCTTCTTCGCCTACCTGTCGCTGTTCACCTTCGCCATGCTGATGCTGGTGACCGCCGACAACTTCCTGCAGATGTTCTTCGGCTGGGAAGGCGTGGGTCTCGCGTCTTACCTGCTCATCGGCTTCTGGTACAAGCGGCCTGCGGCCAGCGCTGCGGCGATGAAGGCTTTCATCGTCAACCGCGTCGGCGATTTCGGCTTCGCGCTCGGCATCTTCGCCGCCTGGGTCGTCCTCGGCCATCTCGATTTCGACGGCGCTTTCCACGCCGCCGAGGGCCTCAAGGACAACCTGCCGGTCATGAACTTCCTGTCCTGGCAGTTTGATGCCATGACGGTGGTCTGCCTGCTGCTGTTCATGGGCGCCATGGGCAAGTCGGCGCAGTTCCTGCTCCACACATGGCTGCCGGACGCGATGGAAGGCCCGACTCCGGTCTCCGCCCTCATCCACGCTGCCACCATGGTGACCGCCGGCGTCTTCATGGTCGCCCGCCTGTCGCCGCTGTTCGACCTCTCGTCCACCGCAATGATGGTGGTCATGGTGATCGGCGGCATCACCGCCTTCTTCGCCGCCACCGTCGGCCTCGTCCAGAACGACATCAAGCGGGTCATCGCCTACTCGACCTGTTCGCAGCTTGGCTACATGTTCGTGGCACTCGGGGCAGGGGCCTACTCGGTCGGCGTCTTCCACCTGTTCACACACGCCTTCTTCAAGGCCCTGCTGTTCCTTGGCGCCGGTTCGGTCATTCACGCGATGCACCACGAGCAGGACATGCGGAACATGGGCGGCCTGCGCACCAAGATCCCGCTGACCTACTGGATGATGATCATCGGCACGCTGGCGCTCACCGGCGTCGGTATTCCAGGCACCCCGCTCGGCTTCGCCGGTTTCTTCTCGAAGGACGGCATCATTGAAGTCGCATACGCTGCGGGCGAGTCCACCGGCTACATCATCTTCTGGGCACTGGTCATCGCCGCGCTGTTCACCAGCTTCTACTCCTGGCGCCTGATTCACCTGACGTTCCACGGCAAGCCGCGCGATGCCGCGCACGCGCACACGGCGCATCCCGATCCGGCCCATTCGGCCGCCGAGACGCATCATGAGCCCATCGACGACGACAGCACCGACCATGCTCATGGCCACGCCCACCACGGCTCGGCCTACGACAATGCCCACGAGAGCCCGCCGGTCATGCTGGTGCCGCTCTTCGTGCTGGCGATTGGCGCGGTGCTCGCCGGTGTGGTGTTCAACGACGTGTTCTTCGGCCACACCGAGCATATCGAGCACTTCTTCGCCGGTTCGCTCGTGGTCCCGGCGGAACTCCTCGACGCGGCCCACCACGTCCCGCTCTGGGTCAAGTGGTCGGCCACGTTCGCCATGCTGCTCGGCTTCGGCGCCGCCTGGTATATGTATATGGTTGACACCAAGGCGCCGCAGCGCCTCGCCGAGCAGAACCCCGGTCTCTACCGGTTCCTGCTCAACAAGTGGTACTTCGACGAGCTCTACGACCGCATCTTCGTCAAGCCGTCGCTCTATGTCGGCAACGCGCTGTGGAAGGGCTTTGACGACTGGCTGATCGATCGGACCATCACCGAGGGCCTCGGCGCCCGCGTCCGTGATGTGACCAATCGTGTGGTGAAGCTCCAGTCGGGCTATCTCTACCACTACGCCTTCGCCATGCTTATCGGTATCGCGGCGCTGCTCACCTGGGCCATCGCCGCCGGGGGTCTGCTCTGATGCTCCTCAGTGTCATCACGTTCCTGCCGGCACTCGGCGCCCTCGTACTGCTCTTCATCACGGGCAAGGGCGAAGCCGTCGACAACCTGTCGCGCTGGATCGCGCTGGGCTTCACGGTCGCCACGGCGGCCCTGAGCCTCTGGCTCTGGTACCTGTTCGATCCGACGACCACGGCCTTCCAGTTCGTCGAGAACATCCCGTTCAGCGACTCCATCGGCTACCGCATGGGCGTCGACGGCATCTCGGTGCTGTTCATCCCGCTGACCGCCGTGCTGATGCCGGCCGTCGTGCTCACCAGCTGGGGCTCGATCACCAAGCGGGTGAAGGAATACCTCATCGTATTCCTCATCCTCGAGACCTTCATGATCGGCGCCTTCGCGACGCTCGATCTCGCGCTGTTCTACGTGTTCTTCGAGGGCACGCTGATCCCGATGTTCCTGATCATCGGCATCTGGGGCGGGGCGCGGCGCATCCAGGCGACCTACAAGTTCTTCTTCTATAGCTTCACCGGCACCGTGCTGATGCTCATCGCCATCATGTACATGTACTGGCAGGCAGGCACGCTCGATATCCGCGTCCTCTTGGACTTCAAGTTCCCGCCCGAGGTGCAGACCTGGCTCTGGATCGGCTTCTTCGCCTCCTTCGCCGTGAAGATGCCGATGTGGCCGTTCCACCGCTGGCTGCCCGAAGCCCACGTCGAGGCGCCTACGGGCGGCTCGGTGATCCTGGCGGCCATTCTGCTGAAGATGGGCGGCTACGGCTTCATCCGCTTCTCGATCTCGATGTTCCCCGATGCCTCGCACCAGTTCGCGGACTTTGTGTTCGTCCTGTCGATCGCGGCCATAATCATCACCTCGCTCATCGCCCTGGTACAGACCGACATCAAGAAGCTGATTGCCTACTCGTCCGTCGCCCACATGGGCTTCGTCACCATGGGCATCTTCACCGGCAACATCTACGGCATCCACGGCGCCATCTTCCAGATGATCTCGCACGGCGTCGTCTCCGCCGCGCTCTTCCTCTGCGTCGGCGTCGTCTACGACCGCATGCATACCCGCGAGATCGACGCCTATGGCGGCCTGGTCGAGCGCATGCCGCGCTACGCCTTCGCCTTCATGGTGTTCACCATGGCCAATGTCGGCCTGCCGGGCACCTCGGGGTTCATCGGTGAGTTCCTCACCATGTTCGCGGTGTTCCAGGTGAACACCTGGGTGGCGTTCTTCGCGGCCTTCGGTGTCATCCTGTCGGCGGGCTATGCATTGTGGCTCTACCGCCGGGTGATCTTCGGCGCGCTGACCAAGGATTCGCTGAAGGGCATCCTCGATCTTGATGCGCGTGAAGCCGTGGTGCTGGTGCCGCTGGTGATCCTCACCATCCTCTTCGGTTTCTATCCCGCGCCCATCCTCGATGCGACCGCCGCATCGGTGAACCTCGTCGCGCAAAACTTCGCCAACGCCATCGGCGCCGCTTCCGAAGCGGCCGTCGCGGCGGCCGGCCACTAGGAGACGGGCATGCAGTCCGCAATCACGAGCTCCGATATCACGAGCTTCGCCTCGCTCGCTCCGGCCTATCCCGAGCTGCTGCTTGCAGTCGGCACGGTGGTGCTGCTGCTGATCGCGCTGTTCTGGAAAAGCCATCGGTCCGGCGTCATCGCCGGCGTCGCCATCGTGCTGCTCGTCGCCACCTTCGCCTTGCTGGTCCTCCAGCCGGGCGATGCGGTGCTGTTCAACGGCGTGTTCATCGTCGATGGCTTCGCCCGCTACATGAAGGCGCTCGTCCTCGGCGGCGCTGCCTTCATCCTGCTTATCTCGCTCTCGAGCGCCAGGGAGCACGGGCTCGACAAGTTCGAGTATTCCATCCTCATCCTGCTTGCCACGCTGGGCATGATGGTCATGGTCTCCGCCAATGACCTGATGAGCCTCTATATCGGCCTCGAGCTGCAGTCGCTCGCCCTCTACGTCGTCGCCGCCATGAAGCGTGACGACAGCAAGGCGACCGAAGCCGGCCTCAAGTATTTTGTCCTCGGCGCCCTCTCGTCCGGCATGCTGCTCTTCGGTGCGTCGCTGGTCTACGGCTTCACCGGCACCACCCAGATCGACCAGATCGTCAACGCCATTTCCACCGAGAACCGCTCGATCGGCCTGGTCTTCGGCATGGTATTCCTGCTCGCCGGCATCGCCTTCAAGATTTCCGCCGTGCCGTTCCACATGTGGACGCCCGACGTCTACGAAGGCGCGCCGACCCCGGTCACCGCCTTCTTTGCCGCTGCCCCGAAGGTCGCGGCGATGGCGCTGTTCGTCCGCGTCACCATGGTCAGCTTCGAAACCGTCACGCGCGACTGGCAGCAGATCGTCATCTTCCTGTCGATTGCCTCGATGGGCCTCGCCGCCTTTGCCGCCATCGGCCAGAACAACCTGAAGCGCCTGATGGCCTACTCGTCGATCGGCCATGTCGGCTTCGCCCTCGTCGGCCTGTCCGCCGGCACCATCACTGGTGCGGAGGGGGTCGCGGTCTACATGGCGATCTACGTGGTGATGACCATCGGCGTCTTTGCCTGCCTGCTGTCGTTCAAGACCGCTGCTGGCGCCCCGATCGAAACCATCGGCGGATTGGCGGGCCTCAGCCGCAAGCGTCCGTTCGTTGCCGCCATCTTCGCCATCCTGATGTTCTCGCTCATCGGCCTGCCGCCGCTCGCCGGCTTCTTCGCCAAGTGGCAGGTGTTCCTCGCGGCCATCGAGCAGAACCTGTTCGTGCTGGCGGTCATCGGCGTGCTCGCCTCGGCGGTCAGCGCCTTCTACTACCTGCGCATCGTCAAAGTGATGTACTTCGACGAGCCGACAGAGGAGTTCGCCGCCGTCCCGGCCGAGCTCGGCTTCGTCATGGCCGGCGTCGGCTTTCTCGTCGTCACCTATTTCGTCACCGTCGGCGCACCGCTGACCGCCGCGGCCGCGCTCGCCGCCGGAAGCCTCTAGTGCCCGGCTTCTGGCTCGGGCCAAGGGCGGCCACGCGGGGTTATTGTCTCCACGGCTACGACAGCATCGGATCGACCAGCACCGAGGCGGTTCGCGCCGCCGCGGCTGGCGATGCGGGCGATGTTTGGTTCTGCGCGTTGCAGCAGACCGAGGGCAGAGGGCGCCGCGGTCGCGCCTGGCAAACCGCCCACGGCAACCTCGCGGCCAGCCTGCTGGTCGTGCCCGACTGCGACCCGTCCGTTTCCGCCACCCTGGGCTTCGTCGCCGGCGTCGCCATGAACCGTGCCCTCACCCTGCTGCTGCCCGATGCAGTCGTGAAGCAGGGCATCGATGGCGCGGACGGACAGAACGGCTCCCGCATCGCGCTCAAGTGGCCGAACGACGTGCTCGCCGACGGCGCCAAGCTCTCCGGCATCCTGCTCGAAGCTCAGAAGCGCCCGGATGGCGGCCTGGCCGTTGTCATCGGCATTGGCGTGAACGTGGTCGCTGCCCCCGAGGGCCTGCCTTACCCTGCCACCTCGCTGCGTGCCCTGGGCTACGACATATCCGCCGAGACGGTGTTTGCCGCCCTGTCCGACGCCTGGGTGGACACCGTCGAGGTGTGGAACGCCGGCCGTGGCATCGCCGACATCCTGTCGCTCTGGCGCGAGGCCGCAGCCGGCATCGGTGCCGAAGTGGCGGTGCAGCGCGAGGGCGAAGTCGTCCGCGGCGTGTTTGAGACCATAGACGAGGCGGGTAGACTAATTGTCCGCGCCAATGACAATCGGCGTATTGCCATCACCGCGGGCGATGTCCATTTCGGTGCCACCGCGAGTGTAAGGAACTGATGATGGCAGATGCACGAGCCGACGAACTGGTGTTTGTGCCGCTTGGCGGCGTAGGCGAGATCGGCATGAACATGGCGGCCTACGGCTTTGGCCCGCCGCGTAGTCGCAAGTGGATCGTCGTCGATTGCGGTGTCACCTTCGGTGGCCCGAACGAACCAGGCGTCGAGCTGATCCTGCCCGATCCGGCCTTCCTCGAGGACAACGCCGACGACATTCTTGGTCTCGTGCTGACCCATAGCCACGAGGACCACTACGGCGCCGTGCTCGATCTCTGGCCGGCGTTCGACCTCCCCGTCTACGCCACCGCCTTCACAGCGGCGATGCTGAGCGCCAAGCGCGCCACCGAAGCGATCGTCGAGAACGTCAAGATCAAGCAGATGTGGGTCGGCAAGCCCTTCCAGCTTGGTCCGTTCACCATCGAACCGATCAATGTCGCGCACTCGATTCCTGAAGCCTGCGCGCTACTCATCACCACGTCCGCCGGCCGGGCGCTGCACACCGGCGACTGGAAGCTCGATCCGCATCCAGTTGGCGGCCCGCCGACCAATGTCGAGCGCTTCGCCGAGATCGGCAACGACCGGTCGAGCCCGCTGGCGCTGATCTGCGACTCCACCAACGCCATGAAGGAGGGCACCAGTCCCTCCGAGGAAGAGGTCTCGGCTGGGCTCGAGGCGCTCATCGCCTCTGCTCCGCACCGCGTTGCGGTCACCACCTTCGCCTCGAACGTCGGTCGCGTCATCGCTGTCGCCCGCGCCGCCCAGAAGGCCGGCCGCCAGGTGGTCATGTCGGGCAGGGCGCTGCACCGTATCACCGGCATCGCGCGTGAACTCGGCCTCATGGAAGGCATCCAGCCCTTCCTCGACCAGCACGAGTACAAGACCCTGCCGCGTTCCAAGGTCGTGCTGCTATGCACCGGCAGCCAGGGTGAAGCCCGCGCCGCCATCGCCCGCATTGCCCGCGCGGAGCACCCCGAGATTGCACTGAACGCCGGCGATCGCGTCATCTTCTCGTCCTGGGCAATCCCCGGCAACGAGCGTGAAGTCATCGATATCCAGAACCTGCTGATCGATCGGGGCGTCGATGTCGTCACCCGCGATCACGCCATGGTTCACACGTCTGGCCATCCCCGCCGCGGCGAACTGCGCCGTCTCTACGAACTTCTGAAGCCGTCCATCCTGGTCCCCGTTCATGGCGAGGCCGCCCATCTCGAGGCCCACGCCAAGCTGGGGCGCGAGCAGGGCATCGAGACGGTGGTCCACGCCCGCAATGGCGACATGGTGCGCCTGTTCCCCGAGACTACCCACTTCCCGGGTGAAGTGCGGGTCGGCGAGCTCTACCTTGATGGCAACATCCTATGCACGCCCGACGAGTCGGGTGTGAAGGGTCGCCGCCGGCTGTCCTTCGGCGGCCACATTGTCGTCAGCCTCTGCGTCAACTCGAGCGGCCAGATCGTCGCCGGTCCCGAGCTGGTCATGGAGGGCCTCCCGGATGTGGACGACGACGAGGAGTCGCTCGGCGATGTCGTGAAGCGGTCGGTTGCCGGCACGCTGAAGTCGATTCCTCCCAAGCGGCGCTCTGACCCTGAACTGGTCCACACCGCACTTACCCGCTCCATCCGGTCCGAAGTCGGGGCGTACTGGGGCCGCAAACCCAACGTATCGGTATTCGTCCACCGGATCTGATCATGCAAATCGCAACCTTTTTCGCTATCTACTTCGTCGTCTGGTGGATGTGCCTCTTCCTGGTGCTGCCCTTCGGCGTCCGCAATCAGGCCGACGAGGGCGTCTACACGCAGGGCACCGATCCCGGCGCGCCGTCGCGCTTCCGCTTCTGGCCCAAGCTGCTCTGGACCACCGGCCTCTCTGTCCCGCTCACCGCGCTGCTGATGTGGCTGCTGAGCTCGGAATGGCTGATCCAGTACTGGAGCTGACGCTCAGCACGCCATGTCGATTCAGCTGGTCGCCTTCGCCACGCGCGAGTTCTTCCGCTCAGCTGCCGAGCTCAAGCAGAGCGCAGGCCGTTTCGGCGTGCCGACCACCATCTACACGCCAGCCTCGCCAGAGATGCTCGCGTTCGCGCGGGCCTACCCCGAAATTGCTCGGCTGCCGCGCGGCGCCGGATACTGGCTCTGGAAGCCGTGGCTGATCCGGCACGCCCTCGCAACCTCGGCAGAGGGCGACATTATCATCTATGCCGACGCCGGCAGCTGCCTGGTCTCCGACCCGGCGCCGCTTGTTGCCCTGACTGAAGTGCAACCGATCGTGGTGTTTGGCCACCGTGCCGCCGGCGAGCCAGGCGGCAGCATGCGCCGCTGGACCAAGCGTGACTGCTTCGTCCTCCTCGATGCCGACAACGAGACATTCTGGAACGCGCAGTGCTGCACCGCGGGATTCCAAGTTTATCGCAATGGTCCCGAGGCAAGGAGCTTCGTCAACGAGTGGCTGACCGCTTGCGCCGATCCGCGCATCCTGACCGATGCCCCGAACGTCATGGGCCGGAATAATCTGCCGGAGTTTCTCGACCACCGCCACGACCAGTCGGTGCTGACCATTCTCGCGCTGAAGCACGGCTTGCCGGAGTACCCCGATCCAAGTCAGTACGGCTTCCCGCACACCGACGCTGCATTTGGCCAGGTCTTCGACGCCCACCGCCGCCGGCACATTTCGTTGCCGACCAGAATCTGGCGCGGCATACGGCGCCGCCTGCACCTCACCTGACCCGCGCATCGCCGGAAGGTTCAGCTTGAAGGCCTCAGCGACCAACCGAAGGCAGTATCGCCAGCGACGCTCCGCATCTACAGCCCAGAAAATGCAGACCGCAGAATAGCTTGTCATCATTCCTTCATGCGCAAATGAAAAAAGCAGGGCCAAGGCCCTGCTTTTTAAGTTTTTCGACAATTACACTGGTCTTAGGCTCACGTGAGTGGCAGCCAGCGCTCCTCCCTTGACGTTGTCGACGTCCGGCAACTTTGCGGTTGCCTGTGTTCTTATGGACACGGACCCTACTTAATGAATTCCGACCTGCCAAGCGGATTCTGCATGGCTGTTCCCGCATTTTTACATGGCGGCGGCTGCTGACTCAAAGTCTCCGGGAGCCTGTCGCCCAATAGGCGCGGCTTGAAGGTCGCCGCGCTTCCGAGCGCCATGACGGCGTAGAGAACCGGATTGAGGGCTCATTGAGGTCGGTTTTCCGCCGTTTTGGCCGTTTTACCCGGCG
>Ga0247833_1002679_pt1 | contig 25594 bp, 24 predicted proteins | sample LaCruzMarch2015__7_FD_187117 | JGI IMG/M metagenome (GOLD analysis project Ga0247833, IMG submission 187117) | Freshwater microbial communities from meromictic Lake La Cruz, Castile-La Mancha, Spain - LaCruzMarch2015_8m | ecosystem: Environmental > Aquatic > Freshwater > Lake | place: Spain... | reverse complement strand
TTTTTCCGATTCCTCTTTCGGCATCCATTGCCACAATTAGTGCTACTTTCATACTTTTTATACCGCTACGGCTGCTTTAATGTGTGGATGCGGATCGTAGCCTACTAATTCAAAATCTTCAAATTTAAATTCAAAAATATCTTTCACTTCAGGATTGATTTTCATTGTTGGAAGCTGTCTGAAATCACGGGTTAATTGTAAACGTGCTTGCTCCAAATGGTTGGAATACAAATGTGCATCACCCAAAGTGTGAACGAAGTCTCCAGGTTGTAAACCACAAACTTGCGCCATCATCATTGTCAATAAAGCATAAGATGCAATGTTGAAAGGAACTCCTAAGAATGTGTCAGCGCTTCGTTGATATAATTGGCAACTTAATTTTCCTTCTGCCACATAAAACTGAAAAAAAGCGTGGCAAGGTGGCAATTTCATATTTTCAATTTCACCTACATTCCAAGCTGAAACAATAATACGTCTTGAATCAGGATTGTTTTTAAGTTGATCTATTACTTGTTTAATTTGGTCGATTTGACGCCCATCGGCAGTTGGCCAACTTCTCCATTGTGAACCGTAAACAGGACCTAAATTTCCATTTTCATCTGCCCATTCATCCCAAATAGAAACATTGTTGTCTTTCAAATATTGGATGTTGGTTTCACCTTTTAAAAACCACAATAATTCGTGAATTATCGAACGTAAATGCAATTTTTTTGTGGTCAAGGCAGGAAAACCTTCATTCAAATCGAAACGCATTTGGTAACCAAAAACAGAAATTGTTCCAATTCCTGTGCGGTCTTCTTTAGTTACTCCTTTGTCTAATATATGATGTAACAAATCGTGGTATTGTTTCATTCTTTTTTCTCAGATTTTAAAACAAAAGTAATTTAAAAAACTAAGTGTTTTTAATGAACAATAAATTACTTACATCAAAAAGTAATGGCTAAAACAAGATTCAATCTCAGACCTAAAAAAATAAATTCTTAAAGAACTATTAAAAATTAAACTGTCTTGGTTTATAATTTTTTGCTAAATCAGCAATTGCTTTTATATGATCTGGAGTGGTACCACAACATCCACCTATAATGTTAACTAAGCCTTCATCCAGATATTCTTTGATTTGCGAAGCCATCATTTCGGGTGATTCGTCGTATTTTCCAAATTCGTTTGGCAATCCTGCATTTGGGTGAGCACTTACTCCAAACGGTGATTTTTCATTCAAAATTTGCAAATAGGGACGCATCAAATTTGCTCCAAGCGCACAATTTAAACCAATTGTCAATAATGGCATATGTAAAAGCGAAATTAAAAATGCTTCCGTTGTTTGTCCTGTTAGTGTTCTACCACTTTGGTCAGTAATTGTACCTGAAACCATGATTGGAATTTTCTCATTTCTATCTTCAAAAACTTGGTCGATAGCAAATAATGCCGCTTTCGCATTTAAAGTGTCGAAAATTGTCTCAACTAATAAAATATCAACATCACCATCCATCAATGCATTTACTTGATCTTTGTACGCTCCTACCAATTCATCAAAAGTGATAGCACGATAACCAGGATCGTTTACATCAGGTGAAATGGAAGCAGTTCGATTGGTTGGCCCTATTGAGCCAGCAACGAATCGAGGTTTGTCTGAAAATTCACTAGCAACTTCTTTGGCAATTTTTGCACTTTCATAATTAATTCGATAAACTGCATCTTCCAAACCATAGTCTGCTTGAGCAATCCAAGTTCCTGAAAAAGTATTCGTTTCAACAATATCTGCACCAGCTAGAAAATACTGACGATGAATATCTTTAATAATTTCAGGACGTGTAATTGAAAGTAGGTCATTATTTCCTTTTAACGATTTATCGTGATTTTCAAAAGCACCTTTTCGAAAATCTTCCTCTTCTAATTTGTGGCGTTGAATCATGGTACCCATCGCACCATCAAGGATAAGAATTCGTTCTTTTATTGCTTTTTCTAATTCTGTTTTCATTTAAAAAATTTTATTCACAATTGAAGAAGTAGTAAAGAACAGCGAACTGTCAACTTATCTTTTCAGCCAAAAGACTGATTGGATTTGGCACCTTTTCATTGCTATTAGGTTACCAAGGTTTCGCAGGGTCTATCCCTCCACCTTTCTTCATAAGTTTATGTTAATGAACATTCGGCAAAATTAATCCAAAAATTGATTCTAACTATTAATTGCAAGTACTTTTACATTTTTAGTAATTTCACACAACAAAAATCGCTTTGAAAAAATTTTTACTTGGTTTTTTTTATGCCTTTCAAGGTTTAGCTCTTTTGGTCAAAACTGAACGAAATTTTAAGTTCCATCTTTTTGCTTTCGTTTGCATTTCATTTATAAGTTTTTTGTTCAAAATTGAGAAAACAGAATGGTTGGCAATTTTAATAATTTCAGCTATAATTCTAACAACTGAAGCTTTAAATTCTGCAATTGAAAAATTATGTAACCATTTGCATCCAGAAATTCATCCAGCTATTAAAAGTGTTAAAGACATTGCTGCAGCATCTGTTTTAATTAGTTCAATTATTGCTGTTGTAATTGGAGGAATAATTTTTCTTCCAAGAATTAGTCACTTACTAATAGACTAATTTGAAACGTTTTCCTGGTAATTGTTGAATCACATTGGCCAATTCAAGGTTAAATAAATGCACATTCATTTGCGATGGTGTGATTCCAGATTTCATGCATAAAACATCCGCATGAAGCTCACTTTCATTTTCTAATAAATTAACGATTTTTTCCTCCTCTTGGTTTAAATCGTGAAATAACTGCTTTTGTTGTACTTGTTTTTTCTTTGATTCTTTCCAATTCATAAAAGTTAAAAAATCATCTCCTTTTGTAATCAAATGGGCTTTTTGCTTGCGAATCAAATCATTACAACCCTCTGAAAATGGTCTATCAACATCTCCAGGAAAAGCAAAAACATCTCGGCTATAATCATTAGCTAATTCAGCAGTAATTATCGAACCACCTTTTATTTTACTTTCAATAACAATTGTTGCATCTGCCATTCCAGCCACAATTCGGTTACGCATTGGGAAATTCTCTCGGTCTGGATTTGTATTTATCATGAATTCAGTAACCAATCCACCATTTTCCATCATTTCAAGTGCAGTAGAACGGTGTTTAAAAGGATAAATCCTATCAAGGCCATGACCCAAAACACCAATTGTTTCCAAACCATTTTCAACACACAATCGATGTGCGAGAATATCTACACCATAAGCAAGCCCAGAAATGATCTGAATTTGTTCATTTTTTAATGATTCTATTAGTTCATGTAAAATTTTACTACCATAATTTGTTAAATTTCTTGTGCCAACAATTGAAACAATTTTCTGATTATTCAATTCCATTTGACCTTTGGTGTAAATTACAATTGGCGGATCACCACATTGTTTTAATCTTCTAGGATAATCTTTATCTAAGAAAAAATGACAATTAATATCATGTTTCAAATTGTAATTATGTTGATTTTCAGCTAATTCCAAGGCTTCTTCTCTTTTCATAGCTTTTAGAATGGACTTGGAAACTCCTGTTTCTTGCCAAATAGTTTTGACAGCATTTGTAAATAATTCCTCAGCGCTTCCAATTTTGGAAATAATTTGTGCTGCTCTAACAGGTCCAATTCCATGTAACTTGCTGCATGCGATTTTGTAGATTTCGTGTGATTTGCTCAAAATTTCTTAGTTTTGCAACATTAAGTTAATCAAAAAACTCATTATAATTTATATGAAAAACTTATTTCTTTCTACTTTTCTTCTTTTTTCTTTCACAAATCTTGCACAAATTAAAGGGTTTGTTCAAGATGGTAAAACCAAAGAAGCATTATTTGGAGCTAAAGTTATTTTATCTACAGGTCAAAAGGTAGTTAGCAATCCACTTGGAAATTTTGAAATAAAGCCAACAGCTTATCCTGTTATTTTAAAAATTTCAATGATGGGATATATTTCAGACTCACTCACAATTACAAAAGACACAACATTTACTGTTAATTTGTATGTGCTTGAAAAAGAAATTAAAACAGTGGTTGTAACTGCTGGAAGAAGAAATCAAGATATCGAGGATGTTGCTATTTCGATGGAAATCATTCGACCTGAATTAGTTAATAATAAAGGACTTTCTAGTTTAGAACAAGCTGTTGACCAAAGTCCTGGTGTTTATTCAATGGATGGTCAGGTAAGTATTCGTGGAGGTGGTGGTTATTCTTATGGAGCAGGAAGTCGCGTGATGTTAGTTTGGAATGGAGTACCAATGTTGGCTCCAGATTTAGGAGATGCTAAATGGAACTCTGTACCGATGGAGCAGGCTTCTCAAATAGAAATTTTAAAAGGAGCATCGTCTGTTTTATACGGAAGTGGAGCATTAAATGGGATTATAGCTGTAACTGAAAAAGAACCTGGTCCAAAAGGTGAACTAAAAGCTAAAATACAATCAGGAATTTATGGCGATCCGAGAAGAAAATCAATGATTTGGTGGGATAAGAATCCAACTTTTCATTTAGCAGATATTTATTATGGAAAATCGTATAAGAACATTGGATTAACTATTGGAGCTAATGCTTACTTAGATTCTGGTTATAGAAAAGGGGAAAATGAAAAAAGATACCGAATAAATGGTTCGTTTTATTTTAAACCAACAAAATTTCCAAAACTGAAAGCAGGAATTGGTTATAATGCTCAATACCAAGATGCTGGACTTTTTGTTCTTTGGAAAAATGACACTTCTGGTTACGAAACTTTAGAAAACACTGATGAAAGGCAAAAGGCCATTCGAATCAGTGTTGACCCTTACATAAAGTTTTATGACAAATATAATAATCGTCATAATTTTAAGTCTAGATATTACATCGTTACAACAGGAAATTCTGAAAATATCTACGATGCTTCTTTTGCACAAATGTATTATTTTGATTATCAGTTTCAGCGAAAAGTTGGTGAATTTACTAATTTCACAGCAGGCTACACAAACAATACAAGTAAGGTTGAAAGTTGGGTTTTTTCGAATCATGTATCTCAAAATTCTGCTGCATACACCCAGTTTGAATCAACTTATAATAAATTAGATTTTTCAGTTGGTATGCGTTTAGAATATTATAAGTTAGATTCATTATCAGCTGATTCTCGCTTTAGAATAACAGATTCACTGTCAATTCCTATTTATCCTGTTTTTAGAGCTGGACTGCATTATGAAATAAATAAAGCTTCGCATTTAAGAGCTTCAATTGGACAAGGAGTTCGTTTTCCATCCATAGGTGAAAGATACATTTCAACTGCTCTTGGAGGTTTGGTCATTTTTAGAAATCCTGAGTTAAAACCGGAAACTGGATGGGCGGCAGAAATTGGTTGGAAACAAATTGTAAAATTTGGAGATAGTTGGAAAGGTTACTTTGATGTTGCGGGTTTTATTAATCAATATAGCAACATGACAGAGTTTACTTTTGGTGTTTATAAACCTGACACAATGGGAAATCTACAAGTTACTAATCCTAATGAGCTTAATTATTTATTTAATTGGGTTGGATTTCAGGCTAGAAATGCTGAAAAAGCAAGAATCACTGGTTTGGAATTCTCTTTTAATAGCCAAGGGAAAATTGGTGATGTTGAGCTAACATCTTTGATTGGTTATACTTACATGAATCCAATAAGTTTGAACCAAGACTCAGCTTATAGAGCAACTTTTTCAGATACGAGTTCAAATATGTTAAAATACCGCTTCAATCATTTAGCTAAAGCAGACGTTCAAGCAACTTACAAAAAATTAAGTGTTGGTTTTTCTACAAGATACAATAGCTACATGAAAAACATAGATGCTGTATTTGAAACAGGTGTTTTTGGTCAAGAACTTCTTGTAGGTATGAAAAAATACCGTGATGCAAATCAAAAAGGAGCCCTTGTTTTCGATACTCGAATGAGCTACGAATTAAAAAAAGAAATAAAACTTAATCTAATTGTTAACAATTTATTAAATGCAGAATATGTTTCTAGACCGGGTGATATTCAGGCTCCAAGGAACTTTATTTTACAATTACAGTTTTCTTTATAGTGTATTTTTTACACTTACAGAGGATAAAAAAATTTAACTTTTATTCTCAAATCAAAAATTTCTTTTAATATTGAAGTCTAAACTATGATTATGAAAGGAAGAATATTTGCTTTTGCAACCCTAATTATGCCATTTTTTTCGCAGGCACAAATTACAGGAAAAGTGAACGATAGGATTTCAAATAGCCCACTAATTGGAGCAAAAATTATTGCTTCGGATGGTTCTAAAACTATCTCAGATTATAACGGAAGCTTTAAATTAAATGTTCAAAAATTTCCTGTTACAATTATTACCTCTTTGCTTCAATATGAAAATGATACAATTGAAGTGAGTAAGGCTGGAGAAATAGTGATTAAACTCGGTGAACCATCCAAAGATTTTGAAACAGTTGTTGTTTCTGCAGGTCGAAGAAGACAAGCGATTGAAGAAGTTCCAGTTTCTATGGAAATTATCAAACCACAATTGATTGATAACAAAGGAATAACAGACTTAGAACAAGCTGTTGACCAAACTCCTGGCGTATTTACTATGGATGGACAAGTGAGTATCCGTGGTGGTTCTGGCTTCGCTTATGGAACTGGCAGTCGTGTTCTTTTACTTTGGAATGGTATGCCTCTTTTATCAGGTTACGCTGGGGATACGCAATGGAACGCAATCCCGATGGAACAAGCTTCTCAAATTGAAGTCATGAAAGGAGCAGCGTCTGTTTTATATGGAAGTGGCGCGTTAAATGGAGTTATTTCATTAACAGAAAAAGAACCAGGTTTAAAGCCAGAAACTAAATTAAAAGTTGCTTACGGATTTTACGACAATCCAAAACGTGCATCTTTGAAATGGTGGAGTAAGACCCCAATGATGCAACAGATTGAAGCCTATAGAAGCCAAATGTTTAAAAAATTAGGATATACTATCTCAACAACTCTATTTCATAATGATGGATATCGTCAGGGAGAAACTGAATATCGAGGAAGAGTTAGCGGAAGTTTATACTTTAAACCAGAGAAATTTAACCGTGTAAAAGCAGGTGTTGGTTATAATTATCAAATTCAAAAAACAGGTAATTTTTTAATCTGGGAAAGCGATTCATCAGGATATGTACCAAGTGGAGGTGCTGACACAAGCAACCCAGCTTCAACTTTGACCTATAATTTAAGTCACCGATTATTCATAGATCCTTACATAAAATTTATTGATAAAAAAAACAATAGACATTCTTTAAAAAATCGTATTTACTATGCTTATAACGGAAATCTTAATAATGCAAGCCAAAGTAATGGGGCAATTATTTATTTTTCTGATTATCAATTTCAAAAACAATTTGGAAATGGTGTCACTTTATCTACGGGTGCTTCTAACATTTACAATGTTGTTACATCTGAATTATTTGGAGATCACACTTCAAACAATCTTGCTGGATACTTTCAATATGAACACAAAATCGGAAAATTAGATATTACGGCTGGTGTTCGAATTGAACATTTTCAAATGGATGGTAGAGCTGGAGATTCTGATTTCATGATTAATAAAAAAGATTCCGTTTCTATTCCTGTTTATCCTGTTTTAAGAACCGGATTTCATTACGAGATTGCAAAATATACACATTTTAGAGCATCAATTGGACAAGGTATTCGTTATCCTTCTGTAGCAGAGCGTTTCACACAAACTTCTGTTGGTGCGTTAAATATTTTTCCTAATCCAGGATTACGACCAGAAATCGGTTGGGCAGCAGAAATTGGTATCAAACAAGGAGTAAAAATTGGTAATTGGAAAGGGATGTTTGATGTTGCTGGTTTCATTAACCAATACAGTAATATGATGGAATTTGCATTTGGAATTTACAATCCAGATACTATTCAGCTTTCAACAAATCCAAATAGTCCAGGCTACATTAATAAATGGATAGGGTTTAGAGCAGTTAATGCTGAAGCTGCAAGAATTACTGGAATTGATTTATCTTTTAATAGCTTTGGAAGTATTGGTGAAGTAGAGATCATTTCATTAATTGGGTATACATACATGAATCCTGTCAGCTTAAATGAAGATTCCGCTTATATTGCTAATTCTTCCAATCCAAATTCTAATTTACTGAAATACAGATTTAAGCACTTAGCTAAATTAGATGTCGAAGCAAACTATAAAAAATACAGTATTGGAATTTCTTGTCGATACAATAGTTTTATGGAAAACATTGATAAAATCTTTGAGATTTCAGCTGAAGAGGCAATTTTTGGTCCTGAAATCGGAGGAAACATTGAAAACCCAACTTTCATCTTACCAGGTTTAGCAGAATATCGCAAAATGTTCAACAAAGGAAATACTGTATTTGATTTGCGTTTAGGATACAAACTCAATGACAAAATAAGATTTGGTTTGATTGCTAACAATGTATTAAATGCAGAAGTTACCTCTCGTCCAGGCGATATTCAACCTCCAAGAAATTTCATGGCTCAAGTTCAAATGAAATTCTAAACATGAAGGTTCTTGGAGTCATTCCTGCGCGATTTGATTCTTCACGCTTTACTGGTAAACCTTTAATTGATTTAAAGGGAAAAACAATGATTCAACGTGTTTATGAAGGAGTTCTAAAATCTTCAAAAATCGATAAAGTCATTGTGGCAACGGATGATCAACGAATTTTCGATGAAGTTATTCGTTTCGGTGGCAAGGTAGAAATGACTTCTGCCTTTCATCAAAGCGGAACAGATAGGTGCGGAGAGATTGCTAAAAGACATCCAGAATTTGATTTGATAATCAATATTCAAGGAGATGAACCATTAGTAAATTTCTTACAACTTGAAGCACTAATAGCTACATTTGAAAATCAAGAGACAAACATTGCAACATTATCCAACAAATCAATAGATTCAGAAGACTTAGCCAATCCTAACAGAATTAAAATTGTGGCGGATGTAAATGATTTTGCGCTTTATTTTAGTAGAAGTTCTATTCCTAATTCTGCTAATTTTAAGGGCAATCCATTGCTTTCTTATCCTTTTCTGCGGCACATCGGTTTATATGCTTACAGAAGAGAAACACTTCTTCAACTGATTGAACTTGAACCAACTAGTTTAGAACAAATAGAATCGCTTGAACAATTGCGTTGGCTTTTTTACGGTTATAAAATCAAATTGGTAGAAACAACTATCGAGACACCTAACATTGATGTTCCAGAAGACGTTCAAAAGGTGCTTCCATTTTTGTAACATCGTATTGTTAATTGCGTATGTTTTCGTAAATTTGAATAATGTTTTCAGTAGAAGAAATAATCTGTCAGTTATTATTGCGTCATTCGTGTGTTATCATTCCATCTTTTGGTGGATTTGTAGCGCAGTCTGTTTCCGCAAGTATTGACAAAGAAAATGGCATTATTCATCCACCATCAAAACACTTATTGTTTAATAAAAACCTAATCAATAACGATGGTTTATTAACAGCTGAATACGCGGCATTCAACCAAATTAGCTATACCGATTCTCTTTCAAAAATTGATTTTTTTTCAAACAATCTGAAATCAGAATTAAATGCAGGCAGAAAAGTGGAATTACCAAAAATTGGAACATTTCACTTAGATTCAGAAAAAAATATTTGTTTCGAACAAAATCGTTATTTCAATTTTTTATTGAATGCATACGGATTAGGAAACGTTCAATTTATTCCAACTCCAAAAGTACTAGAGCTGGTTGAAGAGAAAGCAATTCCTACTGTTGAAGTGGAAGCTCCAATCATAGAAATTGAAACTCCAATAATTGACATTAATACTTCTAAAAAGTCGCGTAAAATCATTAAATATGTTGCAGCTGCAGCTTGTTTTCTTCCAATTGCATTTTACTCATTTTGGATTCCTGTAAAAACAGATGTCTTGAATTCTGGAGTAATCTCAATCAATGATTTTAACCCATTTTATAAATCGGGAAAAAGACTTTATTCTCCTTCGAAAACAGATTTAGAATCGATTAAATTTGAGGATGTTAGTTATACAGAAACGCAATATTCAGAACCTGAATCTACTGAAATTAAACCAACAGAAATAGTTACAACTATCGAAAACAATTCTAATTCTAGTTCTTCAATTTCCGTAAAAAGCAGTAATAAAAGACAAGCTTTCGAGTACATCGTTGGATGTTTTTCTAGTAAAGTAAATGCTTTCAATTTTGTAAATACCTTGAAAAATCAAGGTTTTGATGCAAGCATTATTTCTGGTGGTAATCTAACACGCGTTAGTATTGGTAGTGCTTCAAATCCAAAAGCTTTAGATTCATTAATTCAACTTTCTAACTCAAAAGGTTATCAAGGTTGGATTTTAAAATAAAAATCAAATGAACTTTAAAATTAAATTTTTTGCGATACCTCTATTAGTGGTTTCGAGTTTTGTATTTGGTCAAAATACAAACGTTGAAGGAAGTAAATATGAATTCAAAAAAATAGTACAACACGATGCTACACCTGTTGAAAGTCAAGGAAAAACGTCAACATGTTGGTCATTTTCGGCTCTTTCCTTTTTTGAATCAGAGATCATGCGAATCAGTGGTAAAAAGGAAGTTACACCATTAGCCGAAATGTTTGTTGTTCGTAAAGCATATGAATTGAAAGCGACAAAATTCATTCGTATGGATGGAAAAATCAATTTTGCGCAAGGTGGAGCATTTCATGATATTCCACTGGTTGTACAAAATTATGGAATTGTTCCCATGCCGATTTATGCTGGTTTTGGTGATAAAAGTATCTCTTCAACTGACTTTGAAATCAATGGAATTCCAAAAAAAGGCGTTGAGTATAAATACAATCATGAAACATTTTACACTGAACTAAAAGATTATATGAATGAGGTTGTTGAGCTATCAACTAGTGGTAATGGTTTAGCTATCAATTGGAAACAAAATTTAATTGATCTATTAGATAAAAATCTTGGAAAAGATATTCAATCATTTGAATGGCAAGGTAAAAAATATACACCAAGATCTTATGCTGATGAATTGGGACTAAAAATGGAAAACTATGTTTCATTAACCTCTTTCACCAATCATCCAATGTATTCAAAATGTATGTTGGAAATTCCAGATAACTGGGCTTGGGGCGAAAGTTACAATGTTCCTTTAGATGATTTATTCAACGTTACTGTTGAAGCATTAAAAAATGGTTACACAGTTGCTTGGGGAGCTGATGTTTCAGAAAAAGGATTCAGTTTTAAAAATGGAATCGCAATTGTACCCATAGACGAATCAACAATTGAAGTTAAAGGTCAAGATAGCAAAGGATTTAATAATGCTGGAGCTGATAGAAGTTCAAGTGCATTTTTAAATCCGACTGAAGAATTAAAAATCACGCCTGAATTAAGACAAGTAGGATACGACAACAAAACCACACAAGACGATCATGGAATGCACATTGTTGGTTTATATCAAGATCAAAAAGGAACGAATTATTTTTTGGTAAAAAATTCTTGGGGATCAAATAATCTTCCAAAAGGATATTTATATGTTTCTGAAGCCTATTTTAAATACAAAACCATCAATGTTTACTTGCACAAAGATGGAATTAATTCTAAAGTAAAAACGAGCTTAAAAATAAATTAAGCTTCACCCAACCATTTGCAAATTTCTAACATCTACTAAATGATGAGTTCTGAAATTTGGAGAAATGACGAAAATGAGTTGGTAACTGCTTGTAAAAAGGGCAATCAAGCTGCTTTTAAATTTCTATATCAACTCAACAGTGGCTGGATGTATGCCATTTGTTTACGCTATATGTCCTCCAAAGAAGAAGCACAAGATGTATTGCAAGATAGTTTTGTATTGATTTATCGTAAAATTGATAGCTTCAATTTTGAAGGCTCTTTCAAAGGTTGGATGCGTAAGATTACTGTAAATTGCGCTTTGAGTACTTTTCGAAAGAAAACTCCACATCTTATTTCTCTTGCTGATTCAGCTCCTTCCAATGAGCCAATTGACATCGAGTTTCTACAAAATTTACAGTTGGAGGAGTTGAAAAAGCTTATCAATTTATTGCCAAAAGGTCGTCGTCAGGTTTTTACAGCTTACGTGATTGACGGTTTTAGTCATAAAGAAATCGCTGAAATGCTAGAAATTTCGGAAGGAACTTCGAAATCACAACTTTTTGACGCAAAGAAAGAATTGAAAAGAGCCATCGAAAATGAATATATGATTGCTAAAAAATAGCGTATGGAAAATGAATTAAATAAAGATAATTTAAAAGGTGTACTTTTTCAGAATTTTGAGGAAGAAGTTGCAACTGCGCCTGAAATTGTTTGGGATAATATTGAAAAGGAATTATTTTCTCAAAAAAAGAATAAAGGAATTCTTTGGTTTTCAAGCTTTCTAGTTTTTTGTCTACTTTCAGTTGGAGGTTTCTTTTTATTCTTTCAAAATCCTTCTGAAAAACAACTAATTGACAAATCACAAGCAAAAGTTGTTAGGGAAGATAAAAATCGTTCCAACTTGGAAGTTGCGTCTGTGAAAAATAATTCAACTGTTAAAACCTCACAGGAAAAAGGTAATAATGAAATTAATACAAATAATACATTAATTCAGCAACCCGAAAAGCAATTTTCAAAAAACGAAACGAAAAGCAATCAAGTAAAAAACACACAACTAGTTAACACAATTAATTCTTCTGAAAATCAAAAAATTGAAACAAAAATAGTAGCTGAAAACAAACCACTTTCTTCAATTGATTCAAATCGACAAGAATCACAATTATTCAGATTTCCCTATTTAAAACCGATTATTTCTGGTTCAATACTTGCTCTTAAAACAATGCTAGATTTTCCAAAGTCGAAAGATTGTACTTCAAAGATTTCACTTCAATTAGCGGAAAATCGAGGTATAAATGTTCGGTCAATTGATGGTCAATTTGATTCTCAAAGCATGAAGTCAAAAACTGTTGGTGAGAGAAAGATTCCTACTAAATTAAGGCTACATCAGTTTGGAATCAATTATCAAATCAATGAAAAATTTGACATTAATACTGGTTTTCAGTTTGGAAAATCAGAGTTTCAAAGTAGGTGGTTTTACCGTCAATTTTATTTAGAAAATGGTGAGACAACAGTTGAATTGAAAACGTTAAATGGTGAGGCAACATTAGATAATGAAGAAATTGTGACGGAAATTGCAACTGGAGATACGGTTTTGTATAAACTAAGAGCAAATTATAGTTCATCTTTTTTCAGTTTACCATTTGGTTTTACTTACAATTTCAACCAAAATAAATTAAGTCCATTTATTCGCTATGCTGTTTCGTTGGATTTTCATCAATCTCCAACCATATCGCTCGATATACAAAAGAATGGAACTTTAAAAAATTACGATTTAAAATTCCAAAATAATACTATTCGTTTTGCAATGCAACAAATTGTCAGTGCTGGTCTTGACTACAAAATAAATAAAAACTGGAGTGCAATTCTTGAATCTAAACTTGCAATTCCAGTCTCAAAAATAAATGTAGGAACAAACTATAAACTAAAATCGTCTTATTTAACTTTGGGAATTGGAATTAAATATACTTTACCTTGCGCAAATCAAAAACCAAAAAAATGAAAGCACGTTTTTTAACATTTCTTTCACTTGTAATTCCAATACACTTTAGTTTATTAAATGCTCAAACCTATACTTTATATGTTGTTGACGGCTATGGTTCGGGTAATTATTTAGCTGGAGATACTGTTCATATCTGGAGTAAAAAGCATACTATACAAGCAAATTGAAAGTAAAATTCATATATATCCTAATCCTACCAGTACTAAACTTATTATCGAAACAGAAAACATTTTACCTCTTACATTTTCAATTTCTAATTCAATAGGTCAACTAATGATAGAAGGTAGTTTAATAAACGATTTTTTAGATGTTTCTCACTTATAAAAAGGAGTATATTTCATTCAATTTAGTAGTTCTGAGAATGAAACTAGTTTGTTGAAATTTGTAAAAGATTAAAATTTAATTTTTCCACCCAACCAATTTAAAGCAATCAACATCTATCTAGTAAATCAATTAATTTTAATCTTATGAAAACAATCAATCCAATTATGAAATCAAGTTTAGTTTTAGCTTTTGGTCTTTTGGTTTTAGCTTCTTGCGACAAATGCAAAGACGATGCTACAGAAAATACATCTAGCGCTGAAGATGTGTTGCGTATGGATATGGAAGAAAACGACTTTACTCCAGAGGAATTATATGTTTCCAATCCATGTAATCTAGACCTTTCTCAAATTATCTCCAGTTGTGCAGTAATTACTGAATCCTCAACAACCTTTCCAAAAACAGTAACAATTGATTACGGAACTGGTTGTGTAGATGCAAAAGGAAGAACAAAAAAAGGTAAAGTCTTTGTTTATTTGACTGGAGAAATTCAAGAAACGGGTACAATTCGAGAAATAACATTTGAAAACTTCTTCATCAATGATGTTCAAATTTCAGGAACAAGAAGAGCGGAAAACATGGGCTTGAATGAATCAGATAATGTCGTAATTAAAGTAACTGGAAACATTACGGCAACACATGCTGATTACACAAGAAGTAGAACTTTTGAGCGCTACAGAGAGTGGACCAATGGTTTCAATACCTGTGACACACAAGACGATGAATTTTTAATTACTGGTTCAGGAACACTAATCAATCGTTTTGGAAAAGAGATTCCGCACACAATCATCGAACCGATTCACATTACTCCGGGAAAATGTAATTATCCATTAGCAGGAAGAATTGATGTTGGAAATTCAAATCGTGGTGTAATTATTGATTTTGGGAACGAAAATTGTGACAACATTGCCGAAATAAAATTAAAAAGAAGAAATAAAACGTTTCAAGTAAATTTGGATACTCGAACAATAATTAATTAATTTTAATCTTAAAAAATTAACATCATGAAAAACCTTCTAATTATCAGCCTTGTAGCGATTTCTTTAACATCGTGTTTGAAAAACAGACTTAAAAAAGATCAATCAGCTTTAACAAATTACAAAATTGAAACAGCTTTTGATGAAATGACAAATATTTCCGATCAAGCTATTACAGGAAATATGGTTTATTACAAAAGCGGTCAAGTCATCGTTGCAAAACCAGGTCAAAACATTGCGTTGGAAAAAACAGATTGTAATGTAATTATTACAATTGATACAACAAGTTCACCAAAATCAGTAACTGTTGATTACGGTTCTTCAAATTGTACATGTAACGATGGCAAAACAAGAAGAGGAAAAATCATAACAACTTTCACGGGTCAATACATCGCACCGGGAACAATCATTACACACACACCAGTTGATTATTATGTGAATGACGTTAAATTCGAAGGAACTAAAACAGTTCAAAATATGGGTACAAATGCAAATGGTCAACCCTATTTTAACGTTCAAATTGATGGTACTGCAACACTTGAAACTGGCGAAGTGGTTGATTATACCTCAACTAGAGTGAGAACTTGGACAACTGGTTTCAATACGCTTTTAAATCGATTTGACGATGAATACGACATCACTGGAACATGTGAAGGTTCATTTTCAAGTGGAGAAGGTTATTCAGGAAATACAACATCACCTATACATATCAAAGTTGGTTGTGGATTCCCAGTAAGCGGAACTTTGGATATCACTCCAACCGGAAAACCTGTTCGTCAAATCAATTACGGTGATGGGACGTGTGATTATAGTTTCACTGTAACTGTGAGTGGATATACGTTTACAATCAATTAGTTTGCTTTAGATTATAGTTGGAAAAGGCTACTTCAATTGAGGTAGTCTTTTTTTATTCCTTAATAATTTTTAAAAACTCAGGCACTTTTTCACCAAGATAATTTTCATATTCAATTTTTGAAAAATAACAACCTGCACTTAATTGCTGATTGACTTCTAGAAAGGATTGATTACTTACTGTTTGCTCTAAAATAAGTTGACCAAGTGCATCATAAATTCCTACTTTAAAGTCAATGATTTGATCTTCAAAAGCGCGAATAATAAACGATTCGGATTTAGAACTTGGATTTGGATACACTGAGAATTCCTCCGGATTGCCTTGGTTTATGAAAAAATCACGGTCAAAATCAAAAAGAAAAAAACCATTGTTTCTTTCGGAAACTAAGATACGACCACTTGGCAAAAGCGAATGAATTCCCCAAGCTCCCCACATTGAGAAGCCATTTGTCAATTCATTGTCTTGGTAGGTATCGTATGCTGCAATTTCTTTTGGTGGGTTGTAGCGCAAATCATAAATACGCAACCCGTCGTTATAATAAGCCACAAAAGCAAATTCATTCGTACACTGAATATTGTGAGGCGTTTTGTCGTAAGGAGTATTTTCCGTCCCAAACAATTGTTGGATTTGAATGGAGAAATCTGGGTTTAATTTTGCTTTCTTAATTTTCAAACCTGCTGTTTCATCTGCAAAAACATACGTTTCATTATTTGGTGCCAACCAACCTTGGTGATTGTAGCCTTGTTGCTGATAAAAGGGCAAATTATTTAAATAAACAGGTGAGCTAGGACTCGTAAAATCATAAACCCGAATTCCGTCATAACCGCAATTTAAAATCGCAAGGTTATTTCTCACAAATAAATCGTGAACTTCCAAAATGTCTTCAGGTCCATCCCAAACCAAAATGGGTTCAATAGGATTTTCCAAGGAGAAAACACGCAAGGGAATTGTGGAAATTTCGGCATTATTGATTACAGGAGTCACTAAGCAAGCATATAATAATTCATTCGTGGTATCTATAAAAAGATTGTGAATGCGACCAAAAAATTCGTTGCGATAATCTGCCAAAACATGAACTGAATCAGGCAAATAAGATACATCTATGATTTGTAAACTACTAGGTCCTTCATCGCAAGAAGCGTAAAGGTATTTTCCGAAATTTTTAAATTCACGAGTGATTACTTGTGAAGAAACATATCTTCCTGGAACAAAATCAATGAATCGAAATTTATTTTCAGCAGTTAATTCAAAAAAGTGACTACCTTCTGTTGAACCAATTACACCATATTCTTTTCCGTCTTGTTCAAAAGCCCAGCAACTACTGTAACGAACTTGTGATGAATTAGTAAGAATTGTATCTGAAAACCAACGATCTAACAGCTCAACATTCTTTTGATACTGACTATAACCAGCGAATGAAAGCAAAAGAAACAAGTTAAAAAGTGGAATTATTTTCATTTTCGGATTTAAAATTAATCAGTATTCCCAACAATTCCAGTAAAATATATTAAACCTAAAAAACAAATATTAATCGATGTGAGAACTATTTAATAAATATTAGCGAACAATTATTGGCATTGAATTTCATGGTTTTAGCAACTGAACTGAAACTGCTAATTTTTAAAATTTCTGCAAGAACATTTTTGAAAAATTTCAGTTTCAGAAAGGAGTTAAAATTGTTCGCAACGAGTTGTAAATAATTATAGGACAAAGATTTGCGAACAAAGAGAAATTCAGAGCCTTGATTTTTTGTTTCTTTTTCATCAAGGAAAAAGAAAGGTAAAAATTAAATAAAGTCTCAATCAAATAATTTTAAGTTTAGTTATGTATACTGGAACAGAAATGAATATTCAATTAAAGTTACTTGTTTTTGTGATTGATTAGAATAGGCACTATTTTTGTCTTCTGTTTCATCGTAAAATAAAGTATGCGCCTTTTCTTTTTATTTCTATTTAATTGCTTTCTTTTCAATGCTCAAGTATCTTACAATGATTTTGTGGTGAAAGAAGCAAATAAATTTCAAGGCGGAACCTACGTTTGGAAAGGTTCTGGTTGTCCAATTGACATCGTTCACAAAGACCAAACTTTATTGACAAAAAGCGCAGTTGGTACCCATTGCTCTGGTTTTACTTTCACAATCGTTTTTAATACTTTAAAGGAACATCAACTATTGGATGCATTTGAGTTAAATCAATTAAAAGAATTCCAAAGTCATTGGTATGGAAATACGGAAGTGGGTGCCGAGACTCAATGTGTATATGCGTTAACTAAATTTCAACTTGGAAAAAATGTACCGCTAGAAGAAGCACAACCAGGTGATTTTGTTCAATTTTGGCGCAATAATAAAACAGGACATTCAGTAGTTTTTCTTGCCTGGGAAAAAGACAGTAAAGGAAAAATAATTGGATTAAAATACAGAAGTTCGCAAAAATTAACCAATGGTGTCGGTGATCGAGTAGAAACGGTTGGCCTTGGGGAAAAAGATATTAATCTCAAAAGAATTTATGTTGGAAGGATTGAACGCTTGTAAATAGTAAAATTTCATTTTTAGTTTACTTTTTGTTAAAAAGGTGATTTGTTTTCTAAATAACCTATAAAATAAACTTAAAGCAAAAGTTAAAATATAATTTATTTTCATTCTTTTTGTAATTCAATTTGAATTTGATTTTCATCTAAATCAATATCTTTACTGTATTGAGTAATCAAACAAAATACTGGCAAAATTATCTGAATGGCGACAATGATGCGCTCGCTAAATTATACGTGAATTTATTTGAGCCTTTAGTTCTGAAAGCTATTTATTATACCAAAAAACCTGAAATCGCTCGGGACATTGTGAGTAGTTTATTCGTCTCTTTATTGGAGTTGGACAAAGAAGAAAGACTATCGCGTTGGGATAAAATTGAAAGCCATCAAGCTTTATTATTGGCGATAGTTAGAAATAAATGTTTAGATTTCTTGAAAATTACACAAAATCGAGAGAGAATAAACAATGAACTTTTTGTTGAAACAAACTGCGACGTTGAAAAGATAGATATGATTGCACATTTGACTACTTGTATTCAAGAATTAAAACCCGATGAAAAACAATTGGTGGAGTTACATTTGCAGGGTTATAGCAACGATGAAATTTCTTTGAAGTTGAATCTAAGTGAAAAAACAGTTCGCAACAAACTGAGTTTAACAAGAAAGTCTATTTGGAAATTGTGGCACCAAATGATTCTACTAATTGCTTTCGTATGGAGATAAAAGAATTAAAAAAGCTCTTAGATAATCCTACTCAACTCCAAGTTGAAATAGAAATACTTCGCTCAAACACTAACGTTTCTGAAGAAAGCAAAGGTTTTATTGTTCTTTACGATAGTTTTGAAGGAGATTGCAAAGCTATTAAGAAGTATCTAAGTTCAACTGAAACACAAATTCTTGCGCCTTTGCAAGCAAAATCAACTTCATTCCTGTTCTTAAAATATGCTGCTGGAATTGCTTTCTTAATTGGACTTGGTGGCTATTTCTATTACTATTCAACTCCTGCAAATAATCTAACTTCAAAAACTGCTAATAAAAAAGAACTTTTCGTTGAACCAGGAATTCCAATTTTTATGGGCGAAAATCCTAAAATTGAATGGGGAAATTTAATGTTTGCTATTGAAAAAGAAAACACGGAAAAAGCCATTGCCGAATGGCAAAAAATTCAAAAATTAGCTCCTGAAAATGATACGGTTCTTTATTTTGGTGGTCTTGTTTTTTTCAACGCGAATCAAATACAAAAAGCTGAAAAATATTTTAAGCAAAACCGTCAAATTCAAAGCACATACAACGACCGTTCGCTGTATTTCATAGCAATGATTGATTGGAAACGAAACAAGCGAGAAGACGCAAAGAAAAAGTTACTTCAACTTACTTCAACATCAGATGAAGCACTAAAAAAAGCAGTAAAAATTCATCTGAAGGATATTGAATAATCTTACTTTATTGGTTAAGTAACACTTCAAGTTCATAAAATTTTGATTTTCAATTTTAAAATCGAACCTTGTTTAATAAGAATCAGTTCTTTCTCTCTTTCTTAAGGATAACCTTAATTTGCGTATCAAGAGTTGGAATAATATTTTCTACGACACCCCAAACAGACCAAAGGTCAACACCGATGTAATCGTGAATCAATTTATCTCTCATACCAGCGATTTTTTTCCATTCAATATCAGAATATTTTATGCGGAAATCGTCATCTAATTTTTTAGTTGCTTCACCAATAATTTCAAAGTTTCGAATGACAGCATCTTGAATGAGATTGTTTTTCAGAAAATCACCCTCGTCAATTTCTCGAGTATATTCTTGAATTCTGGAGATACATGTTTTAATATGCTCAATATAAATTATTGGGTCTTTTTTCATACAAGTCGAATTAAATCCGATTCAATGTATGGTTTTAGAGAATTATTTAATGATCTTAGTGTTATTAGGTCTACTTTGATGCCAAGTAATTCAGAAAGCTCCTGCTCAATTCCAATTAATTCAAGAAGGTCAACCTTTATGTCGAAATCAATTAAAATATCAATATCACTTTTTTCATTTTCTTCTCCACGAGCGTATGAACCAAAGACACCGACCAATGTTGGTTTAACTCTTTGAGTGACAGATTTGATAATAGTTGACTGCTGTGAGGTAATCATGCACTAAAGTTAATAATTTAATTGTTTCAAAAAAATCAATCAACCCAAAACAAATAAAACCTTAGCACTATTGCAATCAAAACTAAAAGCACTAAATACGCTTGCCAGGATTTATCTGGTATTGGTTCTAGGGCTAAACGTAGGTCTTTTACGTTGGAGGTTAGTTCGTATGTTGACCAATAGATAGGATGCGCCCAGATGCCACGGTGGGCTTTTAAGTAGTCCATTTTTGCGTGTTGTAATGCATCTTCTGCTGTTTCTCCTTTGAATAAGTACTTGTAAAATCGCTCAAAAATGTAAGCAGAACTTTGATCAACTGTTTGGTTTGGAGAGGCAATAACAGCCTTCGCTCCACGAGAAATTAGTAAGTTGATGAGGTTCATATCAAAAAGATTAAGATTTCTGATTTTTCCCGCAAAACAGACATTAAAAACTACAAGTTCACTTTTAACTTCGAACCTTTTATCTCTTACTTTATTAAATTCATTATATTCTAATTTGCTACTTTGAAAATATTGGATTTTAGTCCTTTTTAAATCTCCATGACCAACAATCTGTAAAACTCCCTTTGTTTTTAAATCTTCTTTATTGAACAAAATAAGCCTTTTAGTATTTTTTTTCATCAATTTACCAGTGAAAGGTAGTTTTCCAACGGATTTTTTGTTTAACCAAAAAGTTCTAACTTTTCTATGAATCAAACCACCAGATTGTTCAGCAGTGAAAAAATCAATTGGGTTATACATTTTGACTACATTTATTTGTTTTTTAAAGAAAGACAACTCGTGAAATTCATTGCCTTTGGAATTAGTAACTAACAAATCAAAAGGGAATATTACGTCTGGTGCAACATAAAGTTTTTTTATTTTTTCTTTTAGTAAGTAAGAAATATGAGGTGCATTCTTTAGGATTATTTTACTCCGGTTTTTTAGTAATTCTGGGTTGTAAATATCATTATCTTTAATGATATTAAATTTAAAACTGGAACGAAAAACTTTGATTGTGTTTTTTAAAATACATATATGAAATGTTTTATTGTTGGAAAAACCAAAAACCAATAAAATTGCTTCATTTTTTTTTAATTTAGATTGAATTAGTTTGATATCAATTATTTCCTCCATCTTATCTATGGTAGTCAGAAGTTTTTTTAAGCAAATAAAATCGTAAGGGTTAATTTCAATTTTAGCAAGCAATCTTTGATATTCAAGCTTTTTGATGATTCTTTTTCCTACTTTTAATTTTGCGACTTTCGAAAAATAACTAAATTGTTCAAATGCAAATTCAGCCAAATTACGATTGTTTATTAACCTCTTTTTTTTACCTAAAAAGTTATATAGTTGAAATATTTGACTAATAGGTGAATATGAATAAGCGTCGTAAAAGTTTAGGTTTTCATTTTGTAAATACATCCTCCAAAAAGGTAAAATCTGTTTATTAATCTCCAAAATATGGAGTAGTTTTTCTTTATTTGAATTTCTTAAAATGGCATTTTTACTAAAATAATCCAATATAGACATTGAATTTGAAAGACTTGGTAAAATTTCCCCAATTGGATTTTTCCTAAATTTCTCAATGTAAGGTAAACAAATTGAATCCCCTTTTTCAGGTTGATTGTTGCAATAATAAGCCATTGACAATAAACCTTTGATATTTGTCCTTAATCTCAATTCTTTTTTTTGTAAACAATTTTCTGCTTGTTTGTAGTAGGAAATTACTTTTGAAAGTACCTCCTTTTCAAATTTGGGATGAAGAAAATCAGAGGGTTTTAAACGAATATCATAGCCATCTAAATCAAACATCCGACTTCCTTTTGATCGAAGGATGATTGCTCTCTCTTGCGGAAAATAGGGTGTTTCATCAAAAATCAATAATGCAGAATCCAAGTAAGACATAATAGGAACAATGCGTTTACGTTTTGATTCAATTTCATTACCAAAATCATCCTTGTATCTTTCTCTATATAGTTCACATGTGCCATAAATATGATATATGAAATGTGCGCTTATTTTTGAACGTTCTGAATAATTATTGTGCAAAAGTTTCATTGCCTTATCTGCATGGTTAAGTGCAGAATCTCCAATAAAAGAATAATGATAGAAATATCCAATCTGTGCATGAAAGTATGCTTCGTATATAGGGGAATCTTTTGCTTTTAGTAAATATGCTTCTTCGGCTGTTTGGCGATAGGCATACATGTTCTCTGACCAAAAGTGAATTTTCGACTGAATGGTTAGAATTTTATAACGTTGGTCTTTATTTAAGGAGCGAGCTAATAATTGGTCACATTTTACCAAGGCGTTATTATAATATCCATCATAAATGAAATTGGAGATTTCCTGCTCTTTTTGTTGAAAAAATGTATTTGATACATTGGCAAATGTTGTAGTTACATTTAAAAAGAAAAACAATAAAATCAAATACCTGATATTCTTCATCTACATCACAAAAGAAAGTAATTAAAATGAAATATTCATGCAGTGACACAACTTGAAACAAAAAATCCCACCAACTTTACCTGCGGAATTTTTCCTCAAAATCTAATTTTATCAACCCCCAATATTTATTACGAAGGCAAATCGGATCAAAATCTTCGTCTGCATTATCAAAAAAGGTAAGTTGTGATATTATTTCTTTTTTCGTAAGACTATACGGATAGCGTTTCTCATAAAATTCAATCATTTGATTTAGAGAAAAATGATCCATTAATTCATGAAGGTCCCAAAAGTCTTTTTTTCTTCCATTGTTACCTATCACTTCTAGTTTCATTGCCGCAATTTCTTCTAATCTTGCAAATCGAATATCCTGCTCAATAAGTTGCGGAAAGACAAATGAATCTGTATAAAAAATATCCAATTTAACAAGGTCTTCCTTCGATGTCCCTACAAAGTAAGATTTACCCATTGAATTATTTCCCCCATACCCCATTTCAACTGTTGGAAAGGTTGAACATATCACTTCATCAATTCGGTCGAAATCGATAGAATCATAAGGTGCATCAGTAAACAAATCAATATCTACGGACATTCTGTGTCCAATTTGCAAACTTAAAGAAGTACCACCAACCAATCGAAAACTCTTTAATTCTTCAATTTTCATGAGTTTATTTAATGAAACCCAAAGGTTATCTGAAACCGTATTTTTGTGAATTGCATTCAATTTATGCGTTTTTATTTATAAATACTTATTTACATTTTGATAGAAACTTGGAAGAAAATTATTTCTATTAGCATCAATTGTTTGTTTCACAGTTGAAAGTCCATAGAAAGAAATAATCTCATTAATCTCTGTATCATTTCCCCTTTCGAAAATACGTTTGATAATGGAAGTTTTTTGTTTTTCCCAATCCAATAATTTGAAATCAGTATCCCAAAATAGTATTTTCCTTATCTTATTGAGGTTTGGAGTACTTTTTTCAGCATCTTTTTGTAATTCTATTTGTATATCGTAACTGGCTTGAATATGCATAAAATAATCCGATGCAACTCCGAATTGTTTTGCCAGTTTGATTGAAAGTCCAGGATTAACACTTCTTTTTTCATTGAGAATTGCACTGATGGTTTGCTTGTATTCATTAACTGATTTAGCTAATTCACTACTTTTCATACCTTGAACTTTGAGCTCTCTTTTTAAAATAGCCCCCGGATGAATTCCTTTTATTTTTGAAATTTCAGGCAACATACTTCTCATTTTTTCTCAAAGGTAATAAATTGTTACTTAGTAAACAAAACTGTTTACTTTTTGTGATTTTTTTCTTTGTTAAAACAATGTCGTCACCTACAAACCAATCATAAGAACGGGGTTAATCCTTCATCTGCGGGATAAACCCCAAAACAACAAATCTCAACTTATTTTGAATAACTAACAATAATCCTTACTTTTACGAAATAAAAACAATAATATGAAATCTGTTAAGGCAATACTTTTGTTTATTATGCTTTTCTTTTCTGGACTTGCAAGTTCGCAAGTAAGTCAAACTGATACAAATACTTATGTAATCAAAAAAAGCAATGGCGCTGAATATATTGGTAAAATTATAAGTGATGATGGAAGAGAAGTATTAATAGCAACGAAGGAATTAGGAAACATCTATATACCGAAAGCTGATATTACTTCAATTAAAGTCGTAGATATTGAGAAAGAAATGGTGAATAATGAATATCGTGGCAAAGGTGTATTTACAACACGTTATCAATTCTCAACGAATGCATTTCCAATAGAAAAAGATGAAAACTATGCAATGATTAATTTATATGGGCCAGAAGTTCATTTTGCTTTAAATAAGCGAATATCAATTGGATTAATGGCATCGTGGATTGCAAGTCCGTTAGTTTTAGCCGTAAAATACACCATCCCTACTTCAAATGAAAAGATAAATTTTGGATTTGGAACACTTTTAGGAACAACAGGATATTTGAATCAAGCGAAAGGATTTGGAGGTCTACATTGGGGCATGGTAACCCTTGGAGACCGTGCTAAAAACGTGACTTTATCACTCGGATATTCTTACTTGAAACCTGGACTATCAGGATACGACACATTTTATCAACCAGGTACTTATTCGGATCAATCCTATTATAGTAATGTAATTGAAGAAGTGAATTCGCCATTAGTATTAGCTCCTGTTTTTGGAGTGGCAAGTATCGCTCCTGTTGGGAAAAAAGCGAGTTTTATCCTTGATGCAATGTTTATTTTAGGTAAAACAAGTGGTGAACAAGAACAAGATATTACCTATTATTATAATGAACAAGGTCAAGCAACTTACAGTGTTGTTTCGGAGTTAAGAAGTGTAACGTACCCTCAAATAAATTTTGTATTTATGCCTGGGATGCGTTTCCAAAAATCTGAAACGAAGGCCTTTCAAGTTTCGCTTGCCGGGATTATTGGTTATGTGGTTGATCTTTACTCATTTCCTGTTCCAATGTGTAGCTGGTTCTATAAGTTTTAAGCAACCTATTTCAACACTTATTCAATTAAGTTTCAATTTGCGGTTAGGTTTTATTTTGGAAAAAAATTATTTTGAAATCTATTTTAACTTTCCCAATAACAAATCATATTCTTTCTGTGAGTTTCGGTTAAAATGCAAAAAAAATCCCATTAACTGAAGTTGAAGGGCTCTTTCCATTTATAAGTATGTAAAATGTGATAATTTACACAAAAATAATATTTAT
>Ga0247833_1002672_pt1 | contig 25637 bp, 20 predicted proteins | sample LaCruzMarch2015__7_FD_187117 | JGI IMG/M metagenome (GOLD analysis project Ga0247833, IMG submission 187117) | Freshwater microbial communities from meromictic Lake La Cruz, Castile-La Mancha, Spain - LaCruzMarch2015_8m | ecosystem: Environmental > Aquatic > Freshwater > Lake | place: Spain... | reverse complement strand
CTGCCGATCACCCCAAGACCGCCTACGGTCGCGTCGGTGTGCTGCTGCTGAATCTTGGAACGCCCGACGGCACCAGCTATTGGCCCATGCGGCGATACCTCAAGCAGTTCCTGTCGGACCGCCGGGTAATCGAGGTACCCCAGTTGATCTGGTGGCCACTTCTCAACCTGATTATTTTGACCAAGCGGCCTGGACCGAAGGGGAAAGATTACGCGTCGATCTGGAACAAGGAACGCGACGAAGGCCCGCTCAAGACCATCACGCGCAGCCAAGCCGAGCAACTGGCCAAGCGTCTGGCCTCCCATCCCAAAGTGATTGTGGATTGGGCCATGCGCTACGCCAACCCGTCGACGGAAAGCCGGATCAAGGCTTTGCAGGAGCAGGGCTGCGAGCGGATCTTGCTTGTGCCCCTCTACCCCCATTATGCGGCAGCAACCACGGCAACGGCCGCCGATGAAGCCTTCCGGGCATTGATGAAGATGCGCTGGCAGCCGTTCGTGCGCGTGGCACCCTCCTATCACGATGATCCGACCTATATCGATGCCCTCGCGGTCTCAATGCAGGAAAGCCTCGCCAAACTCGATTTCACGCCCGAGATCATCCTGGCGACCTTCCATGGCATGCCGCAGAAATATCTCGAAAAGGGCGATCCTTACCATTGCCAGTGCCAGAAGACGTCGCGGCTGTTGCGCGAGCGACTGGGGATTTCCAAGGAGCGGTGGCGCACATCGTTCCAATCGCGCTTCGGCAACGATCCGTGGCTGAAGCCCTACACCGATGACACGATTACAGCGCTTGCCAAAGAGGGTGTAAAACGGCTGGCTGTAGTCGCCCCCGGGTTCTCGGCGGATTGCCTTGAGACGTTGGAAGAACTCGACGTCGAAAACCGCGAATACTTCGAGGAAAACGGCGGCGAACATTACGCGTATTTGCCGGCCCTGAACGCTTCAGAACAAGGGATGCGCGTGATCGAGGCTATTACCCGACGCGAACTGATGGGCTGGATCTGAAAAGTCGCACTTCGCCTACTCAGCCCTGATTGCCCCGCCCGACGGCCGCAAGCTGTCGTGCGGGCGCAAACAGATCAATCGCCTCGAACGTCCCACCCGCGCGGTCGAGTCGGCTGAGCGTGTGCGGCCCGAGAGCACCTGTCCCCACCGCAAATGCTAACCGCGCCACCATCTGCTGGGCAAAATCCGCATCGTCGAGGCGCGTGATCTTCGCGATCCCGAGCGCGATGCCATACCCACCCCGGCAATCCTGAACCGGCCGATACAGCGCCCCCTTGTGCGAGAACACGGCCCCCGCCGGACGCGCACTGCCCGCATCGATCAGCACCGGATTGTCGGCATGAGGCGTCCAAGGCCCAAACAGCGTCGGCGCCGAAAATAGGCTGAGGCTATCCCAACTTGACCCCCACCTAGCGCCCGCAGGCCCCTCGGTGTTAGCCGCAATCCAAAGCCTACCGCCATGCTCGAACAGCGTCGCATCGTGCACCGGTTCATCAACGATGCGCGCAACCGCTTCCCATTGATCGGGATAGCGCGTTGCCCGGTAAAGCGTGAGCCCCCCGCTCGCATGTCCCTCGGGCAGCATCCAGATGGCCCCGCCATGGGCAAACACATGCGGATAAGACAGATGATGGGGCGCCTCCAGCACGGGGCGCGGTGCGGTAGCGGTTCCATCGGCCCGCACTGTAAAAACGGAGATGATACCCCGTCCTGTCGCATAGGGTAGTTCTTCGACAAACACGTCGATATCATCGCCTTGCGCGAACAAAAACGGGTCGGCAAAAAAGCGCTGGCCATCGTCGGCCAGCAACTTGAACTCCGACAGCCTGAGGTCTCCGCCCGCCAGCGGATCAAATCCTGCCTTGCGCATCCGCCATGCGGTCGCCCACTGCGGCGCTGAAGCCAACTGTCGATCAAGGAAACGACGCGCCTTACAGGCGACCTTGCGCCCCAGCAGATTTGCGGCCGCCATCGTCAATCCGGGCGCACGCGCACCAAAATCTGGCAGAAACGGTGTTGTCGATGTCGGAGCCGGTCCAGTCGATGCCGCGAGCAGCCCGCTGATGACCCGCGTGACAACCCCACCGGCGCTTAGCCCGAGAGCATGCGGCGCCTCCATCGCTGGCTGACCGACGGCGATCACGCCATGGATGCTATCCAAAATGCTCAGGAACGGCGCTTTCCCGTCCAGGATCGCCGACCAGAATGCCGACCCGCCAGCGACCCCGTTATAAAGCGGCACCAGTGTTCGCGTTCGCGGATTTTCGCCAAGCTCAAGTGCGGCCAGGTCGATCACGAGATCGCACGCGTCTTGTGTCTCGCGATACCAACGGTCGAACGCTGCAGGCCGCAGCACCTCGAACGGCTGTACGCCCGCGCGCTTGGTGATGGACGCTTCCAGCATCAGCACCAACCCGACAGCTGGATCGAGCGGACGCTGCACCGGCGAGAACGCGACGCTCACACGCGTGTCAGCGCGCGCACTCAGCAGATCGACCAGGGTCAGATGCCACCGCCACAACCGCGACGCGTCAAGGATCAGTGCAATGTGCATCGTCGGGTCGTACTCCAAATCAGGGTGCCGCTTGAGCATCAGCCCGGTCGACAAATAGTCCCGGCCAGCGCTAACCCTTGGCGATGACATGACGTTGAACGCCGCCCGGTGCAAGCAGCGGCCGCTTCGACGAGATTGATCCGGTGTTGAACCCCATCCAGCCGATTTCGCCCGACAACCGGCCGTACTCGATCTTGGGGCACCGGTTCATGACCACATGCAATCCGGCTGCCTCCGCCTCGCGCGCCGCCTCGTCGTTGCGCACCCCCAGCTGCATCCACACGGCCTTGATGCCAAGCTTGTCTTTCAGTGCGATGGCCGTCCGCGTGATCTCAAGGGCAGCGGTGGAATTGCGGAACACGTCCACGACATCTACCGGCTCCGTGAGGTCCTCAAGGCGCGCAATCACTGGTTGTTCCAAGATCGTCTCCCCCTCATGCCCAGGATTGATGGGAATGACTTTATAGCCTTTGGCGATCAGATACTTCATCGCGAAATAACTGGGTCGGCTCGTATTGGGGCTCGCCCCCACGAACGCAAATGTGCCCGCGCTGCTCATGATCGAAGCGATGTACGTGTCGGGATAACTGTCGTGATTCATTTTTTTAAGTCCCAAAAAGGGAGGGGGCTTGGGGGAACTCGTTCCCCTAAGCGGGTTTGGGCGGCAGCCCAACGACTAACACCCGCTCCACTTCGGCTTGCGCTTATCCAGGAACGCGCCGATCCCTTCTCGTGCATCCGCGTGCATCATGTTCCGGGTCATGATCTCGGCGGCATAGGCGTACGCTTCGTCGAGCGGCGTATCGACCTGGGCGTAAAACGCCGACTTGCCGATGGCAACGGTCGCCCTCGATTTTGCAGCGATCGTGCGCGCCAAACCGATTGCACCGTCGCGGGCCTGTCCCGCCGCCACGACCTTGTTGACCAGTCCGTATTGCGCCGCTTCAGCCGCATGAAGCGCTTCGCCGAGCAACAGCATTTCCATCACGCGCTTGCGCGGCATGTTGCGGGTCAGCGCCACCATCGGCGTCGAACAGAATAGCCCGATGTTCACCCCCGGCGTGGAAAAGGTCGCCGTGTCGGCAGCGATCGCCAGATCGCAGGTGGCCACAAGCTGGCATCCAGCCGCCGTCGCGATTCCTTCGACAGCTGCGATCACAGGCTTGGGGCAGGCAACGATAGCCTGCATTAGCCCGGCGCACTGGGTCATGGTCGCGGCATAAAACGCAGCACCCCCATCCTTGTCGTTGCGATGGGCGGTCAACTCCTTCAGATCGTGTCCCGCGCAGAATGCTGGTCCGTTGGCTGCCAGCACGACCGCCGCGATGTCGCCTTCGGCCCCGACCACTTCCACGGCCTCGGCCAGCGCCGTCATCATCGCGCGCGACAACGCGTTGCGCGTCTGCGGCCTGTTGAGCGTGATGAGAGCAATCCCGGCCTCGGGACGTTCAAGCAACAGCAACGGCGGTTCGATCGGCGTTTGAACAGTCATTCCAACAACTCCCAGCAACCCCAGCGCGGTTTTCGTTTATCGAACATGCCGCCCGGAAGGGCAAGCGCGACCTCGAAGCAACCGCCATCGCCGCCTGTCGCCCGTAGGGCGCAATAGCCTCTTGGCGTATTGCGCCGGTCACATCCGCCGAGCCTAACGCAGAGCGGTCTCTGCAACCCATCGCAGTTGGCATAGCAAAGCGCAAAAAGCGAGGGGCGGAGCAGCGCGGCGAGCGCGCGGGCAATCCGTAGAGGTAGAGAGCACTTGCGGCGCTGCTCCTGCAAGATTTTCGGCGTACCCGCAGCGTTTATCACATCGCGGACCGGAGAATCTCACTCCGGCGGGTGCGGCGAGCCTCGGGATCGTCCATTGCGTATGGCACCCCCGACTTGCATCCGGTTCCACTTGACTGAACGCCTTCGCGAAAAGCGCCCCTCACGAACCAGACACCCCGAACGTAACGCCGCGCCCAACCACCGGGGATAACTTTTTGTTATGCCCCCTCCACTTGTCATCCTCGGGCTTGTCCCGAGGACCCATCCATCCCTCGGCTGAGGTGCCAATGTGGGAGGTTAATGTCGCAAGGGCATGCAAACCGCTAGACATTTCCCAGCTGAGAAATAGGTCCTCGGGACAAGCCCGAGGATGACAATTGTTGGGTTGCGGTTGGGCGATAGCCCAACCGCGTGGCGCCTAATCCTCAACTGGTGGTTTCGGCTGCCTTATTTGTCCTGGCTTTAACTTGTCGGGTTGCGGCCCAAGTTCGACCTCAAACCCCCATTCCCGTCCACGTCCCAGAACTCGTCCAGGCTCGATCTCGAACATAAGGCTGTCAAGCGATGGCGGATCGTGACGTGGCTTTTTGCAGTCCCACCCACCCATGACGTGCCGAAGTTGCCCCGTGGCGAGATCATCAAGCCCAGAAATCCGCCATCCATCGGCCAGCCGGTAAGCCCGGCGCAGGACGGTGACAATCACCTCATCCACGGTTTCGCCGCTAACATTTTGCATCGTGACGAGACGAAAAAGACCGGGATGCCCTTCTTCTGTGCTGATGTTCCAATCGAACTCAACACCGTCCAGAGCTTTCACAATCGGCGGCAAGTGTGTGTCCAGCAGCTTCCGCTTGTTGGACGTGCGAACGAAAATACTCCAGAACACGTAGCCTCTGATCGGCCCCATCCCTCAAGCAGCCTTCGCCGCCGCGCCGAACTTCTTGTCCTGCAATGCCCGGTGGTTGGCATAGCACTTGGCCAACTGCACCTGCGGCGTGAAGTCGGCAATCTGGGCCGCAACTCCCTCCGGCGTAATCACCCCGGCCTTGATCTTCTCCCGGATCGCGACGAACGCGTCCGCCAACCGCTCGGCCATCTCGTCTTCATCGGTCGAGCGCGCGATCTGCGTCCCCGACACGCATTCCTTGATCACCGCATCGAGCTGCGGCAGATGCACCGACCCCATCGGACGCCCGCATGCCAGCGTCTCCAGCACCGAGAACGGCATCCCCTCGAACTCCGACGTCAAAATCCCGGCGTGACACGAGGCATGAACCTCCGCCACCTTCTGCGCCGAGCAGAACCCGTGCAGCACCGCATTGTTCTCGATGAGGTCGAATTCGGGGAACCGCCGCACATCGCTGGTCCCCATGTAGTGGAATTGCACCCCATCACCCAGCCGTCGGCGCAACGCCGCAATCGTCTTGAACATCAGCGGTGGCCGTTTGAACAGATCGAGGCGACCAGCGAACGCCACGCGAAAACCGTCGTCGGTTGGGAACGGCGTTGGCGAAAACCGGGCCGTATCGACCCACGTCGTCAGCGTCTCGATCTTATGAGCCTGGGCTGGATACGTAGCGCGAATGCGCTCGGTAATGATGGGATTGACGCACAGGAACTTGTCGCACGCCATCACCGCGATCTTCTCGTTGATGTTGTGCAGATAACGATAGCTCCTGAGCAGGCTGTCCATTCCCAGTTTAGGCGCGCCTTCGCCATGCAGCATCTGCGTAAACGGAACGCCGAGCGCACGCACCAGCGAAGCAAACTCGACGCGCTGGAGATCGACGCTTGTCGGCTGCGCCCTCAGTGTCCGCCGCACGGTCGGCAGATACTTGAGCAATCCAGCCATCAGTTGCAGATTGATGCTGTCGCCAAGCGTCTTGGCCGCTTCATGGGCCTTGGCGTCCGGGTAATGCAGCACCGGCAAAAAATCATAGGGCCGCCCGCCAAAGTCGCGGCGCACCACTTTGCCAAGTTCCAGATCGCCCGTCCCATCGACACCGATCATCAGGAAGGTGAAGTCCTCCGGCAAAAACTTGATCATGTCGCGGATGAACGTTTCGAGCCCGCCGACCTTGGTGCCGCGCGGATCGAATGAATGAATGACGCAAAGTCGATAGGTCATAGAAGGCATCTTTGAGTTAGCTCCGCTTGGAGACTTGGCCCAGCCGGGCGATTGCGTTGAGTTTCGACAGTGCGCCTTGCAAAAGGCTCGCCGCTTTCACAGCCGCTGCGGGATACATCGCAGCCAGCACACCTGCATAGACCAGCGCTCCGACGGCTATGGCGTAGGCCAGCGAAAAAGGCGCTGCCTTAATGTCCAGCCGTGCGACCACGACCGCCATGGCCAGCGTCGCTGTCCCAATTCGCAACGCATCGGCCACCGGAAACGCGAATTTGTGCCAATGCCATGCGGCGGCAAAGCCGGTTACCATCGTCAACACCGACCCGATCATCACGCCCAGCACGCATCCCGTCAGCCCGCCAAGCCACAGCCCAATCCCGCCGAACACGAGCGTCAGCAGCGCATCGAGCCCGTCGTTTGCAACCGGTATCAGCGGCTTTTCGTGCAGCAGGAAAACCTGATTGGCAAAATGAATGCGCACATTCCGCAGGGCCCCGGTTATCAGCGCCATCGGAAGGATCTGCGTCGTAATCTCGCGATAGGGTGCCGCCACGATCAGCTCGATCATGGGACCGCCCACGACATACAACCCTGCAATCGCGGGTGCGAGGGCTGCCACAAGCAACACGCCGTTATTGATGAGCTGCGCTTGGCCCGCAGCCATCCCTTCTTCGCGTGACTTGCGCACCGCCAGCGGAAACGCTGCCGCCGTCGTCAGCATCGAGGCAAATTGCGCAGCCCTCAGTCCAAGGGCCCAACCGACCGTAATCAGCCCAACCGCTGCAACGCTCTCACGCCACTCGACGAGAAACCGCACGCCGTTATTGGCGACCCAGACAAGCAGCCCGCCAAAAAACAAAGGAAGCCCATAAACCATCGCCCCTTTCACGAGATGCCACGACCCGCGATGCGGCCGCAAACTGAACTGTAGCCGCCAAGCCGCAAATCCCAGCGACGCGATTTGTGCGCCCGCATAGCCAGCCAGCACCGTCGCAGCCGTTGCTGGCAGCACCCCGACGAGGGCCAGAGCGGCGAAAAACCCGCCAACCGGTCCTGCCGTCTGCAGCACCGTATACGCGAGTGTATCGCCTTCCGCGCGCACGCGGTCCGCCAGATAAGACACCAGCGAACGGCTGATGATGTAGGCAAGCGACGCGGCAAGCAGCGCCCCGCTGAGCCGTCCGCTCTGCCCCAACGGCACCGTCATCACAGCGAGCACCATCGCGATCGACGATCCGATCAGGACGGCCATTTCCGTGGCATGAAACTCGTCCTTGAGCGCCGCGTCCGCGTCTTTGTCGAAATAGCGCACAGTATATAACGAAAACCACATCAGTGCGAAACTGAACGCGAGTTCCTGCGCCGCACTGATCAAGGCAAATGCGCCCATTTCGGTTGGCGCAAGGTAGTGGGTCCACGCGAACGCCGAAATCAATTGAAAGATCGGTCCGAGCACCTGGGCTGGCAGATAAAGCAGGGTCTGGCGAAGAAGCATAAACGTCCTGTCTCAACAGTCATCGGCATCGGCCAGGAGCAGCAGTCCACATTTCGTGCCACGGCGTGAAGGCGGCATAATCGCGGCTACTCCACCATACACGTGAGAACAGCTCATGACGGAGATGATCAGACAACTGCGGCTGGGCTCAGGCGGTTGGCGGCGCCTTCGATGCATCGGCGCGCGACCCTTGCGCAACCGTCACGCCTCCCGCAGCAGCCCGGCCATTCGGCGGCATCTCAGCCGAAATTCCCTCTAGCACCCACAACAGCACCGAAACGCTCGCGACGCCGATGCCCAGCCCCAAAACGGGCATCTCGACCGCTAAAATCGCCGCCAGGATGAGAACGACATTACACCCCCCGATCCGCACCACGACCGCCGAATGCGATTGCGCTGAACGTGCCGCCCGCTGGTAGACATGCAGACGGTGGGGCTGCCACACCTTTTCCCCGCGCCAAAACCGCATCAGTAGCGTTCGCGTCGCATCCGTCACATAGTAAAGCGGCAAGATCACCGCAGACGCCAGCGACACGGTCGTCGCCACGTGCAGCAGCATCGTGCCCATGAGCAATCCCAGCGGAATCGACCCCGCATCGCCCAGGAAAACCCGCGCCGTGTGCCAATTCCACACAAGAAACCCAGCAGCCGCCCCGATCAACGCAAAGGCCAGGCCATCGAAATTACCGATCTCTGCCCTGTCATAGGCAAAATCAAATTGCGTGCCTAACACCAGCAATGAGCCGACCGCCACCGAGATGGTCTGCACCCCGGCATTGCCGTCGATGCCATCCATGAAATTGGTCAGGTTGATAAACCACACCAGGGCGACAAGCGTGACGGCACGATCAAGACCGATCGGAAGCCACCCGCCGAAAACCGTTGCCCCCGGCATGACGACCGCCATCGCAAGCCCCGCCGCTGCTGCGTGAGATGCCAGACGCCACGGGAATGCAATCGCGCGGCGATCGTTTGCGCCCGATAGGACGGCCAGCCCAAAAGCTGCCGCCAGCAAAACGTTCATCGCCCCGTCATCGCCCCAAGCGAGCGCCATGACCGCGATGATGCTCAGCAAAACCGGGACGCCCCCACCTTGGGGAATGCGCCCGCTGTGCATCGTGCGGTCGTTCTCGTCGGCGACGAACCCGCGTGAGGTGAGCCAGCCGAGAAACCACCGCACCCCGGCAACCGAAAGCGCGAATGTCAAGGCGACCGTCGTCAGGGCCTGAATCGTGTAGGCCATTTGGTCAGCGCGGCAGGCTCGTTTTGCCCATCAGCGCTTTGTCGATCGCGTGCGCGGCTTGGCGTCCTTCGCGGATCGCCCACACGACGAGCGATTGCCCACGTCGCATGTCACCGGCCACGTACACCTTCGCTTGACTGGTCGCATAAGCCTTATCGTCAGCTTTGACGTTGCCGCGCCCGTCAATCTCAAGCCCAAGGCCATCGGTGATTGGCGAAACAAACCCCATCGCCAGGAGAACCAAGTCGGCCTTGATTTCGAATTCGCTGCCCGGAATTTCCTTGAACTTGTCGTCGACCTTCACGCAAACGAGCTTGGTGACGCGCCCGTCCTTGCCTTCAAAGCGCTTGGTGTTGACCGAAAAGTCGCGCTTAGCGCCTTCGGCTTGGCTCGACGACGTCCGCATTTTCAGCGGCCAGTTCGGCCAGGTCAGATCCTTGTTTTCCTTCTCCGGCGGCAGCGCCATGATCTCGAGTTGCGTGACGCTCAGCGCGCCCTGGCGGATGCTGGTGCCGATGCAATCCGATCCCGTATCGCCGCCACCGATAACGACCACATGCCGACCCTGCGCGATCTCGCCGGTCGCCTGATTGGAAATCGGCTCGCCTGCCACGCGGCGGTTTTGCTGTGGCAGGAAGTCCATCGCGAAGTGAATGCCGCTGAGTGCGCGCCCCGGCACCGCAATATCCCGCGGCTTTTCAGCCCCGTTCGCCAGCAGCACGGCATCGAATTCAGCGATCAGTTCAGCCATCGGACGCCCGCCGCTGCCGATGTGGGTGTTGCAGTGGAACGTGACGCCCTCGCCTTCCATCTGCTTGACGCGGCGCTCGACGATGGTCTTTTCCATCTTGAAGTCGGGAATGCCATAGCGCAGAAGTCCGCCCGGTGCCGCGTTGCGCTCGAACACATGAACGTCGTGGCCAGCACGGCCAAGCTGTTGTGCCGCAGCCAATCCAGCCGGGCCCGAACCCACGATCGCGATCCGGCGTCCGGTCTTGTGCGCGGCAGGCTGGGGCTTGATCCACCCTTCAGCCCAAGCGCGGTCGGCGATGGCGGCTTCAATCGTTTTGATCGTGACCGGATTGTCGTCAATGTTGAGCGTGCACGCTGCTTCACACGGTGCCGGACAAATGCGGCCCGTCACTTCGGGGAAGTTGTTGGTCGAGTGCAGGTTTGCCGCCGCTTCCTCCCAATCGCCCGAGTAGACCAGATCGTTCCAATCCGGGATTTGATTATTCACAGGGCAGCCGTTGTGGCAAAACGGAATGCCGCAGTTCATGCACCGCGCCGCTTGAGTCTTGAGTTCGCCATCCGCCAGTGGAATGACAAACTCTTTGAAATTTTTCGTACGCGCTTCAACCGGCTCATAGGCCCGGTCGTGGCGTTCAAATTCCATAAATCCCGTCGGCTTGCCCATCGTGGTCTCGTCTCTTCGAAGTTGTGCAGGGTCGAGCTATAGCGCGCCAATCGCCCGCCGTCACTGTTCGCGTGTGCAGTAAATTTACGCATGTTGCTGAGCGATACGGCAGACGTTGACGATCGGAGCGCTACTCAGTTCCGACGAATGGGAATTGAGCGTCATTTGACGTGCAGATCCCACTCAAACCGTCATGGCCGCGCAGGCGGCCACCCACGGCAGCCATCGATTTTGGAACCGTTCAAGCCTTTGCACAACGGTGAAACAGCGAAAGAATCCGTCGTTCTAAAGTATCTTGTCGTGGGTGGCTGCCGAAGTTTGCCCCGGACACTTGATCCGGGGCGGCCACGACGAAAGTTGGTTCGCCAAGCACTCCACGAATGATGACGCCCATATGATGCGCGCGCGTACACCCTGAGCAGCGACACTGGGTAGGAGGACGAGCTTTGAAAATCTTCAAATGGGACGACGACAGCGGCGACCTCGGCGTCTGCTTCCCAGTAAAACTCGTCGAGCGTCTCTGCCTGCAAGAAGGCGACGACGTTGAAGTCGCCGAAGGCTCAGGTGGTCAGATCATCATTTCCATCACCCCGGCAAAGACCGGGGCCCAGACAACGATAGTGTTGACAAAGCAAAAGGCTTATCGGGCGACCTAAGCTCCAAACCACCCGCCGCACGGAACGCGCTCAAGATCGCACTTTAAAAATCGGGGGGTCCAGGGGACGAGCACGCCCTCGGCGCAGGCCGTGGGGTCCCCTGGCCATCACCTTCTTGCCTACTCCGCCGCTTCCGCGACCTTTGCCATATCCGCCAGCGCGCGCTTGTACTCGCCCGGCATCACCTTGTGGAACTTGGCCAGATTGGCGGCGAAGTCCTTAAGGATCGTCTGCGCAATGACCGATCCCGTGTAGTGCGCATGCCGCGCAATCAGCGCATACAGGCGCGCCGCATCGTCGAACCGCAGATCGCCGCCAACGAGTGGAACAGCACCTGCCCCCAGCGTGATCCGGCTCAACGACTTCGCATCCGCCTCGATCGGCTCCAGCGCCACCATCTCTGGGTTCAGCCGCGAGGCAAAATCTCCCGTCTCATCGAACACGTAGGCAATCCCGCCCGACATCCCAGCCGCGAAGTTGCGGCCCGTACCGCCGAGCACGACGACAACGCCACCGGTCATGTATTCGCAGCCGTGATCGCCGGTCCCTTCCACGACGGCAAAGGCCCCAGAATTGCGCACCGCAAATCGCTCGCCCGCCACACCGCGGAAGTAGCACTCGCCGCTGATCGCACCATACAGTACCGTATTGCCGACAATAATGCTCTCATGAGGCTTGATCCCCGATTTGGGGTTTGGCCGCACGATCAGCTTACCGCCCGACAATCCCTTGCCGACATAGTCGTTCGCTTCCCCCACGAGGTCGAGCGTGACGCCCTTGGCAACCCACGCGCCGAATGCCTGACCGGCAGTTCCGTTGAGCGTGAAGTGGATCGTGTCTTCCGGTAGCCCCGCGTGGCCATACCGCATCGCGACCTGCCCCGACAGCATAGCGCCCGCCGAACGGTTGACGTTGGTGATCGCAACCGTTTCCTTGATGGGTAGCTTGTCATCGAGGGCTGGCATCGCGAGCTCGATCAAGGTCTGATCGAGCACCTTTTCCAACTGGTGGTCTTGGCGGTCGACGTGGCGGATCGCGACCGACTTCGGCACGTTCGGCTTGTGGAACAGCTTCGAGAAATCGAGCCCGCGCGCCTTCCAATGCGCAATGGCGCGTTCCTTGTCGAGATAGTCCGTTTCCCCGACTAGGTCCTCCAGCTTGCGCACGCCCAGCGACGCCATGATCTCGCGCACTTCTTCGGCAACGAAGAAGAAGTAGTTGATCACGTGCTCTGGCTTACCCTTGAATTTCGCCCGCAGAACAGGATCTTGCGTCGCAACGCCGACCGGGCAGGTGTTGAGGTGGCATTTGCGCATCATGATGCACCCGGCCGCAATCAGTGGCGCGGTCGCAAACCCGAACTCGTCGGCCCCGAGCAGCGCCCCGATGACGACATCGCGCCCGGTGCGCAAGCCGCCGTCCACCTGAACGGCAATCCGGCCACGCAGACGGTTGAGCACCAATGTCTGATGGGTTTCGGCCAAGCCGATTTCCCACGGACTGCCGGCGTGCTTGATCGACGTGAGCGGCGACGCACCCGTGCCGCCTTCAAAGCCCGAGATCGTCAGGTGGTCGGCGCGCGCCTTGGCAACGCCCGCCGCAACCGTCCCGACACCGATTTCCGACACCAGCTTGACCGAAACGTCGGCCTTCGGATTGACGTTCTTGAGATCGTAGATGAGCTGCGCCAGATCTTCGATCGAATAGATGTCGTGATGCGGCGGCGGCGAGATCAGACCCACCCCCGGCGTCGAATGGCGAACCTTGGCAATCGTCGCGTCGACCTTATGGCCGGGCAGCTGTCCGCCTTCGCCGGGCTTTGCGCCCTGCGCCATCTTGATCTGCATCATGTCCGAGTTGACGAGATACTCGGTGGTGACGCCGAACCGCCCCGAAGCGACCTGCTTGATCGCCGAGCGCATGCTGTCGCCGTTAGCCATCGGCGTGTAGCGGTCGGCTTCTTCCCCGCCCTCTCCGGTATTGGACTTGCCGCCGATCCGGTTCATGGCAATTGCGAGCGTCGTGTGGGCTTCGCGCGAAATCGAGCCATAGCTCATCGCGCCGGTGGCGAACCGCTTGACGATTTCGCTCGCCGGTTCGACGTCGGCGAGATCGATCGGCGCACGGCCCATTTCGGCGGCCGGGCGGATGCGGAACATGCCGCGCATGGTCATCAACTGCTCGGACTGATCGTTGATCTGGGCAGCATAGGAGCGATATTTGTCGGGCAGGTTGCCGCGCACCGCGTGCTGCAAGTCAGCCACCACGCCGGGCCGCCAGACGTGGGCTTCCCCGCGAACGCGGAACGCATATTCCCCGCCGACTTCGAGCGCGTTCGCAAGCACCGGGCTGTCGCCGAAAGCTTCCTTGTGACGCTCGACCGTTTCGCGTGCCACTTCGCGCAAGCCGATCCCTTCGATCTGCGTATGCGTGCCCGTGAAATACTTGCGCACGAACGACGTGCGCAGCCCGACGGCATCGAAGATCTGCGCGCCGCAATAGCTTTGATAGGTCGAGATGCCCATCTTCGCCATCACCTTGAGCAGCGCTTTCCCGACCGCTTTGATATAGCGCTTCTTGACTTCATAGGCGGTCAGATTCGCACCCAGATCGGGCAGCATGACCTGCAACGTCTCGAACGCAAGATATGGATTGATCGCTTCCGCACCATAGCCAGCCAGCAACGCGAACTGCTGCACTTCGTGCGCTTCGCCCGTCTCGACCACAAGCCCGACCGACGTCCGCAAGCCTTGCTTGATGAGGTGATGGTGCACGGCCGAGGTCGCCAGCACCGATGGGATCGCCACCCGGTCGGCACCCGTATTGCGGTCGGACAGAATGATGATGTTGAACTCGTTCGAGCGAACGGCCTCTTCGGCTTCCGCGCATAGGCAATCGAGCGCCGGCCCCATGCCAGCCGCACCCTGCGAGGCTGGATAGGTGATATCGAGCGTCACCGACGAGAAGTCATTGTCGGCAACGGCCCCAATGTCGCGAATCCGCTCAAGGTCCTCGTCCGTTAAGATCGGCTGCTCGACTTCGAGCCGCTTTTCCTTCGACGTCCCTTCCAGATCGAGAATGTTCGGCCGCGGCCCGATGAACGAGACGAGGCTCATCACCAGTTCTTCGCGGATCGAATCGATCGGCGGGTTCGTCACCTGCGCGAAGTTCTGCTTGAAGTACGTGTGCAGCCCCTTCGACTTCGACGACAGCGCCGCAATCGGCGTATCGGTCCCCATCGAGCCGACCGCCTCGTTGCCGGTCGCCGCCATCGGCGACATGAGGAAGTTGAGGCTTTCCTGCGAGTAGCCAAACGCCTGCTGCAAATCGAGCAGCGATCCACGCATGACGGCGTTCTTGTTGGCAGCCTTTGGCAACGGCAGATCGTGCACGCGGATCTGTGTGCTCTTGAGCCACGCCTCGTAAGGATGGCTTGCGGCAATTTCGGCCTTCAACTCGTCATCCGAAACGATGCGCCCTTTCTCAAGGTCGATCAGCAGCATCTTGCCGGGCTGGAGCCGCCACTTCTTGATGATGTTTTCTTCCGCAACCGGCAGCACGCCCGATTCCGACGACATGATCACGACGTCGTCCTTGGTGATCAGATAGCGCGCGGGCCGCAAACCGTTGCGATCGAGCGTCGCGCCGATCTGGCGACCATCGGTAAAGGCCATCGCAGCCGGTCCGTCCCACGGCTCCATCAAAGACGCATGGTACTCGTAGAACGCCCGCCGTTGCGGATCCATCGACGGGTTGCCCGCCCAGGCTTCCGGGATGAGCATCATCGCCGCATGCGCCAGTGAATAGCCGCCCATCGTCAAAAATTCGAGCGCATTGTCAAAGCACGCTGTATCCGACTGGCCTTCATACGAGATCGGCCACAGCTTGGAGATCTTGTCGCCAAACAGCGGCGACGACACCGACGCCTCGCGCGCCGCCATCCAGTTATTGTTGCCGCGCAACGTGTTGATTTCACCGTTGTGGGCAACCATCCGGTAGGGATGCGCAAGTTTCCAAGACGGGAAGGTGTTGGTCGAAAACCGCTGATGCACCAGCGCCATCGCCGACGTCAGGCGCGGGTCCGACAGATCCTTATAGTAGGCCTTGACCTGATACGACAGGAACATGCCCTTATAGACGAGCGTCCGTGACGACAGACACACCGTGTAGTGGCCCACATCTCGGCCCTTGTAGGCCTTGTGGATGGCGTTCGATACGATCTTGCGGGCGAGATAAAGCCGCCGCTCGAAGTCGGCCTCGCTCATCGAAGCTGGCCGCCCGATAAACACCTGACGATGCAGCGGCTCCGTAGAAATCACCAGTTCTGACATCGTCGACGTATCGACCGGCACCGAGCGCCAGCCGATCAGCGGCAGATCTTCTTCTTTCAGGATGCGGGCCCAGACGCGCTCGCAATGCTCGCGCAGACGGTCATCCTTGGGCATGAACACGTGGCCGACCGCGTAATGCTGCGGCTCGGGCAAGGCAAACCCCAGCGCTTTGCACTCTGCCTTGAGAAAGTCATGCGGGATTTGAATAAGGATACCCGCGCCGTCGCCAGCCAGCGGATCGGCACCAACCGCACCGCGATGTTCCAGGTTTTCTAAAATCCGCAGCGCGTCTTCGACGATCTTGTGCGATTTCACGCCCTTCATCTGCGCAATGAAGCCAACGCCGCACGCATCAATTTCGCGCGCCGGGTCGAATAAACCTTGGGCTTCAGGACGTGGATAGACACCTTCGGGGATGTTTGCAGAGCAGTCCAATCGCTTCGTCATCTAGTGAAACCTCATGATGCCCGCCCGGCGCGTGGCCCGACAACGAGAATTGATTCCGGCGCACGCTCTCGTGGGCGTACACCGCTTCGAGTCCGGCACATTATGTGAAGTGCGGCCCAAGTGCTACCGCGACACTATCGCACCGCGTAGCGGCCCGATAGTCTATAGCGTGCAACGATTTTGCGCGCTGACCCGATCGCTTTGCCCAAAAAATTAGCGGCGGGCGCTATTCTGCACCCGCCGCCGGCATCAGTCTAAAGTCCAAATTTCGGTCAAACGCGCTCAGGCCGCGGTCGCCTGAAGCCGCTTAGGCTCGCTCGACGTCCCCGCCGTGCTGATTTCCACCGTGCGCGGCTTCATCCGCTCAGGCAGATTGCGCACCAAGTCGACGTGGAGCACGCCGTCCTTCAGGCTCGCACCGGTCACCTCCACATAATCCGCGAGTTGGAAGCGCCGCTCAAATGCCCGCTCACCGATCCCGCGATGCAGGAACTGCCGCTTCTGGCCATCGGGAGTCTTCTCGCCGCGAACGCTCAACGCGTTTTCTTTCACGTCGATCTTGAGGTCGCTTTCCGAAAAACCGGCGACCGCCATTGTGATGCGGTAGCTCTGCTCGTCGAGGCGCTCGATGTTATAGGGCGGGTAACCGCTGTCGGCCTCGATGCCAGATGCAGCATCCAGCAATTGCACCAACCGGTCAAACCCGACGGTAGAGCGGAAAAGCGGCGAATAATCGAACTGTCGCATAGGTTTAGTCCTCCAAAAGAAGCGACTGATCATACCCTGCCCGATCCCGGGCCAGGGTTATAGCGCACCCTCGATTGAGGCGTGCGGTAGAGAAATAGGAACCCGCAAAACCACGTCAAGGCCCCCAATTCGACAATCCAACTTCAAATCGCCCCGCCAGCCGGCGGCACCCGACACCGTTGCTGAACCTTTACTGGCAGCCCTTTGTGCCAACCCGTTTGCAGCCCACAGCGAGCCTTGAAGTTGCCGCACTCCGCCGGGATAACGCAGGCGAATGCGGTGGCCTTCAGGTCCCGTTCATGTCACCGGCCTCATTTTCGATCCGGGGCACGAAGCGACTGAATTGTCTGAGGAAATATAAATGCTCACCCGTCTCAATCTGCTGGTTGCAGGTGCCCTGCTCGCTGCTTCCCTCGCCGCAAGCCCGGTTATCGCCGCCGACTATGGCGAACCGCTGCCCTGGCGCGGCGCAGCCAAGGGCGATGGCTATCCCGTCCCCCAGCCGCCCCCTGGCGACGACGATCAGCCCTCCTACAAGGACGATCCAGCCCCGCCGCTGCCCCCGCGCGAAGCCCCCCGCCGTCGCGTGGTCGCCGAGTGCCTGTCGAAGTATGGTATCCGCGAAGCGCTCAACAGCCAAGGCTGGCACGAGTTTGCGAACGTCGAAATGCGCGGTGACGTGGCCTACATGATCGCCCGCAACGACCGCGGTCGGCCCTTCGACCTGACCATCGACAGCTGCAGCGGCGACGTGATCGACGCGATACCCCGCCGCATTCGGGCCGAGCGCCCAGACTATGATCGCTATTACGCGCCACGCCCGGCAATCGGGCTCCATTTTGGTGGCGGTTACGGGCATCATCGCCGTCATTGGTGACAGCCGTCTGATACTAAACCGCATAAGTACTGACTTATGCGGTTTAGTATCCGCGCGTGGGGTTGCCTCGCCGGAGGCGATCTTCCAGATCGACGCGGCCACGTTCTAGGCAAAGAGAATGCCAGCCCGCAGTCCGCAGAACAACAAAGTCAGAACTTCTGCGGGCTGGTATGAGTGAAGGTGGCTTGCGTTTGACGCAAGAGCCGTCGAAAAGGTGGCGTCCATCACATCCACTCGACCGGCCGGAGTCGTCATGCAATTGCTGTCATTGGCAACCAACCCGGTCCCGAGCGGTGCCGTCGTCGGCGTCTTGAACGGCTACGACGGCGCGCCTTTGCGCTTCGCGCGCTGGGAGGCCACCCGCGGCCCCCGCCGCGGCACGGTGTGCTTGTTTGGCGGACGCGGCGAGTTCATTGAGAAGTATTTCGAGGTGATCGCCGAATTGCGCCGCCGGGGTTTCGCCGTCGCAACCCTCGATTGGCGCGGCCAGGGCGGCTCGTATCGGGCCCTTTCAGACACTTCGCGTGGGCATATCAACTCGTTTTCCGCCTACGACCGCGACCTCGTGCGCTTCATGAAGGATGTCGTCCTCCCCGATTGTCCCCCGCCCTACGTCGCACTGGCCCATTCGATGGGCGCCAACATTTTGTTGCGGCACGCCGTCGAACCCGGCTCCTGGTTCGACCGCTTGGTACTGTGTGCCCCCATGATTGCCATCGCCCCCGCTCGGCTGAAATATCCGCTGGCACTGGCCCAAGCCTATGCAGAAACCGCGAGCCTTGTCGGTCTGTCGACCCGCTTTGTCCCCGGCGGTACCCCCAACCCGATCGAAAGATCGGAGTTCGACGGCAATGCCTTGACGTCTGATCGTGAACGGTTCGAGCGCAACAAGGCGATTCTGGCGGCCGCCCCCCATCTTGGCCTTGGGTCGCCGACATTTGGTTGGATGCGGGCTGCGTTGCGCTCCTGCAATAGGGTCAGCGCATCGCGCTACCCCGAGCAGGTCAAAATTCCCGCGCTGCTGTTTGCGCCAGGCGACGACGACATCGTCTCCGTCGCGGCCATCGAGCGCTTTGCCGTTGGCCTCAAAGTCGGCACCCATATTCTGATGCCCGGCGCCCGCCATGAGATTCTGCAGGAATCAGATGGCGTCCGCCGCCGCTTCTGGGCAGCCTTCGACGCCTACTTCGGTGTCGACAAAGCCGCCGCCTGATCACGTCGCGGGCGTCATCAAAACGACAAGCAGGCTGGAGGGGGCGCCGAGAACGTCACCGCACCGTCGCAATCATCCCCAGCACCATCTCATGCAACGCGGCATCCCCGCACGCCACGATGTCCCCGCCATGTGCAGGATCGCCGCCATCCCACGTCGTCACCCGGCCTCCGGCCCTCGTGATGATGGGCACCAGTGCCGCGATGTCGTAAGCCTTCAATCCCGGCTCGACAATCACGTCGATATGCCCAGCCGCCAGCAGGCAATACGCATAGCAGTCGCCGCCATAGCGCGTCATGCGTGCGCCAGCTTTCATCGCCTCATGCACCCGCTTTTCGGTCGTGGTCGCAAACAAGTCGGGATGCGTGGTGGAAAACACCGCGTTGGCAAGCTCCGGGCAGGCCCGTGTTGAAATCTGGCGGGTATGGCCATCGGCCGTCCGCAGATGCGCCGCTGACCCATCCGACCAGAACCGCTCGCCGGTGAACGGCTGATCCATGACCCCCAGGATCAGCGCGTCCCCGTCCATCAGCCCGATGAGCGTGCCCCACGTCGGCATCCCCATGATGAACGCACGCGTCCCGTCGATCGGGTCGACCACCCAGCGATACCGCGCCTCGGGTCGGACGGTGCCATACTCCTCACCGATGACCCCATGGTCGGGAAAGGTCTCCTCAAGCAGGCCGATAATGGCCCGTTCGGCGGCCTGATCTGCCGCCGTGACCGGATCGAAGCCCGCCACGCCGCCTTTATCGCCGACCGCAATCGGAGTGCGGAAAAATGGCCGGATCGCCTGCCCTGATGCATCCGCGAGAGCGAGAGCGCATGCCAGCAAGGCGGTCGATGAAGGTTGCTTCGTCACGCTGAGGTCCCATTGCTTTCGCCAACGATAGAGCGACGATGTATGGCAGGTCCAGGCCGTGTCGTCAGCCCGCCGCCCAGAAAAAAACGCTGATGAGCGCGGTGGTTAGAACGCAAGGGAGTGTTGCCAAACCGCACCTGCTGCCAGCATTTTTGCAATGCGGTAGTTGCGGGCGAACGCGAACACGAGCATATTTTGTCGCATGGCTGCGCGAGCTGCGTCTCGCGCCGTCATGGCCCTCTTTGGGCGTTTCCTCCCTAGACTTGGGCCGTTCCGTTGAGCGGCCTTTTTTTGTGCGGCAACGGCAAAATCTCCCAACTCCGCCTCCCTGACTCCGCCTTTCAATGGGTTGCCGCCCCGCATCGTCGATATCGGCCCGGACCCGGATCTGTATGCGTCGGTCACGCCGTCGGCAATGGGGTTTAATCGTCGCCCTTTCAATGGGCTGCGCGCTCCAGGCACTGCAAATGTGATTGTCCAGCTATGCATTTTCTGCACTTGCGAATTGTGCGCTGCAATATATCTTAATGGAGTGACGCCGGTGAGTTTCTCCCGGCACCACAGCCCTCCTTGGGCGTTTCCTCCCTAGACTTGGGCCGCCCGAAATGGCGGCCTTTTTTTTTGCCCGCACGTCTGATGCGTCGGCGACAGCGCCGCTAACCCCGGCAGCGGCCATGATCGGATCCTTATTCCGCTGCCGCTTGCCTCGGCAGCAGGCTTGGAAATTCGCAGAACAACCGCTGCGCCAGCGTCGACAAATCCCGCTGCAGCTTGTTGAACCCGAGCGTTTTCTCCATCTTGAGCTCGTTCATATAGAGCCCGCGATTGATCTCGACCTGCAGCGCATGAATCCCGCGCGCGGGCCGCCCGTAATGCTCCGTGATGAACCCGCCAGCGTAAGGCCGGTTCATCTGCGTCTCATACCCCATCCGCGTCAGCGTATCTTTGGCAAACGCGCTGAGCCGCGCATGACAGCTCGACCCGAACCGGTCGCCAAGCACAAAGTCAGGCCGCGCTCCGCCGGTCTGCGTCATCAACGACGACGGCATGGAATGGCAATCGATCAGGATCGCAAAGCCGAACGTCCGGTGCGTCTGGTCGAGCAGGTCCGCAAGGGCTGCATGAAACGGCTTGTACAACAATTCAATCCGTTCGAGCGCCGCAGCCAGCTTTAACGGGCGCGTGTAGATTTCCTCACCGTCCGCCACGATCCGCGCGATCGTGCCGAGCCCGCCGACGACACGCGCGGAAAGCGAGTTGGCAAAATCCGGCAGCGGTTCGCAAAACAGTTCCGGATCGAGTTCATAGGGCTCTCGGTTCACGTCGAGGTAAGCGCGTGGGAATTCTGCCACGAGAAGTGGGGCACCCAGACTGGGAATGTTGCCCACCAGTTCGTCGACATAGCAGTCTTCCGATTTGCGCAACGTGAGCGGGTCGAGCCGCACGCTGTCGAGAAATGCTTTAGGATACACGCGTCCCGAATGCGGCGAGCACCACACGAACGGCGTCGATTGAGTTGCCGGACGGGCAATCTTGAACGCAGGTCTGAATTCAGATTGGATCGAGGCGCGTTCGAGATGGGGCATGAGGGTTGGGCGGACTCTCAAAAAAGAGGGGGCTTGAAGCAGGTGCGACATTCTGCCTGTCGCGAAGCGCTGTGTCTATCTGACCTGCGCTCGAAGCGCAAAATTTAATAACGACAGTTTCTCAAGGGTTCAGTTTCATGGGGAAAACGTCAAAATGCCACTCCCGGCGAACCCGGCTGTCGTTTCTTTGACGCAACTCTCTGCGCCTTTCACCCTCCATTTACCAAACCAGCGGCAATGTCTTGCCATTGGCTCACGCGCCGCCGACGTCGTTTACGCAACGCCCATCACCAGGCCAACAATGACCCTAATGCCCTCGCGCCTTCCCATTTCACGCATCCTGCTTGCCGAAGACGACGATTCCATGCGCGGCTTCCTTGAGCGTGCCCTGGCAAAGGCTGGCCATCATGTGATCGCCTTCGACAATGGCCTGGAAGCCTTCGAGCGCCTTCAGCAAGAGCCGTTCACGCTGCTCCTCACCGACATTGTGATGCCCAAGATGGACGGCATCGAGCTCGCCCGCCGCGCAAGCGAACTCGATCCCGAGCTCAAGATCATGTTCATCACCGGCTTTGCCGCCGTGACGTTGAATGCAGATATGGGCGCGGCAAAAGACGCCAAAGTCCTCTCCAAGCCCTTCCATTTGAAGGACCTTGTGCGCGAGGTCGACCGCCTCCTGGCGAGCTGATCAAAGATAGTTCAACGAGCGCCTTGCCAGCGGCAACCAATGCCGGTATAGCCACCGCTTCGTCGATTGCTTTGGATGAGTGGGGCGGTTAGCTCAGCGGTAGAGCACTACCTTGACATGGTAGGGGTCACAGGTTCGATCCCTGTACCGCCCACCATCCCAGCAACCGAAGTCACTGCAGTTTCTGCCCTCAACTGATTTTTGCGTCTCTGCTGATGTGGCGTGCGTGTCAGCGACGTGTCAACGAGTAGGCCAGACTCCTCTGAACCCGTATCGCGCATCAAATGATGAATAGGGTTGGCTTCGAGATGGCCGTATGAGTCGGCCACGGTCTGGATACCAGACCAGCCACCCGCATCCTGCACCTGCTTCAACGTGGACCCGCCCTCGAGCAGCCAAGCCGCGAACGCGTGTCGGCCGAATTTGTGCGAGCTATAATACCGGATGCTGGCCTTGGCACACACGCGCTCAATCGCCTGGTTGACGCTCCAACGCGCCGCGTATCCGAAGACCGAATCCTTAGGCTTTAAATACTCGCCGACTATCAACCGCTCTATCCCTCGGGCGAGCACGCCTGTCAGCGGCACCATGCGCGGCTTGCCGTTCTTGGTCTTCCGCAGCAAAGCCTTGAGCGTGCTTGTGTCGACGTCGCCCACCGTCAGTCTGCACGCCTCACTGACGCGAGCACCGGTAGTGGTCATAAACAGAACGATCAGTGCGATGCGGAAGTGCGCGGCCTCAAAGAAAGACGGGAACCAAGCCTGCGGGGCGGGCTCGACCGTAGTCCGGACCACGCGAGGCGGCTCGAACGTAACCGGGGCGATACCGTTCGCCTTGCAGCCCTTGTTAAGCGCAGCGTTGAAGGGGGTGTAAAAGTAGCGCTTCACGCTACCCGGCGACATGTGGCCATACTGCCTCAGCGCAAAGGACGAGACCGCCTCTGGGGTGATGTCTCGCACCCGGTTATCGCCGAAGGCTTCAAAGATCGGTTTCATGAACCGCTTCTCGCCGCCCTTTTCCAGATAGATCAGGGCACAATCGGCAAAGGTCAAGTTGAAGACCGGGCCATGCAGCGCTCGTTCGACGATCTCCTTGCGCAGCTTGTCGCGATATATCTCAGCATCCTTCAGCCGAGCAGTGCCCGTACTTTCTCGGACGCGGACTCCCTCGTCCTGGCCCGGGATTTTGATCGTACCGTGGACGTGATAGACACCGTAGCGGCGAACGAGGGAGAGGTCTGACATTCCAAACTCGCGATGAATTTTGCCAAGTGGTCTTCAGACAAGGAAATCTGTTTTCCGTGGACGTAGCACAGGCCGAGTGCCTTGACGCGTTTCCGAAAATGCCTAGCTGCCATCCTAACTGGGAGGCGCTCAAGACACTGCTTTGGGGACAAATAGACTAGGTTCATGACCATGATTTACCTTACGGTAACCAAGCTCGACGCCGCGTGAGGATGGGGAAGTGTCACGTGGAAATTTCTCATCTCGACCTCTTGCAAGCCATTGCTCAACGATTGTTTTGATGCACAGCGACGGTCATCTTTCATTGGACTGGTTGTGCGCAGTGACGGCTCAATCGCGTCGAAAGAGCAATCTAGTTAGTGCCGTTGCACTGATCTGCGGACGGAAACGACCATCGAACCAATGAGTGCGGCGTCTTCAGGTTTGTGCACGCTGATTTTGGAGTACCCACGACCGCTTGGCGCGAGGTTGTAAGGAGCTTTCCCGATGTGGGTCGACAGGAACGATATCTCCCGGAGTACAAGAATTGGCGAAGGCAGCGCCGCACCGTTGTCCACCTGCACGACGGCGGCAACCAAGCCGCCGGGCTCAATCGATTGGTCTGGGTCAATGATGACAAGCTCGCCTCGCGAAATTGTTCCATCCATTGACGAATCAGGCATTTCAAACCCGAACGACCCTGGCCCGACTGGAAAATAGCTGTACGCTTTACTAGTTATGTTTTGCAGTTGAAGATGACCGAAAGCAAACTCAATCACCTCTGCCGGCCGCAGAATCGGGAATAGGTTGCCTGCCGGAAGGTTCAGCAGACCGTCGCCGTCATTCTTAACACCGAGCAGAAGCCAGTTGATGTCGACATTCAGGATCTGGGCAAATAGAACGAGGGTGGACACCAGAATCTCTGATCTACCTTGCTCCCATGCACTGACGAGTTGCTTGGATTTCCCAATGAGTCTCGCCATTTCGGGCTGAGATACTCCCCGTAGCTGTCGAGCTTCGCGCAATCGGGCACCGATAGACACCAAATTTGGTTTCATACAGAAGGCGCGTCCTTGCTGGTGGTCGGCTACTGAGCCGGTTCGGTTCTGGTCTCATAAGGCTGTACTAAGCAATGTCGCAAGGTTGGGTTGATGTAAAGAAAAAAATTTGCCGACCCGAAGTGCTGGAAGTCCTTGAGCTTGTCATCACGCCATCATCACCCTCGCAATTCGATAGTTGAAGGCGCCGGTGCAGATGGGAGGTGGCAGTATCGTCGCGCGCACGGCGGGCACCGCCACAAGGCGGGGTCATCTCGCTGCTGCTGGCAAACTTGTTCCTGCATTATGTGTTCGACATGTGAATGGCGCGGGAGTTCCCGCATATACCTTTCGAGCGCTACGCGGACGATGCGATCTGTCACTGCAACAGCGCCGAGGAGGCGCAGGCGTTGAGGCGTGCGTTGAGTGAACGGCTCGCGGCCTGCAAGCTGGTGTTGCATCCGGAGAAGACGAAGATCGTCTATTGCAAGGATGTGACCCGGCGCGGCGACTTTCCCGTCATCTCGTTCGACTTTCTGGGTTTCCAGTTTCGAGCCCGAAAGACGATGTGGCGGAAAGGCGAGACGCGAATCTTCGTGCACAGCTTTCAACCCGCTGCCAGTCCGAAAGCGCTGACGCGCATCAGTCGAACAGTTCGGCGATGGGCGTTGCATCACCGCAATGATAAGTCCCTGACGGAACTGGCCGCGATGTACAACCCGTCCATCCGTGGCTGGATCACCTACTACAGTCACTTTTATGCGACGCAGTTGCGTCCGACCCTGAAGAGGATCGATGCCTATGTCATCAGGTGGGCACGCCGCAAATTCAAGCGGATGGTTCATCAGACCAAGGGCGGGAGGGACTGGTTCGAGCGGCTACGCCGGGCGCACCCGCACCTCTTCGCGCATTGGCCACTGTGCCATGGCAACGGCCGGACATCGGGAGCCGTGTGAATCGAGAGGTTCACGCACGGTTCTGGGAGCGCCTGGGGGTGAAAGTCCCCTGGGCGAATCGAGAATCTCGAAAAGACGATAGTCCGGCGGCCACGGACAGTCTACCCCCAGAAAGCTGTCGATCTCAGAACGCTTAACTAACCCCGACGCGATAGGTTCGATAACTGACAGTCGGGCCTGGGCGGAACGTTGTGGCACTGGGCCAGCAAGGTTTGTCGCAAGACACGAACGATCAGACGGCGTGTGCTTTTCGAGCGCCCAACCTGTTTGCTCAGAGCCGAGTTTGCCGCCCCCGACGAGACCGGTTCACCGCCCAAGCGCATAGAACTCAGCATTGGGGCGCATGCTTGTTACGTTGGCAAGGCGATTGGATAGACCAAAGAACGCCGCAATCGCCGC
>Ga0247833_1002668_pt1 | contig 25663 bp, 31 predicted proteins | sample LaCruzMarch2015__7_FD_187117 | JGI IMG/M metagenome (GOLD analysis project Ga0247833, IMG submission 187117) | Freshwater microbial communities from meromictic Lake La Cruz, Castile-La Mancha, Spain - LaCruzMarch2015_8m | ecosystem: Environmental > Aquatic > Freshwater > Lake | place: Spain... | reverse complement strand
CAACACATACAGACCGCATTCGGCGCTCCAGGGGCGTACGCCCTTGGAAGTCCTCCAGCAATGGAAGGCGGCCTGACCACCCCACCAGCTCTCATAGGAACTGGACCACGGATGGGGGTCACGTCACGACGACAACGGCAATACCATGCGAGGGGCCACGCTGGAATCATGGCTGGAGGAGATGGGTGTGCTCAGGTCCTTTTCCAGGCCAAGGGTCTCCAACGACAACCCCTACTCAGAATCACTGTTCCGAACGGTCAAGTACCGGCCCGACTACCCCAGCCGGCCATTCGCCAGCAAAGACGAGGCATGCGAGTGGGTGGCGGCGTTTGTGGATTGGTACAACCAACGGCATCGGCATAGCGGCATCAAATTCGTCGTGCCCCATCAACGTCACAGCGGAGCCGCCACCACAATCTGCGAGCAGCGGGCCGATGTCTAAGAGACAGTCCGTCAAGCCCATCCAGAATTTTGGAACTGAACCACCGGCTGGAGTCAACCCGAAGAAGTGTGGATCAACCAGCAACCAGAGGAGCCCGAACCGATCCTCGCGGTACCCTTGATCCAGGCCGACTGAGTGGCAGCCAAGGAGTGACATCCTCCCCGAAAGTCACCGCTTTGCACTGCTTCGCGCTGTGCAGTGGTCACGCGCATGAGTGATTACACCAATACCAAAAGAAGAACACCTGAAAGAACGAAATGTTAGAAAAATGCTAATCAGATCTTAACCTCGTATGGGTGCGGCTGGCCGCTTCTAACGGCCGCAAGATTTCATAGCCATAGCGCCCGGACGCAATACCCTATCGACGACGATCCGGTTGTCCGGGCCGCACTTCATCGACAAGGGTGGCCATGACCAAAGCAGAGACGAAGCGCCGCGGCAAAACCGTCCTGACCGTTGACGATCTGCTCGGCGCAGCCCGGGGCCTTGCTGCGCCGCTGGCGAAGGTCGCGGGCGCCCTGAAGCGAGGGAATCGGGAGGGGCTTGGGGCGTTGCTTCAGCTTCCTGCCGCCCAGACCGCGGCACTTGTTCTGCAGCTGAGCCCGCAACGGGCGCGTGACATGCTGAAGATCCTGCCGGATGCACCGAACCTTGCGGTGCTGAACCAGCTCGATCCGATGGTCCGCGGGCGGCTCGTCGATCGCGACAGTCAGGAACGCCTTACCCGTCTGGTCGCCAAGCTTGACCCCGCCTCGGCCGCCGATCTGCTCGCCGGCCTTCCCGATGCCCTGATCGCGCGAGCGGTGGCCGGTCATGCCCATGCCGACGACATTCTTGCGGGGGTGATCCACGCCCAAGGCACGGCGGGCGCGGCGATGGTGCGGAGGGACCTGATCGCCACACCGCAGGACTGGACGGTCGCGCAGGTGATCACGGAAATCCGCGCCCGGTCAGGGGATATCGGACGGCTCCATGCCGTCTTCATGGTCGATGACGCCTATCGACTGAGGGGCTATCTGAACCTTGGCGACCTGCTGATGCAACCGCCCGATGCCCGGGTCGGCGACATCATGCACGTCGATCCGGTGGCGGTGAGCCGACGCGGACGACGAGGTCGTTGCCCGGATCGCCGATCAGCGTCGCTTGCCGGTGGTTCCTGTGACCGACACCCGTGGCCGTCTTGTCGGCATCATCGGCGCCGAGGAACTGCGCCACATCGGTCAGCAGGAGATCGCCGAAGACCTCAAGCAGCTCTCGAGCGTCGCGCCCGATTCCGACCCGCTCGACCTGCCGATGACGATCCTGCAGCGCCGCTTTCCATGGCTTGCCTCGGCGCTGATCGGGGCACTCGCTGCAGGCCTGATCGTCGGCTCGTTCGAAGAGGCGCTGGAAGAAGCGGTGATCCTCGCGAGCCTGATCCCGCTGGTGATGGACATGGCGGGCAATGCCGGTATCCAATCGTCCACCGTGACGATTGAAGCGATGGCCGGGGCGTCGTTCTGGCGCGGCGACATCCGGGGGCGATTCCTTCGCGAGATCGGCGGCGCAGTCCTGAATGGCGTGGCGGTGGGTCTGCTAACCCTGGTCGGCATTCAAGTTCTGTCGCTGTTCACCGCTATCGAGGCCCCGCTCTGGCTGGGCCTAACGGCAGCCATCACCCTGCTGCTGATCACTGTGCAGGCGGCGGCGGTGGGCGTCCTGGTGCCACTGGGGCTGTCGAAGCTGAAGTTCAATCCGGCCGTGGGAACCGGCGTCTTCATCACCACGGTCAACGATTTGCTCGGTATCACCCTCCTGTTCCTGGTCGCCAAAGTGTTCTATCTGCCGCATCTTGTGACGGCCGGGCCGGCCGCAGCGGCCCTGTCGCCTTAGACGAAGCGCTTGGCCTCTCTCGCCATCAGGCCTGCGTGAGCCAAGCCAGGCCAAGCGTCCGGGAGCAGAGCCGCTTGCACTGCAGGCACGGCTCACCAGGGATCCTCAAAGCCGGCCCGCTCGGGCCGCTCGGGCTGGAGCGGTTCTGTTTCGGCGTAGGCGCCGTTGTAGGGCTCCGGATCAACGTCCAGGGGTTCTTGGCGATCCTGGGGAGCCCGGCGCTGGGCGGGCCGGGGCAGGGGGCGGTCAGACCGCTCTGACCACTCCGACCGCTCCGATACCAGCGGATCCTCCCGCGGGGGCGATGGCGGCTGCTCCCTGTCCGCGGGCTGCCGGGCTGGGGTTTGCCGGGCTTCAAGCTGCCTCTCTTGTGACCGGCGCTCTTCGGGGAAACGGTCGTCTGGAAAACGGTCGTCGGGGAAACGCTCTTCGGTGAAGCGCTCTTCGGGGGTTCGTGGCTCGAAGCGGCGCGGCTCGGGGCGGCTGGAATCCCGCCCGCTCCAACCGGGCGCACCGCGGTCCTCTTCTTCATCGAGGTAGCGGCGTTGGCGCATGGGTTCCTGCCGCCGCCGCTCCAGCTCGACGTACTCCAGTTCTTCGTCTTGCTGGGGTGCCAGGGCGCGGCTGGTGGCGGGCTGGATGCGGCGCTGCTCCTGGGGAGTGGCCTGGCCAGAGGCCAGCTGGTTCTCCACCGGCACCATCGACTGGCGGTAGCGGTCACGCTCTTCCTGCTCCCAGCTGGGCCCGCCGATGCCGAGCTTTTCAAGCAGGCCGCTGCCCAGTTGCTTGAGTTTCTCCTCGGCGCCTTCGTAGACGATGATCCGATCGGGGCCGCTGCTGACGATCTCGTCCACCGCAAGCTCCCAGGTGCTCAGCACCCCCTCACCCAGCAGGGGCACGCCCAGGGCACCGAGCACCAGGGTGGTGAGTTCGCCGGTTTCGATGTCGAAGCTGAAGCCCAGCACCCGGCCGAGCTGCTCCCCGGCTTCTGAAACCACCTGGCAGTTGATCACCTTGCTGTAGCGCTCGGGATTGAAGCTCTGGGTGAGCGAATCGGCCGAGTCCACCAGAATCACATCCCCCACCTGGCGAATCCGATCCAGGGGCATCCAGCGGGGCAGGCCGGGCAGGAAGCGGGTGAGGGGATTGTCGCGCAGGCCGAGGGCCATCACCTCACGGCGGTCGATGTCCACGACCACTTCCCCGACCACCCCCAGCCGCCGGCCGGTGTCACGGGTGATCACCTGGGTGCCCATCAGCTCGGAGCGCAACCAGAGCCTGTCGCTGGGAACGGCCCTGGCGGGGTCGGCTGAAGGGGGGACGGAGGAGGTCAATGGCCTGATCCCGTGGGGGTGTCGGCGAAGAGGAAGGGTAGAGGTCATTGTGACCCACGGCTCAGGCGGCGGTGGGCAGACCGACCACCTGGGTGTGGGAGCCGCGGGCTTGGGTGACGCCGATCGTGCGGGTGGCGGCGGCGATCATCGGCCGGCGGTGGCTGACCACCAGGAACTGGGCCTGGTCGGCCTGGCTGGCGATCAGGGCCGCCAACCTCTCCACATTGACGCCATCGAGGAAGCTGTCCACCTCGTCGAGGGCATAGAAGGGGGAGGGGCGGAAGCGCTGCAGGGCAAACAGGAAGCTCAGGGCCGTCAGGGATTTCTCCCCCCCACTCATGGAGGCCAGCCGCCGCACCTCCTTGCCCTTGGGGTGGGCCACCAGGGTGAGGCCACCCTCCAGGGGCTGCTCACGGTTCTCCAGCTGCAGGTGGCCCTCCCCCTCGGAGAGGCCGGCGAAGATCTCGCGGAAATGGCCGTCCACCGCCTGGAAGGCTTCGAGGAAGGCCTCCTGGCGCAGGGTGGCCACGGTTTCGATCCGCAGCAGCAGCTCTTCGCGCTCCTTGCTGAGCACCTCGAGGCGCCCCTCGAGTTCGCCGATCCGCTGCTCGAGCTGCTCGAGTTCCTCGAGGGCCAGCATGTTGACGGGCTCCAAGGCTTCCATGCGCTGCTGCAGTCGGCGCAACGCCTGCTCCAGGGCCTCCAGGCCGTCCTGCCGCACCGCTTCGGGGACTTCCGGCAGGGGGTCGGGCAACTCCCGCGCCATCGCTTCGAGCCGGAGCTGCAGGTTGCGTTCCTGCTCGGCGAGGGCCAGCAGTTCCTCACCGAGCCGTTGCAACTCCCATTGGCTCTGCTGCAGGGCCAGGCGCCCGGCGGCGAGCTGGGCTTCCGCCCCGTCCCGGGCGCGGCGCCGTTCCCCGAAGCGTTCCTGAAGCTCCTGGTGCTGAATGTCCAGGACTGCTCGGCGCTCCTGCTCCTGTCGCTGTTGCTGGCGCCAGTGGCCGTGGGCTTCCGCCAGGGCCGCCACAGCCTGCTGCAGCCGTTGCTCCTCAACGGCCAGGGCCTCGAGCTGGTGGCTGAACCGCTCGGTGGCCAGGGCCCGCTCCCGCCGGACCGCCAGCAGGTTGTCGCGGTGGAGCCGGGCCTCGCTGAGCAGCTGATCGGCCGTTTCAAGATCCTGCTGCAGCCCCTGCCAGCGGCCGCTGTCGCCGGAAGCCTGGGCGCCGGCCTCCTCGGTTTCGAGGCTGGCCAGCTGCTGGTTCACGGGCCCCACGACGGCAGCCAGTTCGTCCAGGCGTCGCTGGTCGGCCAGCAGGGCTGCCTGGATCTGGCCGAGCCTGTGCTGGAGCTGCTGCTGGCGCTGCAGCTGCGGGCCGAGGGCCCGCTGGGCGGCGCTCCGTTCGGCCGCCAGGGCGGCCTGGCGTTGCTGTCGCTGCTGGAGAACGGGCCGCAGCTGCTCCAGCTGACGCCCCAGCTCGGCCTCCCGCCGCCTGGAGGCGGCCAGGCTTTCGCCCAGCTCCAGCAGCCGCCGCCGCAGCGGTTCGGCCTCGTCCTGCTCAGCGCCGCTGCCGAAGCCGAGCTGGCCGCTGCGCTGCTGCAGGCTGCCCCCGGTCATGGCACCGCTGCGCTCCAGCAGCTCCCCCTCCAGGGTGACGGCCCGGCAGCGGCCGAGTTCGCGGCGGGCACTGGCCAGATCCTCGAACACGAGGGTGTCCCCGAACACATAGCGGAACACCTCGCCGTACACCGGCTCGAAGCGGATCAGCTCCACCGCCCGGCCCACCAGGCCGCCACCGCTGCCGGCCGCCCCGCCCCGCCCCCGCTCCAGGGCGGCACCGCCGCTTCCACCGCCACTGCCGCCCCCGCCGCGGATCTTGTTGAGGGGCAGGAAGGTGAGCCGCCCGGCCCGGCGGGTTTTCAGCAGCTCGATCGCCCGGGCGGCGATGCGGTCGTCATCGACCACCACCTGGCCGAGCCGGCCGCCGGCCGCCACCTCCAGGGCCAGCCGCAGCCGCTCCTCCACATCGCCGAGTTGGGCCACCGGGCCGTGAATGCCCCCCAACCCCGACTCCAGCAGCAGCCGCAGGGCGCCGGTGCCGCGGCTTTCCTGCAGGGTGTCGCGGCGGCTCTCGATCCGGGCGATCTCCCGCTCCAGCCCCACCTGCTCCTGCTCCAGCCGGGAGCGGGTGCGCTGCTGCAGGGCCAGGGCTTCGGCCTGCTCCTGGGCCAGCCGTTGATCGCGCTGCAGCTCCGCTTCGAGGCTCTGGGCTTCGGCCTCCAGCTTCGTCAAGCCCTCCTGGGCCTCCTGGTCGCTGCTGCCGCCCAGGGCCAGCTCGGCGCCGAGCTCAGCGAGGCGTTCCTGGTCTTGCCGCAGCCGCTCGGCCAGCTGCTGCTGCTCAGCGAGCAGGGGCCCGAGCTCCCCCTGCAGCGCCTGGCGCCGCTGGCTGCGCTGCTTCTGCTCCTCCAGCCAGCTGCTGGAGCGACCGGCCACCTCGCCCAGCCGGCGCCGGGAGAGCTCCACGGCCACTTCGGCGCTGCGGCAACCCTGCTCGGCCCGCTCCAGCGCCTCGCCGTCGTTCTCGCCTGCAGTGCTGCCTGCCTGCTGCTGGCTGCGCAGTTCATCCTTCTGCTGCTGCAGGCTCCGGCGCCGCTGCTGAAGCTGCTCGGCCTCCTGCTGATGGCGCTCGGCCTGGCGGGCCAGCTCCCGGCCGCTGGCGTCGAGCCCGGCCAGTTCCGCCTGCACCGCCAGCAGGCTGTCCTCGCCGAGGGCCTTGACCTCCGCCTGGAGCACCTCCAGCCGCCGTGAGTCCTCCTTCAACGCCGCCTCGGCGGTGGTGATGACGGCGCGAGCGGTGTCCCGCTGGCGGCTAAGGGCCTGCTGGCGGCTGCCCAGCTCGGTGTGCTGGTGCTTGGCCAGCTCGAAGCTGAGCACCTGGTGCTGGAGCCGACCCTCCTGGTGGCGCTGGCGCAGCTCCTGGTAGGTGCGGGCCTTGGCGCAGTCGCGCTCCAGCTTGACGCGGCTGGCGCGCAGCTCCTGCTCGACGATGCGGCAGCGTTCCTGACGCTCCTGCACCTCATCGAGCTTGGAGCGGGTCTGCTCGATGCGCGAATCGAAGAGGGCCACGCCGGCGAGTTCATCGATCAGGCCGCGGCGCTCCCGCGCCCCCATCGAGACGATGCGGGTGACATCGCCCTGCATCACCACGTTGCTGCCCTCCGGGTCCACCCGCAGCCGCCGCAGCTGGCCCTGCACCTGCTGCAGGTTGCAGGGGACGCCGTCGGCACTGAAGCTGGTGCTGTAGGTGCCGCCAGGGGCCACCCGCAGCCGCCGGGTCACGCTCCATTCCCGCTGGCCATTCTGAATCCAGGGCCCTTCCGGCGGGGCTTCCAGGCCCTGCTCGGCGGGGTCGGGCCGCCAGTCGCCGAGGTCGAAGCGCACGGTGACCACCGTTTCGGCGGCCTTGCCCTGGCGCACCATGGCGCTGTTGATCAGGTCGGGCAGGCGCTCCGCCCGCATCCCCCGGCTAGTGGCCAGGCCCAGGCAGAACAGCACCGCATCGAGGATGTTGCTCTTGCCCGAGCCATTCGGACCGGTGACCACCGTGAAGGAGGGCTCAAGCTGGATCGCCATCGATCCGCCGAACGACTTGAAATGGGTGAGCTCGACCTGATTGATGTGAACCAACAGGCCCGCGCGCCGAGCAATTTCAATTTAGCCGACCTGGGCAGAAGCTCAACCCCTTCCCTAGCTTGAGGGCAGCCAAGCGAACTCCCTCGCGCCATGGAACCGGATCCCTCCACCGTCAACCACGACCGCTTCCGGGAGCGGTTCGACACCCTGCTCCCCACGATCCAACGGGAATGGCCCCAGGTGGCCCGCGAAACCCTGGAGGCCACCCGCGGCAGCTTCGATGACGTGGTAGCGGTGATCGCCGAGCAAACGGGCCGCACGGCCTCGGGGGTGCAGCACCAGCTTGGCGAGCTGCTGAAGGTGGCCACCGACCAGACCCGCCACCTGGCCGACCGCATCGGTCCCCTGGAGGAGCAGCTGGAGAACCTGCTCGACGAGCTCAACACCACCCTGCGCCCCCGCATCGAGAAGCCGGTGCGGGAGCGGCCCCTGATGGCCCTCGGCATCGCCGCCGGGGTGGGGGTGGTGGTGGGTCTGCTGCTGTCGTCGGGTCGGCGTTCGGCATGAAGGGCCAGAATTTTGGCCGCGTCACGGCGCTGATCAGCTCGGTGATTGATCTGCACGTGCGCATCGCCCTGCAGGAGGCCGACAAGGAGAAGCGGCGCCTGGTGGGCGGAGGGGTGATGCTCGGCATGGGCCTCACCCTGATGACCCTGGCGCTGGTGGCGGCCGAGCTGGTGTTGCTGCTCTGGATCCAGGGGGTCTTTGCCCTGAGCTGGCTGCAGGCCGCGGCGGCCCTGGCCGCCATCGACCTGGTGCTGGCCGGCATCAGCTTGCGCATCGGCGGCCAGATGCTCAAGGGCCCCTACCTGCCGGAAACCACCGCCGGGCTGATGCGCACCACCCGGGCGCTGACTGGGAAGTTCTGAGCTCAGGTCCAGCCGCAGCCCACGGCCAGTTCGGAGGCGACTTGCCGCAGGCGCCTATCCCGCGTCCAGAGCCGGGCCCAGCCGATCAGGGTGGAGGCCAGCAGGTGGGCGTCCAGGTAGCCGATGCCACGCCCATCAGGGCCCGCCCTTCGATCAGGTGTTCCACCCAGGCGTAGGTGTCGACAAGGATCACGGCGCTGGCGGGCGGCGGCGGGGGATGGCCTGCAGCTGGGGCTCGCAGGCTCCGAGGGCCGCGTGTGGTCGGGCGCTCTCCCGTTCCACCAGGGCCTGCCGCAGCAACTGGCTGCGCTCGCTCACTCCGGTGAGATCCTGCGCCAGGCGCTGGAGGTCGTCATCGAGGGTGACGGTGGTGCGCATGGAGGAGCAGGGCATCGCGCTTTGGCTGCATCTGTTTAGGCATCAGTTAAAGCGCTTCTGGATCGTTGTCCCGAAGTCGGGCGCTGCCCTGGCGAAGTCGCCACCAGGCTTTTGTGGAGAAGCTGGATGGCACGAAGAACCTGGATGAGCTCGATCTCACCCTGATGAGGATCCCGACGGGGACTTTTCTGATGGGAGCGCTGGAAGGGGAAGCAGAGACTGAGAAGGTCGAGAGACCCGTGCATCGGGGGACGCTCCAGGAATTCCTGCTGGGGCGCAGGCGCACCCCGACCACCCAGGCCTAGTGGCGTCCGGTGGCCAGCTGGCGGCCCCTGGTTGGGGAGCTGCCGTGGGAGATGGAACTCAACCCAGACCCCTGGGGTTCAGGGGTCATCAGCGGCCGCTTGAAGCAGGAGAGCTGGAACGACGCCATGGAGTTCTGCAGGCTCTTCTTCAAGCGCACGGGCAGAAATGACGTCCTGCCCAGCGAAGCCAGCTGGGAATTCACCTGCTGGGCGGGTACCACCACACCGTTACATGTCGGAGCCATGATCATCCTGGATCCGGCGAACTACGATGCCTCAAACAGCTTCAGGGGGGGCGACGGGAGAGAATCGAGAGTTCACCACCGAATATGGCCAACTTCCCCGCCAATGCCTGGGGCCTGCAGGATATGCACGGCAATGTGTGGGAATGGTGCCTGGATCATTGGCATCCCGAGCTAGGAAGTGGATGGCAGGAAGGGTCCGAACGATGGGAGCGCCTGGATCGATTCCGAGAGAGACCAGCATGCACTGAGGCGGCTGCGCGGCGGTTCGTGGAACAACAACCCCAGGAACTGCCGCTGGGCCTACCGCAACAACCACCACCCCGACAACACCAACATCGGGTTCCGCGTCTGTTGCCTCCCCCAGCACCCTTCCACGTCCGAGCTGGCCGATGGTCATCGGCCGGGAGCGCACGAGGGGTCCAGACCCGCTCCGGTGATCGCCCTGATCGGTGATCCACACATCCCCAGGTGGGTGGTTCTGGGGCTTCCGTCCCGGAACCCTTCCCTCATCCCTCCCAGATCTCCGCCAGCTCGAGATCTAGCCGGGGGAACACGGTGCCGGCGTCGAGCCGCTCCGCCGCCTCGATCCTGCGGCCGTTGCCGGCCGGTCCCCACTCCTCCACGGCCTGCTCGTCAGGGAAGAGCAGCCACCCGAGGCTGGCGCCATTGGCCTGATAGGCCGCCATGCGGCGGCGCAGGTCGGCCGCGCGGTCGCTGGGGCTGGCTAGTTCCACCACCAGATCGGGGCACAGGGGCGGAAAGCCGCGCCGCTGCTCTCCGCTCAGCGCTTGCCAGCGTTCCAGCCGCACCAGGCTGGCATCGGGGCTGCGCACCGAACCATCGGGCAGCAGGAAGCCGCCGGAGCTGTCGAACACCTTCAGGGCAAGTCCGCTGCGGCGTACGGCCAGCCAGAGCAGGGCTCCCAGGGTCTGGTTGCGGGTGCTGGTGTCGCCGCCGGTGGGGGTCATCGTGATCAGGTGGCCATCGGCATCAAGCTCCAGCACCGCCTCCGGATTGGCGGCGCACACGGCCGCGAACTGGTCCGGGGAGAGCCGCAGATCGGAGGGCAGGGTGAGGGTCACGGGCTCCCCGGCAGGGGTGATTTGACGTTAGGTGCGATGGGCCTGTTCTAGCGCGATGCTGAAGCGCAGCTTTTATCTCCCCATGGTCAGCAGCAGCCCGCCGCGCCAGAGGTTCCTGATCCGGCGCCCCGGCCAGTGCCAGTTGTTCCGCGAGCCGCTGGGAGAGGATCTCGAACTCGAGCTGGTGTGGATCCCACCGGGGCGTTTCTGGATGGGTTCCCCCCCGGAGGAACCCGAGCGGGAGGAATCGTAAGGCCCTCAGCATCTGGTGTAGCTGCAGGGCTTCTTTCTGGGGCGCATGCCGATCACCCAGGCCCAGTGGAGGGCGGTGGCGGGTTGGCAGCCGCTGGAGGGAGAATCTCCTGGGAGCGGGAGCTGAAGCCGGATCCTTCCCACTTCAAAGGGGATGATTGGCCCGTGGAGAACGTGAGCTGGCACGACGCCATGGAGTTCTGCCGCCGCATGGAAAAGCGAACGGAAAGGAACTACGCCCCTGCCCAGCGAAGCTCAGTGGGAATACGCCTGCCGGGCGGGCAGCGCCACGCCGTTCCATTTCGGCGCCACGATCAGCCCGGAGCTGGCCAACTACAACGATTCCACCAGCTACGCGGGCAGCCCCACAGGGGAGTATCGAGAACAGACCACGGGGGTGGCCAACTTCCCAGCCAATGCCTGGGGCCTGCAGGATATGCACGGCAATGTGTGGGAATGGTGCCTGGATCATTGGCACGGAAGCTATGTGGAGGTGGATGAAAAAGTTCCCACGGATGGCTCCGCCTGGATCAAGCAGACCGCCGTAGAAATTGAACGCAGGCTGCTTCGCGGCGGTTCGTGGGACGACTTCCCCAGGAACTGCCGCTCTGCCTACCGCTCTACCTCAACCTCCCCGACGTCACCAACATCAGCATCGGGTTCCGCGTTTGTTGCCTCCCCCAGGGCCCTGTTCTTGACCCTTAGTCCCTCGGTCCCTTTTCTCTGGCCGTTGTTCTTCCCTTGGCTGCTGGATTGCGGCTGCTGGCTGTTGGGGGAGGCGCCGCAAGGCGCCCCGGAATGTTCCGCCTCCCCCAGGTTCAGAACGTCATCTCCAGCCGCAGGCTGCGCAGGGTGCCCGTGTCCTGGCCGGCCTTGTCGGCCACCTCCAGGGTCCAGGTGCCGGAAGGATCCTTGCCCTTCAGGTTGCTCAGCGCCGGTTTGTTCACCTCGTCGTAGGTGGTCTTGATGTTGTCCGTGCTGCCGCCGGTGCGATCGTGCAGCAGCAGTGGGGCGGCCCCCATGGCCGGCGGTGGGATCAACGTGAGTACCAGATCGCCGCTGTAGGTGTGATCGAGATCCACCGCCACCTTGATCGACTTCAGCGCCCCCTGGCCGGCCACCGGCAGCGTCAGCCGGGAGGTCTGGAAGTCGTTGATCGGCACATCCTGCACCACCTTGAAGATGATCGCCGGCAGCGGCTGGGCCGGTAAGGCCAGCTCCACCGCTTTGCGGGCACTCACCCGCCCGTAGCCATAAAACGGGCTGCGCCCACTGGCGTCGTAGTTGCCGCCAGCCGGATCGATCCTGACGCAGGATTGGCGCAGGATCTCCCGCACCTGATCCCAGCGCAGGGCTGGATTGCGGGCAATGATCAGGGCCGCCACACCGGCCACCCCGGGGCAGGCGCTGGAGGTGCCGCCGAAGGAATTGGTGTAGTGGCCCGCCCCATCGCCCTTCTGCAGGCTGCCCTGGTTGTAGCCGGCCACGCCGGACCGATCGGTGGTCCAGATGCCGGGCGTCAGCGAGGGCCTGCCGTCGTTGCTGGGGAAACTGCACCACACGGCCCGGCCGAAGTCGCTGTAGGCGCTGCGTTTCGACTGGTCGTTGCAGGCGGCGACGGCAATGACCTTGGAATAGCTCGCATAGCCGTCATTGTCGACACTCTCGTTGCCGTTGCCCGCCGCGAACACGATCACGCATCCCTTGCCGCTACGCCCCTGGTTGGTGGCGAAGTCCATCGCCAGCCGGGTGGAATCCGGCAACGGCACCACCTGCCGGTGAGCCGGATCGTTCGGGTCCCACCAGGCGCCATCGGCCGGTCCCCAGCTGCAGGAAATCACATCAGCGCCGTTTCGGGCCGCCCACACGAAGGCCTCCGCTTCCGCCTGGGAGCCCAGGCCAGAGGCGAGCCGGATCGGAATCAGTCGAGCTCCGGGGGCCACCCCTGCGGCGCCGAACTGACCGTTCGCGCAGGACACCCCCGCGCAGGCCGTGCCGTGGTCGTCACCCCGGCCTGGGCGGGGATCGCTGCTCTGCCGCGTCACGTCCCGCGGGGCAATGATCTTGCCCGAGGAGCGGAATTCCTCATGGTCGATGTCGATGCCATCGTCCACCACTGCCACGATCGCCCCGCTGCCGTCGCTGAGTTGCCAGGCCGCTTCCACATCGGCGTGGGCATCGACGAGCCGGCCGTTCAGCGTGGTGGCCTTGAGATGCCACTGGGGAGGAAAGGCCTGCCGGCGCTCTCGGCTCAGGCCCACCAGTTCGGGATGACAAAGCTCCACGCGCTCATCAGCCAGCAGGGTGGCGGCGATCTCGAAAACCGTGAGACCACAATTCGGGGGAGCCGCCACGAAGAAGGCCTGGCGGGCGTAATCGAGGGCTCGCTTCACGCTGAGTCCGTGCTGTTGCAACAGGCCCTGGCAGGCCTCGTCGTCCTCGTCATCCTCAAATTTGACGAACAGGTTCTCCGTGTAGACCAACGGCTTGGCGAATGCATCCACCAGCACCCTTCCCGCGAAGGCCACCTCCGGTTCGGCCTTGAGCAGGCGGCGGGCGTTGTCGCGCAGCCCGCCATCGGCCTGGGTGTTTTTCGTGCTCAGCAGTTCAACCCCCGCCTCCCGGAAACGGGTGATGGTCTGGAACTGATCAAGGACGCGGCGGGTTTCAGCGCTGAGCGGAGACACTTCGAAGGCCCGCTCCGGCATCACCGCCTGGCGGCTCTGGGTGCGGACGACGAGGTGATTGGTGCTGATCTCCAGTTCATAGGGGGCGCCATTATTGCCGCCGTAGCGAACCTGGACCATGGGACGATCTCCTTGGGAACAACGGATGGAATTGCTTTGCTGCAGCTAGGTCGCTGCTATGGAGCTGCGAGGCTGCAGCAGGGTTGCCAACGGCGTGGATTGGCCTTCAAGCGTTCATGCTCCTTCAGGAGCGAGCCGGAGTTGAGCCGTCTCGACATGTCTTGATCAGGCTTCATGAGCCCAGAAAATCTTCATGCTTCTTCAGCTGCATCCTGGGTGATCGTGGTGCCCCGGTAGCAGGCAGATCGATGCTGCGGCATCCGTCATGATCTTCGTCCCGCGTGGTAGCTTGAAACTCATGGGTTGTTGGGTCATGGTGTGAGTGAGAAGGACATCCAACCATTCCCTGTTGCTGCCCATCGCGCGTTGGTTGCCAGGGTTGTGGTTGGTCGTTCTGTTGCTCACTGTCTGTGACATGAGCCTGGCGAATGAATTGTTTGATGGGTTCCCGCAGCAGATCTCCACGGGAGGATCGACGGCGTTGGTCGTTGAGCAGAAGCCCGGCTATTTCGCCCTCCATGGTGAGCCCCTGCCGAGGGAGAAAGCTGTTCTGTTGTTCGAGCCCGAACGGATTGCCGTGCTGCAGGGATCTCCTTCGCCGCCCCTCGCCCCAACCCAGGCCATCAGCCCGGTCTATGCCCCGAAAGGGGGCGAGTCCCTGGCCGTTCCCACCGGGCAACTCTTCATCCGTTTCCGACAAGGAGCCACCCTGTCAGCCCACCGCGCCGAACTGGAGCAGGCGGGCTACGCCATTGCGCAGGAGCTCGATTACGCGCCTGAGGCTGCCTGGCTGCGTGCCCGTTCGGGCAGCATCGCCGGGGCCCTGGACGGTGTTTCCAGGCTCAGAGCCATCGCTGCGGTGGAACGTGTCGAGCCGCAATTGTTGATGCAGAGGGTCCACCGCTAGCGGCCTCCCCCTGGAGTGATGAGGCTCGGGCGATTGGTTTCTTCGTCTTGCTGCTGGCGGGCTCGGCTGGGGAGACGGGCTGGGCGTTGAGCAGCTGGTTCAGCTTCTGGGAGGAACTTCTGGCGAACCTATCGTCGATCTGGAAGGTGGGCCTGTTGAGGATCGCCAATTGATCATCGATCGACCGGGTCAGGGCGGCCATACCTGCTTCCGTGTTCAGATCAAGGGCGGTGCCTGGGCTCGCAGCGGAATTCGTTGCCGTTGTGGAGTTGTGGCATGGCGGGATGGAACCAGCCGCCGCCTGGGCGAAACCAGCGCAAGGCTGCCCATCCCGATGGGGCGGCTTGCTGGATCGCCCGCTCCGTTGCCAGCAACTGGCGCAGGAAGTCGGCCTTCGACAGGCCGGCGGCGCGCCCATCCCGCCAGAGGTGGTTGCCCACCTCGTGGCCCTCCTCCAGGGCCCGCGCGACGAAACCTGGGTTCCTCTCCAGGTGGCTACCGATCACAAAGAAGCTGGCCCGCACGTTCAATCTCCGCAACAGGTCCAGCAGGGCGTCTGAGCCTGGGCCAGGCCCGTCGTCGATCGTGAGGGCGAGCAGGGGTTCCCTGGTGGGCGCACAGAACATCACCCCAGGCACCAGCGGGGCCACCACCCCACGCACCAGCAGCGACGGCATCAGCACGGCCAGGCTGACCAGGAGCAGGACGACCACCAGCAGAACCTGCGCCGCCGGGGCCCAGCGCCCTTCAGAGCGTCACTCCCATCTCCGCCAGGGCCGCCTCCTCCACCCACACCGACACCGAGCCCCCCGGGCAGAGCCATTCCGCCCAGCCATCTCCGTTGGTGGTGATCGACGCCTGAATGTGCCCGGTCAGGTCGCGGATGGTGGTGTTTCGCTTCCCCACCTCCATCCACTTGCTGCCGGCGGGCCCGTCGCTCATCAGCACCGCCATGGCGTGCGGGTGACCCGGGGGTCCCCAGTCGGGTCCAGCCGATGCTGTTGAAGTGGTCGAGATAGTCGTACTGGGGGCCGTAGGCGCAGTGGCCGCGGGCCAGCAGGAAGCGGTCGATCCGGAAGCGGTGGCTGGGCAGAAGGATCCTGTAGTCGTGGCCGTTTTTGCTGTCCGTGTAATCGGCGCCGTAGTAATCGGCCTGGAAGATGCACGGATAGCCCTGGTCACGCAGCAGGATCACGGCGAAGGCGAGGGGTTTGAACCAGGCCTCCACCACCGATTCCAGCGACTGCAGCGGTTGGGTGTCGTGGTTGTCCACCAGCGTCACTGCCAGCAGGGGGATCTGCTGCATCAAGGTGCCGTCGAGGAGGCGGCTCATGTCGTCGTTGCCGCCGCTGTGGCTGGCCTGGTGAAAGTTCATGTTCAGCGGCGCATCGCAGAGGCTCATGCGCCCGCCGCTGTTGGCCGCGTACCAGTGGAGGGTTTCGATGTTGTAGCTCCAGTACTCGCCCACCACGAACAGATCGCACTGGGCGTGGTCTTCCAGCTCCGTGATCCAGTCGAGGAAGAAGTTGCTGGCGATGTGCTTGATCGCATCGAGCCGGAAGCCATCCACCCCCACGGTTCCCAGGGTCCATTGGCCCCAGTACTTCAGTTCGCCGCGCACCTCGGGATGGCTCACGTTGAGTCGCAGCCCATCAGAAAGTCGTCATTGCCCTTCTACAGATCCACACTGTGTTCGAAGGCGGCGCCGTGGGAGCGCCACACGGCCTTGCAGCCAGGATCGAGTCCGTTGAAATCGACGGCGTCGAAGTGGTACCAGTGCCACTGCATGGTGGAGTACTTGTTGGCGCGGCCGTCGAAGCGGTAACGGGTCCAGCCGCCGATCGAGCGCTCATCGCCAAGGGGCCTGTTGCGGTCGGAGGGGTCGTAGGGCGTGGCTGGATACTCCTCCTGTTCGTCGGCATTCATCTTGTGGTTGAACACCACATCCGCGTACACCTGGATTCGCGCCCCTCGGCAGGCCTTCACCGCCTCCAGGTATTCATCCTTCGTGCCGTACTTCGTGCGCACCGTGCCCTTCTGGTTGAACTCGCCCAGATCGAACAGGTCGTAGGTGCCATAGCCCACGTCCCACACGCTGCCGCCCATGTAGGCCGGGGGCAACCACAGGGCGGTGATGCCGGCCTTGGCCAGGGCCGGTGCCTCCTCCTTGAGCCGCCGCCAGTGGCTGCCGTCGCCCTCGCTGGTCCACCAGTGGAACCACTGCATCAGCGTGCCGTTGAATTCCGTGGGTGCCGCCAGCTTGCGGGCGCTGATTTCGGCTTCGTGGCTGGCCAGCCACTGCTGCAGCAGGGCCACCGTCGACGTGCCGGTGCCGAGGGCCGGATCCCTCTCCACGGCGAGAACCTGCCCTTTGAGCGCTTCAAAAGGTGAGGCCATGGGAGCTGGAGGCGGCGTAGGCAGGACCCATCGCTAGCAGTGCTGGCCCGGAGTTGCCGTGGCGGGCCTCAGCGGATCTCGTGGCGGAGCCAGCGGCAGTCGATGCAGCCGTTGCTCACCGGCACCCGGCGGCTGCCTTCATGCGCAGAGCACTCGTGAGGGCGACAGGGAGGGCCGCAGCACCGGCTGGATCGCGGCGAGCCTGGTGAGCGCCCTGGTCACCTCGGTGAAGGATCTGCATGTGCGCATCGCCCTGCAGGAGGCCGACAGTGAGAAGCGGCGGCTGATCAGCCGCACCCCCCGAGCCATTCTGGGCCGCTGAAGCTGCGGCGGTTCACTCAGGCTGCCAGCGCCGCAGTGATGGAGGGGTTGCTGTACCAGCTCATCGGGCCCTCCTTCACGGCCTCGATCCCCAGCTCAGCCCGCAGCTCCTCGAGGTTCTGGTCCATGCGCTCCTCCCAGAGCACCGGGAACAGGGGCTTGGCCTTCTCCGCCATCTCCAGGCCTTTGAGGATCATCCCGAGGGTGTAGCGGGCGGTGCGGGCCTGCTGCTCGGCGCCCTCGATCGCATCGAAGGGAACATCGGATCGTAACCAGGTCATCAGCAGGAGCACCAGATCAAGGAAGCCGAGGCCGGGGTGGTTGAACTGACCCACGCTGATGCTGATGACACCGATTTCGCCGCGGCCGTCGAGGCTGAAGCCACTGATGATGTGATGGAGGTCATGGGTGGCGTAGACCCGGTAGTTGATGTAATCGGCATCGGTTTCCAGGTCGTTGTAAAACGACGGCTCCGGGAAGAAGTTGATGTCGTAACCGAGCGCACCCAAGGCGGTGGCATAGGTGTGACCGAGGCTTCCCTTGGGCAGGCGTTTGAGGGCTTCGGCGTCGTAGGGACCACACAGCCGCCGTTCCTTGATCAGGGCGGACGCGGCGGGATCACGCTGGAGCAAGGTGGTGCAGAGCTTCATCGGCTTGGAGTCACGCAGCCGGTGGGAGAGCAGGAACGCATTGCCGGCGTCGGCCCCGCTGCCCACGGCCAGATCTGCCAGCTCAAGAAACTGCTTCAGATTGGCCTGGGTGGCGATGGCGTCGAGGTAGCGGAAACCCATGGATGAGCTGTCGGGGAATTGGGAGGATCAGGAAATGGGATGTTGCACCCAGAGCATGTTCACCCTGGGGTGGCTCAGCGCTGGCTCAATCCTGCGGGAGGCCAGCCTCCTCCACCCAGACGGAAACCGAGCCGCCCTGGCAGCGGAACTCCGCCCAGCCGTGCTCATTGGTGGTGATCGGATCACTGAGGTGGCCGGTGAGATCGCGGAACAGGGTGTGGGGCTTGCCCACTTCCATCCACTTGCTCCCTCCCGGACCAGCGCTGAGCAGCACCGCCATGGCGTGGGGATGCTCAGTGCTGCCGAGCCGCGTCCAACCGATGGTGTGAACGTGATCGAAATAGTCGTACTGGTCGCCGTAGGCGAACAGGTTGCGAGCCAGCAGCAGCTTGTCGAGGATGGCGCGATGGCTGTTGAGCCAGATTTCGTAGGTGTTGCCATCGCGACCCTTATCGATGTAGTGGGCGCCGTAGTAATCGGGATGGAAGATGCAGGGGTAGCCCTCCCGCCGCAACAAAATGATTGCGTAGGCCAGGGGCTTGAACCAGCCCTCCACCACCGATTCCAGGGCCTGCAACGGCTGGGTGTCATGATTCTCCACAATCGTCACCGCCAGCAGTGGCATCTCCTTCATCAGCGTGCCATCGAGAATGGTGCGCATGTCGAAGCCCTCACCGTTGCGGCTCGCTTGGTGAAAATTGTTGTGGAGAGGTGCATCGAAGAGGCTGAGCTTACCGCCGGTGTTCGCGGCATACCAGCTCAAGGTGGCGAGGTTGTAGGTCCAGTACTCGCCCACAATGAAGAGATCACGCTTCGCGTAGTCCTCCAGGTGCTGGACCCATTCGCCGAAGAAATCGCTGCTGATGTGCTTGATCGCATCGAGGCGGAAGCCATCGACACCCACATGATCCAGCATCCACTCGCCCCAGTGTTTTAGCTCCCCACGCACCTCAGGATGGTTGATGTCAAGATCGCACCCCATCAGATAGTCGTAGTTGCCACTCTCCAGATCGACGTTGCCTTCGAACTGCTTGTCCTTCATGCGCCAGATCGCCTTGAAACCAGGGTCGAGGCTGTTGTAATCCACTGCATCGAAATGCCACCAGTGCCAGTCCATGCTGGAGTGGAGCTTGTTGCGTGCAGGAAAGTTGTATCCCGTCCAGGAGCGGATCGTCCGTGCTTCTCCCAGGGGTTCGTAGCGGTTGGAGGGGTTGAAAGGGATGGCCTCGAAATCCTCCTCGAAATCAGCCGCCATCTTGTGGTTCAGCACCGCATCGGCATACACCTGGATGCCGTGGTCATGGCAGGCCTTGATCACGGCCAGATACTCATCTTTGGTTCCATATTTAGTGGCCACCGTGCCCTTCTGGTCGAACTCTCCCAGGTCGAAGAGGTCGTAGGTGCCATAGCCCACGTCGTTGGCGCCACCGATGCCCTTGTTGGCCGGCGGCAGCCAGAGGCCGGTGATGCCCAACTTGGCCAGGGCGGGTGTTTCCGCCAGCAATCGCCTCCAGTGCTGGCCATCGGCCGGGGTGTACCAATGGAACCACTGCATCATCGTGCCGTTGTATTCCCCAACGCCCTTCTTGCTGAGCAGATCGTCGGTGTGGGACGCGAGCCAGTCCTTCAGCAGGGCGATGGCGGCCTCGGCCGTATCCTGCGCCGGGTCGCGCTCGGCCTCGAGAACCAGATCTCTCAGCTCAGTGAAGATGGGGTCCATGCTGTAGGGAATTGCCGGGCGCATTCTATCGGCGTTCTGGAGATCCGGGTTAACACCCGATCAACGGATCTCATATTTCAACCAGCGGCAATCGATGCCGCCGTTGCTCACGGGGATGCGGCGGCTGGCTTTCATTCGCAGGGCGCCGGTGCGCTCGGCGTTGCCGCTCAGCAGCCAGAGGGTCCAGCCGGAACAGCGCGCCTTGACCATGGCGCCGAGATCGCCGTAGAGCTGCTCGAGGTCTTCTCCGGCGCCGAGGCGCTCGCCGTAGGGCGGATTGCAGACGATCACCCCCGGCTGCGGGGGTGGCACGAAGTCTCGGCAGTCGCCGTGTTGCAACGCCAGCCAGGGGGCCACGCCGGCCGCCGTGGCGTTGGCGGCGGCCTGCTCCAGCACGGCCTGGTCCCGCTCCATGCCGATGATCGGCGCCAGGGGAAGGCCCTCCGCCAGATCATCACGGGCCAGGGCGGCCGCCGATGCCGACTCCCGCTCCCAGAGCACCGCGTCGAAATCGGCCCAGCGGCGCAGGGCCAGCTCTCGGCCCACCAGGCCAGGCGCCCGGCCCAGGGCAGCGCAGGCCGCCTCGATCAGCAGGGTGCCGGATCCACAGAGCGGATCGGCCAAGGGCACGCGGCCATCCCAGCCGGTGAAACCGATCAGGCCGGCGGCCAGGTTTTCCTTGAGCGGCGCCAGGCCCATGGCGGCCCGCCAGCCGCGCCGGTGCAGGCTGCCGGCCGAGCCATCCAGGCTCAGCACCGCCTCACTGCCGCGCTTGGCGGCGCCCAGGTGCAGATGGAGGCAGAGGTCGGGATCCTCCAGGTCGATCGAGGAGCGCGCGCCCCAACGCTGCCGTTGCCGATCGACGATGGCGTTCTTCACCTGCAGGGCGGTGAAGTGGCTATGGCTGAGGCCGGGCGCTGTGCCGCTCACCTCCACCCGGAAACTGCGCTGCGGTGGCAGCCAGTGGTCCCAGTCGGCGGAGGCCTGCACGCCGGCATAGAGCTGCTCCGGGCCGTTGCAGGGGAAGCGGGCCAGCTCCCGCAGGATCCGGAAGGGCAGCCGGGCCCGCAGATGCAGCCGGTAGAGGCAGGCGTCGTCGCAGCGGAAGGCCACGGCCCGGCGCAGGGGTTGCACCGCCTCGGCGCCAAGGGCGGCCAGCTCGGCGGCACCCGGCTCCTCCAGCCCCGGCGGCACCACGGCGATGCAGGCAAACGGGGCGTTCATCGGGGGGATCGGCCGGGGCGGCAGAGAGGGTTCGGTGATGCTCACCCTGCCGGGTGGAAGGCCAGGTGGAACAGGTGCCACAATCATCAGGTCCGTCCTCGGGCGGACTAGGTGGCTCACACCGGTGCTTCGGACAGCGGTTCGATTCCGCTCAGCTCCATTTCACCCGCCTTCCAGCGGGTTCATACAGGGGCTGCAATGGTTTCGACGGGGTAGTAGGAGGGTGACTGAAGCCTGCTCGGTAAGAGCAAATCCGTAACAGCGAACAACATCGTTGCTTTCTCCCGTCAGCCCGCCCCTGTGGCCGCCTGACTCCTTAGGGAGATGGGGTAAGTCAGCCTTATCACCCAATTGACTCACGGGGGCTGGAAGGCCCCCATCCCTTTCAGAACTTGCGCAGCTCCCGGCGTGGATCCCGCTGGGTTCCCCCCAGGCTGTGAACCACCTGCAAGCCCAGGCCAACCAGCAGCACCCCCAAGGCCAGCAGTGGCCAGAGATTGTTGCGGGAGGTCATCACGTGGACAGCGATCACATCCATGCTCGCCCGTCCAGGTCAAACGCCCTGCATCAATCGAGCTGGAGGATGCCCGCCAGGTGGCCCAGATGCAGCTCTGGCTCTCCTGCCGGCAAGTCACCGAGCCCGTTTCTGCCGCCGTCTATCTCAGGCGCTGCATCAAGGGCGCCCTGCTCCACCACCTGCGCGATCACGGCCGCCTGGTCCGCGTCCCGCGGCGGGAGCACGAGAAAGGCACCCACCCCTGGGCCCACCAGAGCCTGCATGCACCTTTGCCCAGTGGCGCCATCTGGATCGATCAGCCGGAAGGCCGCCAACGTGGAAGCCCTGCTGGATCGGCTGCCAGCGGCCCAGGCGGCCGTGATTCGGCTCTCGCTCCTGGAGGGCCAGAGCCTCCGCCAGATCGGCGCAAAGCTGGGCACCAGCGCCATGTCAGCCCAGCGGCGCCGGCAGGCAGGCCTGGCCCATCTGGGGCTTGCGGTGGGATCGCGCATCATCCGCCTGGGCAAGGGCTGCGCGAGCTGCTCGTGCCTCGCCTCCCTTGCCGCCCTGGGGCACCACTCAGTCGTCCCGCGCTTTGCCGTTCATGGCCGCGTCCCAGTCCCGTTCACGCAAAAGCTATGAAGGCCCTACAGCCGAGGAAAAGATCATCGTTTCCTTCTTCTTCCATGGGCTGGAAATGCTCCATCTTCTCTGCCACCACCGGCAGTGGCATCACCACAGATCCGGTGAGCCATGACCTCATTGATCCGGCCGTGCCCTGGAGGAGCCCCTGGTGGACGATCCGCAGCTGTGAGCAGGACACGTCCTTGGCTATTTCACTGCTGATTTCCTCTCAAACCATCTATGTTTGATGCAAATACATCAGGTTGATGGCCGTTATTGATCGCTCGCCCCCACTCGCCGCATCAACGGCTCCGCTCACGGATGCCCAGCTGCTGATCCAGGCGCTGCTGCGGGCCTCTGATGAGCTGGAGCTGAGCCGCTCGGCCCTGGCGCGGGTGCTGGGTCGAGATCGCTCTCTCTTTGCCCGGGGCAAGGGCATCGACCCTGCCTCCAAGACCGGTGAACTGGCCCTGTTGGTGGTGCGTCTTTACCGGAGCTTGGCGGTGCTGGTGGGCAATGACCGCGAGCAGATGCGCCACTGGTTTCACACCGCCAACCGCCACACCGGCGGCGTGCCCGCTGAACAGGTGCAGCGAACCGAGGATCTGGTGGAGATCGTGCATTACCTCGACGCCATGCGCGCCCGAATCTGACGGCGATGGATCTGCTCGCCATCGTGCAGGCCGCAGCGGAGGTCCCCTTGGTGGGAACGGTGCTGCGGCTTGTGCAGCAGCAGGGCATCGATTCGCTTGGCCCTCTGGTGGATGACCTGGACCAGCTGGCGCGGCTGGAGGTCCTGGTGGAAAGCAGCAAGCCGCCGATGCCCTCCCTGCCGGCGCCAGCAACCAGCCATCCGCTGCTCACCACCCCGTTCCGCTACCCGCCCCTGCGGCATGGCTCCCGCTTCGGGGGTCGAGAGAGTCGGGGGATGTTCTATGGCTCCCGCACGCGCATCGGTTCGTTGTTGGAGGGGGCGTACGACGCGCTGCTGTTCTGGGAAGGTTTCAGCGAACCCCCCAAAGCACCGATCCGTCGCCGGCAGACTCTGTTCTCGGTGGTGCTTCAAACCAGTCGGGGCCTGCAACTTCAGGCTGTGGCTGACCCCGCCGCTCAGACTGGCCTGCGGGATCCACTGCACTACGGACCCACCCAAAGGCTGGGGAATTGGATGAGGGAGGTGGGAATCGAGGCGTTTGAGTACTTGAGCGCCCGCACCAGTGAGTCGCTTGTCCAGGTGGGGGTGTTCACGCCGGCGGCACTGGTCTCCACGCCTTTTGATCAGGTGGAGATCACCGGCGAGGTCAACGGCGATCACGCGTCCTTCCTGAGTCATGACGACGGGACGGTGCATCGCTTCCCCCGGGAGCTGTTCCTGGTGGAGGGAGAGCTGCCGCAGGCCGCAGCCTGAGGGCAGCCAATGTTGCAACCACTGCTTGGGTCTGCTGGGTCGCAGGACCGGAGCGGCGGGAGCGTCTTCCAGCAGCGCTGCCAGGTGCTCCCGGTCCTGACGGTTCATGCCCAACCCCAGCCAACAACAGCTGTTGCCAGGAAGGGTGCGTCGCGCGGGGTTCCTCATGGTTGCCCCACGGGCAAGGGCTGATGTGAGCGGCTCGGTGGCAGGCGCCGTCGCCGCCCTTGCCGCCCTGGGGCACCACTCGGGCGTCCCGCGCCTTGCCTGCCATGGTCGCGTCCATGTCCCGCTCACGCAAATCCTTCGATGGCCCCACGGCCGAGGAAAAGATCGTCGCCTCGTTGATTGAGCTAAGGGAGGCCGGATCAGCCCCCTGGCGGCGGCCCTGGGATGGCAGCGGTGGTGGCCACCACGTCAACCTGCTCTCGGGTCATCGCTACCGCGGCGCCAATCCGATCCTGCTCACCCTTGGAATGCACATGCGGGCATTGCCAAGCGACCTCCCCGCCGCTGGGCAGGATCGACCCACTGCTGGCGTTAGCCGGGGTGGTGTGAATCAATCCACCGCCTCCAGAAATCGATGCCGAGCCAGCTACCTTGGCCATGCCCCCTGGTGGGCGGCAGAGGCGTCATCATTGGTGGCAGCTACCGCTACAGCCCTGATCAACCTATAGGAGTCCACACTCAGGGGGCGGAGAATTGGCTGATCATCTATGGGACTCTTATCACACTGGCGGCTCAATTCTGAATGTGCTGACCATGGACACTACGCACGGCATCTCGCTAAGATCAATTCGTCCTCCACAGGTGGCGGCGATTGAAGCGCCAAAGCCGCAGAAAGCATGGCCTCAGTTGAAACTGAATCCGTTCAACTTGCTCTGGATATCATCCAGAAGGCTTTGGGGCGTCGAGAGAGCGCCTACCAAGGCAAGGTCACCATCCGAAACAGCGATCCGCTGCTCGCATCCCGCCATCGATTTGGCGAGTTGATGGCGGCCGCGCAGGCCAGTCTTGGGATGTGCCTTGGTGACATCTGGCATCAACGGGGAGGCCCGGTTCAGGATGTAACCACTGATGCCCATGCGGGGGTACACCAGCACCATGGAATTGCGTATCTTCGCCAAAACGGTAGAGAGCTTGGATTTACAGATTACGGCGCACCTGGATCCTTCGACGATGAAGTCGGTGGCGAGTTCTATGCCACCCGTGACGGCCGCTTTATCAAGTTTGAAACATTGTATCCGCGGCTTCACGATGCTGTTTATCGCGTTCTGAAGTGCGCCCCGACCCCAAGAGCTGTCGAGCAGGTTGTCAGCACTTGGGATGCCGAAGCACTTGAACGGGCCCTACGGGATGAGGGTGCTGCCGTTGGTGTAGTGCGCAGTGCGGAGGAATGGCGCCGCCATCCTGTGGGGGCTCGACTGGCATCAAAGCCTGTAGTGGAACTGATCAAGATTGGCGAGAGTGATCCTATCCCGCTTCCGGCGAATCTTCCATCTGATGGTCGCCCACTGCACGGTATCAACGTCCTGGATTGCACCCACGTCATTGGCGGTCCGATCACCGCCCGCACCCTGGCTGAGTTTGGCGCTAATGTTCTACACCTCTCACGTGTCGATTACCCCGATCACCTTAACTGGCGGCTCGAAACTGATATCGGTAAGCGTGCTGCTTACTGCGACCTGCGTGACAGTGCAGACCGTCAGGCTTTCTTCAGTCTGCTGCAGGACGCCGATGTCTTCACCTGTTCCTACTTAAATCTAGATAAGAAGGGTATTTCTCCAAAAATTCTTGCCACAAGCAAGCCTGGAATTATCGCTCATGAGTTGCGCTGCTTCGATTTTGAAGGGGAGTGGGCAGACTTCCGTGGCTTCGACATGCTGGCCGTAGCTGTTTCCGGCTATGTGGACGAGGAAGGGGCCGTGGATGCTCCATTGATGCCAGTGCAGAACATCTTCGCTGACTACCTGGCTGGTTATGTTGGCGCTGCTGCGATTTCTGCGGCATTGCTTAAACGTGCAGAAGAGGGTGGCAGCTATCAGGTGCGGGTCTCACTTACTCGCATGTGTATGTGGGCACAGGATGTTGGCCTGCTAGACGCTTCCGCTCTCAGTGGAAGTCGTCCATGGGCAGATCTTATTCGAGAAGCACAGCTTCCGGTCGAGACGATTGACGGTCCGTTTGGCAAGATCACCTACCTCCCCAGTCTTCTAGAGATGACGGACATCAAACCCGGCTTCGATCGCTCTACCCAACCACTCGGATCCTCCTCCCTTAGCTGGGTCTGAAGAGAGCTTTGCTTTGTTTCAACGGCATGAGGCTCAGCCTCACTCCTCATCGCTGCCAACAGCCGGGATTAGCCAGATCTGCTAGGAGCCTGTTGCGCGTAGATCGCGACCTGATCTCTCCACGGACGCCCATGAATCTGCCCAGATCCTTGTGACTGCAATGGATCTGGACTGGAGAATGGGGCATGCCCAAGTCCTTCCGCCCCT
>Ga0247833_1002663_pt1 | contig 25688 bp, 22 predicted proteins | sample LaCruzMarch2015__7_FD_187117 | JGI IMG/M metagenome (GOLD analysis project Ga0247833, IMG submission 187117) | Freshwater microbial communities from meromictic Lake La Cruz, Castile-La Mancha, Spain - LaCruzMarch2015_8m | ecosystem: Environmental > Aquatic > Freshwater > Lake | place: Spain... | reverse complement strand
AGCTTTTTTAATACCCCATTATTGAGACACTTGATAGTGGAACAAGGATATGCATATTACTGGGGTGTGAGGCGGCTTGTCCTAATCCTGGATATGCGATGTGCACGTAATATAATAAATGTGATTGATTTAATTCAATTAACTATCATTATTCTAACATCAACTTCGCCCTACTTCTTGGACGGAATGACTTCACACAATTCCAACCACCCACACTGCCCTTTCCCTGTCCCCGCATTGTTATACTAAAAGTAAGTAGGCTCATAAAATTAATGAATTCAGGGATCCATGGGAAACATGTCCCGGCTGCCATCAATGCTACCAAAACGAGCTTGGAATTGATATTGCCACTAAGTTTGTTTCGTTCGTCCGACGGCAGTATCCAGACAATACGCAAATGAAGGTGGAGGCTCTTCATTTGAAGCTATGTGCACTCGATTCCATGTTCGACGTGTTGCAACCCGTGCAAAAGAGGGAACTTGGAGTAACTGCAAATGTACTGCTATCCCTGATTGATCGGATTATGAAAGAGATATCACCGCCTCTACCTAGGCGTTATTCCTAAATGAAAGCAGAAGCATACAATGTCCATGGTCGTATTGCTTTAGATGAGGGATCGGAAGAGAGTGCAAGGAGAGCGGTGGTTCACTTAGAAAATCAACTGGAAGTTAACGAGTCAATTGGCGATGCAGAGGGTGCTGCGACTGCAAAGGCCAATACAGCGCATGCCAAGTCAAAGTATGAAGGTGACAATAATGAGGAGTTGTTGAAGGCAAACGAAGAATTGTACGAATTGCGTGTCTCCAAATTTGGTGATGATGATGAAGACACAATTCACACTGGTTTAATCTATGCTAGTAACCTCCAGAAAGCTAACCGCGGGGGGGAAGCAAGGGATCTTTTAATGAAGTTGCTTGCCACAAGCAAGCAAGTCCTCGGCCCTCGTCACAATACCGCCAAGAAGGTTGAAAAAGAGCTAAAAAAGGTCATTGAAGTTGCTGATCAAGAATGATAGCAATGATCGTCTCGCAGAAGAAAATTTGCTAATGTTTTTAATCGTCAACATATTTTATCTCTAGTCTTAGGATACATTTGATGAATTGCAGCGATAAGGATCTTAACACATTTTACTCAGCATGTTACTCAATTATTATAGCCCACACAATACCCGCTTCAACTCTGTTATCAGCTCATTCTTGTCAGGTTTATGCCTTGTTGAAAGCATCCATAACTTCCTCGTCTATGGAAGACTTAAGTTGCAACATTGATTCTCGTACTGCTAAATAGGCAGTGCTCAGCTCTGAACCAAGTATATTTAGCAATGTGTCGTTTGATTTCAACAGATCCAGACTATCTTGCAGAGTTGTAGGCAACGGCTCGATGCTGTGTTCTGATGCCATCGGTCTCAACTTCTTTCCATACTTAATTCCGTCCATTCCAGCGGCAAGAATCATAGCCAACTCGAGATGTACGTTAGCTGTGGCATCTGAAAGTTTGTATTCTACATTTGTCACTTGTGATTCCTGTGTACTCAAGTTTAAACACACGCGTAGGGGGACCTCCTTATCTTCAATCGACCAACCAACGGAGCTGCCAGTCCAACACCCGGGTCCCATACGCCGAAAGGAGTTCGTTGTTGGATGACTAAAACTGAGTAAGGAAGGAAGATGACTTAGAATCCCCTCGATGAATGACTGTCCACGAAGGCTAATCCCCGTTGTCTGGGTAGCATCCATGAAAGCATTATCCAGAGACGAGTGAATATTCCTGAATGAAAAATGTAGATGCAGACCATTCCCAGCAGTCATCAATGATGTTTTGGGTAGAAACAATGCCTTCATCCCATGTGTCTTAGCGCAAGAGGATATTGTCTCTCTCGCCATGATTATATCGTCGGCTAGCTGCGTGACGTTACTTGAATAACTGACTACTACCTCGAGTTGCCCTGGTGCGCTCTCAGCATGTATCAACTCAATGGGAATGTCCTGTTTGGTCAATTGATCATATAATATACTTATAAAGTCTTCTTGCTCATTGAGTGAAATAGAATTTGCAAACGTCGACGAGTCAATCGGTTGTGGTTTGCCATCCTTCAGTGTAGATTGAAATAGTTGAAATTCCAATTCAGCACCGACACAAAATTGAATTCCCATCCCCTCTCTTGCCTCGTGAAGGACACGCTCAAGTAAACCACGAGTGCATAGTGGACTTAATTCATTGTTCCGTTGATTGTGTGCCGTACACATGACCATGGCAGTACGTGGCGCGTAGGGAAGGACACGTAAACTTGACAAATCCGGTTGCAAAGTAAGGACATTGCATGCAGATAAGTTGGCTGTCGGTACTGGTACGTCCGCATGAGTGGGTAGGCCCGCAAAGCATACCTCGGCAATACTCACGGGGACATCTAATGGACCATCGTTGGATGCGCCTATACAATACTTTTGTGTACGACTAGGAAGTTGTGCCAATGCCCGATCGAGTGGAACACTCTTACATCGTATTGTATTATATGCATCCACGATGGCGTATCGTATAAATTGCACACCTGCTGCACGAAGTGATCGTAGGATTGCTGCTTGACTTCCTTGATATTGACTTCGTCGATACTCGGATGCTAATGGGATTGTTAGGCCCGACTGCAAAGAGCAGATACGGACAGGTTCTTCATGCTTTTCTATCTCATTTGTGGATGGCTCTCTTAACGCGCTATTATCATTGTTGCCACAAAGCTCAGATATCACCTGCGCAGTTGTAACAATTCTCGCAAAGCCCTTCATCCCAGCAAGTCCTTTTAGATGCGATTCCTCACTCTCGGCACCACAGGCATCTTGTACAACACTCACCAAGTAGCCCAAATCGGCAGCATCTCGTACTGCACTTTCAACACATTGATCTGTCAATTGACCACAAATTACCAATTGCTCGACATTCAAATTACGTAATATGTAATCAATATTGGTACTTTGAAAGACAGAGCAGGATGTTTTGGGCAATGCAATATCTTTCCCTGGTATTGGTGCTATTCCATGTATGAATGTTGCAGGATTGGATGGATTTGGTAGATTTGACAATACTTCACCGGATAACTTGTAGTCGAGAGAAATATCACGTGAATCGTCTGTCAATGCTTGGAGATACGTAAAGATAATCTCCGATCCACCCCCTATATAATGCATTAGTTCTCGATTCGCACGTACTGTCTCAATCAAGCGTTTAGTATTCGTTATCATGCGAGGAAATGATACCGCGTGCTTATACTCAGTACTGAATGCGTCTAAGTCAGTGAGCTCATGTTGGATATCAATAACAAGGAGGGCCATCGATGTTGGACGAAGTGGGAAATCGCTTCGCTTCGAAATGCCAGGCGTTATGATTGATCGTAGAGATTGTTCGACTGACATTGTTGTTGTCATGATGTTTTGATTGTATGAAATAGATGTTTTATGTGGAAGGCAGACAACGAACCATCAGTGATCCCAATCAAGACCGAGCCAAGACCTACTCTGCTTGCAGCATTGATGATGGTGTATTATATTTATGTAGAAAATAACCTAAGAAGACATACACACACATACATACCACACCTAGGTACCCATCCTTTTTTCAGTGAAGATGTGCCGAGCGGGAACCATGACGGACACAAACCATAGAGAGGAGACGAATGAACAGAGTAAATGATGACGATGTTGTTATCCAGGAGCTGCAGGATCTCATCCGCCCACTCAACTCGGGAGAGCCTCTAAGTCTAACCCTCCTCGCTGCCTACGCAGCGCAATCTTTGGGGAAGAGAAAACACTCGTCATGCCCGCAGGATGATAAGGTAAGCCATAGTCTCGAACAGACGCGTCAAGCGGAATTGACATTATTTGAAAAGTATATTGGTCCATATGATGATGTATTAGCGGGAGCACTCCGACACATTAATTACGAATACAATGATGCATTCGATCATCTAAATCGACAAGGCATGACCAGCAGATACTCGTCGGATCCCTATAAAGCATTTGATGATGGTCCACGACCTAACATGCATGTATGGATGGGTCTATTCCTTGGTAAGAATGCCGAAAAAGAAAGTCGTGAACTTGACAAGCAGCATAACGAGCTAACATCGTCGTCGAGTATTCGTCATCGCAATGATGATGATCAGCCTCGACCGGGTATAAGTCACATTTTTGACACGTTTCATGATGAAAATAATGACAGTGTTCGTAAGTTACCAATCATTGTAGTGGCACGTAATATCTTGCAATACTTACGGAACTTGTCGAGGACACATACTCCGAAACAGATGCTTTATTTCTGTGCCGTATATGGTCTATCTCATGCTGCCGGTCACGTCCTGGAAGGGATGTATGATGGTGGTGTTGTTGGTGACAATGATGATGAAGATGATGAAGATGAATCTGAAGACAGTGACTCTGTTGATGATGAAGACGATGAAGAAGATTATGATAATGATGAACAACTCACGATTGACACACCATTGATCAATCCAAAGAAAAGAAAGAAGTGGTCTAGATACATTATTCGCCATCCTGCTCCATACATTCCGTTTATTGGAGTGTCGGCAATTTTGGAATATCATCACTCCGTTCGTTTTGCCATTGAGACACTACATGCAAATATACATTCTGAATTGATCTTCATGCATCATGTACCACACCAAGGTCTACAGGTGATGAATATTTGTATTTGTGTTGGTGTGTATGCTCTAAATTGGTGCATTAGCAATAATCGACCGAGCATGATACAAATATTGACCAACATTGGTGTACAATTTCGTTGGCTAGAGAATAGAGACCTAAAAACGATATTCCATCTACTATTTCACATTGATGGATCATGTGATGAGGATGGTCCTGTGTGGCTGCCAATTACTTTTGATCGGTATGACTACTATAGTGGGAGATCATTACGACGTGCCCGAGCTAAGGCATGTTACAAGGAGAAATTTAATATGCTACGTACTGTCATTAATGCAGGTTTGCCAAAGGAACTGCTAATCCCGTCGAATGTTGACTTTAAGACACTCAACGAGAAAGTATGGAGTGAGACGAAAGCCAAGGGATCGAAAAAGCCAAATGAAAAGATTTTTTCTAAAGTAGTCGAAGAGCAGCAATTTAATGATCAACAAAAGGCGACACTACGTTACATGACTATGGCAAATTGCGAGTATAATGAAATAGCAGCAAATAATGGCAACGAATCCTCCGATGATGATGAATATTCGACCGATGGTGGTGATGCGAATGACAGCACATTCCTCAAGAAGCCATTGGATATTTTTGACTTTGCACAATATGTGAGTGACATGTTCACTAATAACGCCGATGGTACATCTCAGTCCAATATTCAAGAAGCACGCCTTGATGAATATGATAAATTTGATCCTCGGTGCAGTCTATTGGCCGATAGGTCTATCAATTTTAGTGGTTGGTGGTACAATACGACGCGTCGTCGTACTTTGAATGAAGAATACAGCGGCTCTGAGAACAGTGGCTCTGAAGACAGTGAATCTATTTACGATGGCTCTAGTTATGAAAATCCTTCAGATGATGGTGACTCTAATTGAGAATATATATATAATCAAAATAATTGCATTACTTAACGTTGTTCTTCTCGAACTATTATTTCATTGTATTTTCTCTTGGCACGATTGGTAACAAGTTGTCCGCATGCCGCCATTTCATCATCCCCTCGTGTCCCACGTACATGTGCCTGTATCCCATATTCTTGTAACCGATTTTGATATGCAATTATACGTTCCAATGGTGGTTTACTATATCCACTCATCATTGATCCAATATCATTATAGGGTATTAAATTACATGCCAATTTTGATCCAGGTACCGAGTTTGTAATATGTAATAGGAATTCTGCCATTTCATTTGCCTCGATTACTGAATCATTAATATTATGTATTAATGTCACTTCAATCATAACTGTACGATATGTCCTATGTTGTAATGTGTGTATTAACCCTTGCCGTAATTCTACCATGCTATATTTAGTAGTGGGTACTAATCTCCTGCGCAAAGTATCATTTGCTGCATGTACACTCCATGCTAATACACATTTACTATTTCCAAATTGCGCAAAAGCTTGTGGTGTTGGTGCCACGGTGGAGACTGTTACACGTGATGCCGACAATTGAAATAAGTCATTACGTGTCATTATATCAATAGCAGTACGTACAGCAATTGCATTATCTGAGGGTTCACCCATACCCATGAATACTACATTACTAATCTTTGGTAGTGGTGATATGCTTGTTCCTAATACAACACAATTACTACTACCGCCACCATCATCTGTAGTAATATCAGTGGGAGTAGAAAGACGAACAATTTTCTTGGCATAGAACAATTGTACCAATATCTCATCAGCAGTTAATGAACGTAATTTGCCCATTTTACCTGTAGCACAGAAAGTACAGCCCTGTAAACACCCCACTTGAGAGCTAACACATATTGTTGTTCGACCTAGCGGTGGTGATATCTTCTGATTAGTATTAGTATAATTAGTGTTGATAGTATCGACGACTGCTGCAACATGGGTGGAGTAGAATGGTATTAATACAGTTTCAACTTCTAACCCATCGACCAAACGTAATAATAATTTAGTTGTACCATCAACTGATGATGATATTTGTATTAATGTTGCTACTCCATTTTCTATACTGTTATTATTACAGTGTGAATGTAAGGTTGATAATTTGTTTAGTGCCACAGTGCCCAAGGGTTGAGTTAGTCGTGGTGTGGGTAACACTTGTCTTTTTAGAAATTCCTTATCTTTATATTCATCATATTCGTCACTGCTGTCACTGCCTGATGATATTGCACCAAATAGATATTGTGGATCAGCTCCATTGACATAACAATCCCATGCCAGCCGTGCCCGTCCTGTCCCACCGAGGATGACGCTTAACTCGTCCATTGGGATTGACAATGCCGTCCGTCGCTGTTCTTGCTGCAATTCGATATTTTCATCTAGCGCAGTTGCTGTGTTATTAACGCCATGCTTTCCATCATTTGTTGTTAATGATGATAATGACGATGATGGATGTTGTTGTGATTGCGCTGTCGACAAAGAGTAGCGTCGTCGCACGCCAACAACACCAATACTACGCTGCTGCTTATATCCTCGTCGAACAATAAAGAAACCGGTCACTGATAATGATAGAGCGTGGATGAAAACGAATGCTACTGACGCCCGCATCATCGTCATTATGGCGAGGGGAGAGGCTCTTTAGTTTAGATCTCTACATATCTACCTACGACCACTTTTGTCTTACAACATACAAAATAGTATGCTCAATGGCTTCATTCTTCATTGGCAACTTCAACGACTTTTTTGAGCTCAGTTTCAACATTCTTGGTGGTATTGTGGTCAGGACCCAAGACTTGTTTGCTCATGGCTAACAACTTTGTCAATAATTCCCATTGCCTCCCCCCACGATTGGCGGAATTAAACGTTCAAGCTCAGCTGCTCAGCTGCAACCTCCTTGGTGGTATTGTGGTGAGGTCCAAGTACTTGCTTGCTCGTGGCTAGTAGCTCTGTCAGAAGTTCCCTTGCCTCTCCCCCCGCGGTTGGCTTTCTGTAGGTCAACAGCATAGAATTTCCCCGTTTCAATTGTTAATGCATCCTCTGTACATTACACGCAATTCATACAACTCTTGGCGTGCCTTTAACAACTCATCATTATTATTGCCACCTTCGTACATTGACTTTGCATAAGCTATGTTACTCTTTGCAACAGCAATACCCTCATCAAGGCCAATTGCTGACCGGCTTCTGATCCCCCATCAAGACACAGGTAGCAAACAGATTCTCCAACTCCAATACCACCAGAGGCTAGAGGATGACGACATTCACGCTGAGATAGAGCAGGGTAGCTAGATAGATGGTCAGGGAGAGAGGAAGGTGGGCGGGAAAGGCGGGACTTGTAAAAAATTAATTAGCCGCACAACATCATGATCATGATGAGGAGGTATTTATGACTGTCAATGATCAACGACAAAGATGATGGAGGATGTTGACTCTTCAGCGGGGGTGGGTCATACGACGGACGACATAATTCGGACATCTCCCTACGGAGATCATGACGATGATTCCGCTGTCGTCGCATCGTCTAACCCACTCATGGTTTGTTATTTCGACACGAACGATGATGATGATGATGATGATGATGGCACAAATGACAGCAGCAAGGAGGAGGAGAACTTGTCCTTCGATGATGATGACACCGACCTCGAAAATGGAACTATTGTCTCGTCTTCTTCCTTGTCCTCTTCTGCAATGACGGATAATTTTTTAACGCCAAGGTTGGTAGAAGACGAGATTATAACAATGGACGAAGAGGAATTTATGACGCCAAGGTCAGAGGAGACGATGGAGGGATATGATCCATTGGATGCTGCCCCTGACATTGCTACTGCTGCTGTGGTAGCGGACGAGTCATTGGGGGGAAGATCAAGCGAGAACAACGAGTCCATGCAGACTACAGCCGAGCAGGATCTATCGAAATTGTTGATACTAGAAAATTTGATGTCATCAACTGGCGGTGATGATTTGTCGACAATATCTTTGCCATTGTCATCCTCTTCCTCAATTGAAGAACGAAGCATTGATAATTTAAAAATGCAGGAGGAGCAGGTAAATAATACCAATAAGCTTGAGGATTTCATCTCGTCCACCATCGAAGTCATCAACGCCGACAATAGTAACAATGACAATGATTTTATGAGTGACCCTGCTCTACTCGAAGCTGAACGACAGGCAGCAATTGTCTCGGCAATTTCCGCAAAGCAACGGGGGACATCTACGAAAATGTCACCCTCCACTGCTGCTGGTATTGCCAAGGAGATTGTTGCCACACCTACATCCCACCCACCTCCACCATTATCACCACCCAAGAGGAGCTCGATGGATAATAATAGATATCAAAGCAATGGACCGACGATTGTGGCATTGCCACCGGCAACACGTCATGCACATCAGTCATCACGCCGACAAATAATGCCTACGCGTCCAGTTAGATTTGATGATGTGAAAAATGCTTTTCATGACTGTTTATCATTGTCGTCAACAAAAATGCCACCTACTGGAACGGACGAGATAAAAAATAATACAAACTATCTTGGGGGAGCTGATATACAAACTACACCTGCCCCCCCTCGCCCGGACTTGGATTCATACCGACTAGGCAAGTGGGAGGAGGAGGAAGATATAGTTACAAATGATGATGGAAAATTGATCGAATCCATATCACCGCCTGCTACCCCCGCAACCATATCATCTGACGTCACTCAAACTTGTACAAAAGTGATTCCGGACTCATTCTTGAAATTCTTACTCCACATTGCTCGAATCCCACTAAAAGAGGAGGTGAATTCGTCTTCGGGTAATGATAATATCGAGGGACATCAAAATAATACTCATCATGTAAAAATGGAAGGACATAGACGCATTCATAGTGAACCAGATGCTACAGCCAAGGCGGCCTCACAACGTGCTCACGAAATTTTATGTCTAATCCAAACATCGTATGATGCAATATCGGTCGGACAGGAGCAAATGCAAATATTGGCTGATGACAACAGGACAGATGCCACGATGTCATTTTTTGCAGCATGTGCAGGGGGATCGAACTCTATAGTAGACGTAGATGATATGACAGAGAAAATGAAACTCAGTAATGCCTCGGATGAGAAAGCTGATTCTGAATATATTGATAGAGAATTATCATCGAAGAGTAGCAGTTCGAAACTCTTACCACCTCCACCACCGTCGCCATTGATATCATCATTGTCATCATCAACAACATCAACGGCTTCTTCGACAGCATCGTCGATGGCATCGTCAGTATTTTCGAATGTCCTATCAAAGATGATTATACCAAAGAAGCAGCAACCATCATTTGCTGATATAAAGAAATTTGTTGGGGGAGATACTGCTGCCAGTGGTTCCACGGAACAATTATCTTCGCCATCCTCATCACCTACAAACACAAATCCACGTCGGCGTGGTGATTACGAGGTATTAATTAATCATGAAATGCTTGGCCTAACTGTCGAGAATGTCCTCGAACGGACTATAATACGGACACTCCTCCCAGACGGCGCGGCCAGACATGCCGGAGCACAGGTTGGCAGTCTTGTTGCCAAGGTGGGGAATATTGATACGGCCAATTTAACACACTTCGAAACGATTGACGAACTACGTCGGAGTCAACGACCATTGAAGCTAACATTGCGGCATGTCGGAGGTGACGTATTACGTAAGGCAAGGGATGAGATGGGACGGTTGATACGTGGTAATCGATTAGTCACCACAACGACGGGGCTTGGTGGAGACAACAATAATGTCATGGATGATAGACCATGGTCAAGGGGAGGCAATTCAAAACAACAGCAGTATAATGAAACTTTCGATTCCGTTTTGAGTATTCGTTGGCCAGCGAAGCCTAGTAGATCAAATACGATTAGTCTTGGCGCGGGTGGCGTGTATCCTCCCCCTTTAGTTAGTACACGTGACGAGAGCATACAACAGGCTTCTAAGAGTTTGATTCGAATATTGGCTTTGTTGGTTGTTGGGTTAGTGAAGGAGCTAAGTCTTTTGGAAGATGACACTGACTCCATGATTATAGACATTGTCGAAGGTAGCATCGGGTCAAGACGACGAAAGGACTTGAGTGAAGCACTTGAAATAACCTCTAAGATACTGTTGGATTCTGTCATGGGTCTTCCCGATGCTGATGGTGATGCATCACGTTCTACGTCGGCTGGTGGTGGTCCTGCCAACAACTCAGGCAAGAACGATCCTGCGTCGTCTTTTTATCCTGCACCTCCGGGAAGAGTACAGAGTAAACGGCGTGGATCTGTCCCTCCCAGTATTGCTGGGAGAGGGGGATCAAAGGCGCAACAGAGGGGTAAAAAGAATTCAGCGAGTTCACCATTTTTGCGCATTGGCGATGCATTGAAGCGAGCTCGATCCTTTCTTGTCGAGTACTCTTCTGTTACAGCCACAATATTGCGATGGGAGATAATTGATTATTTGTGCTTGGTGCTGGATTTAGATACCGAGCAGGAATTAAGTGATAATGATAATGATGCCTCTGTGACCAATAATGGAGGAGACGCTGGGAGTCCGTTGACTGATCTAGGTGCTGCAGGAAGTATATTGAAATTGATCATATTGAATTGCTCAACAAATGAAGGTGCATTGATTGAGCGCTCTGATAATATGGAAGAATTGAGTGCTGATACTCCGCAAACTGACGGGCCCAATTTGACATCCGGGAATTGTTTCCTGTCTGTGGTACATCGTCTAGCCGCATCCAAGTCTACTTCTGCTCGTGTCTCGGCATGTTCGCTCGGTACGGTCCTATGGAGTCATATTGACTTCCCCCGGCAGCTTCAACTCCGTGGAGTGCTTACACGTGCGCTGCACGATGTAGAGGTTATGGTACGCAAATCCACTGCCGTTGTGCTGCACGAAATTGCCGAATTGGTTTCCGATCGACGAGCTGTTCCATGGCTGGTGTTAATGTGCGAGCGTAGCATGACCGATCCCGAACCGCAGCTGCGAGCGGCGGCGATGACATTGACGTGGCATTTGGCAGATCATCTGCCTAATGCTTTCTTAGGGGACAAAGACTCACGATCCGTCAGGAGATTACCTCCTCGTGATTCACCGACATTCATGGACGTTTATTTATTACAGTGTAAGTTGTTTCCCGTAGCCAATAATTTGGCCGAGGATCGCGTCGCCAGTGTAAGATTATCTGTAGCAGCGCAGTGTGATAAACTGTGTACTGCATTGGGCGAGCATTGGTCAAGTGTGATCATTGACTTGTTGCAAACATTGTTGTCGGATGCTGACGAATTGGTGAGGAGTGAGGCGATATTATGTATGCCGCGACTAGTAGAGTCAGTGATTCTTGGCACGTCAGATAGCCAACCTAGCATCACGGTACTCGAGAGTCTTTTACCATTGGCACTGAAGATACAGAATGATACCAGTTCAATGGTGCGGTCATCGTTGGCGATAGCAAGCGGGGAGCTGCTCATATTCCTCGTCGGGTTAGAAGGAGCAACAAGTAGTCCTGTTGAAGCACCACCAAGTCCTGGTAGAGGTGGAATGTACACTGAACATAAGCAATATGTCGACGAAACTCTGATACCTATCTTACAAAAGTTGCTTCAAGACTCAGATCTCGAGGTAGTAACTGCTTCGCTTCGGGCGGTCACGAATGCCTCACGTAGCGGTACCGCACGAGAGGCAATCGCACGGACAAGATCTGGCTCACAATCTTTTACTGATGATGATTTGGTTTCCTTATCATCACACCAATCGTTACACTCCCATACGAGCTATGAGCGAACCAAGCCTGTTTTTATTCCAGTCCTAAGTGAAAAGCAAGTCCTGAGGCTGCTGCCGACATTGTCAAATTTGGGAGCTAGTAAGGAATGGAGAGTTAGACAATCCGCCGTCGAAATAGTTCCTGCTCTAATGGGATGCACACATGAACAGGAGACACGTCACGAAATATCCAAGTTGTGTTTACGACTGATGAACGACAAGGTCGATTCAGTTCGCAAAACTGCAGCAGAATGCTTCTGCTTGGGCGGGAGTAGTTTGGCACGGCACGGCGAGGAGGATGGTGGTGAGTATGTGAATACGATTGTGATACCCCATTTGAGAACGTGCAGTTCGAGTGCGGACTTTAAGCAGAGACTGCTAAGTTTGAAGATGACTGAAATCATTATAATCAACGGTTTGTGTCCAACAAGTCGTCCTAGTATAGAGGCTGAGATTTCATCCAGTGGCAGAGATGATGAGAGCATTAGCGATAGTGTTAGCAGTAATGTTACTGGTGTTTCTGAAAGCGAAAGGCCGGTTCGGATTATTCTTAGCATTGTAGCGACCCTTATTTCGGACAAGGTTCCGAATGTCCGCTTGAATGTGGGACGAACGTTTGGAGCTGTCATGACATTTCTGGATCGATCAGATATAGAATTTTCCGTAGAGACACTTGAGAAACAACTCGATGATGAGACTGCTCGGCCCGGTGGTGGTGATCGCGATGTGATTGCTTTCTCTCATCAAGCAATATCAATTGCTCAACCATTGCGGCGTATGATATCATCCAACTTGTCGAACGAATAGTATGACGGGGGCAGAGTAATAATAAGTTCTAGTTAAATTATCTTGGGTTATCATAACGGGATAGAGGTGTGCTATTTGTGCCTTGACGTCGGTTTCGAGCCATTGCGACGTGACTGCTCGTGTCGAGGCACAGATGCCGGATTCGTCCACCTCTCGTGCCTCGCTGAATATGCAGCAAACAAAAATAAGGGATGGGATGGTCGTGATATGCCAATACTATCAAAACGAGCTTAGAATTGATATTGCGAGTATGTTTGTCTCGTTCGTCCGAAGGCAGTATCCACGCGATACACAAAGGCAGGTGGAGGCTCTTAATGTGAAGCTGTATGCACTCGATTCCGTGTTTGAGCGTTTGCAACCCGTGCAAATGAGGGAATATGGAGTTACGGCAAATGTACTGCTATCATTGATTGAACGGATGAAACACGATGCACCGCTGTCAAAACGTTACTTATTGTGGGTTAAAGCATCTGCATACTATGTCCATGGTCGTATTGCTCTCAATGAGGGAACGGAAGAGAGTGCAAGGAGGGCGGTGATTCACTTTCACTTAGAAAATCAACTGGAGGTTAACGAGTCAATTGGTGATGTTAAGGGTATTGCCATGGCACAGGCCAACATTGCTATTGCAAAATCTAAGTTTGAAGACGGTGATAGTGAAGAGTTACTGAGGTATCCGGAGATGTGTACGAATTGCGATGTGTACGAATTGTGTGTCGCTGAGTTTGGTGAAGGGAATGAATACACAATTGATGCGGGCAAGAGCTATGCTATTAACCTTCAAATAGCCAACCGCACGGGGAGGCAAGGGATCTGTTGACAAAGCTACTAGTCACGAGCAAGCAAGTCCTTGGTCCTCACCACAATGCAACCAAGGAGGTTGATTCGGCGCTCAAAAAATAATGTTCAATAGAATACCAATGCTATTAAGAATAATGTTTGAATAAAGAAGACTAATGCTATGAATGTCATTTTTGAATCCGGTAATAATTTGTCTAGGTTTTTGTAGGACCGAGTACAAACGCAGTAGTGTCAAAATTCCTTTATGTATATGGCTCGCACTTTTATGGTGCATTCGAGTGCCTCCCCCCGCGGTAATTTTTTCATTCCCAAATAGTCAATCAGATTGGCCATTAATCTTGATTGGCAACTTCAATGACCTCGTTGAGCACTGATTCAACCTCCTTGGTGGTTTTGTGGTGAGGTCCAAGGACTTGCTTGCTTGTGGCTAGTAGCTTTGTCAGAAGTTCCCTTGCCTCGCCCCCGCAGTTGGCTTTATGAAGTCTAAGAGCATAGTTTTTACCCGCATCAATTGTGTATTCATTTTCTTCCCCCAATTCAGCAATACGCAATTCGTACAATTCTTCGTTTGCCTTTAACAACTCCTCCGTATTGCCACTTTCATACTTTGATCTTGCAATAGCTATATTGGCCTTTGCAGTCGCAATACTTTCATCATCACCAATTGCTTCGCACACTTTCATGGCTTTTTTAAAGTGAACTACTGCCCTCCTTGCACTCTCTTCTGTTCCCTCATTGAGAGCAATACGACCATGGACGCCATGTGCAGATGCTTTAACTTGGGAGTATCGCATTGACAGTGGTGATGCACCTCCATTCATCCATTCAATCAAGGACAGAATCACATCTGCAGTCACTCCAACTTCTCTCTTTTGCACAGGTTGCAACCGTTCTAGCATATTATCGAGTGCACGCATCTTCAAATAAAGAGACTCCACCTGACGCTCTGTATCGTCTGGATACTTCCTTCGGACCCACAAGACAAACTTAGCTGCAATATCAATTCCAAGCTCGTTTTGGTAGCATTGATGGCAGCCGGGACATTCTCTCCACGGACCTCTGAATTGATTCATACCACTAGCCTGCTTACTTTTGGTTGCTGCGAATCCAGCGAGGCATGAGAGGTGGACGAATCCGGCATCTGTGCCTCGGCATTCACACTCGCGTCGCAATGGCTGGTCAGCTTCATTTACTCCTCCATCAAGACACAAGTAACACAGCGCCTCTCATCGTCAGAGGCCAGCAAGGATGATGCGTCCACTTCTTTGGTAGCGCTTGTCATTCCTCCGTTTGCTTGTCATCGTACTATGTGCCACGCCACCCACGCCATGCCACGCCACGTGCCTGAGATGCTGGGGCTTTTTCGAGCTCCCGCTCAATTCGTCGCCATCACTTTTTTTCTAATCGTCGACGACCCGACGACACCCTTATGCACGACCTCCACTTCGAACATGGAGGAAGAGAAGAAGATTGATGATGCCGATGCTCTCGTAGCGGCAGTAACACCACGTAAAGCGCCATTAGAATCTCCTCCCATGTCCTTTAAAGCCGGGGGTGGCAAGAAGGGACCCTCGACGAATGGCGCATTCAAAAAGAAGAAGATGGCATCGCTCGACGATGGTCGGCAAAGTGCGGTAGTCATGTCGTCATCCTCGAACAACAGCTGCAACGGCAGTAGAACGAATATTGCAACATCACCATATCAGCGTTCTGTGATACGGTCGGGACTCGATGGGAAACGATCAGCGTTCGAAGTTAAGAATTGGATCACGTGTCTATTAACGTTGGATGGGCGGGATAAATTCACGAAGGTGAGTCAAATGGCAAATGAATACACACTCTTCTAATACGATATTGACGCAAACACTGATTATCATTCGCTGATCTCTGAACTACTTTATACACACCGCTATTATATTTGTTTGTTGTACGCCAGATTCTGCAATACTCCACACGAATGATGTGTTGGTACTTTGCAGTATTAGCCAACCGTGCAGCTGCATGCAGTAGCAGTAACACAGATGATACACCACTCGTCAATGTCTCATTGGGCACAGCATCATTCCTACATGCCTTCTACACCAACCATACCATCCGACAAAAGTATTACCTTGCCCTCTCGAAACGATTTAATGAATTATGTCAAGCATTAGTGACCAGCCGAAAGGCATTCCGAATCGGACGATCGATTATTGAATGGGACAAGATTGCACAAATGGGTGTGTTTGATTATTTGAATTACATGCTTCTCCAGCCATTGGCCGACAGTCCCACAATAGTAAGCAGCCAATCCTCCTCCTCCTCACTCTTGCCACGGCCAAAAATGGCAGTGGTTGCCACACCCCCATGGAAACTTGTAGGCACAACAATCAAATTCCTCGGTCTTATGGGGTTCTGGGCATTCGATAATATAGCTTTTGTGACCGGATCTGGATTCTTAGATCCAATTATTGATGATAAAAAGATTATTAATGATCAAGTACACCCAGCATTGAATTATATTGATGTGGACAATGTGGTACTTGTGAATCCCAAGAGTTCTGACAATCGTACAATGCGTAAAACGTGGTCTGGCGAGTGGGCGAATCGATTTTACTTTTTGGGTGCACTGGGTGGATTGTATGTGAATCTACGTTCACTTTATTGTCATTGGAATACCGAACTTAAGAATGCACGTGACCAATTGCATGCGGCTGACAGTTCGACTATTGATGATATTAATGCAGCAAAAGCAAACCTTGAAAAAGTTCAACGTGACCATTTTGATTTGCGTGTGGCATTGACAAAGAGTATTGTTGATATAATGGTATTTGGTAATAACCCTGGAGTGGACTTGTTTGTCAAGTATCGAGGGAAGAAGAATCACGAAGGATTGCATTGTATTGGTGGTTTGGTATCGGCGAGTACTGTCTTGTATAATAATTTCCCTAATAGTAATTAAACCGTGTTAGTGTGTTGTCTCTGTTATACACAAGTCTAGCTGTCATTTCCATTTTCCATCAATCTTATTTTTTCACCGTACTCCTGCATGGCTTTTCTCTTCGCGTCAGCAATTATAAAGCCGGTATCACTGAGTCGTCTTTCCATCTCACGATGGCGCAATACGTCCATGTCCGGTGCACGCAGCCGAAATCGTTGCACGGCTTCTGCAATACCAGCGGTATCGGCGACTGAAGATCGTCGTCTACTTCTATCTACTTCTGCTTTTTTGATTGCTGGTGGACTACTACCGGGCTGTTGAATGAATGGGGTAAGTTGGGCCACAGAAGATCTGCGTCTTGGAGCTTGTGGTAGAAGATCGTAACTTGATTGCACTCCATTTTCCATTGATTTCACTCCCTCCCCATATTCTTGCATACGCTTCCTCTTTGTCTCTGCTACTTGAAAGCCGGTATCACTGAGTCGTCTTTCCATTTCACGTTGACGTAAAACATCCACGTCCGGTGCACGGAACCGAAATTTCTGAACAGCTTCTGTGATACCAGCGGTTTCAACGACAGACGATCGCCTTCTAGTAGGAGTAATGTCTTTTTCGTCGTTTGTCTCGCTGGCTGCTTGTCTAATGAATTGAGCAAGTTCTCCGACAGAAGATCGCCTCTTTGAAATGTCTCGACCAGTAGGTTTCTCTGGCCTGAAACTCGCGCTATCTGTGTCGTCGGCTGATTTTTCTACACTATTTCGATAACTTGTGCTATCAGTTTCTGACTTGACCGGGTCGTGAGAACGAGCATCGCAGTCGCTTATCAAGGATGATTCCACAGCATCGTCCGAAAAAACTACAACATGATTCTCCTTCTCGTCAGACGACTGACTGTTGGTCATCTCGGGCATCTGCTGTTTGCGATCTCCACGTTTGGAATAGATGAGTTCGAGGGATTTTGAGACCTCGGCACAGCACTTCCCAAGAATCTCTTCATCCTTTGCACTAAAGTGCTCGTACATTGAGTCATATCCCTTTTTCTTCACCAGCTCGTGAGTTTGTTGAGTCTTTTTCTTGTTTACCATTTGAACAACCCCTAGGACTTGATTATTTGACGAGAGCACCGGGTGGCAGAGGATTGTTCTCGTTTTAAACCCAGTCTTCTTGTCGACGTCAGTATTGAATCGGGCATCGTGATACGCATTTTTTATGTTGAGCATAAGCTTATTACTGGCACACCACCCGGCTACACCCGATGACGCAGGGAATCGTATCTCCTTTAACCTCGCAAGACTATTGGCTCCATCGCCAACCGGTTTGAAGTAGAGTTCATTTGTCTTGTCATCCAAGAGGAAGAGAGCACACCTTTCACAGTCGATGAGTTTACGGAAACTCTGCACGACAAGTCTTGTGACTGAGTCAATTTCCAATGCCAATTTTTCTTTGCCGCCCTGCGATGATGCTGTCCCAGATCTAATTTCGTTTGAATATTGGAGCTGACGTGTGCGTTTCTCTCGCGCTTTTGACAAATCAATCTTGAAGTTGAGCATTTGCGACCCTCTCACCTTGGACTGTGACTGTTGCTCAGAAAGCCGACATAAATACTCGGTTGTTTGTTGGATACGAGAGTCTGAGAGCTTTGTTGGCTGGCGAAGAGACAATCTTACAGGTGCCGTTTGAGCACGAGTCGGCTGCACATTATTTAAGGTTGTACCCGACTTGTTGTTGTAATTATCATCATGTGTCGTTCGTCCAAAAGCCACAAAGGGCTTGGAAGTTTCATGTCCTGCCGACTTGGGACGACGAGGATGATAATCTCGAAAGTCTTTGAGGAATTCAGTTGTCCATAAATCGATTATATCGGGTTCAGCCATTGTTGTGCCGAATTCAAATGGATCCTCTCTTCCCGACAAGACCTTGGGCAAAGGCCTCATAAAATTTGCTCGCGCATGTATCCATTTAATTTTAGAAGCCCAATTCTATTGCACACGGATATTCCGTCCATACAACTCCCCCTTGGGTATCGTAAGCTCGAAACTTCAGGGGATTCCTTGTATCAGAGACACTGCTCCCTTGCTAGATCGTCAATGAGCTTCTCCAATCCTACACTGTCCTCTTCGTTTCCAACCAACACACGAATGTTCCGTCTATACAGCTCCCCCGTACTTCGTCGACCTTCGGCAGCCTCAAGTTGCTCCGCACGTAAGATATTAATCACCGCATGTGGTGTGCGTCGCTGCCATGCTCCGCCAGCGGCAATTTCATCATCATCTAATATTTGGTGTTGTGTTGTTGCTGCTTCTGGATTGTTGTATTGATTGTACCACTTTTTCAGACGTGGGACAGAATGCATATGTCCAAAACCAGGCCACGATTGTCCATCCGGTGTTTTGTACTGTGGATGGAAACATACTACACCAATAATTTCTTCCCCCTGTATGGCCCCCACACAGCTTTCTAACATGGCAAATACTGGTCCAGACCATAAGGTAAAGTCTTCATCAAATCCCGGTGCTGCTAGTAGTATACTACTGACACTTGCGGGCCCAGCCGCAACCATGTCAGATATTGCCTGCCACACATCTGCCATTAACAAGTACACATCACTACTCCCTCCACCACCCCCAAGGCTTTCGAATGACGATACATTATTTTGGCAACTGGTACACCTAAATCTTTTAATCCCTGGCCACTCTTATTTTCGGACCTCGTAAATGGACATATCCCCAGCTGTACGAGTAGACGTTTTACCCACGCTTTTGTTCGTCGTTCAGTGTCATCTGCCTTGGGTAGCAACCATCGTTGTTCCTGTCTGTCTTCTAGCTGTTGACGGATGTCATTACTGTCAAATGTTACAGTGAACTTTACCACTGGGGTTTTGTTACCAACGTATCTTACATCTAAATCTGATCGAATACTAATCGTGTTGTCTGCAGTCGTTTGTTTACCGTCTTTGGCGATTTGTTGTAATGAATAATTGGAGTGCCAATTCAAAATGTCGCATAAACTTTGCGCCACCGATAACGTTGTTTCTGGAAGGGCTAAATACCAAATTCGTTGCCGACGAGATTTCTCGACGATGGGCGGTTGCTCAGCATCAACGGCAAGATGAGTAATGATGTCCGACGACATCTTCCAAAACTCGGCAGCCGCGCGAAAGTCCGCGTCAATAGTATTCTTCGATGAGACTCCTCCGGCATAATCAATTGAATTCGTCTCCGATGATGATACCCAACGAAAATTCCCCTTTTGTATTTCCTCCTTGTACAAAGATTCCACCGACTTTCTCGACTTTTCACTATTTTTCGTTAAGTTGTTGGACAACTCTCCAAATTTGTCACGCAATATACTGAATGGACTATTATTGTCATTCTTCTGTATTCTCCCCGCAAAGACTGGTTGTTCGTCGTTGTTTTTGCTGCTGTTCGGTCGTACAAGTTTTGTAATGATCCCCAGTTTCATCCGTCGAATACGACGTTTTTCTGATTCATCCTTCAATGATGGTGATGAACATGATAATACCGTTGTTTTGTCGATTCGATAGCGTGGAAATGTCATGGAATATGATGACAAAGGACACGCTGAAGATTTCTTCGGCCGGTCATTGTTGTTGTATTCCTTGGAATATTCAATCTCGGCATTGTCGGCATCATTTGTACTAGTCACCAATGCTTCACAATCATTATTTGATCTCTTATCGTTGGGCGCATTTTCCGAGTCGACGATGTTGGATTCGTCCCCCCTCTTGCGCCGTCGTCTCCACCTCCTCTTCTTCCCTCTAGCCTCCGAATCGTCGGACAACATCCCAAGATTGTTGTATACAATAATTATTGGAGGAGACGATTCCGACGACATATCGCCACGTAGATTATTCCGTCGATAATTTCGTGGCGGCGGCATGTTGTGAAATGAAAGACAGATTGGCTGAATCAGCGTCGCCAATGACGCATACATCCAAAGCCGGCAAGCCATGCTGCGCTTGCGAAGCATCGAGCGGAGAGTAGCGGAGCCGTATCGGGGAAGATCGGGGAGTTGAGGCAAATTGTATTTTTGCGGGATGGGTCGAAGTCCACCTCAACTTCAGACCCATAACATCGACAACATCATGGTCAGCGCCTCCTCTATTCGGGCTGCTGTCGATAGCGCAACGTTTGATTTAGCTGGTCAAGATGTAAGTTCAATGCCTCTATGATGATTTATGATTCGTTACGCTGTACATTAGTGCTTTTACTAAACATGCGATATGTATAATCTAAACCCTTATCATCATTTATACTGCAGGCCACTTCGATCAGGACCACACTCACCGATGCCTTCAGTCAACCATTACCACTCACAAACATGATCCGAATAACCTTCGTGGTCGGTGCGGGGAAATTATCACGACAAAAGTATGACGAGAAGGCAATGCTTGCGGTGACATCCACATTAAAGGAGTTAGAGTACGTTGAGGATAGAGGAGCAAGTTGTGTGAATGAATGTGCGGGGTGTTATAAGACACAGCACGATACGGGCAAAAATCTATTCACCGTAATAGTATTCCCTCGCTTGGCTATTGGACGAACGACTCATGCTACAACAAATGAGCAAGGGGAGTACGAGCCACTCATTCCGTCGAATTCGCCTGGATATAAAATGGCCATATGCAAATTATCAACATTTCACAACCTCCTTACTACATATTGTCCTACCTATTCAGAGAAGAAGGAATGTTTACACTGCCTCGAGGGATTATTGCAAGTAGAAAAAGCCATCGAAGGTAAGATGATGGTCGGACAACCGTTAGATATAGCAGAGCAGGCATTCTACGATGAATCATGTGAACTGAAAGAAAAGTATGTGTATACACAGCAAGAGTCAAACAGGCATATTGATGATGGCAAAGTCACTAAAAACGAACGTCGTATATTGATAGAGATGAATGAGAAAAGAATTGCAATGTTAATGTCAGAGAAGAATTCGGCATCAGTGGCAGAAAAGTTAAAGAAGGCACTAATTAGAAAGACTCAATTACAGGAGAGATTGGTGGATGAGGTCCTAGCGATGCATTCATCAACATACCCACCTCCCCTGCGTCACGAGAATAAGATATCAACATTGAGGAAGAAGTTACAGCCTCTTTTGGCATTAGAGGAGTCATCGAGGGGACGATTCCTAACACTTGAGGAGACTCGGGCATTGTCGACCAAGGAAGAGTTGCTAATGGAGATAAATGATTTAGAGGAGGGTAGTCGAGGATGGTTTGAAGATGATGATGCGTTCCAGGAACGTTTGGAGAATAGTCGATCGAGAGCACAACAAATGAAGGGAAAGTCAATGATGAGAGCATCAGCTAGTAATAAGGAGGGTGGTAGCGGGAGTAGTATAGTGAATAAATGGATCCTGCCGGGTGAGAAGCCGAAAAGCCAATGGGGAACAACGTCCGGTAAGAGCAAGGTAAAAGGTAAAGGTGGAGCAGTCTTCACTGCCATGATGCTGGATAGTTCAAGCGACGAAGAAGAAGAAGAAGTCGATCATCCTGACGGAAAAGAGAGGGACGACCAACCTTTGAAGAAGAAAGAACATATCGCATTATCCAACATCTTGGTGTCAACGTTAGAATCATCAGAAACAACGATTGACAAATTGGTACCACAAGCAGAAAAGAAGAAGAAGAAGAAAAAGAAATCAAAGGCAAAGACTGCAGATCATGAACCAGCGACGGTTGAGGAGATGGTTGTCACCACGGCAGTCAGTGCTGAAGACAGTGGCGTGCCGTTATCGGTATCATCGAGTTTGTTGGAATTTTGGAAGACACTTCTGCTACCAGTTTGTATGGCAATCATCACTCTCCTCCTATCTCCTGTGAAGTCCATGTTTAGTGGCAGGGGCAAGGGTGACACAACGACAAAGAAGAAGCGGCGCTAATCGACTATGTAATCAAATTTTACTACTACACCCAGCCCAGAAATCTCTTACGTCAAAAATTGAGATAGCCAATCAAATGCATCCTTATAACCCATCCGTCGTACAACAGAACACATGAACACCTCAATTGGGCAAGCAACACGGCGTTCGTCATACGATTCCATAACTTCCTTTCCATAGGTATCCTGCAGACCAAGAGCAAACTTCAACTCCTCCTCTGACACGGCAGCTGGCATATCAATCTTATTTCCAAGGACTAAAAATGGAATACCACGTAATTCATCACTCGAAAGTAAATTGTCCAATTCACGCTTTGCCTCGGGGAATCTCGTCCTGTCCATCGCATCGACAACAAAGACTACAGCATCCACTGTGGTTGTATAATCTCCCCATAGTCGTCGTGCGGTTTCATGTCCACCTAAATCAAAGGCACGAAGCTTCAACTGTCCCACGATGAGCTCTTCGCTATTCGGATGAAGTGTGGGTTCTGCCGACACGGCTCGGTTGTCTTTTAACATTCGTAACAATGTCGTCTTCCCGGCATTGTCTAATCCCAGGAATAAGATTTTGGCATTCTTATGGTACAACCCCAGTGAGGCTAGGATGCTGTAAAACCAATCCCAAACACTCGACATTCGAAACTCTGACGACATTGGCTCCTTCTGATGCCCTGAGGCTCCTTCTGGTTTTATGCGATTTCGAGAGGTTTTATGCGCGCACCCTTAAAAAAAGGCTCTTCTCCGCTTGACATTCCCTTGGCTTGACAATCATTCTCAATGGTCCTTGCAGCGAAGACGAAGGAGCACACAGCATTAAAAAACAAGCTCCTGCTTGTTACACAGGAGAACACAAAGCTTTTGAAGGAAATTGCTCGTGAAAAACAGCGGCAGATGAAGCTAGACGAAGACATTCATGCTGCAGAGGAGGAGGAGAAGGAGAAGCAGGCTTCCAACAATGGTGGTTCATCACGTACTACTGTGAATGCAGCTGAGGATAAGGCCAAACTTTTAGCCATTGCACATCGACAGGAGCAGGAGATTGAACAGCTCGAAAGTGAGATTCAGTCATTAAGGACGAAACGAGGTAAGTTGATGATGATGGTATTTTTAAAATTGAGTAGTTGCCATGTCTTAAAAACAACTTCTTTTGCAACATCCTTCAGGGCACGTTTCATTAGAATCCACCAGATTCCCACGCATATAACCTATTAATATTGGTCGTTACTAAATTTGGAACCAACTTTTCCTGTACACACACTTTCACTGTATCATCAATTCCTAAACATTGAAATCGCCTTGTCGGTAATCTCCTTATCAATGATCACTTACCCGACGCCAACTTGGTTACCGTCCAACGAATCCAATACTCCGCCGTTCCCACAGGAAGCAAAACTACATTGAATGGAAAGCGGACATGAAATCCACACAAATATTGAAAGTAGAATCCAGCGATAGCGAAACCATACGAAGACAATTCATCAATCATCGTTTCGGCAGGATTCTTTCCACTATAAACTAGCACAGCCCGGGCCAACATGAGACCCCCTGCCATGGCAGAAGCAAATGCTGAAAGATAAGTCTGAATACTCCATGCAATGGAAATGCCAATGTAACGACATCCCCAATCTAGGATTACAGGACACCATTTCCTATACTCTCTGGGTGTAATCTTCCTTACGAGGGGGAGTAGAGTCCGATCAGATAATCTCTTGAAGAAATTGGTTATCGTTAAGGACATAGCAATGGTCTTTGCAAATTGGATAGTGAGTACTGCCATCACCGAAATCCACACTGAAGAAAAAGTAACAAATGTTGGTAAAATATGATGAGTACGAACGAATACGCACGGGGGTGGGGGAAACATTAAACAAGGAAGAATACACAGCTATCTCGACAACATACCCTTGTAAATTGATGCCAATGCACTATTCACTTTTTGTGGATTCATCTTCTTTAGTACAAGTAGCATTTTACGTTTAAGTAATTCTCTCCCCTTCAATTCATCAACATCGGCAATTCCATCGCCATCCGCATCCATCTTGTTATCTTTCTTACTTTGTTCAATAATAACTAATACTTCCTCAGCCAAGTCACTTATGGCTTCAGATACTGTATGTAGTCCACCGTGTTCGGCAGCCTGTTCGCAGCAGCAGGTAATAAAATGAAAACATAGTAAAGAGATTTATGTTACACACACACTAAATGACCCCTGAGAATAGGAACGAACAAACTCTATTCTCACCTGTAACGCAGCAAAGACCATGGGATAAAAACCACCAAAGAAGCAAAGCAATGTACCAAACAGTATATTACATTGCACGATTGATAATGTCTTATAATAAGCATGCACCCTCGAGGAAAGCTTGATAACGATCGGCAAGGCGCGGGTAATAAAGTCCAACACCGGTCGAGCGAATTTCTGAACGAATTCAGGAATTTCTTCAATCGTGTCATCGATGATACCCCGGTCTGTGGTTGTTGATGCCATTATTTACTCGTATTGTATTGATGCTACGGATGCTACTATGATGTTGGTTCCTCGCACAGCTCACGTACACAAGATGATCATCACCAAATCGAATCTTAAAAGTTTTCCCGCGGGGAGACTCAACGGCATGGCGGAAGACCACCACGAACCGGAAGGGAGAGATGAGTCGCGCTTCTCTTAAGAAGGCAAAAGAAATCTAAACGTCACTATCGTTAAGTATATTTTGTCACATTTTGACAAATACTGTCACAATATGGACAAACAATCTGTCCGGGCCTTCGGACGGTCTAAAATGACTCGGGGATATCAAGGGAATGACGACAGGGGGTAAATGGCGCGCATTTTGCCATGATTTTCCGCGATCGACCACTCGAGACCTTCGCACCAAAAAATCTGA
>Ga0247833_1002652_pt1 | contig 25748 bp, 15 predicted proteins | sample LaCruzMarch2015__7_FD_187117 | JGI IMG/M metagenome (GOLD analysis project Ga0247833, IMG submission 187117) | Freshwater microbial communities from meromictic Lake La Cruz, Castile-La Mancha, Spain - LaCruzMarch2015_8m | ecosystem: Environmental > Aquatic > Freshwater > Lake | place: Spain... | reverse complement strand
CCGGTGAAGGGGCTGGCGGCGACCTATCTGAGCCTGCCCCCCCTCGCAGGGCTGATCGAACGAGACTACAGCCTCGTGATGAAGGCCGAACTGGACGCAGCGCGGCTTCCCTACCTGGTGTTTTTGCGTGATGGCGATGCAGGACCGGGGCCATGATTGCTCCAACACAACGTGCGGTGGATCGACTTATCGAGTGGCACGAGTTCCGTCCCACGATCTCCGATGACTGACGTCGGCAGGTCCCGTCGTCACAACGTCATGGCTTCGCGATGCCAGTATGTCGGTCGCTCGCATGCCGCAGGAGTACGAAGCCGCCCGGATACTCTCGCACGGGACGATACGCCCGTAGATCGAGCAAGCGGGACCACTTCGGCCGCCCCCGTGGATGAAGGATCACCGGTACGCCACCACGATCAAGCACCTGCTGCGCCTCCACGACCTGAGAGCGGAGGAACACCTCCGTCGGGCTCGCAAAAGGAAACGCCGACCAACTGCCGGTGTGAACATGGAAGTAGTTGCTCGGCTCAGCCAGAATCACGGCCGGACGGCCGACCAGCTCCGGGGCGAATGCGGCCGCCAGCCGTGCTGACTCAGCAGCTCGGCCCGAGCCTGCGAAGTCAACGGCATACAGCAGACACATTGGCAGACTGCGAAGCAGGTTGACGATGCCGAACATACAGAATAAACCAGTCGTCGCGGCGACCAAGGCACGCGACCGCAGCCGGGGATTGCTCAACAGCGCCTGCGAGGGCGCCGGCAGCCGACGGGCCGCGGCATGCAGCCACAGCATCGCGAGGATCGCCGCGGGCGGGAAGCTCGACGGAAGAAACGTGGCCATGCTCCGCCCCTGGTAGTAGGAGAACGCCCCGAGGCCATAGAGGGCGATAAAGAGCATCCAGGCCGCCCTCCGGGTGGCCCGACCGGTGACGAGCCGCCGCATCGCCCAGGCGACGGTGACCGCGTAGATTGCGATGATCGGCTGCCACAGCTCCCACGTCGGTAGCGGAAGCATAAAAAAACCGGCGGCATAGAAAATCTCCTGGAAGCGGAGGAGCCGGCCAAAGTCGGGCAGCGAGCCAGATCGCAGCCCGGCGAACGCCGCATAGGCAGCCAGGGCAAGCGCGACCGTGGCCGACGCCGCACCGGCATGCGCCGACGCCGCACCAAATGCAGCCAACGGCCGGCGACCGGCCGCAGCCAACGCCAAATAGCCACACGCTCCGGCGTAGGCCACAAGACACAGCAGCCCCGTGTCGGCATTCCACAGCAATGCCACTCCGGCGAGTACGTAGCCCAGTGGCATCATCCAGCGGCTCCGGGAAGCCAGCGCCAGCGGCACGAACCAGATGAACACCGTCGGCCAGAACGTCCGCAGCGGAAAGTATTGGTAGTAGATGGGTGCACAGGTAAAGCCGCGGGGCTCACTGGGCAGGCAGACCGTATCGGGCAGGTTGAAGAGCGCTCCGCCGAGCATCGGCACCGCCAGCCCGCAATACACCGCGAGGAAGCCGGTTCGCCAGGCACCGGTCACCGATGGCAGCCGGGCTATGGCGAGGTAAGCAAGCACGATCTGCACAAGGCCGAGCGTCGCGAAAAAGCCGGCAAGCGACCCAACACCCACCCCGAACGGAATAGCAGCAGCAGCTATATATGGATAGAGGATGCCGTACTGTGAGCTTGTGTCGACCAAAATAGTCTTGCCGTGGGCTACCTGATTCACCGCACCCAAGAGGATGTCGACATGATGCCAGATATTGAAATCGAGCCAGAACCACTCTTCACCGATCAGCTGGTCCCACCATGCCAGCAGCAGCAAGCCCGGGACGATCACCCATCCAGCCGCGGTGAGGATGCGGCCGATCGTCGCTCGACCGATCCAGCAGGCCATTCCACTGGCCGCCGCGATGACGAGCAGCCCACAGGCATTCGGGACGTCGCTGTTCACCGCGAGCCAGGCCAGCCAGCTACCGCCCGCTGCCACAACGCTCACATCCCGGCAGGCCAGCACCGTGCGATCCTCCGCATAGGCTCTGAGTCGGGCCACCGCCACCGGGCCGAATTCCAACCAGGCCGATCGCAGGCCGACATAGAGGGCTGTGGGGATCGTTGGAATACAGAGCAGCCCCATGAGATATCGGGCTTTTTCCAACGGCTCCGGCTGCAGAAACTCAACCACATCGGGAATGAATCGGGAGGCATCGACTGTCGGCGGACCGACGACTCCAGCCAGCCAGCGCGACAGGCCCACAAAGATGGTCACCGACCCGATGACGGAAGCCCAGACGAACGGCCAGTCGTCGCAGGAACCCGGAGCCGGGAGACCGTTGCCGGCCCACCGGGAATCGTTATCGACTGAATCGTCGCTCACGGAAACCTCACGCTCTACTCGGCCATCTCTGCAATCATCATCGCTTCGGAGTCTAAGAATCGCCATGAACCGCACGCTGTCAACTCTCCTTGTCGTCCTCTGCGGGTTCGCAGCCTACGCGAACTCGTTTCGGGGTGCCTTCGTTTTCGATGACTTGATCGAGATCGCACGCAATCCGGCCGTGCACCGCCTCTGGCCGCCCTGGGTGCCGATGTTCGGCGGCAACGACGTGGCTGCCCGACCGCTGCCCTACCTATCGTTCGCGATCGACTTCGCGCTCTACGGCGACTGGCCGTTCGGGTTTCACGTGACGAACCTTGCGGTCCACCTGCTCTGTGCGGTGCTCCTGATGTCGCTCGTCAACGAGACGCTCCGCGGGCCGGCATTCTCCACCTGGTGGCACGATCGGTCGCTTGCCATCGCGACGGCCGTCGCAGCGATCTGGGTGGTGCACCCGCTGACGACCCAGGCAGTCACCTACATCTACCAGCGGATGGAGAGCATGGCGGCGCTGTTTATCGTCGCCGCGGTCGCGTGCGCGGCGGCAGCCTTCTCGACCGGACTCCGTGCAGAGACCGCGACCCGGCGACGCTCCTGGCAGGCGGCCGCCTGCTGCTGCGGACTGCTCGCCGCCCTCTCCAAAGAGACGGCGGTGGGGATTCCCCTGCTCGTGGCTGCCTTCTGGTGGATCTATCGTTCACGTGCAGATGGCGAGACGCTCCACGCTCACCTGCCGTTTTTCATCGCTCTGACCGCAACGACCTGGGTGCCGCTGGCCGCCGTCCTTGCCGCCGGTCGGGGCGACTATGCGGAGTTGCGCAAGGCGGCCCATCCACCGCTTGAGTATGTCGTCACACAGGCGGAGGTGATCGTCCACTACGTGCGGCTCGCCTTTTGGCCTGCCGGACAGAATCTGGATTACGACTGGCAGGTGGTGACCTCGATGGGCAGCGTGTGGTGGCAGCTTGTGACACTGGTCACCGCCGCAGCCGTCACGCTTCGCGGCTGCGTCGCCCGCATGCCCTGGTCGTTTCCCGCGGTCGCGTTCTTCGTGCTGCTCGGGCCAACGTCGAGTGTTCTGCCGGTGGCCGACATCGCGGTGGAGCACCGTATGTACCTGCCGTTGGCCTGCCTCGTGGCCCTCGTGGTCGGGGGCGTGGCGGCGGCTTGCGAACGATTCGGCAGTCGCGTCGCAGCTCGGGCCGCTGTCGTGGCCGTGACTGTCTGCGTCGTCGCGCTCGGCGCGACCACCCACGCCCGCAACCGTGCCTACGAGAGCTTTTCGACGATGTGGCACGACTGCCACGCCAAAAACCCGCGGGGCATGCGGGCCAACTGGCATTTAGCCGTCGAGGCGGCCGGCCGAGGAGACGTGGACCGCGCGGTCGAACTCGCCGGCCGTTCCACCGAGGCCGGCACGGCGTCGCAAGCGTTCCACCAATGCGCGCAGCGGTTCTTCGAGGCCGGCAACCCCCGCGCGAGCGAACGGGCGTGCCGCGAGGGAATGGCGGTGTTCGCCTCACACGGCTGCCTCCATAAGGCGGTCTGGTTCGACCTCGCCGTGCTGCTCACCGAAACCCTGGTCTCGCAGGGGAGAGTCGACGAGGCCAGCGCATTCTGTGCTGACACCCTGCCGCTCATCGATCGTGAACTTGGAGCCGACCATCCGATGCACTTCGCCATGCAGACGGCCGAACTCCGCGGCAGGCTCGCGGGGCCAGTTTCACCGCAGGCCGTGATCGAAGCTGAACGGCTGGACAAAGAAGCTGTCGCGGCCCTGGGAGCTGATCACCCCGTGGCGCTCACCGCCACGACGGCTCACGCGGCCGCTCTGGCCGCCGTGGGCCAGGACGGCCCGGCCGAGCAACTCCTCAGGGGGGTCGTCGATCTGGAAATGGCCAAGCCACTCAATAACAACCGCAAGGCTGCGGCCCTCACGACACTCGCAAATTTCCTGGCATCACGCGGCCGAAAGGCCGAGGCGAATGCGGTCCGCGCTGCTGCAAACCTCTGAGGGCGGCTCGGACGGCTCCAAAAAAAGCCTTGACGCGGGAGCAGATCGCCCTAAGATGCAACACGGTTGCATAACCGGTCGTGTGCTTCGTTCGCTCCCGCGCGAGCCGACGAGAACCCCGTCCCCGACAAGGAACCCACCCTCATGTGCATCGTGTCCCCGACTCTGCGGTCTCGCCTCAGCCATGGCTTCACGCTTGTGGAACTCCTGGTCGTGATCGCCATCGTTGGCATTCTCATCGGTCTGCTCCTTCCAAACCTGGCAGCCGTTCAGGCAACCGCCAAAGCAGCCACTTCCCTATCCTACCTCCAAGGCTTCGGCAAAGGTTTTATCGACCATGCCACACTGGACGCGGGCGGACACTTCACGAGTGGCGCTTTCGACCATTATCGCGACGGAGACATTCGCACTCAGGGCTGGGTGGCCGACCTCATCAACGCCAAATACGCGAATCCGGGGAAGTGTCTCGATCCCCTCAGCCGCGGCAAGATCTCGGAAGAGACCGCCTTCTACACAGGCGCCCTCGACGGCTTTGGAAAATTGAATCCCCTCCGTTGGGATTCCGCGACGAAGGCCGACGGCGATGCGGTCGATCTGACCGAAGAGGATGATCTTTGCGGCTTCGATTATTTCGGCAGCGACCAAACCCTCTGGCAGGACGGTTTCAACACCAACTTTTGCGCTACCTGGCACCTGGTCCGCGGTGATAACAACATCGTCAGCGGCGACCCGTATGCTGTGGATGCCAGCCCTGACGCAGATGGCGGTGATCCGGAGATGTGCCCACTTGATGGAGACGGACCCCTTTCGACGTCACATTTGGCTGATCCGACGAGTCTCACGTCGGCCGACAAGATCGCCCTGCTGGGCACCGCACAGGTCGGTAACCACGACCACGATCATGGCGAGGATCACGGCGGCGGGCACGGCCATTCCGAAGACGATGTGATCATCGACTCGGCGAAGGCGCAGGCCATCAACGAATTCATCGATCCATCCGGACGCGTGAGGCCGGCACGGGTGGGTGACGCTCTCGTCGAGGGCATGACCGATGGTCCAACAGCCACGATAGCGACAGGGCTCGAAACGCCTTGGGGAGACGGCGACGGCGACCGCAAAATCCACACACTCGCCGATATCGCCCCGATCCACAAATCCAAACGCTCTCTCGTGAACGAAAGCGATGACGGCAAACTCTTCCGGCTGGTTGGTGGATCCTCACCCATCCTTTTCGCTGATGGCCATGTTGCCAGGGTCTTCGACACTGGAGGCTATGCCGGCCGACGCGGCGACGGCTGGCTCGGTCCGCACCAGGAGTCACCGGGAGCCCACGAGGACGAGGCGGGCCATGAGTTCGTGCTCAACAGTTCGGCCCTCGATGAAATCCGGGACCAAATCTGGCTGGGAAGAATACGGGCTGTGCTTGCGCCCGCCGGCGGATCGAGCGAATAATTCCGCGAATCCTACGGATCGTACTGGATGCTCGCTCGTCCCCTGAAGGCCTACCCCACGTCACGCCGCTGAAAGAGCAGCACTGCCAGCGATAAAAGCCCCGTGATCAGCACCGCGGCATACGCCGCCACACTGCCAAAATACTCCGGCGTGATCGCATTCCCCTGCGAGAGGGCGTCGGCCGCCCAGAAGACCTGCAGGTTCGGCACCGCCACGTAGACCGGCGCGAGCAGCCGCACGAGCGGACTGGCCGAGTCGGCCAGCGACCTGCCCAGGAAAAACTCACTCACCAAGCCGAAGAGAAACACGCCGCAACAGATCAGCAGCGTGATCACCTGGTTGACCCGCGTCGAGGCCGCTATCGCCACTGCCGACAGCACCAGAATCGCCAGAAACACCATCCCAATCGCGTACATGAGTTGCGGATTGAAGTCGGTCAGCGGGCTCTGCAGCCACCAGTCGCGGGCCAGGATCGAGCAGATCCCAACCGCCACCGTGAGCATCACGGCCAGACAGGCAGTAAGCGTCGAGGGAAAAGGCCGCCGGTAGAGATAGTTCAGGAGCCCCGCCGTCAGCAGGGCGAGCAGGCCGAAGAGCAGCCCGAAGGTGAGCACCGGGCCGTCGTAGATCTCGCCACGGCCCATCCCTATCTGCGGCTTGTGACGCACCGCCATCAAAAACGCCAGGAGTAGGACGTAGTAGCCGACGGCCAGCGCCCCGGACACACCGAGGAATTTTCCGACGATCACGGACGCCCGCGTCACCGGCTTGCTCACCACCGTGAGCACCGTCTTGTTTTCGATCTCCTTCGAGAGCACACTCGATGCCGTGAAGGCGGCCAACAGCAGCCCCACAATCAGGAGGGTGCTCAGCCCAAGATCGACCAGCAGCTTTTCGTCCTCCCCCATGGTGAACGCCGCGAGATTGACGTTGCAGACCATCGCCAACAGGCCGATCAGCACGAGCACGATGAAGATCGGCTGCCGGATGGCCTCGAGGAATGCGTTGCGGGCAATGGAAAAGAGTGGTGTCATGCCCCTAAGATACCGGCTAATTGCCGCTCATTGAAATCTCACACGCGGCTGCATGATGGGGATGGCAGGATCAGATCGCTAAGAAAGCAGAACTGGCGGAAAAACGAGCGCAGGATCATACATCGTCAGCAGCATGCCAAGTATGAACAACGACGAACTCACCTATCGCCGCGGCACCACGGCGGCCCTCGCCGGGCTTGCCGTCCAGGTCGTGCTCTGCGTGGCCACGGGGCTGATCGGCGCCTGGGCCCAGAGCCCCGCCATTCAGGCTGCCACCTGGCACATCGCCGGCGGCATTCCGATCTGGATCATCCTCGCGATCATCTACCAGCAGCATGCTGTCGAGCGGACCGAGACCCTGGCCGCCGAAAAGCTGGCCACCCAAGACGCCACCACCGCCGCGATCTTCGGCGAGACCAGCGACGAACTGCAACTCGCCCGCAACCGGCTCGACAGGCTCTATGCCTACGGCCTGCCCGCGGTGAGCTTCACGGTGGCCCTGTATCTCATCGCCGCCGGTCTCGCCCTGCTCTACCGCGCAGCCGGCCTCGGCGCCGACCGAATCGCCCTCTCGCTCTCCAAAGACTGCAATCCAGTCGGCCTGATGTTCGCGACGGCGGGTGTGGCCTTCGTGGCCTTCATCGCCGCCCGTTGGATCAGCGGCTACACGCGGGTCCGCGAGTGGCAACTCCTTCGTGGTGGTGCCAGCTACCTGATGGGCACGTTTCTCGTGGCCGCCCTGCTCCTTGCAGGCGCCGCCGCGGTGGCCATCGTCAAAGAGACGTCGTTCTTTGAACTGTTGGCCCGGCTCGTTCCCTCGATGATGATTCTGATCGGCGGCGAGATTCTGCTCACCTCCCTGCTCGCGGCCTACCGGCCAAAGCGGCCGGGCGAGATTCCGCGGCCGGCATTCGACAGCCGGTTCCTCGGCCTGCTCACGGCTCCCGAATCGCTCGGCCATGTGGTGGGAGAACTGATCAACTACCAGTTCGGTGTCGAGGTCTCACGCAGCTGGTTCTATCAATTGCTCGGCCGCGCGGTGACGCCACTAACGATTTTCGGCGGCGGCGTGCTCCTCGCCCTGAGCACGCTTGTGATCGTCGGGCCCGACGAGCAGGGGATCGTGCTGCGGCACGGCTCACTTGCCCGCGGACCGGTCGGCCCGGGAATCCATTTCAAGGCACCATGGCCCGTCGAGACCGCCGAAATCTACCCCACTGGCAAAGTGCTCCAGCTGACAATTTCCAGCGACAAGTTGGGCCGCTTTCAAAACAAGCGGGAGGGCCTGCTTTGGACGGGGGGTGACGACGACGCCTCGAAAATGGGACTCGAGCTGTTTCTCTGCGCTTCGGAATCCGCCGGCGGCGGCGGTGGCTCGCTCTCGCTGCTCATGGCCGACGTGATCGTGCAATATCGCATCGGCGACCTTGTCACGTTTCTCGAGGGCTCGACCGCCGCCCGTGAATCGATCGAACTGGTCACCCAGCAGGAGGCGAGCACCTATTTCGCTAGCAAGCCGCTCGACGAACTGCTCTCCAGGGGCCGCACCGAGGGGGGGCCGGAACTCCAAAAGCGGATTCAGAGCCGGATCGATGCCCTGGGCCTGGGATTCGAGATTGTGGATGTCGGCATCTGCACGCTCCAGCCACCGCCAGGCAAGGTGGCCCGCGAGTTTCACCGCCAGATCGGCGCCCAGCAGCAGCGGGAGACGCTCGTGCAGATGGCCTACAAAGACGCGATCGTCACGCTGGCCAAGGTCGCCGGCTCGGTGGATCGCAGTCGGAAGATCAACGATGCGATCATACGGCTCGACGACTCCCGCACCGCCGCCGCCGAGGTGGCCGCCTCGATCGGCGCCCGCGAGGTTCTTCCCCTCACGGCCCAGCAGCTCGCCAAACAGGAAATCGAAATCGAGGAACTCCTCGGCGAGGCCCGAGGCGAGGCGGCCGAGATCATCCACAAGGCCCGGGCCGACCGCTGGAAGAAGACGATCGGCGAGCGGTCGTCGCTCGAACGGTTTGCCGGCCAACTGCTCGCCTACCAGGCGGCTCCCGCCTACTTCCGCACGAAGCAGTATCTCGAGGTCCTCGCCAACGCGCTTGTCGATCGCCGAAAAGTGGTGATCGCCGGCGACAAGGGCGACCTGCCCGTGCTCAATCTCGACTTTAGCGACCCGACCAACGCCATTGACACGCTCATCGGCGAATAAAACAGAAAAAATGGGGACGGGAGCTATTTTCACCACACAACTCCCAACCACCATCGACCACCACAAATAGCTCCCGTCCCCATTTTTATGGCAACTGCATGAAAAACTCCTTCACGATCCTCATGGGCATTGTGATCACAGCCGCCCTGCTGTCGTACATGTTTCTCTACCAGGTGCGGTATGACCAGGTGGCCGTCCGCACCACGTTCGACAAGGCCGACGACGGCAGCGTGCAGACGGCGCCCGGGCTCAAGTTCCGGCTTCCCTGGCCGATTCATAAAGTCACGCACTACTCGAAACGGCTACAACTGCTCGAAGACACCGTCGAGGAACTGCAGACGGCCGACGGCAAGAGCGTGATCGTCAAGACCTATCTCACGTGGCGGATCGAGAATCCGCTCGAGTTTTACGTCACGCTCAAAGACCCGGCCGAGGCACAGCGGCAACTCTCCAGCCGCCTTCGCGAGATTCGTGGCCTCATCAGCCGCTACCGGCTCGACCAGCTCGTCAACCTCGACAAGAATGCGATCAAGCTCGATGAGATCGAGAACCTGGCGAAGAGCTCGCTCGAGAAGTCGCTCGCCCAGTCAGGCTACGGCCTAAAAGTGGAGAGCGTCGGCATCTACAAGATCGTGCTTCCCGAGTCGACGACCCAGAAGGTGTTTGAGACGATGATCACGACCCGGGAGCGGCTCAGCGAAAACGCCCTCCAGGAGGGGCAGGCCCAGGCCTCGGCGATCCGCAGTGAGGCGGAGAGCGCCCGCGAGCGAATTCTCGCCTTTGCCGAGCGGCGGGCCCAGACGATCCGCTCGAAGGGCGACCGCGAAGCCTCGAAGGAATACCAGAGCTTCGCCGCAAACGAGGATTTTGCCGTCTTTCTGCGGAAGGTCGAGGCCCTGAAGAAGATGCTCGACCACAACACGACCTTCGTGCTCTCGGCCGACAGCCTCGGCATCCTCGACTGGTTCAACCGCGATCCCGGCCAGACGGCACCGGCCCAGCGGCCGGCCGCGAAGGCCCAGCCGTGAGCGGCCCGGAGGCCAGGGAGCCCGTTATGAAAAACACAGACATGAGCAACCAAGCGGAAAACGATTCCCGCATCCGTGACACCAGCGTGAGCGATCTTGCCGCCACGGCTCCGGGCGGCCCGCCTGCGGCCCCGGCACCATTGGACGATCCGGGTGATGCGTTCGATCCGGCGCAACAGTCGCTCGCCGAAGCCCTCAGGGTAAGTTTTGGCATACTCAAAGTTGCCATGTTCGGCCTGCTTGTCGCCTATTGCCTGAGCGGCACGTTCAGCGTGGGCTCCAACGAGGTCGCGCTGCGACTGCGGTTTGGCGACTACGTCGGGGCCCCCGGCCAGCGGGTGCTCGAACGCGGCACCTACCTCGCCGCGCCGTTTCCAATCGAGCAGGTGATCAAGGTCGACACCCGCCCAACGACGATCGATTTGAACCGGGAGTTCTGGTACGAGATCACCGGGGGTGGCGACTCGAAGGAAGGCTTCCGCGCAGGGCAGGCCCGTCCGCTCAACCCGATCAAGGACGGCTCGCTCCTGACGGGCGACTTCAACATCGCCCATGCCCGCTGGTCGCTCACCTACCGCGTGGCCGACCCGGAAGACTACATCACCAACATTGGCAAGCCCGCGCTCGGGGAGGAGATCGTGCGATGCGCGATCCAGCAGGGGATCGTGCAGGCGACGGCCCAGTTGCCCGCGGAGGATTTCCTCAAGGGCGTGGTGAATCGGGAACTCGCAATCGGCATCGCCCAGCGGCGACTCGACGAGATGAAGACCGGCCTCACCATCGATCAGCTCAATCTCGATCAGGTGACCGCGCCGATGGCCGTTGTGAAGAGCTTCGACGATGTGACCACTGCGGAGGCCGACCGCTCGCAGCGGATCGTGGCCGCCCAGCAGGACCGTACTCGGATCCTCGCCGAGGCCGCGGGCGAGGCCGCGGAGAAACTCGTCGTTCTGGTGACCACCTACGAGCAAGCCGTGGAGGCGGGCACGGCCGCCGAGGCCGAGGCTGCCGACGCGAAGATCGACCAGGCCTTCACGGCACTCGAGACGGAGAAGGCCCAGATCGGTGGTGAGGCCGCGCGGGTGATCAATACCGCCAATACCTACCGCACGCAGGTGGTGGAACGGGTCAAGTCGGAACGGGAAATGTTCGAGCGGCTCCTCCCGCAGTATGAGCAGAATCCGCGGATCATCCTGTCGCGGCTCTGGGAGGATGCCCGCGAGAAAATCCTGACCGGCGACGTCGAAACTTTTTATACGGTTCCAGGCCAGCTTCAGCTCCAGCTCAACCGCGATCCCGAGATCCAAAAAATGAAGCAGCGGGAGCAGCTCAAGGCGCTCAAGACAGAGCAAAAAAGTATGCAGCGGGCCCGTCAATTGCAGACCGGAAAATAGGCAGGGAGGACCACATGATCACGCAGGCGGTACCTACCACCACGGCGGCAGACGATCAGCGGCCCGTAGACATCAAGTGCGCGGGTGTGACGAAGATCTTTCGCGACTTCTGGATGCGGCCGCGGGTTCGCGCGGTGGATGGTGTCGATATCGAGGTCCGCCGCGGGCAGGTCTACGGCCTGCTCGGCCCCAATGGCTCGGGCAAGAGCACAACGATCAAGATGCTCCTGGGGCTCCTCACGCCGACCGCCGGACGGATCGCCGTGATGGGGAAGCGGCCGCGACACGTCGAGTCGAAAAAGCAGATCGGCTACCTCCCGGAGGAAAGCTACCTCTACCGTTTTCTCTCCGCCCGCGAAACGCTCGACTATTACGGCAGGCTGTTCCGAATCCCAGCTCCGATCCGCAGGGAGCGGGTCTCGAAACTTTTGGAGATGGTGGGGCTCGAGGCCGTCGAGCACCGACCGGTCGGTGAATTCTCCAAGGGCATGCAGCGGCGGGTGGGCCTCGCCCAGAGCCTGATCAACGACCCGCAGTTGCTGATCCTCGACGAGCCGACCAGCGGCATGGATCCGGTGGGAGCCCGTCAGATCAAAGACGTGATCGAGAAGCTCGCCGAGCGTGGCAAGACGATCCTCCTCTGCACGCACCTCTTGTCGGATGTCGAAGACCTCTGCGACCGCGTGGCGATCATGTTCGGCGGCAGGGTGCGGGCGGAGGGCACCTGCGGCGAACTGCTCGAGCAGCAGGACCTGACGAACCTCCAGACCGACCGGCTGCCTGCCGACGTGGTGGCCGAGATTCAAGCGGTGCTCGAAAAGCGCGGACTCGGCCTCCGCAGCGTCGAACAGCCCCGCCGGCGGCTCGAGTCGCTCTTTCTCGAAATCGTCGACACCGCCCGCAAGGATGGGACGCACACCAGCGGTGCCCGCAGCGGCGGCCAGATCGCCGACTTCCTGCGGGAGGGAGCGACCGAACTGGGAGCTGACACCGAGGCAGACAGTGAGGAGATTCTCGATTCGCTCGCCGCCAGGGACGTGACGCAAAAAGCTGGCGGGTCAGCCGCCGCGCCGGCCATGCCCTCCGCGCCGTCGGCTGAAGATGACACGCTCGCCGAACTCGTGGCCCGCCCGCCCGCCGCGGCCCCGGCCGCACGTCCTCAGACGCAGCAGGCTGTCGCCGCCGAGACCGGCTCTGTCGAGGATCCCGACGACGACATCTTGTCGTCGCTCACGCGTCGGCCATGAAGGTCTGGAAACGATGCCTGCTGCACCCCACGCCCGCCCTGCCCCACGCCGCCCCGGCACAGCCGCGCTCGACAGCCTTGTGCTCGGCCGATTTGCCGGCGTGCTCGTCGGCATCGTCGCGGCGGCCGCCGGTGCCGCGTGGCTCCTCGATGCGCAGGCCGCTCCAGCCGTGGCGGTTGCAGTCCGGCTGCTCGGACTCGTGGCGGCAATCGGTTGGACATTCCACGCCGTCTCGGCCCTGTTGGGCACGGGCCCAAGCGTTGCGGTTGGTCCCGCCAGCCGTGCGGCAATCCTGACCTTCGTATTGGCCGGTGGCAGCGGACTGGCGGAACTCGCAGCGTGGCGACTGCCGCTACCGCTGGGAGTTTTTCTGCAAGTTGCCGCCGCGGCCGCGCCCGGCGTACTGCTCTGGCGGGCCTTCAAGGCCGTGCCGCAGCACCGCTGGCTCGCGACTACGGTGGGCGGCTTGGCAGGCACCGGATTCCTGCTCTGGTTTCTCACGCGGCACGGCCTCTCGGCCGCGGCAATCACGATCGGGGCGGCTGTCGCCATCGCGGCGGGATTCCTGGCAGGCCTCACGGCCCTGCGGGCCATCCTCTCGGGGCCCGGCTGGGCGGCTGTCGCCCGCACGGTCGTCGACGAGGCGATCCGCATGCGGGCGGCACTCGTGCTCCTGATTGTGCTTGTGCTCTCGCTGCCAATCCTGCCACTCCTGCTCGACTCCGGCGAACGGCTCGAATACCGGGTGCAATTCCTGCTCACCTGGGCGCTGGGCACGACAACGCTCCTGCTCGGGCTCCTGAACGTGTTCCTTGGCTGCGGCAGCCTCTGCGGTGACATCGACTCCAGCCGGATCCACATGACGCTCACCAAGCCGCTCGGTCGACTCGAGTATCTCCTCGGGAAGTGGGTCGGTCTGGTGGCGGTCAACGCGCTGCTGGTGGCCGTGGCCGGGATCGGGATTTACTCGTTCACGCAGCTACTGGCACTCTCTCCTGCCTCGAGTCAGGGCGACCGCCTCGCCGTGGATGAGCAGGTGCTCGCCGCCCGGCAGAGCGTCCGGCCGACCCACCCCGGCGGTGATGCCTACACAAAAGAGGTCGAGAAGGTGATCGATGAGTTTGAGAAGGACCTGCCAGATGCCTTCAAGAAAGATCGTCAGGGGACGCGTCAGAGCATCCGCGAGCAGTATTACAGCAAGTGGCACACGATCACTCCGGACAAGGTGAGCGAGTATCTCTTCACAGGGCTGGGGCAGGCCAAGAAGGGGGCACCGGCGGTACATCTCCGGATCAGGCCCTACGGCGATGGAACTGGACTCGACCGGGCGGACGTGCGTTTTGCGATGTGGGTCAACGGCCGACCCTATCCCTATCGTGACGGTGAACACGTGCCCTACACGCTCGCCGGCCAGACCACGCACACGATCGAGATCCCGACCGAAGCGATCGATGAAAAAGGGGTGCTACGACTCACCCTCGAAAATAAAAATCTCGTGCCGGCCGGTGCCACCAAGCCGACGGTTATCACAATCGTGCCTGGGAAGGGACTCGAACTCCTCCAGCCCGTCGGTTCGTTCGGCCAAAACTACCTCAAGTGCCTGCTTGTCGTCTGGCTGAAACTGGCGATGATCGCGGCAGTGGCCGTTGCCTCCTCGACATTCCTCGGCTTCCCGATGGCGGTGCTCCTGAGCCTGATGATTTTTCTCTCGGCATTCGGCAGTGGTTTCGTGGGCGACTCTCTCGAGTTTTACACCGGCATGGACGACATGGACGCGACTGTCAAAGACATGGCACAGCTCCGCTACGCCTCGTTCTATGACTTCCTGAAACAGGGCGAATACTGGGAGGCGTTCAAGGTGATCATGGCCATCTTCGGCGAACTCTTTGTGAAGGTGATCCCTTCGTTTGACCGCTACGACACGGTCACGGCAGTCGCCACGGGCATGAACATCCAGCCCTGGACGGTGCTCGAATGTGTTCTGCGGGTGGGCATCGTCGCCCCGGTGGCCCTGGGTCTGTTGGCCTGGTTCTGCTTCGAGCAACGCGATCTGGTCCGCTCCAATACATGACCCACCAGCCGTCGATCGGCCTCGAACACCCTGACACCATGACACCCTGACACCATGTCGCAGACCCTCACTCCACCACGCCCCACTGCCGCGGCTCGGCCGCCTGTTGGTGACAACCACACCGCCGCTACGGCGGCCCAGCCGATTGGCAGCGGCGACTGGATCGTCGAGGCGGCCTGCGCTGGCGTCATCGTCTGCTGTCTGATCGCGGCCGGTTTTCTGCTGCGGTCGATCGGCCGACAGCGGGACGACCTGCAGCTTGTCATGGCGGTCGAGGGAACGCAGGGCATGCCGCCTCACGTGGCCTTGGCGACGGCAGCCCTCGGCACGTTCCGGGGCCTGGCCACCGACGTGCTCTGGATCCGGGCCGATGAACTTCAGGCCAAAGGGCAGTATTTCGAGGCCCAGACACTCGCCGAATGGATCACGTCGCTCCAGCCTCACTTCGTAAATATCTGGGGCTTCCAGGCGATCAACATGGCCTACAACATTTCGGTAATGGCCGAGGAGCCGTTTGACCGCTGGGGCTGGGTGAGCCGTGGGATCGAACTGTTGCGGTCCGAGGGCATCCCGCTGAATCCCAACGCCCCCAAGCTCTACGAAGAGCTCGGCTACATTCTCATGGACAAGGTTGGCGGCGACCGCGACCGCGAGCATTGGTTTTTGAAGGCCCGGCTCGCCAGCGACATGCAGGAGGTGCTCGGCGACAAGAACCAGGGCCGCACGGCGGTCGAGATCATGCAGGGCTTCGAAACAGTTGCGAAAGCCCCCGACACGCTTGCGGAACTGCTCGAACAGCATCCGGAAGTCCAGCCCGTGCTCGACACGCTCGCGAAGTATGGCGCCAGGCCCGACGAGGACTTCCTGCGGATGCTCGGCCTGGTCGTGATGGTCAATGCCTCCGGCGACGCCGCCGTGATGACAGGCCGCGGCGTTCCGGAGGGGACCAACAAGCCGCTCGTCGGCACGCTCCAAAGCGTGCCCGAGCTGGGAAAGCCCTGCTTCGAACTCTTGATTCCCCATCTCCAGAAGCAGGTGCTCCGCAGCCGCTACCGGATGGACGCGAGAAAAATGCTCGGCTTAATGGAAAAGTATGGACCGATGGACTGGCGGCACCCCAGTGCCCAGGGCATTTACTGGATGGAGGAGGGCGCTGCCAGGTCGCTTGAGAGCCGCAACCGGGAGGGACGTAATGAACTGCTCCTGATCAAGCGTCGGCTGAATATGATCGCCGAACTGATGCGGACCGGCCGGATCAGTTATGACGCCGTTTCAGACCGAGTGGATATGCTGCCCGACCCGCGATTCATTCCCGCCTACGAAGCTGCCCTCGCCGAAGCGATTGAAACGATCCGATCGGAGGCGGGCGTCAGCACGCAGTATTGGAAGCGGGCAGACGTAGACGATCTGATGAAAGGCTGGGAGCGGTTCTTGAATGAGGCAACGATCATGGCCTACATCTACGGCGACGAGCCGAAGGCCCACGAGTGCTTCAAGAAGCTCGTGGGCCTCGCACAGGACCAGGGAATGGGTGACCAGCCGATCTACCGGGAGTCACTTCAGGCCTTCGTGACGCTCCGGCTCGGCGATGTTATGAAACTCGACCTCAACAACACTCGGCAGTTCGTCGACGGCATGGTTCATCGGTCGCTCGTCGACGGCCTTGGCCAGGGCCGGATGGACATCTTTAACCGATTCATCAAGATGGCTTATAAGGTGTATGACAAGAAGTATTCGGTCAGCGACCCGACAAAGATCCGCGTTCAGAAACAGATGGATATCGGGTCCTTCCCAGACCTGGTCGACGCAAGCTTCGAAGGCATGATGAAGCAGGGCAAGGGCCCGGTGCTCATGCGGGCGAGGATCTGGGCCTGGGCCCCTGACGAACTCAAACTCCGCGCCTGGCCGAAGCTCAAAGACTCATTCGCAGAGCAGGCGGTGTCTGCCGGACTCGACCCGGCCCGGGCCTTCCCCATGCCCAGAGGCTACGTCGAGACAAAGGGGGAGACAAAGGGTGAGACAAAGAGTGAGGCAGAGAGCGAGACAAAGGGGGAGACAAAGGGTGAGACAGGGGCTGAGACAGAGAAAGATTCCCCCGACGCTCCTAAGCCCATCTGAGAAAGCGCCAAGGATACGGCGGAAAAAGGGCGTGGATGAGTTATTCTCTCGGCGGCTAGACTCTTGCCAGTGGCCGGTCCCCGGTTTCCGACCCTGAGCCGCTGCGGATATTTCCGGAATCAAACAGATGTATTTCGTGCGGCGCAAAGGCCGAATCAGAGGCCCGCTGACCCTTGAAAAACTCCAGTCCCTGCGGGACGAGGACCGGCTGCGGATGCGGGACGAGATCGCCGAATCGGCGGAGGGCCCGTGGTCGCGTCTGCACGATGTCTACGACGAACTGCTCGGCCCAGAGACGTCGGACAGCGACGGTCCAGGCGACCTGGACGACGACTTTCTGGCCCCCAAGCACTCCTCCCGGCGGGCCAGCCCCAGCCGAGAAACAGTCACTGTTGTCGCCAAGCCGACCCTGCGGGAGGCCCTGTTCAGCGGACAGTTTCAGCCTTGGCAGGTCATCGCGGCCGGCGTCGGGCTGGCATGCCTGGCAATCCTTGCGGTCGCGGTGGGCGTCATGTTTTCGGCGAGCGTCAGCGTTCCTCGGGAGGAGGAAATAGCCGCTGTCGAGGAAAAGCCGGTGGTGGCCGCCCGTCCAACACAAGCCCGGCCAGCCCCCGCCCAGCCAGCGAAAGCGCCGCGGGTGGTGGCCGCCACTGTCGATCCAGAAGAGGCCACTCCCAGCGACTCGCCCCCGGCTCCGCGGCCTGAGTCCTCACCAGTCCCCTCGCCAGCCGAGGCGATTGCCGACGACCCGCTCGCTGACTCCCCCGCAGACCCGGTGGCACCTGACACTACCGATCGGGACCACGCAGCTGAAATCAAGGCCACGCTGCAAGCGTACTACTCGGCGGGCACCTGGCAGGAGCGGTATCGCACCGCAGTGCCGGGCGACGAGGTTCAGAAACTGATGCGGTCGATGTATGACGACGTCGACTGGGTGTCGGTGCAATGGAGCATCGCCCGGATGCCGGAACCGGCCGAACTCCAAACGGCGGCCCTGAGCGGTCAGAAGATCCGCATCGACACCGTTACCAATGGCAACCCGCACCCGATCTACCTCACCTTTTCCCAGGGACGCTGGCGGGTCGATTGGCTCCAGAGCCTCAACGGCCTCTGGCTGAGCAAATAGCGGCAGCGGCTGGCGACTTGCGGTGCCGGTGAGCTATCATGCTGTCTTTCGCTTCCGGCTCGTTGGTGCCGGAATCCCTCTCCCCGCTCCCTCGCCATGACCGCCGCCCGCCCCAACCATTGGCTGCTCGCAGCGCTGTTTCCGCGGTGGGCTGTAGGCTGGCTGCTGGTCGCGGCCGCCAGCCTGACGAACGACGCGGCTGCCGTGCAACCGCCGCCTAGAGCCGCAACCGGCCTGGCACGATCGCGGGTCCTCTCGCCGTCCGAGGCGACCAAGCTTGCTGCCGCCCACCGCAGCGGGCCGCTCTCCGTGGATGCTCCAGCGATCGACGCCGAAACGGCGGCCATCCTCGCGGCGTGGGAGGGCGATCTTGCCATCGATAATCTCACGACACTCGAACCCGCAGTGGCGGCAGCGCTGGGACGGCACCGCGGCCCCCTGTCGCTCTGCGGAGTGCAAACGCTCTCGTTCGAGTCCGCCCGAGGGCTGGCAGGACACAGAGGAATTCTCTGGCTCGACGGCCTCCCGACGGTCACCCCGGCGGCCGCTGGCGGGCTGGCGGATCACCAAGGACCACTGGTGATGAACGGCGTGGTAATCCTGTTGCCGGCCGCGGGAATGGCTCTGGCGCGTCACGCCCACTGGCTCTCGCTTGCGAGGCTCGACGCAGTCGACCGGCCGCTCGCGCGTATTCTCGCCAGGCACTCAGGCCCACTGTCGCTTGACGGCATTGTGCAGTTGACACCAGCCGTGGCGGCCGAGCTCGCCACGCTCAAGCATCCGCTGTCGTTCGGTGGTGTTGTGAGCCTCGCGCCGCAGACGGCGGCTGCCCTTGCCGATCACCGTTCTCTGCTGGCACTCCCGAGGGTCTTCACACTACCGGTCGCCGTGGCTCGCAGCCTTGCCGATCATCAGGGCCCGCTCTCCCTACCGGCCGTCGACAGGCTGTCGTATGACGCTGCTGCCGCCCTCGCCCTGGGCTGGAACCCACAGGCATTCAATGCCTTGGAATTCAGCGGTTCGCAGGACCACTAGCCGGGCTCATCGACTGCCTGTCGCCATGATTGAGCACCGCCTCCAGACCGGCGGCATCGTTGACGAGCGAGAGGAACGGCCTCTGCAGCCTGCTCGGTAGAGGCCGCGGCGAGGCGAGGCCGCGAATGGACGCTCCCCCCACTACCGCTGCAGCGTGCGACGTGTTCCCTTCGGCGACCGCAGACCGTGCAGCCAGCCATTCCACGCGGGCAGCGACCGGATGGCGCGGTGGCAGCGTGACGGCGGCGGCAGATGCGGCTGCGAGTGCCTCAGCCGCCTTGTCAACCTGACCCGCATCCCACCAGAGAGCAGCAAGGTTGGCGGCCGAATCCACGGCCATGGCGTCGGTGGCGAACGGCTTCATTCGTCTAACATATGGCAGCAAGTCCTGTCCGCCCTGATCGGCCGTCGCTTCCCACTGCGGGTTGGCCGCCGCCTGCTGTGCCATGGCCAGCACGACCAGGTCGTCGGCGGCCGACGAGCGGGAGGAGACCTGACCCAGACTTATCAATCGGTTGGCAATGTCAACCGCTCCCACGGCATCCCCCGACAGCCGTCGCGCCCTCGTCGCAGCGATGAGGATGCCCCTGATGAGCTCCGGACCCAGCGGCAGTCGGCTCCCAAGCGCGAAACAAAGGTCATCCGACTCGTCCCGAGCGGTCTGCAGATCACCCAAGTCGCTGAGCAACTGGACAGCGGAAACACGTCCTGCCAGCGCAGCGGCCGCCGCCGGCAACGGTATGCGGTCCAGATCACCGACCGTTTTCAAGAGGCCGCGGGCCTCCTCGAGATGAACGGCCGCTGTCCCCGGTTCGCCCCTGCCAAGATCGATCCTGGCCAGCAGCAGCAGCGGCCTGGCCGCCGCCTGTGGATTGACGGCAGCATTCTTGCGGATGGTTGTCAGTGCCTGATTGACCAGCGGCTTCGCCCGCTCGTATTCGCCGCACTCGACCAGCAACGTCGCCAGACGAAACGCCGCATCGGCTACCTGTGGGTCTGTAGGGCCGAGCAATTTCCACCGTGTGCTGCCGAGCCGCTCGAGCAGTTTTTTTCCCCGGACCAGGTCCCCCTGGGAAATGGCGATCGTCGCGCTCTGGTCGAGCACGTCGGCAACGCGCCGGCTCGACTCACCCGATTCTCGAACCGCGAGGGCAATCGCTTCCTCGCAGGAACTGATCGCCTTCTGCCCGTTGCCGATGACATGATCGCTCCAGGCGGCGAGCATCAATTGTTCGACGGTCAGCGTTGCCGGCGCTTTGGATCCCTGCGTCCGCTGACGGGCCACGGCGGTCCGTAGCCGAAGCCCGCTCTGCGAGGCGGCAACAAACGGTGATCGCTTCACCGGCGACGCCGCAGGAGCCGGAGCCGCGGCTGAAGGTGGCCTCTCTTCGACTCGCTCCGCAGCCGGTGGGCTGGAACGCGTTTCGGCTGGATCGACTGTGTCGGGAACACCCCCCTCGGCCCCGTTGGCAAGCGTTTCCAGGCTACCGAGGTAGACCATCATGTTTTCCAGCCCCTGTCGGGCGGCGCCAGGCTTTTTCTTCTTTGTGGGATCACCACCGTAGAACCTCGTCGCCGCATCGAGGGCCCGGCGAGCCTTGTCGGCCTGGGCGCTGACGGCCGTACCAGGGGCCAACGTGGGACCCTCATCCTGTCCCACTGCAGCCTGGCCAGCGGTCTGGGCCGGGCCTGTCTCCGTCCGTGAGCCGGCGGCCCGTCCAGCGATGTCGGCCGATTTTTTTGCCAGGAGCGCGGCAAAATCGGAACCTGCGGCCGACGGGGCTTGAACGGCGGCGTTCCTGCCGCCCCTCACCTCATCCCCCGACTTGCCCGCCACCCGGACCTGCTCCTGACCTGCTCGCTCCACGCGAAGCCGGGCGGCCACGACAGCGGCATGTCCCGCTCCCCATACCGGCTGCACGAACGCGGCCGACTCGTTCAGGAGTTGCTGCATGCGGGTTGTCTGGCCACGCAACTGACTCAGTGTCGCCGAAAGCCTGGCGATTCCGGCTATCAGAAGCGGGTCTGTGGGTTTCTTCTTTTCGGCAGCCTCCAGGGCCGCCGCAAGCCATCTGGCAGCCGGCTCGAACTCCCGACGTTCCGCGTGCAGATTGGCCAGCCGACACAGATCGCCGACATCGGCATCACCCGCCGAGTGTTTCCGAGACTCGCTCTCATGCACCTCTGCCAGCAGCCGCGCCGCAGCGGTAGCATCGCCCCGCTGTGCCTGGATCGCGGACTGTTTCAGCAGGTAGCACAACACCCGAGGATGGGCCCGCCCAAACGTCCGTTGATCGGTATCCACCGCATGCTGCACGAGTTTCTCGGCCTGTTCGAATTTCCCCGCCGCCTCCTGAGCCAGCGACAACTGATACGTCACGATGCCAACCAAGGCCGGCTGTGACACCTTCACAAGGTTCCCCGCCTGCAAGACGCGGGATCGCACCGCCGCGGCCGATTCGTCCTGACTTCCCGCCGGCACCAGTTCTTCCAGCAGTTCGAAGGCGTGGAGCAGGCTGCGGTCGTCCAAGAGCGGTCCAGTGCGGACCAGCGTGTCGACGCAGCGGAGCGCGGCGTCGCGGTCCCCCGCAGCGACTGCGACATTTGCCGAATAATACAACGCCTCGCGGAGCGCGGCGATCTGCGGCTTGGTCGCCTTCGCCATCGCGGTTGCGACCTTTGCGGCCACCAGGTCATCGATCTCTGACGCCCGCCGCAGATCTCGCTCCCCACGGGCAGCGTCGGCCAGACGGATCGCCGCCACAAGCGTGGTCGGATGGCCGTCGCCGAGTGCTGTGGCGGCGATTTCGAGCGCCCGACCGTAGAGCGGGACGGCGTTGGCCCAATCGAGCGTCTGCGGCCGCATGTCGGCCAACGCGATGAGCATCCCCGCCCGTTCGGCCCGCTCAGGCCCGCTCAGGCTCGCCTTGGGATCGGCCAATACCGCAATCGATTCGCGGAGCAGTTCGACCGCCTCTTCCCGCTGACCAACTCGGTATTTCTGCCATGCCAAGGCCGTGACCCCAGCGGCATCATTCAGCCTCGCCGACCGCGCGTCGGCTGGGAGGGGTGATGCTGCTGCTGCCAAGGAAGGTCGGGAGGGAACGGCTGCACTCGGCTTGGCCGTCCCGGGGGGATCGGCCTTGGAAAGCCGCTTGTCGGCAGCCTGCAGGCTGGCCGCTACTTCTCGTGCCTTGGCGAGGTTGGTCTCAGACTCCTCGTCGACGGTGATCATCTTTTTCAGCTTTGAAGTATCGACGGCAACATCGTCGACGCCGCCAGCATCGCCGACCGTCTTGCCCATGGCTGCCTCGCCTGCCACAGCCCGCTCAAGGTAGCTGCGGGCGATTTCGGCTTCGCCCCGGGACTCATGAATCTGGGCGATCTTTTTGAGAAGTTTGACCGTGTCGGTCGGCGGCGTGGCCGGGTCAGCGTCGTAGGCGGCCAGTAGCCGGGTCATCAGCGGCAAGGCTGCATCATTCTTCCGCAGCGCCAGTCGCACCAACGCTAGCGGCTTGACCGTCGCGATCGTCACCGGGTGATCCGGGCCGACACTCTCCTCCCAGATTGCCAGACCGCGAGCGAGCGACTCCTCTGCCTGCTCGTTGGCCCCGGTCGCACGGTAGCTGACTGCCAGCGGTAACAGGATGGCGGCCACCTCGGGGTCGGTCGCCGACCGCACCTGCTCCATGATTTCGATCGCCTTCTGATAGAGCGTCACCGCATCGGCATGGAACCCGGCCGCCTGCCGGGTATTGGCCAGCCTGACCATCACGTCGGCGACCCGCTCATGCTGCTGCCCAAACTGCTGCTGCCGGAGACCGATTAGTGTAAAACGGGTTTCCATCGCCCGATCGGCGCTCCCCGTCCGCTCCTCGAGCCCCGCCACCCCCTCCACCAGTTCGCAGAGGTCTTCTTCAAAAGCATCGCTTCGCCGCGCGACGCCCCGGTCGATGAGCGTCTTGAGAATGCCCGCCGACGTGGCGAGATCGCCCGCCCGTGCCGCACACGCACCCGCCTCGGTAAGAAGGGCGAGCGTTTCGGCATGGAAGGGACCGCGGACTCGTTTCGACACCGCAAGCGCATGGTCGAGCAACGGCCGCGCCGCTTTGGTATCGCCATGGCTCATCAGACAACGCCCCAGGCCAGCCTCGTTGGCGGCCCGGTCTGGATGATCAACACCGAGTTGTTGAGTGTCGAGTTCCAGGGCTCGTTGAAAGAGTTCGGCCGCCGGACCGAGATCCTGACTCGCGAGACGCACCTCAGCCGCCGCCCGAAGGGCTGCTGCCGCCTGCGGATCGTCACGGGCAACGAGCGGATCGATCGCGGACACGATCGGCCCGCAGGCTGCCTGAGCCGCCACCGTGTCGCCCCGCATCACATCAAGCTTCAACAGGAGCAACGAGTCGATCAACACCGCCGCATGGCCTTCACCCGAGTGCTTCCGATCGGTCGACCGTGCCCGCTCGAGAGACACTCCCGCGGCGTCAAGGTCCCCACATTCGGTCTGCAGTTCGGCCAGTTGCCGCAACGCACTGGCGACGGCAGGCGGATCTGTGTGGGACCGTTCATAGGCCGTGATGGCCGTGGCTAGCGGCTCGATTGCGGCGGCGGCGTTGCCCTGCCAGGCCCGGGCCCGCGCGAGCAGTATGGCGGAAGCCAAGACCTCCGCTGGCTGGCCGGCCTGTTGCTGCCGTCGCTCCAACAACTGCTCCAGTTCCGCCTGACCGACGCCGGCCTCGCCGAGCCCAAAGTGCACCTCGGCCAACCGCTCCAGTGCCGCCTTGGTCGCCGGATGACGTGGTCCGACCGACGAGTCAAAGAGTTCGACCGCCCTTGTGAGCAGATCTGCGGCCGGCTCGAATGTCCCCACTCCCATCTGCGCCCTGGCCAGCAGCGCAAGCGCAGCGGCAGTCTCCACTGGCGAAACCTCCCTGCCTTCCGCCGTCAGAGCGTCGCGCAGGGCGACCGCTTTCCGCAGTGGGTTTTGGGCCTCTGCGCACTGACCGTTCTCGAGGAGGATCAGACCGGCCAGATCGAGCACGGGCAGCGTATCGGGATGGTTGTCGCCGAGTGACTGCTTGATCAGTGTGTTGGCTACCCGCAGGTCGGCGAGCGCCTCGGTAAGTTGTCCGGCCTCCCGCTTCCGCTGGGCGTCGCGCAGGCACTGGGCCACCCGCACGCCATTTTCCAGGCCAACCCCGTCCGGGGCTGCGGCAGGCGGCTGGGCAGCCGCATCAGAAATCGTCATCGCCAGCAGACAGCAGCACCCGACAGTAAGCTTCGACCAGAGGGCTGCCCGGGCCGAGACAGCCTTGCGGATTGTGGTGGTTGGCGCGATCATAAATGGGTATCCGCGTTCCGTTTTCCGCCGTTTCCAAGGTTGGTTTCCATGATACCCGCTTCCCAGACGCCCGCCACACTCCCTTGGCCGACGGGCCGCCGACTTTCGGCATCGATGCTTGTCGGCCTCGTGCTGTCGACCGGCGGCGCACTGCGGCCGGCGGCCGGCGTGGATCCGGCCAGTATGACGACGCTTTCAGCCGCGGAGGCGGCTGATCTGGCCAGTCATACGGAGGGTCTGATCGGGCTGGATACCGTCACGCAACTCGCTCCCGACGCCGCGTTGCAGTTGGCCCGTCACAGCCAGGGACTCTCACTGGATGGACTTCAGGCGGTCGAAGCGGCGACGGCCCGGGCGCTGGCGATGCACGGACGACTCGATCGGTTCGACCAAGACGCTGAGTTTGACGTCGGCAACATCCTCGAGAAAATCGACGCTTACTTTGCCTCCTACACCGGCGAGGAAGTGAACGTCGACGATATCGACGCCCTGCTGGCGAATCTGGCCGGGCCATCGGATGACGAGACAGACAGTGGGGCCGATGCTGCGAATGCAGACCCTTGGCTCTCGCTGGGTGGGTTGCAGACGATCAGTCCTGATGTGGCATCCGCCCTGGCGATGCATGACGGACCGCTGCTTCTCGATGGACTGACCACGATCTCCACAGAGGTGGCGAGTTCGTTGGCGACACATTCTGGCGAACTCTCTTTGGCCGGACTGACTCAGCTTTCGGATGATGTCCGAGCGGCTCTGGCGGAACACGACGGACCAGTGACGCTTCCCGACGCGCTCGTGTCGGCGGCCGACAGGCCGTGACCTCGTCAAGACCTGGCACGGGCAAGAACTTTCAGCGTATCGGGGTGACCATCTCCAGACGTTTTTTGATGAGCGCGTTGGCGGCCCGGAGATCCGCCAACGCCTCGGTGGCCTCTGCCATCGAAGCGGGCTGACCGAGGCCAATGGCCACCAAAACGCACCCCTGCATGCCCCAGGCGACGACAGCCTTGCGGTGTTGTGTGATTGCCGTGATCATGAAGAGCCCGTGTGTCGATTTGTGTCGGGTTTCCCGGGGGCACGAGACCTTATGATAACCCCCGTGGGATTCGTCGCCACGGCGTTCCGCCTGCCGACGATCCTTGCCGTAGTCCCGTCCGATTCCAGTCTCAACTCTGTCCGAGAGTAATCGGACTTCCTGGAGGCTCCGCCTTTGAAAATTGCTTTTCCCTGCCAGCAATGCGGGAAGCAGTTGGTGGCGGACTCAGGCCTGGCGGGCCGGACCGGCCGCTGCCGCTATTGCGGGCAGAGCAT
>Ga0247833_1002651_pt1 | contig 25758 bp, 21 predicted proteins | sample LaCruzMarch2015__7_FD_187117 | JGI IMG/M metagenome (GOLD analysis project Ga0247833, IMG submission 187117) | Freshwater microbial communities from meromictic Lake La Cruz, Castile-La Mancha, Spain - LaCruzMarch2015_8m | ecosystem: Environmental > Aquatic > Freshwater > Lake | place: Spain... | reverse complement strand
TACAGTTGCCGCCATATCTCGTTTTTGCGCAACCTAGGTACTACGTAAGGCAAAAACGAACGAAGATACTCCGAAATCTCTGGTCGGGAGGGCCGCTTGGCGGGAACGGCATTGCCAAACACATTCCAAGTGGCTCGTCGTCTCATTTTTGCACGTCTTTTTTCTCTCTCTCACTTTTGTGATTCTACGTAGAATTATGTACTACTTAGAAGTAAACAACCACCGGGCCCCGCCACCAACAACCCGTTGTCGCCATGAAACGACGGTGGCACTGCTTACTCATGACAACGATGAACGCACCCCCACAAAAAATGACAAGATTTGTCGCAAAGAAATGTCGGTATCCTCACTCGCAGTCATTGACGTCGTTCCAACAAACGTGTTGTTTGTCGTCATCCTTCAACAATGATCCCGACCTTGATGTGTCAGTAGGTGGTGGGACAATGATTTCAAACACTAGTAGTACAACAAGGACGACAACAACAACAAACCAGATTTCAGATGACGAATCTACAGAAATAGTTCCACATCGTCGATCGTCATCGCGTGGGGGCAAACAATATCGACAGCAATTGCAATCACAATCAGGAGTAACATCCTATCCAGCACCACCTGACCCATCCACCTTCCCAACCTGGGCATATGAAGCACGTCCCTACTTTCACTTTGAAATACTGCACGAATCGAAGAAATCACTTGCACGCGTCGGACGGATACACACCCCCCACGGTATAATAGACACTCCATCCTATGTTGCCGTGGCGACCAATGGTGCGATCAAGGGAGTGGATTTTCGTACTGTCGACAATACCGGCCAGCAACTCGTATTTTGTAATACCTATCATTTACTACTACAACCAGGTGCAGATGTAGTACAGGGTGCAGGTGGACTGCATAACTTCGTTGGACGTACAGATCGACCGTTTATTACTGATTCGGGTGGCTTTCAAGTATTTAGTTTAGCATATGGCAGTGTGTATGAGGAACTTAGTAGTGAAGGTGAATTGAAACGTGCTTCTGGGAAAAAGAAAAATAAGCAAGGGAAATCCGAGGATAACCCATCATCGCAATTTCAACCGCACACACCACCACCAGTCAAGGTGACAGAGGAGGGTGTACTCTTTCGTTCATATAGAGATGGAAAGCAATTCCTCCTTACACCAGAATCTACCGTACAGGCACAAAAGTCAATTGGAGCTGACATTATCATCCCATTGGATGAATTACCACCGTATCATATTGACCCCATGGCATTACTTGACAGTGTCGAACGTACACATCGGTGGGAGGCACGGAGTCTCATTGAACATTTGATAAATTTGAACGAACAGGCCATGTACTGTGTCATACATGGCGGGTTAGATAGAGAATTGAGAAAACGGAGTATTGATTATTTAACTTCATTACCCTTCGATGGGTATGCCATTGGTGGTAGTTTGGGTAAGAATAAAGATGAACTCCAACAACTGTTAGAATATATAATGCCCATGATGAATGAAAATGTTATAGGATCGAATGTCGAACGTAAGTCCAAGCCACGACATTTACTCGGGATTGCTGACGAGCCATCAGTTTTAGGTGCAGTACGGAATGGTATTGATACTATGGACTCGTGCTACCCCACACGTCTATCACGACATGGTACATTACTTACACGTGAGGGGAAGGTACATATAAAGAGTGGACGTTATTCACGACAGTTTGGTATACCTATTGATGATGAATGTGCCTGCTCGACATGTCGGAATCATGACAGAGCCTACCTATGGCATTTATTCAAGGCGAAGGAACCAGTATTCATGACATTGGCAACGATACACAATTTACAATACATGAATGATTTGATGGCACGACAGAGACAGCTTATATTGGAGGATAAGATATGATGAAAGGTTGCATTGTGTGATAAATTGTAGCAGTTGTATATAAACTCTATCGTGTGTCACCATTCTCTCTCTCTCTCTCTCTTCACTCTAAACGAACAGCGCTCCCAATCGTTTCTTCACACGCCCACGGGCGCGATTGGCTTATTAATCGTGAATAAAGTAAAGTCATAACCATATGACTGTGATCCACGATGATAACCACCCACTACTAATGTATCCATAAGCAAACGCGTACTCGCAATGTCATCGACATTGTCATTATTTCTCGATTCCAACATATCCTCCTGTACAGTAACGAGCAGACCAAGATCACGACATGCCTCGGGGAAACTACATACGCCAAAACGCGTATATTTATCGGCACCAAGTATGATGGCCTGTCCGCCTTCTAATAATGCACAATTTATCGTGGACGCAACTAATGCAGCGTCATTTGAGCACACTATAAGATCGGCACCGATGATTAAACGACATTGTGAATGTAGCGCACCGTCCATATCAATCCATGTATTATTATTATTATTGTTGTTGTTGTCGTTGCTGCTGCTGCTGCTGCTACCAATGCCTTTTGAAACTTGTAGTAGTGGTGTCATTTTCTGATCGAACCAATCTAATCCTAGTACCTCATGTATAGAATTAAGTTTATTAAGTATCATATTCCGACGTAAATTCACAAGACATGCTGGATTATAGTCGGTGAATATAACACGATCATTAATATTCACGCACACGGCAGCGGAGGATGATGATTGTTGTTGTTGTTGTTGCCGTTGTTGTACACGTAGACCGCGTTCATCCAACATTCGCGCGGCCGTTAATCCCGCCAAGCCACACCCGCTGCCCAATTCCATAATATTCCCCCGCGGACGCGAACTATCGCCATTGAGTACGATTATCGGATGACTATTCAAATAATGCGCCAGCATGACCGCGGCGGGCCACGTGACGAAGCCGGTGTTGGTTTCATTCTCGCCTTGATCGGTATCGATATTCGTAGCCTGATGGAGGCGTATCGTTAGTGGGAAGGATGATCGATTGCCACTAGGAGTACTACCATCGTTGTCGGTGTCATTGCCTCCTCCTCCACCACCCGAGGGGATTGAGAATGTCAAGCAATGATCGAAATCGTCGACCATAATACTCATTACAGCCCACCACTGTTACCACGCAGGAATGACAATGTGTTCGAAGATTCATCAATGCTTTTTCCATTGGCTCTGCGGGTTGTCGTCGGGGATCAAAGATTTTGGCGAATTCATCCAGATCATATAACCAGCTCAAACGTCGTCCGGGAATACTGCCTCGTGGAATGTCTATTAACATGGGCGACGACGGCGAGAAGGATAAGTCGTCGGCATCGGCGGCGGCGCAACGCGAGGCATTCCTCCAACGTCTCGAATCGTCGTCGTCGCACAAGAATACTACTACTAACAATCGATTATTAGTACAGCCGCAACAAGATGATGACGAACAGCAGCAACAACAGCAACAACAACAACAGCAACAACAACAACAGCAACAACAACAACAACAACAATCGCAGGAGGAATTTCAACTTCAAGTCGAAAAGCAAATGATATATGAAGAAGGGCTAAAGCAGCAGCAGCAGCAGCAGGGGGGGGATACTACTGCTTACAGTGTATTGTTGGACTACCTTGCTAACTATTGTAAGCAGCATCATGGCTCCTCTTCCAGTTCCGCCGTCGTCGTATCATCATCATCATCATCATCATCGCCATCGCAATGGATTCAAGACATTGACGAGTCGAGTCTACTCTATCTTCGAGAAATCGCCGCCACCGGCTCTACTAATGTCTCCTCCAATCGCGACAAGGGATATAATGTGGGGGCGGACTCCTCCTCTTTCGCTTCCTCGTCTCAACATCGAGGAATTGATCCACCCATGGGATATGCCGTAAGCGGCAGTAACGACAACAAAACCGTGCCTTGTCCACCTTTGCCACCGGACGGTGCACCTACGCCAAATAATAGTACCAAGTCCGTCGTCAAGGTCGTTCGTTGGATCAATGAGAAGAATTACTCGGAGTCTCCTCCTCCTCCTCCTCCTCCTCCTCCTGTACCGAATTTATTTACGGAGGAGGATATTGACCCATCGTCATTATCCTACATTCCACCATCCATTCTCCTCAATGACAAGACGATAATGTCGAGTGAATCCAAATCTACATCTTCGACATTCTCTCCACTCAAGACGGGCGATAATGAAGAATCGTCCGTATCAATGCAGCAACGACGGATACTTACAATACTCGAGAAACAACAATGTCAATTATTGTCAATGGAGCATTATATTATGAATATGAATGCAAAGATATCACAAATGGAATTGACAATGAGGCAGATGATGGCGGGGGGAGAAATGAATTACAGAAACCAACAACAACAACAGCAACAATATCCGCATCCTCCTCCGCACCCTCCTCCCCAACTCAACAACTTTGATAATGTCGTGCCACCTCTGCCTCCCCCTCCTTTCGTCGTTGGTGCTGGAGTCGTCGTACCACCACCGCCCTTTCCACCACCACCACGATCATTCTTCGGTTTGCTAATCGACTTATTCGGTCCAGAACAACGTCGACGACGTCGTGAACGTCTACTCGCCGCGTTGCACGAACGTCGTCGACGACGTCGCGTACGGTTCCACGATGCCCTGCGCGAGACGGGCATGGGGAGGGTGATCATGCATTTACATCGACGTGCCCTGGATCGTGGGGCATTATTTGCAAATTTTGATATCGCCGGTCTATTCAAGTTCCTCATCGTGATATTCATCTTTACTGGTAGGGTGGGTGGTGATGGACAAGCTGCCGGTGGCGGTGGTGGTGGCGGTGGTGGTGACGCAGTACAACAAGTAGGTGGTATTCATTGGTTACTGCGTTATGTACATCGATATATGCATGGTCATCGAGTACATGCTTTAATATTTGCATCATTAATGGGATATTTGGTACAGGTCGGGTTGATGTCTTTTTTATATACTGTACTATGGGTCGAAAGGGGTGATCTATGGCGGGTATGGTTAGGTGAAAATGCTGCAGTGGGGGATGAAGTTGAGGAACATAGACATGGCAATGGTAGGGATCAACCTGCACCGGTCGTTCCTGTTGAGGACGCTGCTGGGGCTGTCAATAACAATGCTGCTGCTGCTGCTGCTGCCGGAGAGCAAAGAATTGGTGTACTAAACAACAATAATGTAGACGTTCCAGTCGCGGCGGCCGCTGAGGCAGTGGCGCCTCCGGGAGGGGGTATGATCCGTCGTGGACCGAACAATGGAGGGTTCCTTCACGATGTACAGTGCTTGATAGTGAGTTTCTTCCTCTCTCTAATACCAGCGTGGAGACCGGAGGAAGCACACCCCCGTGGTTAGAATCGTGATGTGTTTTACCCTCATTTTGAAGTAATGTTATTGGATGTATTGTACCAATCTTAGGTTGTATTTGATAATATCAAGTGTATTCCTATAAAATTATATATCTCCACCTCTTTCAATTCAACCAACACTCCCCCACTGTATTTGACCCATTCGAATAACAAATCACCGCAAAAGAACGCCAGGATTAAAAATGATTCAAAATAGTCTTTGGTTTGCCAAGTGCCTTTCTGCAAGTTTGCTGTGACAAGTGTCTCTGTACGAGGCAAGGATTTCGTATGAATGAAGATGTGTCGAAATGGACGGAAAAGGTGAATGCAAGGTAGTGTTCACTTGAATGACTCCAGCCTGAAAAGAAAATAGATTGAATTTGCACGAGCATCACAATAAATGAGAATATGCAGTTACAAACGCAGAATGAGAAAATATTCGCATTTGTACGTACATCACCAAGCCGGTTGACAATTCCAAGCACATCTGCCAATGAGAGTCGTGCGTCCATGTATCTTCGCTCACCGGAAGCATTGGCAATCGATTCGATTTTTGTTAGAAGATCCTTCACTTGGAAACTCCTATCATCCTGGCCGCGTTTTAACGAACCGAGAGAAATCAGTAATAGGGCCTCGTAGTCTGTTGAACATGATACTGCTCTCAAAACAATCGATGTAAACATATCTCGACTACCTTTTTGTACATCGGAGATACGGACCATGGGTCGAGAATCCTGGTCCAGTTGACGCTTGCCAGTACTATACTCCTCAAACACGGTTTCTGCAGCTACTTTACACATGTGAAACGCCTTTCTTATATCACCCGAAAGATTAGCAGTCTTCCTAGCAGCGAACTGTTAAATTCGTCGTTATCGAATAAATTAGAATTTCATCATCGCACCAGAGAAGCAAAATAGCCGAAACCTTAACTCACCTTGATAGCATCCTCCTCAAATATGGGACAATTGGGGCTATCACCCAGCATACCAAGTCTAGTCTTTAGAATCGTTGTAGTATCATCGACGTTGTATGATCTAAAGTGACATCTCTCTCCACCTATACGAGATTGAACACGAGTCGAAAGCTTTTCAGGAAGATTGATTGTATTCGATATACCTATAACCACTAGTCTAGCAGTGGTTGCTCGTAGAGGCCAATCGAAGAAATTATACACGAGAGTTTCCTTCTTGGTAACTAGGTAGTCGATCTCGTCCAGCATCAACACAGTAACGGGTCTCTTCGAATAATTGGCATCATGAACTCGGATGCTATCATCGTCACTGTCTGACTGTGCATTGGTACCAGACTGATCACCACAGAAATAATTCTCGAGCTCATAAACGGCATCACCTGCAGAGAGCCTTTCTTTTCTTGTTCCACTAATTGACTCCCAGAGTTTAATATATGCGTCAAAAGGATGTCGCAGCTCCATACCATTTAAAGCTATAAAATTGAATTCTGGCAACAACCCTTTGTGCTGCTCTGTTTGGAGTACAGCCATGATTGATCTCACAGATGCGGTCTAGGGGAAATGGGATGATGTACAATACATATATTCAACGCGATGAGAATCATAGGAAAGTACAACATACGACATCGAGCTCACCCATCTTACCTTGCCTGTTCCCGGCGGCCCAGCAATAAACAAAGACGACTTTAAATTCTTCACCTCGTCATCAACACCACCATCAAACTTGTTTGACTGGGCTAAACCCGATATGGCCTTTCTTACAAAGGTTATAATCTGAGCACGTTCATTTTCGCGGCAAGACAAGACCATGCCATTCTCCTGTGCATCGTGCGCAGCCTCCGCCAATGATAGCTTTTGGATTGCTGTTTGAAACTCTTCCTTCCATGAAGTATTGCTTGAAGGTTCAACAATCTTGTCAGATGAACCACTCTCTAACTTGCTAAACGCGGCCTTGTATGCGGAATGCATTCGCCCTCTCGATATTCTGCTGCTTAATGAACCACTAGGCACAAATGATCGTCTATGAATCGACCAGAATCGACTGCAGTGATAATGTATGTTTGGCATCCCTAATATATTCTTTAATGCATGGGTAGACGTGGCGGCAGTTTCGTACAAGTGTACGGGCGAGAGAATGCTATCAGCCGAACATACAACAAGTTGATCAGTCTCAAATACTTCCTCTAATTCACCATCGACGGTGTTAACTTTCTTTTTCGATGCGCCAGGAATCTCCCAGATTCTATACAACCATCGAATCTCGATCATGATTTCGCTATCATTTGCCTCTTGTAGTACTACACTCTTCGCTCTTGGATCGTTCCGCTCAGGAGGATCCCTCTCGCGAAGGAGTGCACATGATGCCTTCGTCTTATGAAGACGGTAGATGGTAACAACTTCACCGGGAGCCCACTGAACGGTGAATGGAAAATAAGTGGAACTGAGAACTTTGGTGTCCTGTTCTATCTCAACTGCTACCGTATCTCCTAGCTTGACCTTCCAATTGTTGTCGTGTTTTTCCATGTCACCACTGACAACACAGGTAAATCTAGTATCATAGGAATCGACTGGAAGGATAATATCAATGTCATTGTAGAAACTCTTTAACGCCGATACATCCACATGATATGGGTCGGTATTGCAGCTGACCCGTAGTGTGCTGGACAAAACCTCGTTGTTCTCTCTATCGTTACGCACAGCTCGATCACTACGAGCAAGGGTCTCTGTCATCCCAATTGGCGTGTTCACAACAACAACGGATGAATCGTTCGTGGTAGATTTTACTTTCTTACGACTCCGAATACTGTGTTCCTTTTCAACGAGATTACGCTTTCCATGTGAACTGTCGTCAAGACCAGTTGATGGTTGTATTGCGATATCAAGTGTCTCATGATGCAAATCTGTCGTTGTCCGATGAAGTCTCTCATTCCTAACTAGTTTGACTGCATCAATGACTTTCTTCATTTGACTTTTATCATAGCGCAATGACTCATTAATTCCACGTTCGACACGCGTTATTGGATCGGTGGTATTACTCAGCCTGTTGCTAAAACGCGGTTTACCACTTTCATCACATGTCATTGTAGTGCATATTATTCTACGATTTTGTGGCAAGTATGCCGGTGCAGGAGTAGTATGAACTCTCGTACACCCGTCAATGTCAACGATACTTACTGGACCTAAGAGTGAGATACAATCGATGATAGATATTTGCCTTCCCTCGAGAATTACCTCCACTGGTGTTGTGTCATTGTTGGATAGTTCCTTTAGACTTTTCAACTCCCTTTCTCTTCCTTTCACTTCGAGTATTGCCTCCGATACACGAGGGAACCATCGAACTTCAACTTTGACCAATGCGGCATCAACTGATGATGACGACATCATGGTACTACTGGCATTAGCGTAAGATGTTTGTTTCGTCTTCTTCTTCGGAGTTTGTTTCTTTGACGATGACATACTACCTCCTCCCCCCGAGAATCGTGACACGTCATCATCATCATCATCATTGTTATCGTCACCCTCTTTAAATATAGACATTACCTGACAATGGCTCCATGGTACAATATATGGATACCATGATTTTGAATATTCAGGAGGAGTTGATTCGTCACAGTGGACGGCAACTATATCACCCACGCACACTTCCCAAATAGGAAAGGAGGAAGTAGGTGTCATAATCGTTGGATGTAACAGATTACCATGAATAAGCTGTGTTAATGGATGTGCAAGGGAGCAGGATGCATAGTAGAATGTAGAACTCGTCGTTAGTATGGGTGAGGGTAGATCGACTTTCATTGCCACCTTTTTGTCGCGGGTAATAGGAGGAGTGTCATAACCAAGACTTGTATATGTATTCTCCTTCAAGATACAATCATTTTGTAAAATTTCTGAACATTCTAATCCCCTCGATACAAATTTATTCTTCTTCTCTCCGCCAACAATGTCATTGAGACGTATGTTAACAATTTCATGCCCTTGGTGAAAGTAAAATCTACGACAGGATGCCATTGCTACTGGACCTAACGTTTGTTGCATACGCGAGTCATCATTATCATCAAAGTTACAAGCCTTTCGTTCTATTGTTGTTCTCAAGTTTAGTTCCCCCAGGAGGAATGATGCCGGTAGTACCACAACATGACTAGTCTCAAACACTTCGTCATCATCATCATTATTGTTGTCATTGTCGTGATGAACATCAACATCATCTCGCATTCTCTTCTTCCTATTTTTATTCCTCGTGTACTGGTTCCCCCTCGTTGTACTACTACTACTGCTACTACTACTACTACTACTACTACTAGCTGTAGTATTATCAATATCAGACTTTCGATAAAACCATCGTATTTCGACTAATAGTGGTCCGTACTGTTTCTTTCTCTTTGAGGATAGTTTGTTGTTGGGCATACGTTCATCACGAAAGATTGATAATATTTGACATGGTCTCCATGGTATGTTGAATGGTTCATGGTTGGAAGATTCATTAATATTTGTAGTTGTGGTAGCAGAAGTTGCAGTAGGAAGGGGAGTGGTAGTATGATGATGATGATGATGATGATGATGTACCAATGATGATGAATTGAACGTAGTTGTGTCCATGATACACATTAGATCTCCCACTTGTGCCCCCCTAAGCAGCAATCCACCTCCTCTGTCATAATTTCTATCACTGCAATCCTTCTTCTCACGAATGAAATCCCATGATACCCATAAAAAGTATTGTCGTGATGATGATGATGATGGTCCACCTCCTCCTCCCTTTCCCCCTCCCTTCATGTCAGTTGTTTCGAGGAGTAAGTGAAACAATGATGATGATGACGTATCTTCTTCTGCCGGTGATGAGGGGGGTATGTTGTCATTCGTAGATGTTGCTGCTGCTACAGTCATTGTATGATTTGTTGTCAGTTGATTGTTGCCGTCGTCGTCATCATTATTATTATTATTTGCAATTGTACTACGTTTGTGTTGTTTTGTTAATGATATGGGTGGTGTCATTATTTTCTCATTGGTGGTCTCATCTTTCTGAGGAGACGCCGAACTGCTCGCTGCCGTTGTCCTCTTTGGTCTACCTTGTTTGTTGTTAGTTGAAGATGAAATTGTCATTGGTGTTGTTGTTGGTGTTGTTGTCGTCGTCGTCACGTCGATGGTAAATTTCTCATCACCACTTCCCCCACGTGATAATGATGTCGGCGTAGTATTATTATTTTCCCTCCTACTATTCCCGGTACGGATACTGTCATTTTTTTTCCCCGTAAGAAGAGCGACATTGCCGTTCGTGATCGTTTTTGACAATGCTGCCGCGGATGTTGTATCGCGGTCGGCAGTCGTGTCATTATCCGCCGTTGTCCGATTGCTGCTGCTACTGCTGCCGCGATTATTCGTCGCAACAATCATGGGGGTGGCAGCAACTTCAATATGGGAACATGCGCTACCTGGTCCTCCTCCGAACGAAGCCGTGGATGACTTCTGGTCCGGTGTTGTCAACATCTTCTACTACTATCGTTGTTGTTTGGCCATCTTGGTTGCAAATCTTGTTGTTTGGAGAGTTGTTGTTCACACACGACAACAAAGGACAGCCCCTTCTGAGACAGAGAAAACTTCAAAAAGACAACGATCAAATTGAAATTCAAATGAAGAGTGAAAATGAAGACATCTGCATGAAGTCTTGAGTTGTTGCTCGGTGCATGCACCCTCTTTCGCTTGCATAGAATTAACATCAACGATCAAAACTTAAATGCTTAAATGGTAATTATTTATTTATGCCACTGCCACAAATCATGATGTCTCGAACGAATATTGTCATTGGCCGTCGATCTTCTCCTCCATCATCGTCGTCGTCGTCGTCGTTGTTATTGCTGCGTTCACAGACCGAGGATAACATGAAGTTCAAGTATGACAGTAGTAGTGGTATCGAACCGACGACAAGACAAGGAGCAAAATTCCACGCTCCCACACGATCAACCCCTATTGATGATGCCTGGTCGTCGCTCATACGTCGTCGACTAGAATGTCTCTCGACAAGCATCATGGATAGTATTCCACTTTGTTCTCCTCCAACAACATTATCCACTACTATTAATTGTGGCATTACTGAAGCAACGACAGCATCAACAGCACTAACAACAACAACTACTACTCCCATTAATGCTGCTAGTAGCGGTATAACATCATGCCACCGGGAACGCTCGGTGGAAATGTCCGTCGATGATGATGCCACGCCTATTGTGTCAAATCATCAGTATCATCAACAACAACAGCAGCAGCAGCAACTACAACTACACAATCACGAAGAATGTATGGACATGTCATCATCATCCCTTGCCGCCGAAGAAGTTGTTTCAATCGAGGTTCAGGATACAGCAACATCAGAAGAAGATGCATGTTCAACAACACTATTTGGAGAATATATAATTGATAATATTATACCACCCCCTCCTCCACTATTAGAAGTTGTGTCAGAAGAAGAAGAAGACTTTAAATCATCATCACTGGAGGATCATCCTCTACTATTATTAAAGATGGAGGACTTTGAATCATCGATTATTATTAATACCGCGTCCTCTAGCGATTCGTCTACGACTAATACTACTACTACTACTACTACTACTCCATCCTCGGTATTCCGTAACAAGAAACCACACATGTTACTACTACTATCAAGTAGTAGTAGTAGCAGTAGTAGTACATCTCTACTATCACCATCATCTACACAGCAACAACTAGAATTATGTCGTGCCAATTCAATAAAGTCGACCACTACTGATGATATCGTTATTCTTCACAACAATAATAATGACAGAGATTATCAGATACCATCCCCAAATGCTATTGATGAATGGATTGATGATGATGTTAATAATGATGAATGGACGAATAATAACATCGTAGTACCATCTACTACGTCTACTACTACTAGATCTATGTCATTATTAGCAGAGGCATCAATGATGATGAGACGTAGGCGTCGTTTAGCATCAGTAGCAGCAACTACAACACAATTGAAGTAAAAAGAAAAAAAGTCTTGAACATTTAACCCAAGTACACACCCTCCGACCTTCTTTAACAATGCACACCAATAAATAATGGACGGGGAGACTAGTAGGTGCCCAAAAAAAAGAAAAGAATGTTCAGTAGGTGCCCAAAAAAAAGTTTGCACAGCGGATATAATACTCTCATGTTTAAAAAAATAAATCAAACCTATGTACACTCCTTTTGTTCTTGTTTTGAGGAGTGTACTAAAGTATTTGGAAAGAGAGTAGCGTCTATACATGTATATATGCATATAATAAAATAACTAAGATAATGTTAAATTCAAACAACAATTAAAATGCTGTCATCATTTCTATTATATATACTGTCCCAGTATTACCTTTGAATATCACAATATTCCCCCTCTCCCATTTTCCCCCACACACATTACATTATTTTATTTGCGTGCACGTGTATCAATAACCTTTCCATCATCTAATAATAAACTCTTATTCCCACTAGAAAGTTTTGTAACAGTTACATCTCGATATGTTGGATCTTTATTAGTATCACGTGTTTCATCATTATCCTTTGTTGACCCTCTACTACTACTACTTGTAGATGATGATGATGATGATGAAGATGAAGTATTCGTCCTTTTCGTTGTTGTTGCTGTTGTTGTTGATGGTGCTGGTGTAGGTATAACACCATCGACTCGTAATTCAGCCAGAGCACGTACGAATTCACTCTTTTCAATAAAGCTCGATGTGGATACTCCATATATTGATTCTAATTCAACCTTTAATTCCTTTACCTTGAGTATATTGCATATTTCCATTTCTTTTTGTATACGTACTTTTCTCCTCCGATTATTATCATCACCACTATTCATGTTGTTGTCATTGTTCTCATCCGTACTATGTTCTTCATTTTCATTCAAGCTATTGGTATCGGTCGTAGCCATCATCATCTTTTTCTGTAGGGATGTCAGTGGTAGCCGTTGTCGTCTATTAAGCATTGGAACAATCGTGTACTCTCTATGAATATTGTCGAAAGAACAACACAACAATGACGTAAATAATGTAGGATAAATGACAAATGCGCCTACCACCACCATTGAAGAGGAGGATGTAAGGGCAAATATTGTTGTTAGCGATATCATCATATCGCAGTGGCTTAACAGATGATGTTCGAAGAACGGATGAAGACGACGATGATGTGGTGGTGTAAGTGAGGGGAGATGCGACGGAGGAAAAATATTCAAGTCTTGCGACTGGACCAAGGTTGCCCTCCCTCTGGAGAAAGAAGATTGCACGATTTCAAGCATCGAGGATACATAAAGCTCGATAGGTTTACGACGAGAGGTCGAAGCTTTCCCTCTAAGGTGAGATTATGAATACTCTCGTAGAGTGGTAATGCTAAAGGTTCGATGCTGATCCATGTCGATATTAGGCATCTCGAAGAAATGTTGGAATATACTAATATATAATCATCTTTTGCCGCACACCCTCGTCGAGCGGATGTAGATATGTTGTTGCTCTTTGCATATAAGTTTTTTTCTATTGCTTACGATACAAATTCGCTGTTCGTTTGCTTACAATTTATTTGCTGTTATCTACGTACAATTTTTATGATTCAGAGTTAGTAGTCTCGGGGACGACGTGGTATCTTATATACAGATTGTAATATTAGTGACCCTCGAATCTACAAATCAAAGACCATGTCAACTACAACCAAAGAAAACAGCCAAACACATGTAATATCTAACATTGTAAAGGATGGTGCCGAACGAGGGGTACTGTATGTCACGGCAGGTTTCGTCATTGGTGGACTTGCTAGTGTAGTATTAGCACGTGGAGGAGGAGGTGGATCACGAAAGATTATTACTGCTTTTGGAACAGGATTGGGAATGGGTGCGGCATGGACTAAAACATCAATTGATATTGAAGAGGCTGTCAAGTGTATGCAGTAAGATGTACATTAATTTTATATATATGTAGATATTCTCGTGGAGGAGAGGGGAGAGAAGAGGAAAGACTCTAGAGTGTAAATTTTCCCGAGTAAAATTAAAAAACGAGAGTGTAAAATTTGACCATCACACGTGAGATTATAATATTAGCAGAAATGATATTGTCAAATCGATCACCATGATCATCCCCATTTTTAACTCGTTGCACCCCTTGACACGAAAGAACCTGACTTTGATTCCAACATATGAATTCGTCAAGCATACTTGCGCTTGCGAGATACTTTTAAAAGTATCAGATTTCTCTCCACACCAATCTCTCTCTCTCTCTCTCTTTCCACCCCCACTCCCCTTTGTATCTATCCTTCTCAGCCCCTATTGTTGTTTTCGTAACAAAAATGGTGTATTCCCAGGTAAATCAGTATAAGGATGTGGTCTCATCCACCCCATTGGTGGTACCACAATCGCAAGTAGTAGCATGGCCACAACACCGCCACAGCAATATAGACGTTGTTCGTGTGTTGTTACTATATATAATGCAATTGGGAGGAAAAATAAGAGTGTTGTTGCCATGTTTAATGCTAATGATTTGATATCATGACCTATATGTGTCATTGTTTGTTTGTTGTGTAAGTTATCAAAAGGAATGGAGTGTGACGGAGTTAGAGATTTTGTTGAAAAAAATGAATAAAACGATCATACACAGCCTCAAAGGAGAAAGTGGTAAGAAGAGAACACGACATAGTATAAAAATAGTATTTACAACAAATATTTGTGTCTACAACGGCTACACTGACCTTGATGATATGGTTTCGTCTTTGCATCATCTGCTGCCATTCTTAAAACGATAACTTCTTTTTTTTTTGCTGGAGAGATAAATAATATGAAACGCGTGGCCACAGCTCCTATTTGTCGTTGTTTTATCCGATGGAAAAATCGGTAGACCACCACAGCAGATGGATGACTAAACTTGCCGTAATTGATCGGTTGCTTCCCGCCACCACTGACCACCGACCCTTCCATTTTTGCTGTCTCGAGCATGCAGTGGTTCGGCGAGACGAAGCAATGGTCCAGCCAATCCTCTTCCTTACATTGTTACACCTAATTATGACTATCGTCTCTGCATCAACAGCATATGCTTTAGTTCCGTCGCAGGTACGCGGACCGCCGCAGTATCACCGATCAAAGCAGAAGAAGACGACAACGAACGAAGGCAATGATACTACTCGGAGTACACCTCTGCGTGCCACCGTCGAAGGAGGAGATGGTCCGCCGGCAGTCCGGCCAACGGCAGGGGGGGTTATCGAATCATCTTCCTCGGTAGCAGCTTCAGCAGCGGGAGATGACGTGGTTTACAGTTCCGCCATGGCATCGACTGCAACACCAATAAGCATAACGAAGAATAAGAGCACTAACGGCAAGAAGAACAAGAAGAAGAACTCGTCATCGACAAAGAATACGCATCGATCGACACAACAATGCAAAACGGGGAATATACCAGATGTTGCATGGCGCTCCATATCCATGAATCATTTACGTGCACATCCCAATTTTCAACCATTACCACCACCCTCTCACATCACAAATTTACCCAGCCGAGAACATGTACGATACTTTCGACAAGATAGTTGGCAATGGGACTACTTGCATACTGGACGATGTACCACTAGTCAAGCATCATCGGCATTGGGATTTTTAGAAGCCAAATGTGCAAGTTATTTGGGTATACCAACAAGTTTACAACGGGGTGGATTTGGTGCATTTGATAGATTACGTCAATGTTATAATACTGCAGATGATCAAAGCTTGGGTGGATGGGAACGTACATTATGTAGTAGTAATGGTGGCCAACGACGTTCGATGAGTACTACCGCAGCAGCAGCGGCAACAGCAACCAGAATAGATGACGATGATGATGATGATCATGATGATGATTCATGGTCTTGGAAACCTGGCACTAAAGAAATAGAACGGTTATGGAAACCTCAATTACACAACAAGTCATATCCATTTGCTGCCATGTATTGTCCAACATTAACACATAAAGATTTATATCGACGAAAGGTACATCTTGGTGGTGGCGAAGCAGCAGCTAGTGCTGCTCCAATGCGAACACGAATGGAATGGGGCAATGTCCAAGAGGCCACATCAATACTAACAGCATTGAATTATTTCTGTAAAATTGATAATACAACTATTATACGTGAAGTAGGAATGTGTGGTGCTAGTTTCGACGATAACGCTACGAATGATGAAACAATAAAACTATTACAGGGTGTTAAGATTGGTGCCTCACCCGATGCTTTTATATGTCACGGTAATGGATCAATTGAGGTATTAGAGGTTAAGAATCATTGTCCATTCGTTTGGAATAGAGTTCATAATAATAACAGCAATCGGTATAACAAACATCAACGTATGGAAATTGAACGTCAACGAGGCAATCGAAGTCATAATGATACAAATGAGTCTCATCGTTTTTCAATACGTGACTTTGAGCTGGAACAGAAAATCCCACCTGCTTATTTACCACAGTTAATGATGGAAATGCTTTGTGTTGGTACTTCTGTTACTCTTAATGACAAAGAATCAACTACGACTAATAATTCTACTACTACGGCGGCTGTTGCTGGGCCCATATGCAAGTCTGCAATTATGGTTCGACAAACTGCCACCAAGGGTGCTATAATATTGCGTCTACCTCGTGATGATGATTGGATAAATGAAATGAAATATTGGTTAGGCATGTTCCAAGCTAACTATGTATCTACTAATACTATACCAAATGATAATTTCTTTTGGTCGGATGACCCAGATAGTAGGTATCGTAAATTTGTTACACGGACAAAGGAAATTAGTGAAAGTGTGGAATTAGTTGCTTACATTGATCAATCACAGATACAACGTATGTTACTACGTAAGGGCGAAGAAGGACGAGGAGGAGTGAAAGAAGGGGATGAGATACCATTATTTCTTGACAGCATAATTGCTGACGTATCTTGACAAACTCGAATAAGACTCACTGTTACATTTCAGATATGTAAGTAACAAGTAGAAGAGAAATAGTAAGTCATAACTAGAACGTTATTTACAATTTTTCTTTGTTTTTATCATTCTCCTTCTTCTTATTCTTTGCCTCTAACGCTCGTCTCTCAGCTGCCGCGAGTGCACGTTCCCTGACCGATGCTGCTGTCCCTACTGTAGCGGACTCGCTTCGACCTTCGCCCACAGACGCCAATGTTGTGATGATGTTATCGCCTCCTCCGAGTATATGCCCTCCTTCCATATCCTTCATGACATCTTCGTCCTTGGTTTCATTCATCAACTCTTCACCGAATGTAATAATTGATGGTGCAATTAGCTCGACTGGCAGACGATGTTGTGACATCTCTGTCACGAGTTCCTCATTGACTGAGCGACAAATGTGATTCATAATCCGCACCTTGCTATTATTATTTCCTCCTCCTCCTACTTCTCCTCTGCTTATCCGCCCAGCAGCGGTAGAAGTGGTGCTCGACGAGGACGACACTCCTTGAATCATTTCCGTAACTTCCGCCAATGTCGCAGTACGTTTACCACTCACAAATACCCCACCGCGCATCAATCTTGCATGTTTCCATAAGTACTCTACTCTCATTTGTCCATAGTTGGTCCAAAATAAAACAGTATGATCACCTACCCAGTTATGAGATAACTCATGAATCAACGTGCTTGCCAATTCTTTATATGGACGAAAGGTTGATAAGTCATCGGTACGTAATTTGATATCAATACGCATACCATAATTGGTATTGTAACCGAGTACCCGACCACCCTCATGTTCCATTTGTTGTGCTATACGATCATCGATTGGATCCATCTCTCCCAGTGTGCCCACCACTAATTCACGTGATGTTAGTATAGTAACAATGCCTGGATCAGTGGCTAGTCGTTCCAGGAGACGACGTGCCTCGAATGCATGTGGAGTCGATGAACCAGGACGTGTCCCGAAGGATGCATCTGTACATTCTTGGAAACGACAGAATTTATATGTTGTATGTTGCTTGGTATGCAATGGTCCCCAATAGGTTGATAATGATTTTGTATCTTTTGACTTATTTGATTTTCGTTCATCATCGAAGCCACGAATTAGTGGATCCGAACGAGAGGAATTGAGCTCACGTATTTCTGACACAGGTGCACTCATGACTATAACTTTTAGAAGATTGTCCTTAGACAATGTCATGTCGGGGGAGAACGCTGGACGATTATCTGTGGTGTTAACATCGCCTTCTCGCGCAATAGTCTTACCCTTGTATATCAAACGTAGTACAACATCACGATCATCATGTTCATGTTGTGCGAGGGTGATAATGTCAAGAGAGGACCGTGCCAAGGCGAGAAGCGCTTTTGCAGATATCGTGCGTGCATCAACGTTGTCGACTGATGCTACTTCACCTCGGTGCGAGAACTTAATGGTGAACACAAGCCGCCCACCTACTTCTTCGTCTACGATCATGATGTTGATAGTATGTCAATAATCTTGTCCTTCGTTCCGCTTCGATGCAATCGATGAGAGAGTCGTGCACGCATCCACTTGGCGGGAAACAACGAAACAAATCAAATAATTTAGGTGGGGTGGGAGTCGATAGGGTATGTCTATCCCAAACAAAATCACCATTTTTAAACATTATGCAGAAATCCTAATTTGTGCAACATCAATACATACAACAGACCATACAATAGGTGCGCTGACATCAAACTAAACAGACCTAAACTAAACAGACCTAAACTAAACCAGACGTGAATGTAGGTCACCTTCACATTACTTTGCATCTAAAGCTTCATAACTTTTCCACCCTTGCCTGCTTTGCTCATGGGTTCAATCTTGGGAACGCAACAATCACAATGAATGAGTTAACAAGTTATGTTCTGGCAGTGAAACAATGTCCATCACAGAGAATCATAATGTAATCCACATACCTTGAGATCTACGACTACCATCATATGGTCGCTTGCGTCTAGCAAGTAGGCCTCCACATTCTCGTCTTCGGGCCAGTGGCTTTGTAACAACATGGAAGGGAGCAAGCAAATCAAGGATGATGTGAGCCATTTTACATCGTTATTCGAGAAAAAGAAATTAGCTGATACGAATGACAAGAAGAAGAACTCACACGTATGCCTGAGCAATTTCCAAACCAGACACGGATGGGAGTACGTAGTCAGCACGCAGTCCCCAAGGGGCTTATTTGAGCAAGAGATGAGCAAGGAGCCAAGTAATAGATTGATTATGAGTAGTGGTTTCGTCTAGAATAACCATAGAGATGTGTTGACTTACCAGTTTTGGTCTCAGGATTAGAATAACCCGGCTTCGCCTGTGGAATGTACTTCTCTCCCCCAACCGAGGTGGGAGTAATAGAGGTATCCGTGAGCGGATCATCGAGCAACGAATTGATTGGCTTCAATGCCGCATCTCCATCAACAGGATCACAATTTTGATCACCTATGACAACAAATCGTTCTCCAATCTTAAGACCACCTTTCTTTTTCTTATCATCGTACATGTAAGTGGCGCTGTTGATGTAATCCTTCCAAAAGCGAATTTCATTGTCTGTGGCAATAAGAGACGAGGAAATAGTGATGTTGTGGGTTAAGTCAGATCATCACAACATATGTACACGCATTTAGTTCTATTTATTCACTATAACTCACTGTTCCTGAACCCATTCCTATCAATAACATCCGGGTCCGGATATTCATTGGCAGTTCCATCATCAAAGACAGGAGGGGTGGGGTGGCTTTGCAACACGTGAATAACTTCGCCATTAACCTGAACAGGAATGTCCCAGTGCGACTTGGACGATAATCGGAGAACATTTAACACTTCGGGAGCGTAATAGAATGCTCCGGTGGTGGCATTCTTCGGAAGATAGGCATCCGGCATATCCTTCCATAAGAAGTGTTGGAATGTTCGTGGGGTGTGGAAGGGATGCTTCGATAGGAACAACATTCCGTACGCACCAGGAAAGTTGCCAAACCCATGCGCCTTTTGTGAACAAAAAGGAAATGGCTCATCAGAGTGAGATAATTGGCATTATAGATTGCATTCAAATAGTTCATTGTATAACAACTCACATCATTAGCATCGATTTTGCCATCATTGTTAGTATCAAATCCTGTTTGAACACCAGTGTTGCACGGTGCAGCAAAGAAGTATGGATATGTGATGGCCATATTCCCTTCGGCTTGAGGAATGGCCAAAAAGTTCGTTTGGAAGTCATCTACCATACTCTTAGTTTTGGCACTGTCCCAAGTTTTCACTTCACCTGGCGAAGCCTTGCCAGCCTTGGAATCTGATGTTGACCAATAGTGATCAAACTCTTGCAAGCTCAACATATCCGGCTTGTTCTTTTGGATAACATCGGCAATCTTCTTCGCGTACTCCCATGTTGAGTCTTTGAGCAATTTCGCCAATTCTCCTTCAGTATTCTTGGCACCGTCAGAGAACCCAGAATTGAAATGAGCGATTCGTATGGAGCCTGCAGATTTAGGTTTGTACTCATAATGGTTCACCTCGATAGTTGTGGGTGGATTCACCACGACAGTTGTGGGTGGCGAAGAACTGTCTGTTACATTAAGTTCTACAGTATATGTAGCGTCGGCATTGGCAGGGTATTTATGTGTGACATTTTGGTCCGTGGAGGTTGTACCATCACCGAATGTCCAGCTGAATGTATATGGCGCGGTGCCTGTTGCAGCTGTCAAGTCGGGTACAAAGCTAACTCCTGCACCTACTTGCTTGTAATCGATGGTTACTTCTGCTTGCGCTAGAGCAGGTAGTAGGACAGCGGCGAGGTGGAGCTTCATTGTCGATCAGAGTAGTAAATTTTATGCCGTCGTGGTATTTGCAAAAAATCTTTGGAAGATTCGGCCTGGCTGGGGGGGGAGACACTCATTCCTCCTCGTCGATAGTCATTTTGTGAGACTCGACAGATTCCCCATCCACCCGACCACAAAGCCTCCGCTCCCCATAAGTAATAGCCGCCTCCTTCTATTCTCCTGATGGACAGTCTTATGCCGAGGATGCAATTTAGTAATAGTGGTTCATTCACGAAGATAAAACTATGCGTCATAGTCATACTAGCATGTTTTAGAACGAATGCATTCAAACTGTTTACCAATCACAATATTCAGGCAAATTCTAAATGCATCACGTCCCGAATAAGAAGGCACTCCATATCGACAACGATAACGATGGGCCTCGATGTTAAAATACGTATGGTAGGTCGAAAAAATGGTGTCGAGAAGTGGCTTGAATCTGCATATGACACATATGATACACGTTTAAAATCCTCGAACGTCAACGTCGAAACGCAGTATCACAAAAACGACGATGAACTAATTAAAAATATCGAGGCTGACGAAAGTAAGAATCACAAGGTGATACTATTAGACCCACGAGGGAAGCTATGTACAAGTGAGGCATTTTCTGACGACATGTACAGTTGGCTTGAGGAGGGTGGTAGTCGGTTGACATTTGTCATAGGTGGCGCTGAGGGACTCCCGCAAGAGGTCAAACAGTCGCAGCAGAATGGTAATCGAATCATGCTTAGTCTTGGGATGATGACTTTTACACACCAATTTGCACGATTATTACTGATGGAGCAGATTTATAGAGCAAGTGAAATTAAGAAGGGTTCGGGATATCACAAGTGATTCGCTGTGTCTTTCATAAAGTTCCATAATTTTGGGAGTATGGGAGAAGTGAATAGGATCATGAGCATACAATTACCATTTGAATGATTACGATACTCGAATGATTAGGAGTACCCCCAACTTTTATTCATTTATTCAACGTTTATTCATCTACGTTTCCTTTTCGAGCTAGCTGCAGCAGATACTTTCTTTGTCTTAGGTTTATCATCTTGTTCCTCCTCAGCTTTCACTTGACCAGTCCCACTCAATGCACCATCACCATCTTCCTCTAATTGTATCATTTGTCGTAATACCTCACATCGTTCCATAACCAGTCTCTTCTTCACCCGTACTGCATACATATTCGATGTTGCGTCTTCGATTATTTTGCCAAAGACGTTACCATCTTTAGAGTTTGAGACAATGCTGGACGATGTCGCAGCCATGAGATTTCCACAGTTGTTAGAAGTAGATCGTTCTCCACTATTATTGGTACCATTTGATGTGAGTCTATTATTATTAGTGAGTGACTTGACATAATGTGCATGCGGTGCCAATAATGAATGTAACTTCTTCACCCCTCTTGAGTATCCACCACTGCCAGCACTGACTCTGGTTGCAAGTTCCTCGAATGATTTTCCTCCCAATTGCCTAGCATTATTATCCTCCTCCTCCCTACCTTCTTTTCCATTATTCGTCAACTCACTACCACCATGCCTTCTTGTTTTTATTGTGGAAGCAGTCGTCATATCAGATAACGCATTTGTTACACCAGATGCCAATTCGAGCAATGCTAATACAACATCCTCGGCCTTGTCGAGATCGTCTAGGACTAATTTTCGTTGTGATTCGATGACTTTTCGTCGAGCAGTGGCCATCGTTTTTACATTATGCACATGCGCCCTAAGATCTTCCACCTTTGAATGATCATGCAGTACATCGTCATTCCCACCTGTATTCGCTGTTCCAGCAGATGACAGCTGCGGACCGCCGGACGATGATGAAGAAGAAGACCCTTCGGATGGTAACTGAGCAGGGCCCGAGAGAAATTTGCCACGGAGGCGAGGGGCCACGGACTTGGGTGCTACTGTTGACGCCATTCGGCCATGTTGTTGTGTGGTAAACTACTTAGAGTATCTACATAAATACCTCATCGATGCCCCTGAAGACAAGTGATGAATAGATATTTGTATTAGCATTATATTAGTGTAGGTACTTGAGCAATTTAGGCTCTGCTCTTTATCATTTGAATATGTTACATATATCTCCGGCTCTTGTCCAATAATTTACGTGTATTACATTCTAGAGAACGGATTGTTAGTGTGTACTTAGTGTCATTCATTTCCAGTTTAAAGTCTGGAGACTAATCCACTACCCCTCAATCGATCCTCGGCCCTATCCTGATGCTTTTCACCGAATACATCTAAGCGTAAGAAATGTTTCAATTCCTGTACAGTATGTATCCCAAATGCCTGAGGTGCAGATGTCTCGGCTAAATCTTTCGCCGAACTAACAATTCCGCCCCCTCCTCCTCCTCCTCCTCCACCACCACCGCTGGGTAATACAAATTCTTTCTTCATCCAATGTTGCAATCGTCGTACGACATATAACGTCGTCTTCATATCGCGTTCCAAATTGAACCCCAATAGCTCAGCAAGACCAAGGTAGATACACAATCCATGTTGTACATCATCGGTGAAGAAACGTGTGGTAGGGTTTGGACGGATACGTATATTACCATCCTCATTATTCTTCGATGATTCATCAATGATGCAGGGTGACAGTACCGCGCCTAGGCGAGAGTTGTGTTTTAATCCATAGCCCATTAGAAAGGCGAGCATCCTCTCTCGATTAATCAAACCCGGTGTGCTCCCAAAACCACCATCGCCATTATTAATAATACCATCATTGTCTTCTTCTTCTTCTCTTTGTTCTCCACCAAATAGATTCTGCCATTCATTTTGCAATGCAGCGTCAGTTAAACCACTCCGTGCACCCAAGTCATGCGGACTATTGCCTAAAAAGTTCATAACCTTCCGTCCAATCGGCTCTCCACCATGCAATGCCGATAATGGGTCATAGCCCCGCGGTGAGAGTAGTCGTTCAATGGCATCAATAACAAAGTACATTTCTCCCCCAGCAATGGAGGTAATTAACTCTCCTGCCAATGGCCTAGCAGCCCCATCGGCATAGAAGCGTGGGAGTGGTGTGAGTTCTTTCTTCGTATTCCATGTTATTGTACCATTATCATCATCGTTATAATTGGTAGTGTTGGACTGACCGAATAATGCGACTAGTATACAAGGGTGCAATATCTGATTCGTCGAATTGAGCGTACATGTTAGGAACCCAAGTGTTGATACCGGATCTGCATGGTCACTAATTGATTGGGTTAGTAGCACATCCAGCATTGACGTTGATGGGATATTATTATATTTCGTAGCCATATTGTTATCGTAATATTTGGAAGTAGTTGTATGCGACATCGCAATTAAAGGATGAGATGATACAGATGCGGTAATTGCTCCCGCTGCTCCTCCCCCAGCACCACCACTACCCGAACCTATCACATGACCCTCTTTAACCTCTCGTAATTGCTTATTCGCGTGTGCGGCAATAATCATGGCATTCCGTGCACCAACGACAGTATCAATTCGTCTACTACTACTACTACTACTACTACTACTACTTTCATAATGATAGTTGTTCATCCCCCCAGCGGCTGGTGGTTGTGTTGTTATTAACACCTTCTTCTCTTCACCGACTGTGCCATCCCCTCCCCATTTTTCATTGGCCGATAATCCTAAGAAATCTAATGTCTTACCGGTAACCTCATTCTGTAATACTCGATCTAGTAATCTACCACAAAGATTTCGCGTGTACGCATTACTGGGCGTAACGGCCACTTGTAATTGTGGGAATCGGCCGTGTAATGTCACCTCTCCCGGGCGTAAACTCTTACACAAGTAGGGGAATGCCTTGAGCGCAAATAATCCCAATGGTCGAGTCCACGAAGTGAAGGATGGCGGACGGTGTTCGAAGAATGCAACACGGCACTGCCAATCGAATCCACCGGCGCCATATAATGTACCAATCATTATTGGTGGACGATTGCGGCGTTTACCACTACTACTACTACTACTACTACTACTACTTGATCCTCCACCACCACCACCACCACCACCGAGGAGGTCGAGTGCATCCAGATGGTAGAGGGCCTTGGCGACATGACGTAAAAGTGATAAATGTGCCGAGACTGGACATGCTAATATAATGATGTCAGCTACGCCACCATTGTCCGGCGCGGATATACCACTAATTGCACATTCTAATGGCGACAACAATTGTCTTCTCGCACTACTCTCGATAGCAGTGTCAATCACAGTGGTAGTAGTGTTGACGACTTTATTATTATCAGCATCATCATTTGTTTTCTCCTCTTGGCCATAGACAAAGACCGAATCGGGCGACCCAACATGTGTCGTCACACGCGTCGGTAACATATCGCTCGCGACTAAATCGCTAATATGTTTCTTCTCTTGACATCGCCATACGCGTGGTGTTACTCCGTCCTCGTTTAAATATGTTTTGGCAGACCGTGTGGCAACGCGGAGTATATGATTGATATTGTTAGGGTTCGATTTATCGCCCAGGATGGCACATAATGTTGCTGTGCCATTCGAACCGCCAATAAGGAGAGTCGTTTGTGGTGGAAAGGCGGAGGCGGCGGCGGCTGTCATCGCTCAATAATAATCACTCCAACGAATCGATGAATTATGTTGCCAAGACGAACAATGACGCCAGTCTAGTCATGCTAATCTTTGTCGTGCCACGGACTGTGTGGGATGGGGGATACGCATCGAAGTTCACCCTTTCTTCTTCTCGAATCTTCAGGATCCTAAGATTTACGATAC
>Ga0247833_1002645_pt1 | contig 25792 bp, 26 predicted proteins | sample LaCruzMarch2015__7_FD_187117 | JGI IMG/M metagenome (GOLD analysis project Ga0247833, IMG submission 187117) | Freshwater microbial communities from meromictic Lake La Cruz, Castile-La Mancha, Spain - LaCruzMarch2015_8m | ecosystem: Environmental > Aquatic > Freshwater > Lake | place: Spain... | reverse complement strand
GTGTTTGTGTTGTTTTTCGCGCGGCCGCTATTGGCCGTTGCAAGGTTCCCAAATCTCGTCGGGGTTCCAGCATTGTTTATGTCCGCGCCCTGGGTGCCAATGGTGACGGTAATCGCCGCGTTTCCGACTTCGGCTTTTGACCCCGAGGCGCGAACAGCCCCCGCGCCTGACCCGCCGTTGCCCGCGTTGCCGCCGGAGCCGTTGTTGCCAGCGTTGCCGGCTGCGCCTTTGCCGACCACGAGGATTTCGTAGGCATTGGCGTCGGCATTCGGGGTGAAGGTGCCGCTGGCGAGGAATGCCTGCTCCTTGACGATGCTCACGCCGCCGCCGGGTGAGGCGTATTCGAGCGCAGTCCCTGCGTCGTTGACCCGGAGAACCTGCCCGGCCGACCCCCTGGCAAGCTTGGCGAAAGCATTCGCCCCGGTGCCGACGATAATGTCCCCGGCCGCGATGGTGAGTCCGGAGATCGAGGTCAGGATCGCGTTCGTCGCCTGCTTGCCCGCGAGGGCGGTGGCGGTGGCCGCATCGTCGGCCTTGGTGGCGATGGCGGCGGCGAGCTCGGCCAGCGTGTCGAATGCCGCCGAGACGCCGCCGAGCACCACGTCAATCGCTGCCTTGACGAAGCCGGTGGTGGCAATCGAGGTGTCATTGTCGCCGGGGCTTGGCGTCGGCGCCGTCGGGTTGCCGGTGAGGGCCGGGCTGGCGAGCGGCGCCTTGAGGGCAAGGGCCGAGGTCGTGGCCGCGCCGTCGGCCTTGGCGGCCAGCGCCGCCACAAGGCCGGTGATGTCGCTCTGCGCGTGTGTGTGGCCCGCGCCCACCTTGCCGTCGAGCGCCGCCTGCAGCCCGGAGACGTCCGAGATCTCTGACACGTTGCCGGTCAGCAGGCGCCACTGCACGCCGTCGCGGAGCAGCAGGGCCGCCACGCCAACGGCCAGCGCCCCGGCGGACAGGGCCGCGCCGGAGCGGTCTTTGATCGCCTCGCCGTTCAGTGTGGCGGCGCCAGTGTTCGCCGCGACGGGAACGAGCACGGCGACCTTGCAGACCGCCGGATCGACCCCCGAGGCGGGGGTGGCGGTGATGGCGTTCGCGGTGCCAGCGACGCCCGTGTAGGCGGCGACGCCATCGGGGAGGCCGCGCTGCCGGGCCCAGGCGGTGCCCGACCACGTATAGACGCCGTTCAGGGCGGAGGTCGGGTCTGCATAGACGAACCCGGTCGGCCGAACGTCGGCGGCGGGCGTGAGGGCGTTGAGGGCCGCGACGGTGTCAACCGCAACGCTACCGAGGCGCTGAACACCAGCGCCGAAACCAAAGGCCATGTGGGAAACCCCTTTTAGCGGCTGTCTTTGCCCGCCTCGCCCTTGGGCTGACGAAGCTCAAGCGAGGTGGTCCATCCACTTCGCGAATAGTCGTGATCGACGCTCTCGATCCGATAGGCGCCGTCCACACCCGGCCGACAGCCGGTGACGATGCACTGGCCCTCGGGCTGGGCGGCGATGGTGCCCTCGATGGTGACGGAGCCCTCGCCGCTCTTGCGGTCGCTTTCGGCGGCGTCGGCCTTGGTCTGCTCTCCGGCCCGATCCTCGTCCGGCTCGGAGAACCGGGCGGGCTTGATGGTAATCCCGCCCTCGGTGCCGGTGTCGGCCGTAGTTTCGAGCCAGTCGGCCTTGGCCTTGTCATACCAGCGCGACCGGGTGGCCTTCTCGACGGGGCGCCCGAGGATCGGGGCGATGTCGTAGCTGTGGAGGTTCGCCCCCCACGCCGCGGTGACGGTCGGCAGGCTGGAGCCCCCGGCGGACGATCCGCCGTTGCGCTTGGCGAGGATCGCCCGTGTGCCGACGATCTTGAACGTGCCGCCCACCTCGCGGGCGATCCGTTCGCCGAAGGCCACGAAGCTCTCGTCGTCGAGGGCGATATAGGGCCGCTTGATTTTCCCGAGCTCGGCGTCAACCGACATGGTGAGCCCGGCCCTCTCGGCCGTCGCCGACAGGGCGTCGCCGATGGTGGTGTCGTCGAAGTGGCGCCGCTGGCCCTCCTTGGGCTTGCCGCGGGTGTCCATGCCCTTCGCGCTGATCGACAGGGTCCGGCCGGAGCGGGAGCCCGAGGCGCGGATTTCATCGACGGTGCCCTCGAACACCCGACCCATGCCCCGGCCTTCCCAGCCGAGGCTGATCAGCACCAAGGCGCCGGGCCGCGGGAGGACGATCTGGCCCTCCCGGTCGTCCAGTTCGAGGGAGGCGGTGTCGCTGGACATGCCCGCCTTGTCGATGACCCGGAGGCTTTGCAGCACCGGGTTGAGGTTCAGGGTGATGTCCTGCCCGCCGACAACGACGGAGAAGATGGCCTTCATCGGCTTTAGCTCCAGAGGCGGACGGGGGTGATGTCCGGCTCCGCCTTGGTCACCGGTATCGGCAGGCGTAGGACCGTCCCGACGGGGAGGACGGGGCCGACCAGGGCGAGCCTGGGGTTGAGGTCGTAGACCCGCTCGACGAGCCCCGGCATGGTACGCTTGAACCGGCGCCAGACGAGAAGGGAGGCCGTGATGGCCTCCCCCTGAATGGTGATCGTCTCGATGGTTTCGGTCATGCGAACCTCGGTCACGAAAGGAGCCCCGCCATCAGCGAGAAGAACGAGGCCGCCGATGGCGTCTGCGCCCGGCGGAGGCTGATGTTGACGTCGATCTGTCGGCCGACGCCCTTCCTGTCGAGGTAGGAGTGGCTGGCGCCGACGCTGGTGATCGCCCACCAGCCCAGCGCCCGGCCGTCGCCCCGCATCAGGTATTGCGGTTTGCCGCTCGCCCGCATTTGCCGGAGCACTTCGAGCTCCGTCAGGCCGCCGAGCTCGTGCGGAAAGAGTTTTCCAGAAATGGTCATTTCGTTGCCGCCTTCGCCCACGAACTCGAGCGGGGGCTCGCGCCCCACCACCGGCTTGACCGCGTACTCGGCCTCCCCGGTTTCGCTGACTTCATGGGCGTTGAACGGTGCGACCTGAATGGCCAGGGCGCCGAGTTGGTAGAGCATCAGGCCCTCGCCATGCTATCAGAGTGAGCGCCCCGGAGAAGGCCCCGGAGCTCGGCCTTGACCTGCCGTGCGGTTTCGGCGGCGTTGTTGGCCTCCTGGATGATCAGCTGCCCGATGTGGACGCCGCCACCGGACGCTACGGCGCCGGGTGCCTCGCCCGCCTTGTGGGCGAACACCGACGACTTGGGCGAGAAGAACTCCTCGCCCTCCTCGTTGATCCGGTAGGTCGAGCCCGCCCACATATTGCCGCCGCGGGCGCGGCCGGAGGCGCCGTCGATGGCGGGGCCGGTGACCGCCATCACACCGCCGACTGCTCGAGCCCATCGGCAATATCCCGCCAGCGGAAGCTGAGGCCAACTTCTACGCGGCACTGAAACAACCGGCCATGGCCGCATATCTTAAACAAAAACAGCCTCGGGAATCCCGGCGCGGTTCACACCGTCCATCAGCCGACCTGAAAAAGCGCGAAACCTAGGGGCGCGAAGGCAATGCCCGACGACATCGTCGACACGCCCTCGGCCAACAGCAGCTGCTTGGATCGTAGGAGCGGGAACGGCAGATCCACCGCTCTCTCGGACAAGTTAAAGACGCAACTTATCGCTTCGCCTCGATCGAAGCAGAGCAGATCGGGTCCTGCGTCCCAAAAGCGGGTCCGTCCAGAGCAAAGCGCAGGGGTCGTCCTGCGCAGGCCGATGATCCGGCGATAGAACGCCAAGATGCTGTCCTGTCCAGCCTGGCCCGCGACGTGCCGCTCCAACTGGGGAGGTTTGGCCGGCAGCCACGGCGTACCGGTGGTAAATCCGCCATTGCTCGAGGCGTCCCATACCATCGGAGTCCGACATCCATCGCGCCCTCTGTAGTCGGGCCAGAATGCGATACCGGAAGGGTCACGCAACTCTTCAAGCTGCAACTCGGTCTCGATCTGACCCAGTTCCTCGCCCTGATAGATGTAGATCGATCCCTCCAGCGACAGGAGAAGTGCGGCCGAAAGGCGTGAAAGCATTTCGGGCGGTCCGTGTTCTGCCCAGCGGCTGATATGGCGGGGAGTATCGTGGTTGGAAAAGGCCCATGCCGGCCAAACGTCCGGGGCGGCCGCAAAAAAAGCTTCGATCGTCTCGCGAAAATGCTTTGGTGAGAAACTGGGTCCCAGCATATCGAAGCTGTAGGCCATGTGCAGCCGCTTGGTGCCGAGCGTGTATTCGCCCATGACTTGGCGCGCCCTATGCCCTGCGCTTATCTCGCCCACCATGGCGCGGCCGCCATAGCTGTCAGTCAGTACGCGCAGCCGTTCAATAAAGGCCAGGTTTTCAGGCTGCGTCTTCTGGTGGATATGGTCCTGGAAGAAATAAGGAATTGTGTCGAACTCGGACATGCCGGGAGGCAGTGCCGGGTTCGAGCGCAATTGCTGGTCATGGAAATAGTAGTTGACCGTGTCCAGGCGGAACCCATCTACGCCCTTATCCAGCCAGAAGCGCAAGTTCTCGACGTGCCAGTCCGGAACGGCCGGATTGTGAAAGTTGAAATCGGGCTGGCTGCTGAGGAAGTTGTGCAGATAGAACTGCTTCCGGCGGCTGTCCCAGGTCCAGGCCGGACCGCCAAAATGCGAAAGCCAGTTGTTTGGCGGCGTACCATCAGGGTTTGCGTCGGCCCATACATACCAGTCGGCCTTGTCGTTCTCGCGAGAGTTGCGGCTTTGCTTGAAGAACGCGTGTTGGTCCGAGCTGTGTGACAACACCTGGTCAATAATGACTCGCAAGCCAAGCTCATGCGCGCGCGCCAGCAGGCTCTCGAAATCTGCCATGGTGCCAAACAACTGGTCGACGCCACGATAGTCGGCGACGTCATAGCCCATGTCTTTCATCGGCGAGGTGAAGAAGGGCGAGAGCCAGATCGCGTCAACCCCGAGCGAGGCGACATGCTCAAGCCGACCCATAACGCCCCGCAGGTCGCCGATCCCGTCGCCGTCAGAATCCTGAAACGAGCGCGGATAGATTTGATAGGTCACTGCTCCACGCCACCAGTCGTTGCCCTGGGTCATGGTCAGTCTGGCAACTCGATTTCGATGCGGCCTCCAGCAACGCGGACCGGATAGGTCCTCAGGGCCACGCAGACCGGCGCCCGCTTTGGCGCCCCATCTCGTATGTCGAACCGGCCGTTATGCTTGGGGCACTCGATCAGATGACCCTGCAGCAGGCCGTCTGCGAGGTGCACGCCCTCATGCGTACAGAGTCCGTCGGAAGCAAAGAACGCGTCGTCATCGGTTCTGTAGAGCGCGTAGGTGTGCCCCCCATGATCCCAGCGGATGACGTCCTCCAAGTCGATATCGTCAATTGCTACTGTGTCAATCCAGGCCACTTAACCCTCCTCAGTGCAGCCCGCGTGGACCCAGTTTGGGCGCCCCGGCGCCGGGCGGCAGTTCCTGCTGGATGTAGAATCTGTGATCGCGAACCTGCCGGATCATGACGGGCAGCAATTGCGTCCAGGTGGCCCAAAGGCCCTTGGCCTTCGGACAGTCATGCTTGATCGCTTCATGCAACCGAGGCAGCGCGTGGTAGGGGACCATGGGGAACATGTGGTGCTCAACGTGATAGTTCATGTTCCAGTAAATGAACCGGACGGGCAGGGGCAGCTTGATGGTGCGGCTGTTCAGGCGATGGTCGAGTACGTCCTCAGCCAACCCAGCATGCTGGGGTAGCCCGATAACCAGTAGGAACCAGACCCCATAGGCGCGCGGCAAACCAATCAGCATGGCGGGCAGGATCGTCCCCCAGCCAATGCAGGCTGCGATCACGGCTGCATAGATTGCCAGGTGGATAGACGCCGCCAGGCGCGCCTTGGGCAACTCGTTCTCGGGCGTGAAATCGCGCTCGTCCGGCGTGAAGCGACCCAGTGCATGCCGACCCAAGATCATCAGGTTCCGCGGCACCGATGTCAGCCCGATGATGTTGAGCGCCATCAGGATCATCTGTGGCGGCCGCATTGTGCCGATCTCGGGATCGCGCCCGACCACTGTCGTGTCGGTATGGTGCCGCATATGGCTCCAGCGCCAGATCACCGGGTTCCAGATCTGCATGAAGCTGGCCAGGTGATAGAGGGCGTTGTTCATCCAGTCCGTTTTGAACGGCGTACCATGCAGGCTTTCATGCCAGCGACTGTCCGATGATGTGCCATAGAGCACGCCATAGACCACAAAGAACGGCACGGCCCACCAACTGCCCCAGAAGTAGACGCCGCCCGCCCCGCTAGCGATCAACAGGCCCAGCCAGATTGCCGTATCTCGCAGGGCCGGGCCATCCTTGCGCTTCATGAGGTCCTTGAGCAGCTTTCGATCGATCGGCGTCTGGTACCATTCGGCACTGGCGAGGCCATCATCGAATGCCTTCTGCCGCTCCGGGCCGGTCAGCGAGTAGTTGCGGCTAGGCTTGAATTTCAAAGGCGCGAGAATATCGATCATGGCTGTTCCTGTCGGCGTGGGTCGGCGAGGAAGTCGGCCAGGGCCGCCTGCTCATCCGGCTTGAGGGTCACGAGTTCCGAAGGGTCAGGAAACAGACCACCGGCGACGTCGGCCTTGAAGGCCGCGAACGCCTTCACGCGCCGGTCCTGCAACTTGGCGTATTCGGCAGCAAAATCATCGTAGATGCGAGCATGACGGGGAACGTGTCCCTTTGTCTCACCCAGAACATCGACGCCAAAAAGATACTGTGCGTCGCAGCCCGAACCCGAGCCCATCGAGATAACTGTCAGGGGGGTGGCCTTGGCGATCGCCGTCGCCACCGGTGCAGCCACTACCTCGAGTTCTACGGCAAAGGCACCGGCATCCTCGTACTGGCGGATGGTCTGCATCAACTGGCGCGCCTCGGCCGGCTTCCGACCGAAGGCACGCATGCCTGTCAGCCGGTATTTCTGCGGCACGAGGCCAGCATGGCCGACCACCGGAATGCCCTCCTTTGCCATCGCCTCGACGACCGCGAAATGCATGGCGCAGTAGATCGAGTCCGCCCCCGCTTCCATCGCGTCGAATGCCGCGCGCTTGGCCTCATCGGCATTCACATGCTGCCCATAGACCAGTCCAAAGCAAAAATGCGTGTTGGGTGCAGCAGCGCGACGCGCTGGAAACTCCGAACGCCAGCCTGACACGATGATGTCAATGCCGGCTGCCTCCGCCGCAGCCGATTGCTCGACGGATTGCACGTTGAGTTCGGTTAGTTGCCGTTTGCCTTTCAGCGCCCGGATGTGGTGGACCTCAAGTTTCATCTTCTCCTCCGGGACAATCACTTTGGCGGATCACCATGGGCGCCGGTATAAGTTCCTGGCGAACCGATAGATCTCCGCCTAGCCGTGCCACAATCATCTGGCCGAGCTTGATCCCCAAGGCCTCCAGGTCGAGCGTGAAAGTGGTCAGAGACGGGCGCACATAGGCAGCAACAGGAATGTCGTCGCACCCGATCAAGGCAACGTCCTCACCCGGCCGCAGACCCAGTCGCCGCAGACCGGCCATGGCTGAGATGGCTATCAGATCGTTGCCGCAAATCAGGGCTGTGGGACGCGGGCCACGCATGAAGAGTTCCGTCACCGCTTCCTCACCCGTCTTGCGAGACAGGTAACACTCCACATCCAGTAGCGGGTCATGTGCCAGTCCGGCGGCCTCAAGTCCTTCCTTGACGCCCTGCATGGTGAGGTGGGTGTAGGTGTAGCGTAGCGGCGTCGTCAGTTGGCCAATACGCTTGTGACCAAGCGCCGACAGCCTTCGAACCGCATCGCGTCCCAGGCGCACCTGATCCCGGTCAACGAAGGAGTGGCTGTTCTGCAGCGTGCGGCCGATCGTGATGAATGGAAATCCGCGCTGCTCGAGCCATTGGATGCGTTCGTCTTCCGGCCTGGTGCGGGCAAAGATCAGGGCGTCCGATCGATCCCGATCAACGGCCCGCCGGATGGTGTCGAGCTCTGCGTCGAAGTTCCGTGCCATCGTCACCTGTAGGTCGAGCCCATTCGCGGTGAGCGCTAGCTCCAGCCCGTCAATGATCCCTAGGAAGTAGGGGTCGACGAACTTTGTCCATGGCTTGGACACCATGAAGGTCACCGTATTGGTCTGTTTGCGTCGTAGGGTCGAGGCGGCGTGGCTGGCGCGGTAACCCAGCCGCTCGGCGGTTTCCTCCACCCGGCGTCGCGTCTCGGGGCTAACGTCGCCATAACCGTTGAGGGCCCGGCTCACCGTGGAGACCGAGACCCCCGCGCCAAGCGCGACAGCCCGAATATTGCTTCTCGAACGCGCCTCTTCCATTGACCTATTGTCCGATGCTGCAATCCACGATCACGTAGCTATCGGGAGCGAGGTCCTCGCCCTGCACCTTGCCCGCGAGAACCCGTCCCGTCGGCATGCGGATAGAATCATCACCCCAGTTGAACCCGCATACCAACTCGTCGCCATCGCCGCGACGGCGGACAATCAGGGAGGTCTCTGCGGCGGATATCAACTCCCAGTCCCCCAGTTTGAGCGCTCTGGAACGCCGCCGCAACGCCAGCATCTCGCGGCAGTGCGCCAGCATGGATTGCGTATCGTTCTGTTGTACGCTGATGGCCAGCGCTTGATGAGCGCTTTCTGCCGGCAGCCAGCCGTCCACTTCAGAAAACCCCAGAGAAGGTGTCTGCTGCGTCCATGGCATAGGGGTGCGCGCGCCATCCCGTCCACGATGATTGGGCCAGAAGCGTACCGCCTCCGGATCCATGAGGCGGTGCCGGGGGACATCAGAGTGCGGTAGGCCGAGTTCTTCTCCCTGGTAGAGAACGATCGTGCCACGCAGGCAGATCAGCATCGCCTGCAGCATCTTGATCCGCTCTGGGCGACCAGTCGCCCGCCAGCGCGATGCGACCCGCACCACGTCGTGATTGGAAAAGGCCCAGCACGGCCAAGAAGCGTTCTCCCCCGCTCGTGCGACCGCATTGGCAATTGCCTTTCCACTCAGTTCAGGTCCCAGCAGTTCGAACGAGTAGGCCGTGTGCAGCAGCCCGGGGGCCGTGTACTCGGCCATGCGCTCGATCTGGAAGTCGCAGCTGATCTCACCGAGCAGCAGTCGGTCTCCAGCCGCGTCGGCCTCGGCGCGCATCCGCGCCAGGAACGGCAGATTCTCGGGCCGCGAACGATCATAGACATGCGCCTGCAGATAATAGGGATTGGCCGGAACATCGTTGCGGCGGGCTGCTGGGTTGTCGCGCAAGGCAGCGTCATGCATGTAGAAATTGACCACGTCGAGGCGCAGCCCATCCACGCCAAGCTCGAACCAGAACCGCATTATCGCCAGGATCTCGTCCTGCACCTCTGGGTTGTGGAGGTTGAGGTCGGGTTGTTCGACAAGAAAGTTATGGAGGTAGTATTGCCGGCGCACCGCCGACCACTCCCAGGCGTACCCCCCGAACCGTCCCAGCCAGTTGTTCGGCGGACCACCGTCCGGCTTGGGCTCGGCCCAGACATACCAGTCTGACTTTGCACCGGTTCGTGAAGCGGCGCTTTCGACAAACCAGGGGTGCAGATGCGACGAGTGCGAGTACACTTGATCAAGCACGACCTTGAGGCCGCGCCGATGCGCCTCGGCAACCAAGGTCTTGAACTCTTCCATGGTCCCGAACTTAGGCTCGATCGACCGGTAGTCAGCCACGTCATAGCCGGAGTCAAAGTTTGGCGAAGGGGTCACCGGCGTTAACCAGATGGCATCGATCCCGAGCCCGGCTAAGTAGTCGAGACCTGCAATCAGCCCCTTGAGGTCACCCTCACCATCGCCGTTGGCATCGCGGAACGAGCGCAGATAGACCTCGTAGATCGCCGCGCCACGCCACCACTCAGTCGCCGTCATCGTCCCTGCGCCTCCCACTGTCCCGGGCGAAGTCCATCCAAAAACGTTTTTGGAGTAACTGTCAATCAGCTATCATTCTCGCCAAGATGGGGAGCTAAATCGTCCATTTTACCCCTTGACGAGCCCTGATATCCTCGCAAATCATCCCGTAAAGCCAAAAACGGTTTTGGCGAGGGCATCGAGTGGCCGAAGTGCCGCAAGGTGCAGCAGGGAGAGAAAGCATGCGTGGATTCGGATCGGCGCTCCTCGGCGCCGTAAGCCTTATGGCCCTTGGTGCAACTGCAGCGACAGCCCAGACTCCGAGCTGGTGCGCCGGCAAGGATATCGTCGTGTTCTCCGGCGGGCCGTCCGGTGGCACATTCAACTCGATTATCGATAAAGGGGCGCTGCAGGCCGCGGCCGACACCGGCGCCAATGTAAAGATCCTCTACTCGGACTGGAACTTCGAGCAGATGGTCACCCAGTTCCGTGACATGATCGGTCAGACCCCGGATGGCATCGCCATGATGGGGCATCCGGGCGACGCGGCGCTGATGCCGCTTGCAGAACAGGCCGCGGCCGCCGGCATCAAGGTCATGTACATGAACGTCGATGTTCCGGAGGTCCGCGCCAAGACGGGCTCTGGATTTGTCGGAGCCTCGCTCTACGCCCAGGGTCGTGCACTGGCAGCCGAGACTCTCCGCCTTGCCGGCGACAGACTCCAGAAGGGCGACACGGCAATCGTCATGTCACGCTGGGAAGCGGGCAACCGCGCGCAGCGAGAGCTTGGCCTCGCCGACGCACTGGAAGAGTGGGGCATGAACGTCGTCAAGTTACAGGAAGCGGAAGGCGCATCGGCCGACCAAATGCTGCAGCTTCCTGTTTTGACCGCGGCGGTGTTGTCAGACCCCAAGGTCAAGCTCATAGGTTATCCGGGTGGTCCCTGGGTGTCGGCGGCGCCCGTCTTCATGGATTCCATGGGTATCAAGCCCGGACAGATCGTCGGCGTTGGATTTGACATTGGTCAGGGCGTCAAGGAATCCCTTGAAAGCGGTCACATGATGGTCACCGCCGACCAGCAGCCCTACCTGCAGGGCTACATGCCGGTGATCTCTTTGTGCCAGCAGTTGGTTTACCAGCTTGCACCGCTCAATGTTGACACGGGCTCCGGCTTCGTCACGGCCGACAATGTCGCCGGTGTGGCGACTTTGGCGAACGAAGGCTATCGCTGAGTTTGTGCAGTTGTCGGGCTGCGGTCAGCGGCCCGACATCTGTCTGGGGGGAGGGAATCGGCGTGGCAAAATCCGGCGAGCCGATCATCGAATTAAAGAACATCATCAAGCGTTTCGGCAGTGTCGAAGCGCTCACCGGCGTATCCATGACCGTTCGACGTGGCGAGGTTCTGGGGCTTCTGGGCGACAACGGCGCGGGCAAGTCGACCCTGGTCAAAACATTGGCCGGCGTCCACGCTCCCACCTCCGGGGAGATCTGGGTCAACGGCACTCGCCGAGACCCCTGGAATCCCGCTGCAGCCCGAAATGCCGGCATTGAAACGGTCTTTCAGGACCGCGCCCTCTCCCCCCAGCACTCCATCGTCAGCAACGTCTTTATGGGGCGTGAGATCATAAACGCCTTTGGCCTGATCAATGTTAAAAAGCAGATTGAGGAAGCTAACCGCCTGATGCGCGAAATCGGCTTCACCTCCAAAGTGTTCAATCCCAACTCGATTGTCGGCAACCTCTCCGGTGGTGAGCGCCAGGGTGTTGCCATTGCGCGCGCCCTTTACAACAAAGCTGACGTTATCGTTCTGGACGAACCGACGACAGCCTTATCGCTGACCGAGACGCAGAAGGTGTTCCGCTTCGTAGAGGCGGTTAAAGCATCGGGGCGAACGGTCATTTTCATCGGCCACAATATCTACCACGTCTGGGACATCTCGGATCGCTTCTTCGTTATCGATCGCGGTCGGGAGGCCTTCGAAGGCGCTAAGTCGGATTTCGAAGGGGCCGATCATCTCATCCATATGATGCGCGAACTGGCCGAGACGGGCCGCGCCGATGCCCGCAATTACCGCCCGCCCGCCCGAGGAGCCGCCCAGTGACCCACACCACCCAACAGAGCAACTCAGCCGTTGATAGTCGTCGCGAGCAAAGCACATTCCGCCGCTTCTATGGGGCAAATGGCAGAGCGGTAAACTCGGCTCTCGCCTTCGTCTGTGTCTGGCTATTCTTCGCCTCCCAAAACTGGCCACTTTTTACCAATCCGGGCTTCTACGGCTCCTTCCTGTTTTCTGTCCCACCCTCGATCATTCTCGCCACTGCGCTGGTTTTTGTCATAACCGCCGGTGAAATCGACCTTTCTTTTCCAGCCGTGATCGGAGCTGGGGGTGGCCTGTTCATGACGCTGCTAATCTGGGGTGTTCCAGTCATCCCAGCAGCGATGATTACCATGCTGCTCGGTGGGCTTCTGGGTCTCGGTGTCGGCGCCATCGTCGTCTACGGCAAGATCTCGTCTCTGGTGGCGACCCTAGGGCTGTCCTTCTTCATCGTCGGCATCGTCAACTTCCTCGCCCAGGGGCGCAATCTCGAGTTCCGAGAGGCCGTCGGCACCGACGGGAACCTGTTCTTTGTTGGCAAGTGGGACATTTTTGGACTGCAGGTGCCTAACCATTTCTTCCTGTCGCTGGTTTGGGTGGCCGTGATGTACGTGCTGTTCCGCTACCACCGCTTTGGCATTCGGGTGCAAATGGTAGGCGATAATGCCAGCTCGGCCCGTCAGATGGGCATCAATGTCGAGCACGTCCGTGTAGGGGTCTTTGTTCTCACGGGCGTTGCCGGGGCGCTTGCCGGGCTGATCCTGGTCCAGACCGCGAATATGGTATGGTTTCCATTGTCGGGAAAGGCCTACCTCCTGCCCGTCCTCGCAGCGATCTTTGTCGGTGGTACGCCCGTTTGGGGCGGCGTCGGTACGATCATTGGTGCGCTATTCGGGGCGCTGACCATCGGGCTAATCCCGGCGGGCGCCGTTGGGGCCGGGTTTGCTGGGTTCTGGACCGAGTTCATCTTCGGTATCGTCATCATTGCGACGATGATCGTGCACCGGTTCTCGGGCAGCAGGGTCAGTTGACGGGCGATGCGTGTAGCGTTGATCACCGGAGCTGCAGGAGACATCGGCACGGCCACAGCCAAGGTATTCGCTGGTGCAGGCTATGCGCTCGCACTGCTAGATCGGAGCAACTCTACCGTTCCGGTCGGAGCGACGGGCTTATCTCTCAACTGTGACCTGTCCGAACCTGCAGCGGTTGCGGATGCATTCAAACACGTAGCGGCGCATTACGGCAAACTCGACGCCCTAATCAACATCGCCGGGATCAACCATCGTGCTGGCGTCCGACAGATGGTCCTGGCTGACTGGAACCGCATGCTGGACATCAATGTGGGCGCCATGTTTCTGACAGCGAAGCACGGCCTGCCTCTTCTGCAACTCGGTGAGAGTCCAACGATCGTTAACATGGCCTCGATTTCTGGGCATGTCGCCAGCGCCGACTACCCGGCATATGTCACGACTAAGGCAGCCGTAGAAAGCCTGACATGGGCACTGGCGGGAGAGGTGGCGGATCGTGGGATCCGGGTGAATGCAATCGCGCCAGGCTGGGTTGCAGCGGGTTTCACGCGCGCGGCGCTTGAGATATCGACTGAACCAGCCGCCCTGCAGGAGGCCGCGCGCCGCGCACATGTGTTGGGTCGCATGGCCGAATCCCACGAAGTCGCGCGTGCGATACTGTGGCTTGCATCCCCGAAGGCTTCATTCGTCACCGGCGAGACGCTCTTCGTCGACGGCGGCTTGATGCGGGTGCACTGATGACTTGGATTGCAATCACAGGCGGCGCAGGCGGGATCGGCCAAGCGTTGGTAAGGCTGGTTCAGGCAGCTGGCTGGAAGGCGGCTTCGATCGACCTCGAAACCGCCCCCGGCGCAGACCTTAGCATTGTTGCCGATGTCGCTGATCAGGCTGGCATGGCTAAGGCATTCGCGCGCATCGGTCCGCTTCATGGGCTGGTCTGTATCGCAGGAACCAATGCGAGTGGACGGGTTGAATTACTGTCGTGGGACGACTGGCGGCATGTGATGGCAGTGAACGTAACTGGTTGCATGCTGGCAATGAAGCATGCGCAGCTCTCAAACGGCGGGGCAATTGTCCTGACTGCCTCGGTTTCGGCGCATATCGCGACCGATGGCTATGTTGCCTATCACACCTCCAAGGGTGCGGTACTGGGTTTGGCTCGCGCCGCCTGCGGGGAGTTCGCGCCATTGGGCATAAGGGTCAATGCAGTTAGTCCAGGCTGGGTCGATACGCCTTTCACCGATCGTAGCGTCGCCACGGCGCCTGATCCGGAGGCCCTACGCGCTAGTGCTGCCCGCGCGCACCTATTGGGCCGAATAGCGAGGCCGGACGAGGTAGCAGAGGCGATGCTGTTCCTTCTGTCCAACGACGCGAGTTTCATCACCGGAGAGGAACTGGTTGTCGACGGTGGCTTCATGCGCAAGCGGTGACATCATGCCGAAGTCCCTAGTCGGCCATCTACGCAAGTCGACGTGATTTGACACTAAGAAATGGCATTCGGCCGTTCTTGCGGCAGCAAGAATCGCCAACCCAAGTACGCTGCCCTGCCCAAATGGTTGCGGGGCTCGACGCGCAGTTGGCCACGGGGCGCCGCAGGTTAGGGGAAACCGCACATGAACCGATTTGTATTGCGTGTCAGTTGCAGGGGTACGCGGGGTATCGTCGCTGCGGTGTCGGGGTACTTGGCCGTAAACGGTTGCAATATTCTCGACAGTGCACAGTTTGACGATACAGATTCCGGCTGCTTCATGATGCGCGTGGTATTCCAGTCCGAGGAAGGACGAACTCTAGCGCAGATCGACAGCGGCTTTGCCGAAGTAGCTGCCCGGTTCGAAATGGAGCACGAGTTTTTCGACGAAGCACGCCTCTGCAGGGTCGTGGTGTTTGTCTCGCGCTTTGGTCATTGCCTCAATGACCTGCTGTTCCGGTCGCGCCTCGGCGCTTTGCCCATCGAGGTGGTTGGCGTGGTCTCCAACCATCTCGATCACCAGAAACTCGTCGTCAACCACGACATCCCCTTCCACCTCATTCGGGTCACCCAGGAGAACAAGCAGGTCGCGGAGAAACAGCAGATGCTCCTGCTGCAGGAACTGGAGGCCGACCTGATTGTGCTCGCCCGCTACATGCAGGTGCTGTCCGACGACATGTGCTCGGCTTACGCGGGTAGGATTATCAACATCCATCATTCGTTCCTACCATCGTTTAAGGGCGCCGGGCCCTACAGCCAGGCGTACAAGCGGGGCGTCAAGCTCGTGGGTGCAACATCTCACTATGTGACCGCCGACCTCGATGAAGGTCCGATCATCGAGCAGGACATCGTCCGAGTCACGCACGCGCAGAGTGCAGAAGACTATGTGAGCCTCGGCCGCGACGTCGAGGCGCAGGTCCTCGCCCGCGCCGTGCATGCCCATGCCAATGGCCGCGTGTTTATCAACGGGTCCAAGACTGTCGTGTTTCCCCCGACCTCGGGCGCTTACGCTGCAGTAAGCGCCCGCCGATCGCTCGACCACGCGGCGAGGGCCCCCGCCTCCTGAAGGAAGATCCATGCAACTCGCGGACCACGCGGTCATCGTCGGAGCCGGCCAGGCCGGACTGGTGATGGCTACCACGCTGCGCGCCGAGGGGTTTGCCGGTCGGCTCACGCTCATCGGGGCAGAACCCACTGCGCCCTATCAACGTCCGCCGCTGTCCAAGGCGTTCCTGCTCGGCGAGCTTGGCGACGAAGCGCTGTTGCTTCGCCCTCTGGCGGCCTATGCGGCTCAGGAAATCGACCTGCGCCTCGCGACAGCTGTAGAGACCATCGACATCGCTGCAGGCCGATTGCAGTTGAGCGACGGCACAAAACTCGGCTTTGATCGGCTCGCCTTGGCCACTGGCGCGTCGCCCCGTCGGCTTCCGGACACAATGGGAGGCTCGCTCGAAGGTGTCTACTCACTGCGCACTCTGCGCGATGCACGTATTCTATCGGCCGAACTCATCGAAGGCAGGTCTACTGTCATCGTTGGCGGGGGCTATGTAGGGCTGGAGCTAGCATCCACGTGTGTGGCACGCGGCCTTACTGTCACCGTACTCGAGGCCGCCCCTCGCATCCTGCAACGTGTCGCCTGCCATCAGACCTCAGAGTACCTGGCAAATGTACACCGGGCGCATGGTGTCCAGATCATTGAAGGGTGCGAGTTAGCGGGGCTGATGGGTGGGGGCAGCGTCCACAGTGTTATGTTGAAGGACGGGCGAGCATTTGCTGCAGATCTGGTCGTGGTGGCAATTGGCATCGAACCAAGCACCCGCCTCGCGGCGGACGCCGGGCTTGACGTCGATGGCGGCGTGGTCGTCGACAGCGAAATGCGGTCATCGTCCGAACGAATCTGGGCGGCTGGGGACTGCGCGGCTGTCACGGTCCGCGGTCGCCGTCTGCGCATCGAGAGCGTTGGCAACGCCATCGACTCTGCTGAAGTAGCTGCACGCAACATGTTGGGTCGCGGGGAGAACTACCGGCCACTGCCGTGGTTTTGGTCCGACCAGTACGACACACGGCTACAGATCGCAGGGCTGAACTTTGGCTTCGATTGTGTCCATGTGCGTCACGCAGGGGCCGGACGCTCCCATTGGTATTATCAGTCGGACAAACTGCTGGCCGTCGACGCGATAAACGATAGTCGTGCCTATATGGTCGGCAAGCGCCTGCTTGAGATGGGCCGCTCACCCCCACCACAGGCCATCACTAACCCCAATGCCGATCTGAAGGCACTTCTCCGCCCTTGATCGGCGGTCCAACCTTGTCACATCCGGAGGCGGCGGGATATCTGCGCCGACTGTATCGCCGCATCCGCAGCCACTGGCCCAGGACCCGCCTGACCATCCGGGGCGACGGTCACTACGGCCTGCCTGACCAGCAGCCGCAACTCATTCGCCTAGCTAGCCATCGCCCTCCTCGAAAACACAAAGGCCCCGGCGCGCCCCCGTGGCCTTCGCTTTTCAGCCTGATGGCTTCGATCAGCTGTACTTGATGTACTTCTCGCGGGCAGCGAGGTACGGCATGTCGGTCCCCTCGGTGCGCGTGCGCAGCAGGTTGAACGCCGACACGAAGCTCTCCGCCACCTTCTTGGTCAGCGGATCGCCGCCTTCGCGGATTTCGCCGATCAGTTCCATCGACGCCTTGGCGCCGCCCTCGAGGATTGCATCCGGGAAGCGGCGGATCTGCACGCCATGCTCGCTCACCAGCGCCGCCAGCGCGCGCGGGTCGTTGGCGTACATGTCGGAGGCGACGTCGTCATAGGCCGCCTGCGAACAGGTGCGGACGATCTCCTGCAGGTCTTCCGGCAGTTCCATGAACTTCGACTTCGACACCGCGACTTCGGTGGCGAGGCCCGGCTCGACGAAGCTGGGGAAGTAGTAGTTCTTGGCGATCTGGTAGAAGCCGAGCGCCAGGTCGTTGTAGGGGCCGACGAACTCCGCCGCGTCCAGCGTGCCCGACTGCAGCGCCGCGAAGATTTCGCCCGCCGCCATGTTGGTCACCGAGGCGCCGAGCTTGCCCCACACCTGGCCGCCAAGGCCCGGCGTACGGAAGCGCAGGCCCTGGATGTCGGCGACGCCGGTCAGCTCGTTGCGGAACCAGCCGCCCGCCTGCGTGCCGGTATCACCGGACAGGAAGCCGACAATGCCGAACTGGTCGTAGATTTCGTCCCAGAGCTGCTGGCCGCCGAGGTAGCGCACCCAGGCCGTCAGCTCGCGCGAGGTCATGCCGAACGGCACGCCGGTGAAGAAGCTCAGGCCCTGGCTCTTGTTCTGCCAGTAGTAGGGCGTGCCGTGGCTCATTTCTGCTGAGCCGTCGATCACCGCGTCGAGGGCCTGCAGCGGCGGCACCATTTCACCGGCAGCGAACAGCTGCACGGTCAGCCGGCCACCCGAGGCCCGGGTGATGCGGTCGGCGAGGTTCTGCGCGCCAACGCCAAGGCCGGGAAAGTTCTTCGGCCAGGTGGTGACCATGCGCCAGGTGATATTGCCCTGGGCGATGGCCGGGGCCGCGAGGCCCACCGTTGCGGCTGCGCCACCAATGGCGGCCGACTTGAAAAATTCGCGTCTCTTCACTGTCTGTCCTCCCGGATTGCCTGACGTCGGCCAATCTCCTCCGAGGCGGCCGATCTGCCGCTAACTGACCAAGCTTCGCGTCCGCTGTCCACTCTATGCTTCAAGCACCGGCGCTTTGGGGGTAAGCGGCCGTCCGGCAGGTCCGCCAGCGCACGCCCAGCGCCTCGAACTCCGCATCGCTGAGTCCGTACACCGTCAGCAGCGCCGTGCCGCCGCCGCCTGTCCGGTCCGCCACCACTATCAACCCACCGCTCCACTGCTCCACCAGCACGCCGAGCTGGTGCCGCGACCAGTGCCACACGTCGCCTGACACCCGGTCGCCCGGCGACAGCTCGCGCGCGTAGCGGCTGCCCGCCTCGCCCACCCCGATCAGCCCGACCGCCTCGATCGTCCCCGGCCCGGCTTTCGACGAGAACCACAGCGTCCGCCGCGTATCCCCTCGATGCGTTTCGATATAGAAGCGCAACTGCTGGCAGAACGTGATCCAGCCCTCCACCACCTCGTCGTAGGCCACGCCCCAGCCCTCTGCCGGCGGCGTCCCGTGCCGGACCACCCCGACCACGGTCTTCCCGTCGCGCTCGAAGAGCTCGAACCGGTCCGAAACCCCTTCCCACTCGCCGAACTGGATGATCCCCTTCGCCTCGTCGGCCTCGGCCCCATCGACGAAGATCATCCTGATTTCCTCGTCCAGCGTGGGTGCCTCCCATCCGAACCAGTTGCGAATTTCGGCCGGCTCCCGGAGCGCGCGCCAGACTGCATCCCGTGGCGCCGCAATCTCGACCTCGGTGATCCCTCGATCCTCGCTCATTCCACCTCTCCGCTCTCGATGCCGGTCAGCTTCGCACGGAATCGGCCGGCCCGGAATAATCCAGCGACTCCGGTGTTGATCCCCATGAGACCGGCTGTTCGACCGGTTGCCCTCGGGAGAGACACCATGAAACTCGCACTGCTGCTCGGCGCCGCCGCGCTCGCCGCCCTCACCACCACCGCCTTCGCCGCCGACTTTGCCGCGGGCGCCATCAAGACGATGGACATCGCCGGCAAACAAGTGCTGACCGATGCCAACGGCATGACGCTCTACACCTTCGACAAGGACACCGCCGGCGTCTCCAACTGCTACGAGCAGTGCGCCACGAACTGGCCGCCGCTGTTTGCCGCCGATGGCGCCACCGACGAAGCCGAGTTCACCATCGTCACCCGCACCGACGGCACCAAGATGTGGGCCCACGAGGGCAAGCCGCTCTACCTCTGGATCAAGGATGCCGCCCCCGGCGACACCACTGGCGACGGCGTCGGCGGAGTCTGGCACACTGCCTACGACTGATCCGAACGACGGCGCCCGCCGACATGGACTTCCTGGACGAGATCGAGACCTGCGTGCCGGCCCTGCGCCGCTACGCCCGCGCCTTGACGCGCAATGTCGATCGCGCCGACGACCTCGTCCAGGATTGCCTCGAGCGCGCCATCCGCAAGCGTGGCCTGTTCCGCCCCACCGGGCCGCTGCAGGCCTGGCTGTTCCGCATCCTCGTCAACCTGTGGCGCAATTCGTTGCGCTCCGAGCGCCGCCGCGGCGAGCACGTTGCATACGATGCGCTGGTGATCGAACCCTCGATCCCGGCGCCGCAGCATGGCCGTCTGGCGCTGGGTGAAATGAACCGTGCCCTCGACAAACTCCCCGACGACCAGCGCGAGACGCTGCTGCTCGTCGTCCTCGAAGGCGTCTCCTACGAAGAGGCCGCAGCCATCCTCGGCATTCCCATCGGCACCGTCATGTCGCGCCTCAGCCGCGCCCGCGCGACATTGCGCGCATTGACCGGCACCGGCGACGAACCCAGACTGCGAACCGTCAAATGACGCCCCTCCCCGCTTCCATCACCGAGGACGACCTCCACGCCCATGTCGATGGGCTGCTGCCCCCTGCCCGCGCTGCCGAAGTCGAAACCTGGCTCGCCACCCATCCGGACAAGGCCGCCGAGATCGCACTGTGGCAGCGCCAGAACGAAGCCCTCAATGCCCTGTTTCCTCCGGCGAACGACGAGCCCGTCCCCGACCGCCTGAAGCCGCGCCAGCTGGCCCTGCGCTCCCGCGGCGTTACGCTGGGCTGGCCACAGCTCGCGGCTGCCGCCGTGGTGATCCTCGCCATCGGCACCGGCGCCGGCTGGGCCCTGCGCGAGTTCGACCGCCCATCCGAGAGCGCCGGGCTGATCGCCTCGGCCGTCACCGCGCACGCGCTCTACGTCAACGAGAACCGCCATGCCGTCGAGGTCGCCGCCGCCGATCGCGACCATCTGGTGTCATGGCTCTCCAACCGCGTCGCCCGCCCCATCACCCCGCCCGACCTCGCGCCGGAAGGCTTCGAACTGGTCGGCGGCCGCCTGCTTCCCGGCGACTACGACGCCGAAGCCAGCGGCCCCGCCGCCCAGCTGATGTACCAGAACGCCGCCAACGACCGCGTCACCGTCTACATCACCGCCGCCCTGCCCGACGCGAAGGCCGCCTACGAGTTCGCCAGCCGCGACAACCTCGACGCCTTCTACTGGAGCAACGATCTCATCACCTGCACCGTCGTCGGCAACCTGCCGGAAGACGAGATGAAGGCCGTGGCCAAGAAGATCTACACCCAGCTCACCTGGCGCCCCGACGCGGCGCGGACTTGAGCCGCTACTCTGCCTCGCGCCTCGTCACATCGGCCAGCACATGCGCCGCCGTGCCGAACGCATCGAGCTGGTCCTTCCGCGCCTGGGTGTATTCCGGCCCCTGCGAGAGGCGTTGCGCTTCGCCGATCTTGGAGGAGAAAATCCACGCGTTGCAGTTGGGATTGACCTCGATGCAATAGAGCAATCCGGTCCGGTGGTCGCGCAGCACATCGACGCCCTTGAGCGGCACCTCGGGGATCGCCTCATGCGCCGCCCTGGCCATGGCAATGACGTCGGCGTCATACCGGAACGCGCGGCTGCGTCCCTCGATATTCTGGATCGCGATCGGGCTCGCCTCGATCACCGCGTCGCTGGCGCCGTAGTCGATCCCCTCGCCCGTCCCATAGATAGAGAGCCTGCCCAAACAGCGTCAGCACGCGGAACGTCGAGACGCCCGGCCCGGTGTCGATATACTGCTGCACCACCATGGGTCCGAACCGGCCCGGATGGCCCTCCGGGTAGTCCTCGGGCGCGATGTACCGAACCCGCTCGGCCCGCATCAACTGGATGCCGTCACCGTTCGACGAGGTCCTGATATCGGTCGGCTTGACGATGACGAACTCGCCCCATCGCGCCGGATCGAGCGGCGGCATATTCTTGCCGATGATCATCGTCTGCGGCACGCGCACCCCGGCCGCCGCCATGCGCCGCACCTGTTCGAACTTCGGCATCGGGCCACCGTGGTAGACCTTGCCGCGCTTGGGTTTGAACTTGCCAAGCATGCTGGGTGAAAACACCAGCGTGGGTAGCCTGGCGGCAGCCTCTGCCGCCGCGGCATGCTCGTCCTTTGTCGTTACGATGTGCACGCCGATGCTGGGATCGATCCGGCGTACGCGCGAGCCGATATCGGTCCAATCCTCGACAGACTGCCATCCAGGATGCCTGACGATCACCAGGTGTCTACGGATCTCGGCCTTCGGCGTCGCTGCGCGCATGACACTGGGTCCTCCTGGGCGCCCAGCTACGGCGAGTCACACCGCGCTGGCAATGACCCAGACGCGATCAGGCTCAATACCCCTGCCGCCGCAGCAACTCGTTCGAGTAGATGTTGTGCGGCCCGACTTTCTTGATGTCGCGCTCGCCCATCAGCGCCATCGTGGTGTCGGTCTCCTTGCGGATGATCTCGAGCGCCCGGGCCACGCCCGCCTCGCCACCCGCCCCTAGCCCGAACGCCATGGCGCGACCAACGAACGTCCCCTTGGCGCCGAGCGCCAGCGCCTTAAGCACGTCCTGGCCCGAGCGGATGCCCGAATCCATCAGCACCTCGGTCTTGTGGCCCACCGCATCGACGATCTCGGGCAGCACCCGGATCGAGCTCGGCGCACCATCGAGCTGCCGCCCGCCATGGTTCGAGACGATGATGCCGTCGGCGCCATTGTCGAGCGCCAGCTGCGCGTCCTCGGGGTCGAGCACGCCCTTCACCACCACCGGACCGCCGAACCGCTTCTTGATCCAGGCGATGTCCTTCCAGTTCAGCGACAGGTCGAACTGCGTCGCCGTCCACCGGCTGAGCGTGCCGAGGTTCGTCGCCTCGGTGACGTGCCCCTGGATGTTGCGGAACGTGCGCCGCTGCGTCCCCAGCATGCCGAGCGCCCAGGCCGGCTTGGTCGCGATCTCGAACAGGAATTTCGGCGTGATCGGCGGCGGCGCCTTCAGCCCGTTGCGGATGTCCTTGTGCCGCTGCCCGAGGATCTGCAGGTCCATCGTCAGCACCAGCACCGGGCACTTGGCCGCCTTGGCGCGGTCGATCAGCCGCTCGACGAACGGCCGGTCCTTCATCACGTAAAGCTGGAACCAGAACGGCTTGGACGTATTCTCGGCCACGTCCTCGATCGAGCAGATCGCCATGGTCGAAAGCGTGAACGGGATGCCGAACTTCTCGGCCGCCCGCGCCGCCTTGATCTCGCCGTCGGCCGACTGCATGCCGGTCGAACCGACCGGCGCGATCGCCACCGGCATCGACACCGGCTGCCCCAGCATGGTGGTCGCGAGGTTGCGATCCTCGAGGTTCACCGCCACGCGCTGGCGCAGCTTGATCTGGTCGAAGTCCGTGGTGTTGGCGCGATACGTGCCCTCGGTGTAGGAGCCCGAATCCGCATAGTCGAAGAACATCTTCGGCACGCGCCGCCGGGCCGCCTTCATCAGGTCGTCGATCGTCAGGTACTTGTCCATATTCGGCATAGAGGCGCCCCGCTCCGTCCCGCCCGCGCGGGACATGTTCAGGCGGTTCTAGGCACCGGCATCCGAGGGGTCAATGCGGCGTTGGTGTGAGGGGCAAGGTCGCAGCAGGCACCCTCTGCACCTCCCCCTTCATGGGGGAGGCCGGGAGGGGGCCGTCCGCTCAGAGTTTCACCCCGTTCAACCGCAATGCGTTGCCGATGACGCTCACCGAACTGAGCGCCATCGCCGCCGCGGCGACCATCGGCGACAGCAGCCAGCCGGTGAACGGGTAGAGCACGCCCGCCGCCACCGGAATCCCCAGCGCGTTGTAGCCAAAGGCGAAGGCGAGGTTCTGCATGATGTTGGCGAGCGCCGCCCGAGACAGCCGCCGCGCCTTCACCACCCCGCCGATATCGCCGGTGAGCAGGGTGATCCCGGCCGACTCGATCGCCACGTCGGAGCCGGTGCCCATGGCGATGCCCACATTGGCCTCGGCCAGCGCCGGGGCGTCGTTGACGCCATCGCCGGCGAACGCCACCACCTTGCCCTGCTGCTTCAGCGCCGCAATCAGCGCCTGCTTGTCCTCTGGCGACAGCCCGGCGCGCGCATTGGTGAGCCCGACCGCCTTCGCCACCGCATCGGCAGTCCCCTGCGCGTCGCCGGTCGCCATGATGATCTCGATGCCGTCCGCCTTCAGAGCCCGCAGCGCCTCGGCCGCGCCCGGCTTGATCGGATCGCTGACGGTCACGAGCCCGATCGCCTCCCCGTCATGCGCCACCAACACCGCCGTGCGGCCCGCCGACGCCTGCTGCCGCAGCAGCGCCAGCAGCTTGTCGTCGATCGCCACCGTCTCGTCGGCCATCAGCTTGGGGTTGCCGAGCGCTGCGCGCTTGCCGCCCACCGAACCGACGATCCCCTTGCCGGTCACTGACTGAAACCCCGTCGCCTCGTAGACCCGGGCGTTGCGCTGCTCGGCTCCCTTGACGATCGCACTGCCGATCGGGTGCTCCGAGCCCCGCTCCAGCGCAGCCGCAACGGACAGCACGAAGCCTTCGTCGACGCCCTTCACCGCGATCACCTGGTCGAGCACCGGCCGCCCCTCGGTGATCGTCCCGGTCTTGTCGACGACCAGCGTCGTCACCCGCGACATCACCTCGAGCGCCTGCGCCTCGCGCACCAGCACTCCGTCCCGCGCGCCGCGCCCGGTCGCCACCATCACCGACATCGGCGTGGCGAGCCCGAGCGCACACGGGCAGGCAATGATCAGCACCGACATCGCCGCCACCAGCGCGAAACTCAGTTGCGGCGACGGCCCGAACGCGTACCACGCGCCGAAGGCCAGCCCCGCCACCACCACTACCAGCGGCACGAACCAGTTGGCCACCCGGTCGGCCAGCCCCTGGATCGGTGCCCGGCTGCGCTGCGCCTTGCCCACCAGCGTCACGATCTGGCTGAGCCGCGTCTCCGCCCCGACCCGCGTCGCCTGCATCACGAAGCTGCCCTGCCCGTTCAGCGTGCCGCCGGTCACGTCGGCGTCCTTCAGCTTTTCCACCGGCACCGGTTCGCCGGTCAGCATCGACTCATCGACGAAGCTCTGCCCTTCGAGCACCACGCCGTCCACCGGCACCGCCTCGCCCGGCCGCACCCGCAGCCAGTCGCCCGGCTGCACCGCCTCGATCGGCACCTCGATATCCTTGCCCTGCCACACGCGCCGCGCCGTCTTCGGCGCGAGGTCGAGCAATGCCCGGATTGCCTTGCCCGTGGCCTCGCGGGCCCTGAGTTCCAGCACCTGGCCCAGGAACACCAGCGCCACGATCACCGTCGCCGCCTCGAAATAGATCGGCGGCGCGCCGTTCATGTGCGTCATCGCCATCGGGAAGATACCCGGCGCCAGCACGGCCACTACCGAGAACAGGTAGGCCGCGCCGACCCCGAGCCCGATCAGTGTCCACATGTTCGGCGAGCGGTTGACCAGCGAGTTCCAGAACCGCCGGAAGAACGGGAAGGCCGCCCACAGCACCACTGGCGTCGCCAGCACCAGCTCGATCCAGCTCGCCAGCGGCTCGCCGACCCACTCGCGCACCGGCAGCCCCACCATGCCGCCCATCGCCAGCACCACGATCGGCACGGCAAGCAAAGCGCTCACCCACAGCCGCCGCGTGAAGTCGATCAGTTCCGGGTTCGGCCCATCATCGAGCGACGCCACCATCGGCTCGAGCGCCATCCCGCACAGCGGACAATCCCCCGGCCCATCCCTGACGATCTCCGGATGCATAGGACAGGTCCACTTCGACCCCGCCGGGGCGGCAACGTGCTCGTGGTTGTGTCCATGTGGGTGGGAGTGATCCTGCCCCGCGTGGTGGGAGAAGTGGCCAGCCGCAGGCTGGCCCGAGGGGGCGTCGGACGCGGACTTCCGCACCGGCAGCACAAACGGCTTTGCATTGAGGTACTTCGCCGGGTCAGCCTCGAACTTCGTCCGGCACCCCTCGCAACAGAAATAGTAGCGCGTCCCCTCGTGCTTCAGCATGTGCTGCGCCGTCGTCCGGTCCACCGTCATCCCGCATACCGGATCGGTCGCCGTGAGATACTGCTCCGGCGCCGCCTCGAACTTGCCCTTGCACCCCGCCGAGCAGAAGCCGATCTCGCGCCCGTCATGCGTCGTCCGGTGCGCCGTCTTCGCCATGTCGACGCTCATGCCGCACACCGGGTCGCGGGTAGCGGGTCCGGCAGCGTGTGGGTGCGAGTGAGAATCCATGTCGAGGCTCCGTTCAGTGCAGGTAATTACCCACCCCCTTGTCAGCGGGGTAAATCCCTGAATCCATGATGCTATGGATCGTGGTGATTTGCAGCAGCTCAGCAAAGAGCAACTGATCGAGTTGGT
>Ga0247833_1002639_pt1 | contig 25835 bp, 32 predicted proteins | sample LaCruzMarch2015__7_FD_187117 | JGI IMG/M metagenome (GOLD analysis project Ga0247833, IMG submission 187117) | Freshwater microbial communities from meromictic Lake La Cruz, Castile-La Mancha, Spain - LaCruzMarch2015_8m | ecosystem: Environmental > Aquatic > Freshwater > Lake | place: Spain... | reverse complement strand
TGCAATCGGGGCTGGAGCCTTCTTTATTTATTCACAGCAACTCGCCGGCGGAAACCTCTTGCCGCAGCCGAACATTGGGCCACTCGTGGCCATCATCGCGGTGGGCGTCTGTGTGGGGTTCTTACCGTTTAACTTCAACCCTGCTCGGGTGTTTATGGGCGATAGTGGCGCTTTGCTGTTGGGGCTCATGATGGCGGTGGCCACGAGTGTTGTGGGTGGGCGAGCCGACCCCGATACGCAGTCGGCCAACGGCCAGACCTATTTCTTTTTGGCCCCGATCTTTATTTCACTGTTGGTGCTGGCTGTACCGATTGTCGACGTGCTGTTCGCGGTGATTCGTCGCACCGCCAGTGGGCGCAGTTTTGCCGAAGCCGACATGGGGCACCTGCACCACCGGCTCATTCAACTGGGCCATGGGCCACGTCGTGCAGTCGTGATTCTCTGGGGGTGGGCCGCATTGTTGTCAGCAGTGGTGTTGTTCTCAGCGCTGTACAGCACGGGTTCGGCCCTGGTGCTGTTCGTTATTTTGGGCAGTGCGCTCAGTGTGTTCACCCTGTTGCACCCGCAACTTCGCCGGGCAGACGCACAAGCACACGAGGCGGATTTGGTGGACGACGCGCCTCACGCCTAGTTTGTAGAGCGGTTCACAAGCAAAAGCCCTCATCCGGCAAAGCAAAAGTTAAAGGTGTCTGCGTTGGCTACTCACAGTCCTGATTCCATCAACAAAGGTGCCGATATTGCTGGCACCATTTTGGTGTTTTTCTTTGTTGGCTGGTTTGTTGATCGTCAGCTCGGCTCGACACCGTGGTTCATGGTGGGGTTTGTGGTACTGACCGCAGTGGCTCAATTCGCAAAGTTGTACTACGTCTATAACGCACAGATGGAACGCCTCGAGCAGCAGCGGCGTGAGACGGTTCATTCGCAATGAGTAGCAATACGAACTCGTCGGTTTTGGCGATGCGAGACACCGGTCCGTCGCCTGAGGCGCAGATTTCTCGCGACATCGTGAAACGCGGTGTAATCGTTGCACCAGTGTTCGTGGCGGCGTGCTGGTTGGCTTGGGGTAACAACGGCGCTTGGTCGAGTGCGTACGGTCTCTTGCTGGTGTTGTGCAATTTCATGCTGGCAGCTGGCATCATCGCAGCCGCAGCACGTATCTCTTACGCCGTAATGCTCGGATCGATGTTGTTTGGGTACCTGCTGCGCTCAGCGATTGTTGCCTTTGCGATTTTTGTCGTTCGTGATGCCGCTTGGGTCGAACTCATTGCGCTCGGGCTCACCGTCGTGGTTTCCCACATCGGGTTGCTGTTTTGGGAGATGCGCTATGTTTCTGCCTCGCTTACTTATCCAGGAATCCGACCAGTCCTATCCACCACTGAGGAACAACAATGAACGCCATATCAATTTTCGCGTTTGAGCTTCCACCAATCAACATGTTGTTGCGTTGGCGTGATGTTGCACCAACCATCAACAAGGTGGTGCTCATCGGCATTGCTGCAGCCGTGATCGGCATTGCAATCTTCTTGGCTGCGGCGCGTAAAGACCCCAAGGTGGCACCAAAAGGTGCACGCAACTTGGCAGAAGTCATAATCGACTTCATTGAAAAACAAATCATCCTGCAGACGATGGGACCATCGGGTCTGGCGTGGACACCGTTCCTGTTGACATTGTTCATATTCATTTACTTGAGCAACGTTCCGGGTGTGATTCCTTTCTTGCAGATGCCCGCCACTGCCCGCATGGGCATTCCGGCAGCCCTCGCCCTCATTGTTTGGGTGGTGTACAACGCAGCAGGCATCAGACACCAAGGGCCGGTCGGCTATTTCAAGTCGGTGCTGTTTCCCCCTGGTGTGCCGAAGGCGTTGTACGTGCTCATCACACCAATTGAATTCATCTCTACGTTCATCGTTCGACCGTTCTCGCTTGCCATTCGACTTTTTGCGAACATGCTCGCTGGTCACTTGCTCTTGGTGATCTTTGCCCTGTTGTCAGAGGCGCTCTTCCAGGCTCGCGACCGAATCCTCATTCCAGTCGGGGTGTTGCCTTTTGCCGTGCTCATGTTCTTGACGGCGTTCGAAGTTCTCGTCGCGTTCCTGCAGGCTTACATTTTCACCACATTGACTGCCGTGTATATCAACATGGCGTCGAGTGCCGAGCACTAGATCCCCACGCAATGAATACCAACCACACAACAAGGAGATAACACCAATGGAAGCATTAGCAACAATCGCCCGCATCGCTGCAGACGCGGTCGTCGATCCAGCCGCAGAGAAGGCCACAGCTGCTGCAGCATCAGCGGGTTACGCCTACGGTCTCGCCACGCTCGGACCTGGCATTGCGCTCGGAATGATTTTCGGTAAGGCCATCGAGTCGATGGCTCGCCAGCCTGAGTCCGCCGGCATGGTGCGCACCACCATGTTCCTTGGAGCAGCCTTCACCGAGGCGCTTGCACTCATCGGCTTCGTTGCCTTTATTTTGCTCAAGTTCGCCTAGTCAGAGTCGGCACGAAGCATGCTTATTTCCACCATCATCCTTGCTGCGGAAGAAATGGGGCCAAACCCCATTGCGCCTGAAGCGAAGGAATTCTTCTGGGGTGCTGGAACCTTCCTTGTGTTCCTGTTCGTGATGCGGGTGTTTCTCGTACCGAAGGTGAGAAAAGGCATGGAGGTGCGCTACGGCGCGATTCGCGGTGGTCATGAGAATGCTGACGCAACTCGTGCGGCAGCGCAAAACGATGCTGCGGCCTACGAAGCTGCGCTCATCGGAGTGCGAGCCGAGGCAACGGCACGAATTGATGCAGCGCGCCAAACGCTTGACGCAGAACGCCAAGCAAAAGTGACCGAGGTGAATACGCGAATTGCTGCCCAGCGTGCCCAAGCCGACCAAGCCATGCAGGCTGCTCGAGCAGCGGCACGCGGCGACGTCGCATCGGCAGTGGGTAGCGTCACCACACGCGCCGCTCAACTGGTGCTTGGCAAGTCAGCTGATTCGGCGCTCGTGAAGAGCGCAGTTGACGGGGCTATGAACAGGAGCAAGTCGTGATATTCGCCGCTCTTCCCGCCAAGGTATATGACGACCCAACGCAGTCGCTGAACTGGTTGATGCCCAAACCGGGTGAACTCATTTACGGTGGTCTCGCATCACTCGTTATCTTCTATGCGCTGTACAAGTTTGGTTGGCCAGCAGCAAAGAAGGCGCTCGAAGCCCGTACTGCTGGTATTCAAAAAGAGTTGGACGACTCTGCGGCTGCTCAAGTGCAAGCCGACGCCGACGCCACCAACATTCGTCGCGCGCTAGGAGACATTGCCAGTGAGCGCATCAAGTTGCTCGCTGAAGCCGATGCCCAGGCAGCGACAATCTTGGCTGAAGGCCGCGCCCGCATCACCGCCGAACTTGCAGATATTGAAGCCCGCGCTGCTGGCGAACTGCTGGCAGCTCGTGGACGACTTGGTGAAGAGCTGCGTGCCGAAATTTCGCACCTCTCAGGTGTCGCCACCACCGAGGCAGTGCGTGCTGCGATGGATGACCGCACACAACAAGAACTGGTAGATAATTTCATCGCCAAGGTAGGTGCGTCACGATGAGCGTTGCCCAAATCAATGCCTACGTCGCTGCAATGTTCGAAATTGCATCGGCAAATGATGCCGTTTCGGTTGTGGAAGACGACATGTTCCGTCTGGCACGGGCGATTGAGTCAAACGAGCAACTGCGCGCAGCACTCAACGACACCTCGTTGCCGGCTGATCGTCGGCAAAAAATCGTCGAGCAATTGCTCGGTGGCAAGGCCCACAACGTGACCGTGCAGCTGGTGTCATTGCTGGTCGGCACCGGCCATGTTTCGTTGTTGCCGCAGGTGGCTGATGCATTGGTCAAGCGAGCATCGAGCTCAAAACAGATGGAAGTTGCCGAAGTTCGCAGTGCTGTGGCCCTGACTGACGCCCAAAAAACACGCCTGGCCGAAGCCCTCGGCAAGGCTGCCGGTAAGCCCGTGAACCTCAAAGTTGTGGTCGACCCGAGTGTCATTGGTGGGCTCGTGGCCACGATCGGCGACGAAGTAATCGACGACACCGTCCGCACCCGTCTCGATCAAGTCAAAGCACGTTTCTAAGCGCCATTCGAAAGGAAAGCAATCATGTCTGAACTCACACTCTCTGCTTCTGATATCGCATCTGCGATTACCAAAGGTCTCGAGGGCTACGCACCATCTGTCGAGGCCCGCACCGTTGGTCGCGTCGCAGAAATTGGCGACGGTATCGCCCGCGTTAATGGTTTGCCCGATTGCGCGGTAAACGAATTGCTTGAGTTTGAAGATGGCAGCGTGGGCTTGGCCCTCAACTTGGACGAAGACTCCATCGGCGTCGTCGTTCTGGGTAATGCCGACGGCATCGAAGAACAGCAAACCGTCAAAGCCACGGGCCGCATTTTGTCGGTGCCAGTTGGCGATGCCATGCTTGGTCGAGTCGTCAATGCGCTCGGTGTGCCAATTGACGGCAAGGGTGAAATCGTTGGTGCAATCATGCGCCGAGTCGAAGTGCAAGCACCCGGCATCATGGGTCGCAAACCGGTGCACGAGCCACTGCAAACTGGCATTAAGTCGATCGATGCGATGACCCCAATTGGTCGTGGGCAGCGCGAGCTGATCATCGGTGACCGCAAGACCGGCAAGACCACCATCGCCATCGACACGATCATCAATCAAAAAGGTCTCGGTGTGAAGTGCATTTACGTGGCAGTGGGTCAAAAAGGCTCGACCATCGCCCAGACCGTGGAAACCTTGCGCAAATACGGCGCAATGGAATACACGGTGGTGGTTGCAGCACCAGCCAGCGACCCGGCACCGTTCAAATACCTCGCGCCATACGCCGGTTGCGCCATTGGCCAGCAGTGGATGGAAACCAGCGAGCACGCACTCATCGTGTACGACGATCTCTCCAAGCAAGCCGAGGCGTATCGCCAGATTTCGTTGCTGTTGCGCCGCCCACCAGGTCGCGAGGCCTACCCAGGTGACGTGTTCTATCTACACAGTCGCTTGCTCGAGCGCGCCGCCAAGTTGAGCGACGAGCGCGGTGCTGGTTCGCTCACGGCACTGCCAGTGATCGAAACCAAAGCCGGCGACGTGTCGGCATACATCCCCACCAACGTGATCTCGATCACCGACGGCCAGGTGTATCTGCAAGACAACTTGTTCAAGTCGGGTGTGCGCCCGGCAGTTGACGTAGGTATCTCTGTGAGCCGTGTGGGTGGTGCAGCCCAGATCAAGGCGATGAAGAGCGTGTCAGGAACCCTGAAGCTTGACCTGGCTCAGTTTCGTGAACTTGAGGCATTCGCCACGTTCGGCTCCGAACTCGACGCCATCAGCAAAGCCCAGCTCGAGCGTGGCTATCGCTTGGTGGAATTGTTGAAGCAGCCACTCAACAGCCCAATGCCAGTCGAAGAGCAAGTGGTATCAATCTTTGCGGGCACTAAGGGCTATCTCGACGACGTGCCGGTGCCAGACGTGCGTCGTTTTGAGCAAGAGCTGCTCGAGCACATGCGTTCGCGCAACGGCAGCATGCTCGCAGGCATTCGCCAGAATCCAAAAGCCGACGTGCCAGCAGATTTGGCCGGTGTGGTTGCGGCGTTCAAAAAGTCATTCACTCCGACGCCCGTCGGCGGTGTTGTGGCTGATCCGACAAAGACGTCGGCAGGTGAAGTCGGCGAAGCCGCCAGCAAGAAAACTTTGGCGACGGAGTAGTTCAGCACCATGGCCGGCGGTCAAGAACGCATTCTTCGGAGTCGGATTCGATCCGTCCAGGCAACGAAGAAAATTACCCGTGCCATGGAACTCATTGCTGCGTCACGAATCGTCAAGGCACAGCAGCGCGTGCAGTCGGCAGTGCCGTACAGCGAGATGATTACGAACGTGGTCAAAGACCTCGTGGCTGGGGGTTCAAGTACCGAGTCGGCATTCTTGAAGCCACGTGATGTGGTCAAGACCACCTGTTATGTAGCGATTGCTGCTGACCGCGGGCTGTGCGGCGGCTACAACGCTGGCGTGTTGCGAGCCACCGAAGGTGAAGTCAAGGCCGATGTATTGGCCAACAAGACGTACGCCGTTGTACCAGTGGGGCGCAAGAGCGAAACTTATTTCAAGTTTCGCGGCTATTCCTTGATGCAGCCATTCGCTGGTTTTTCCGATGCACCGAAGTATGAAAACGCCAAGGCCATCGGTGAGTACGTCGTGGATTTGTTCTTGAAAAAAGAGGTCGACCGAGTGGAGTTGGTGTACACCCGCTTTGTCTCTGCAGGCACGCAAGAAGTGGTGCGTCGGCCGCTCATCCCGCTTGAGCGCGAGGCCGTGGAGGGTGGCGATGGCAAACCCGAAGGTGCGGCGAGCGCCTATGAGTTTGAGCCAAGTGCCGAAGACATCCTGGGCTCGCTGTTGCCTCGCTACGTAGAAGCCCGTATCTATGCGGCGTTGCTCAATGCAGCCGCCAGTGAACACGCCTTTCGTCAGCGGGCAATGAAGGCCGCGACCGACAACGCCGAAGAACTCATCAAGGGCTTGTCACGCACGATGAACCGCGCGCGACAAGATTCGATCACCACCGAAATCATGGAAATCGTCGGTGGTGCCGAGGCCTTGAGCGGTACCAACGACAAAGTGAGCGTGAAGTTGTGATTGTCACGTACCCGTATCTCAACCAGATCTGAAAACATTCGAAAAAGGAGCAATCATGACAGCAACCATGCCATCAACGACGAACAAGACCACCGAAGGTCGCGTAGTCGCCATCGCGGGCCCAGTTATCGACGTTGAGTTTCCCCGTGGCCACCTACCCGAACTGAACCGAGCCCTTGAGTTCGTGGTCGACGTCGACGGCAAGCCGAACGTGATTTTGGCTGAAGTCGCCCAACAACTCGGGCACAGCCGAGTGCGCGCAGTGTGCATGAAGCCAACCGATGGTTTGCGACGCGGCACTCCAGTGCGTGATACGGGGCGTGGCATCTGTGTGCCGGTTGGTGAAAAGACTCTGGGTCACGTGTGGAACGTTTGGGGCGAAGTGCTGGACGGCAACAATGACGATTTCAAAGATGTTGAGCGCTGGGACATCCATCGTCCGGCTCCGTCATTCGACTCGCTCGAACCCACGATGCGCATGTTTGAAACCGGCATCAAGGTCATCGACTTGCTTACGCCATATTTGGCTGGTGGCAAGATCGGTCTCTTCGGTGGTGCAGGCGTAGGCAAGACCGTGCTCATTACCGAAATGATCAACCGTGTGGCATCCAAGCACGGTGGCGTATCGGTGTTTGCTGGCGTTGGTGAGCGCACTCGTGAAGGCACCGACCTGCGAATTGAAATGGCCGAGTCAGGCGTGTTCGAAAAAGCAGCCTTGGTGTTCGGCCAGATGGACGAGCCACCAGGCGTGCGTCTGCGCGTGGCGCTGTCGGCACTCACGATGGCCGAGTACTTCCGCGACGTCAAGAATCAGGACGTGTTGTTGTTCGTCGACAACATCTTCCGATTCGTGCAAGCCGGATCTGAAGTGTCGACTCTGCTCGGTCGCATGCCGTCGGCAGTGGGTTACCAGCCCACCTTGGCCGACGAAATGGGCCAGCTGCAGGAGCGCATTACCTCCACCCGTGGCCGCTCAATTACCTCGCTACAAGCGGTGTATGTGCCAGCCGACGACTACACCGACCCAGCACCATTCACCACGTTCACCTTCTTGGACGCAACAACCGAGTTGTCACGACAGATTGCATCGCTGGGCATCTACCCAGCGGTCGACCCGTTGGCATCAACTTCCACAATTTTGTCACCCGAAGTGGTGGGCGAGCGTCACTACAACGTGGCTCGCCGCGTGCAGGAAATTTTGCAGCGCTACAAAGAACTCCAGGACATCATTGCGATTCTTGGGTTGGATGAATTGTCAGAAGAAGACCGCCAGACGGTGTCGCGTGCCCGCAAGGTACAGCGCTTCTTGTCGCAGCCGTTCTATGTGGCCGAAGTGTTCACCGGTGTTAAGGGCGAGTACGTGCCAACTTCTGAAACCGTGGAGAGCTTTGAATCGATCGTGAAGGGCGACTTGGACGATGTGCCCGAGCAGGCGTTTTTGAACGTCGGCAGTGTCGAGCAGGTGTTGGCCAAGGCAAAAACCTTGCAAGAGTCTGCGGCGTAGGCTTTCAAGCAGATGGCAAGCGGGGCGACAATGAAAGTGGAAGTGGTGTCGCCTGAGCGCGTGCTGTTTTCAGGTGTCGCCACCCAGCTCATTACGCGCACGGAGAGTGGTGGTGAAATTGCTTTTCTGCCCGGCCACACTTCGTTTCTTGGTGTGCTGACCGAAAACCACACCCGTATTTTTCTTGAAGATGGCAGGGTGCAAAGTGTTGCAGTGCACGGCGGCTTTGTTGAATCGTCTGGCGGTCATGTGACGTTGCTCTCGGACAATGCCGAGCTAGCTGAAGATATTGACGTTGCGCGTGCGCGTGCGGCCAAGGAGCGGGCCGAATCAGCCATGCAAAGCGAGCATGATGCAAGTGTTGCAGCCGATTTGCGTCGTGCGGACGCACGCCTCTCTGCCACCGGTGGACTCGGCAATCACTAAGTCTCTGTGAGCAGTAGTTGTGAGTAAAGCACCGTTCACTCACGCCCTCGTCACAGGTGCTTCAAGTGGCATCGGCGCGTCAATCGCTCACAAGTTGGGCAAAGCGGGCGTGGGCATGGTGTTGGTTGCTCGCCGCAAGGATCGCCTCGATGCAATTGCGGCGCTCTACCCAAATGTCGAAGTGCTCGTCGCTGACCTCACCACTGAGGCGGGTCTCGATGCAGTCATCGCTCGCTTGCGCAGCGATTCGCTTGCACAAATTGATTTGGTGGTCAACAACGCGGGCTTTGGCACGTCGGGTGCGTTTGCCGACGCCGACCCACAGCGCCTGAGCAACGAGATTTCACTCAATGTCAACGCACTCACACGTATTTCGCATGAAGCGGTGCGCTTGATGCGACCACGCGGCCGCGGATATGTGCTCAACGTTTCGAGCATTGCTTCGTTTCAACCCGGCCCCGACTTGGCGGTCTACGCAGCAACAAAGGCGTTCGTCACCAGCCTCACCGAGGCGATGCACGAAGAACTTCGCGGTTCGGGCATTCGGGTCACAGCATTGTGCCCGGGGCTGACCCACACCGAGTTTCAGAGCATCTCCAACACATCAGGGCTCGAGTCGAAGTTTCCAGATTTTGCGTGGATGTCAGCCGACGACGTGGCGCGCGATGGGCTGCGAGCAGTAGCCGAGGGTAAAGCCATCTGCGTGCCGGGCTTGGTCAACAAATCGCTGGCAACCGTGTCGACGTTTACGCCACGTGGTTTGGCCCGGCGTATTGCGGGCTTGGCCACACGTCTGCGCTAGATCGTGATGTAGATCGAGCCGCTGCGTTCGGTGACTTTGTACTGCCTGAGCGGGCGATCCGCAGGGCCCTCAACGACTGCACCGGTAGAAGCGTTAAACACTGATCCGTGGGCAAGGCAGACGAGCTGATTGTTCGAGCCTGGATTGACGAGCGACCCAGCATGGGTGCAGGTGCGGCTAAAGGCCACCACGCCCGCAGCGGTGCGCGTGACGACTGCACCGATGTTGCCTCCACTGGAAGTCACGAAGACGTTCTGGCTGGCGCCAACAGCCAGCGCTGTTGAGTCGAGGACCTTCACCTCGCTGGTGGTGGGTGGTGGCGGAGCGGCTTTGACCCGCTTCCACTGACGAGCATCGCCCACCTTCACGCACTCAAACGTTTTGTTGCCCTCGGTGAGACGCTTGCCAAGTTTCTTGCAGACGTCGCCCCCCCGAATTTGTGGTGCGGTCACGGCACCAACCACAGTGGCGGGTGCAAAGAGGAAGGCAACGAAACCTGTGGCCAACATGCCAACGACCGAGCGACGCGAAGAATTTTCCATGGCTGAAATCTAGGTCAATACGCTAGGGCATGTGAAGCGCACGCTAAGAGTTGTCACTTTGTTTACCTTGTTGGCATTGTCAAGCCCATCTGGCGTACTGGCCGATATTTGGGTGGCGAAGCCAGCGATCAAACCAGCCCGAGTGTTGGTGCTAGGCGATTCGGTCTTTAACGCGTTTATGCATGTTGAGTCGGCACGAGACCTCATGAACGAGCGACAGGCCACCATCTTTGCCACACAGGGGTGCCAGCGGCTGATCAACGAAGGATGCTTCGACTTTGCCAAGTTGAGCGCACTGCAGCAGTTGCGTCGGCATGCCGGAAAGTTCACCGATGTAGTGGTGGTCGGAACCGGATACAACGATCGGCTCGGGCCCGAATTCAAGCAGGCGGTGACTGCGATAGTGAAGGAAGCCGAGATCCAAGGCGTCGAAGTGTTGTGGGTGACTTATCGGGTGGCAGGAAATGTGAAGGGCAAATCACGCGTGCTGAATGCGCAGTTACGTCGCTTTGACGAGCGATGGGAAAACTTGCACGTCGCTGACTGGGATGAGCACAGCAAAGACACTGAAGGCTGGTTTCGTGAAGACGGTGTGCACCTCATTACTCGCGGGGCCGTTGGCTTGGCACGGCTGCTCAACTCTTCATTAACACCGATTCTCGCAGCGCGAGATGCTGCAACTGCTGCGAGCTAGCGAAACTCGACCGACGAATACTGACCAATGCGATCGGCGCGATGCCGGGTGTCTATTAAGCGAACCGTGCCACTGCGCACCCGCATCACCAAACTTTGCGACGTCGCGCCGTAGGCGTCGTAGCGCACCCCACGCAGGAGGTCTCCGTCAGTAACGCCGGTGGCCGCAAAGAAGGCATCTTCGCACTGCACGAGATCATCGGTGGTTAACACGCGGTTCATGTCAATGCCTGATGTTTTGGCCAACGCTTTGTCTTCATCGCCACGGGCCCACAGCAGGCCTTGAATCTCGCCTCCCAGCGCCTTGAGCGCTGCTGCCGAAGTAACACCCTCTGGTGTGCCGCCGATACCCATCAAGGCGTCGATACCGGTTTGTGGCCAAGCGGCAGCAATTGCACCGAAGATGTCACCATCAGTAATCATCTTGATACGACACCCAGCAGCACGAATTTCACCGACGAGGTCGTCGTGACGGGGGCGGTCAAGCACCACGATGGTCAGCTCGTTGAGTGTTTTGTGTTTGGCACGCGCGATGGAGTCGAGGTTGTGGCGAACCGATTTGGTGATGTCGATTGCTCCGCAGGCATCTGGGCCGACGGCAATCTTGTTCATGTAGACGAACGGCCCTGGGTTGAACATTGAACCGCGTTCAGACACTGCAATCACGCTGAGCGCGTTGCCACGGCCAAGTGAAGTGAGAGTGGTGCCGTCAATAGGGTCAACGGCCACGTCGGTTACTGGTTTGCTGCCATTGCCGACCTTTTCACCGTTGAACAACATGGGAGCTTCGTCTTTTTCTCCCTCGCCGATCACGACAATGCCGTCCATGTTGACGGTTTCCAACAGGTTGCGCATCGCGTCCACAGCAGCACCATCGGCGGCGTTCTTGTCGCCGCGACCCACCCATTTGGAAGCCGCAAGGGCCGCCGACTCGGTGACACGTACGAGTTCCATCGCCAAGTTGCGATCGGGCTTTTCGGAAAGAACCATGAGACCCAAATTAGCCCATTCACCACGCACTAGCGTTCGGCGCATGAGCGAGTGGGACCCACGCAACCCCGAGTCGCTGACAGTGCGCTACGACTTGGCTGACTGGTCGCTTGAGGAGCGTGTGGAATTAGTCGAACTGCTTGCTGACGCCGACATTCGTCATGATTGGGACGGCAACGAGTTGCTCGTGCCAGCGGATCAAGAATCGGCCGTTGACGACATTCTTGATGATGTTGAAGACGCTGATGGACCTGCTGGAGCACCGACGTCACTGGCGGGCGAATTGGAAGAGTTCGAACTCAACGAGTGGACTTCGGCCGACCGCATGGAGTTTGCTGCAGTTTTAGTCGAGCGCGGCATCGGGCATCGCTGGGAGGACAACCTGCTGTTGGTCGGCGTTGATGACGCAGACGTAGTTGAAGATCTGCTGGATGAGTTTGACCGCTGAGGGTGGGCGCTCAGTAGCGTTCGGCGAGTGAACGAAGCGAATCCGCAGCTGCTGGCTGAAGTCGAGATATTCCACTCGCGGACCCACTCGCCCACGCGCAGGCTTTCGCTGGGCCATCTGGTGTTGCCGGTGGATCCGGCGCCAGGCCTTGGCGGCCTGCTGCTTGGTGGCATCGTGGCAGCACATCTACATGAAGTGGATGAAGATCTGGTGCCCGACGTTCATCGCTTGGTGCTGCAAGTGGACCGTGGTGATCGTGTGTTGCAGCCACGCTTGCGTCATCGTTACCAAACTGATCGGCAGGGTTTGTCGCGCAGCCGTCACCGGTTGGTTGGCGATGGCGAGCAGCTGAGTTATGAATTTGAAACCAATGGCAGCCCGCTTCAGCAAGTGCTTGGTGCGGTGTATGCACTCGAGCGACTCGATGTCTTGGCGCGACACGCGCTCACCCCGGTGGTGCACAAAGCGATGCGATGGCGCGGCCCGATTGATGCCAACTTTCTTTCGTATCTAGCTGGCACGGCCACGGCATCAATCACGGCGATGACCGACCCTCGGGCATGGGCACTCGAGCTGTTGGGGTTCCCAGCAGGCACAGTGAGCCCGTCGAAGCGCGATGTGCAAAGGCGTTACCGCGAAAGCCTGCGTGGCGCTCATCCCGACCATGGCGGCAGCATTGACAATGCCGGCCAGCGCATCGAACAGCTGAGCGAAGCCCGGCGAGTGTTGCTTGCTGCGATTGGGTGACCGACATTCAGGGTGTGGTGCTGTTTCCGGGTGCTGGTTCGAGCGCTGATCACCCATCGCTCGTCGCGATTGCGGCTGCGCTAGCTCCGCTGCCAGTGATGCGCGTTGACTTTGCCTATCGGCGCCTCGGGCGCAAGATTCCTGATCGTGCGCCAGTGTTGATTCGTGCGGTGCGCGAAGCCGTAGACGATGCATGTCGGGCCTGGTCGTGCGCGCCAACGCAGCTAGTGATCGGCGGTCGTTCGATGGGTGGCCGCATGTGCTCGATGGTAGTTGCCGGCTTTGATGGCAATGACCGCGATAACGGTGCGTCTCAGCCAGCAGATGCACCACTACAAGTTGGCGGCTTGGTCTGTATCAGTTATCCGTTGCATCCGCCCAAGCAGCCCGCAAAGTTGCGTATTGCGCATCTGCCGCAGGTGCGCGTGCCATCGCTGTTTGTAAGTGGCACACGAGACGAGTTTGCAACCCCAGCCGAGTTGGGTGAACATCTGGCTGTTGTGCCAGAGGCACCCATCGTGCATTGGGTGGAGGGTGCCCGCCACGACCTGCGCGGCCACGACGACCACGTGGCTGGCATAGTGGCCAGCGTCGTAGCCGAGTGGGCGCGGGGTACGTCGGCCCAGGCACCGCGCACGTAGCCTGCGGAGCACGATGCGAGGTCTGGGAACGCTCATCAATGCTGGCCTCGTGGTGCTGGGCAGCGGCCTCGGTGTGCTGATCGGTGATCGCATTCCCGAGCAGATGCGCATCACGCTGCTGCAGGTAATTGGCCTAGTGACCATTGCGTTGGGTGTCAGCGATGCCATTGACACACGCAACATGGTGTTTCCGCTGGTGGGCATGGCGGTGGGTGCACTGATCGGTGAATTGCTGGCAATCGAGAGCCGTCTCGAGCGCCTTGGCGAGCGTTTGCAGCGCCGCTTTGCTCGTGATGCAGGCAGCGATGGTGGCGAGGGGAAATTTGTCAAAGGGTTCGTGACTGCTTCAGCGCTGTACTGCATCGGGCCACTCACCGTCTTGGGGGCCATCGAAGACGCCAGTGGTCAGACCCCGCAGCTGTACATCATCAAAGGGTCGTTGGACGGGTTCGTTTCCATCATGTTCGCCGCCATGTATGGCATCGGGGTGGCGTTCAGCGCGTTGTCGGTGTTGGTGGTGCAAGGCAGCCTCACGCTCGGGGGTGCAGGGCTTGACGCTGTGCTCGACGATCGCATGCGCACCGAGTTGTTCGCTGCAGGTGGCATCGCCGTCATCGGAATCGGTCTGAACTTGTTGCAGGTCACCAAGATTCGTTTGGCCAACCTGCTGCCAGGGCTGGTGATTACCCCGGTGCTGGTGGCCATCTTCGCGGTGTAACACCCATCTGCGACGATGGGGTCATGACAGCAGAACACATCAACGAAGGCGACATCTGTTCGGTGTGCGGCCTGCCAGTATTTTTCTATGGCGATGCAGCCATCGATTGCCCACAGTGCGGCACCGAGTACGTGAACGCAGACGACGAAGATGTCGACTAACGCTGTTGACTAGCGCTGTTGATAATTAGTTGTCCCAGACTTCTGGCTGCTCTTGCGGCTTGGCGGAGCGGCGACGCGTGCGACGCTTCGGTGGTAAAGCCAGTTCTGCTGCGAACGGCTCGAGCACACCGTGTAATCGACCAGCCACGTTGGACAACATCCGCAAGTGTTGCGCTAAGCCCATGAGGTTGTCGGGCAACGTATCTATTGCTAAGTGCACGGCGCTGTTCTCGAACCACAATCGCGTAATAGAACCGCTCTGGTTGTGAGCATTGATTTCGCGAAGCAGTTCGGCACTCTCGTTTGCATCGCTGACAACCACAGTGGACATACGCACGAGCGGCGAATCGTCGCCAGCGCGCTGGAAGAAGTCGAGCGCAATCACCACATCTTCATGGCGAATACCAATTGGCCCACCGGGAGTGGTTTGGAACTCAAACTTTTCGCGTTCAAGAATCTTCACCACGCGCTCGTGCAACTTGGCCACTGGCGCGATGACCATCTTTGCGATGATGTAGTGGGTGTCGCTTTCAAGCACAATGTCGAGTGATTCTTTGCTCTCAAACGACAGTGTCCATATGGCATCCTCATCGACACAGTTGTAGATGATGTTGAGCATGTCGGGATGGACCTTGATGTGACCCACTCCAGTGGTAGTCGCGGAAGTGTGTGCACGAATGGGGTACAACCGAGCGCCTGTCCAGTCGCTAGAGACGTGTAGCTGGCCGTCTTCGACCCGGAGAAGAAAGTGGTCGGGGTTTTTACGTTCGTCATCATCGTCGGTCATGTTGGTTTCAAACGGAGGGTTGGCGCCGGCGAAAATCGTGTACAGCAACTCTTTGCCAACTAGTTGAGCCGTGACGCGAGCAGGATTTGCGGCTACGTGCTGTGGCTTGGGCATCGGCACGCTGCTGCACGGCAATGTTTGCGTACCCAGCGACGAAGCCGCAGTGACCATGCCGTCGGCAATGGTGAATGCCACAGATCCAGCGGCGGCCCGGGGGCGACCGGCATTCGCCACACTGGTCAGCGGCAGTTTGTAGGCCCCAGTGAAGTCGGCGGTGTCACCGGTGACCACGATGGTGAATTCCTTTGTGGTCACCAACCACTTGCGACGACCACCCTGGCAAAATACCGTGATGCCAGGAACGTTGATGCCCTCTACCCGAAACATCATGATCGACTCAAAGATGTGGTGCAATTCTGTGGAGTCAACAAGCCCGATGTTGGTGGTGCTCATCGCTGGCTTTTCGTATTGATGTTGGTAGACGGAATGCTGGCTCGTTCGTAGCCGAGAGGTGTGGTGCGTGCGAGGTCGGAAACTTCGTGCATCCAAGTACGGTCAGGCGGAGTGGATGAAACGGTGCTGGGAATAGTGGTTGCAGTGATCGGTGACTCACGATGACGTTCAGCTACTGCGACAAGCCAGTTGGTGAGCGCTCGAACTTCGTGGCTGTTGAAAGTGATGACCACTTCGTCAATGTCGACATGTACGGATTCTTTGGAAAATAGTGATGCGAGGCCGGCGTCAGATGCTGCGGAAAGTAGTTGCCGGAAAGCACTCGCGGAAATGTGAATGGTGTGGTCGGGTTGAGTCATCAGTGCCTCCTGGCAGGGTTGGTGGGGATGGGGGACGACACAGTAGACGATCGGTGTAGTGCAGTGGTGGCATCCGGCGGCAGAAAGGAGAAAAGCACCGCCAGATGCACCACGTGGTTAGTTACGCACCATCCGCCGTACTTTGTGCACCGTGCAAACGGTGCGTGGGGGCGGCTTTGCTACTCGGAAGAGTCGCTCTTGCCGAGGCCATCCAGCCGCAGCAGAAACGGCGTGGGTTCATGATCGGGGTCTAATCGGAAGAGCGCCGCAGGCTTGCCGTAGCGCTCGAAGGTGGGCCGCGATTCTCCTTCGACCGAGGTCAAAATGTTGAGCTTGTGGATGCGGCGGGCAAAGTTGGTGGGGTCAAGTGGTTTGATGAGTCGTGGGGAGCGGGGGGCACGGGTGCGACTACTTTGTCGCGCGAGTCTTACCATTAGTTCCGCTTGACGGGTGAAGTCGCTTACGGGAGCAGAGGATCGAGACGCGAAGCCTTTGACCTCCGCCACGTAGTTGTTGCTGACGAAGTCGGGGATAGTTGATGATGACGGCATCATCATGGCCAGTTCGGTAATGGTGCGCTCAAAGTCGGGAGTCTGTTGGGTGCCGAGTTGTTCGAGGGTCTTTAAGTACTTGCGGACCACATCGGCATGTCCGGGTTGTTCGGCGGCGGCAGCCGAATCGAGCGATTCGTGGAACAAGGCTTCGTATACGCGCCGAAGTTCGCCGAGGGTGAACTCGTCGCGGCAGAACCTGGCGGCCAGCGGGGTGGTGACCACGAGGTTGCGCACGAGCGCGATGGCCTTGAGCACGATGTCCTCGTGGTCGAACTCCAGGCGGTTGGGGCGAGCCAGCACATCGACAATCGGTCGAAACTGCACGTGGCTGACGTGGCCGACCTGGGCATTGGGGTGCAGGGCCACGTCGCGGTCGTCGCCCACGATGGCCACATATGCCACCGAGATGGTGCGACCGCTACGAGGGTCGCGATCGGCGTCGCCAAAGGCCCCCACCTGATGCAGATCGTCTTGGGTGAGGGAAAGATTGGTTTCGCGCTGCAGCACGCGTAACGCCGCCTGAACAAGGGTGGTATCAGGTGTGGTACCCGTGCCGTATGCGTCACCTAACAGGGTGTTGCCGACGTGCCCGCCTGGGAGTGCCCAATGGTGCTGAGTGTGGCGCTCCACCCGCTCCACGCGACGAGGCAGGTGGGGGTTGTTGCGGCGCTGCAACTGGTTCTGGTCGATGTAGGCCTCGGGGCGGTTGCGTTGCACCACCCCTATATGTGGGAGGTCATTTCTGAGACTGAGGAGCACCACATCGACCGCGACATGGAAGTCGGCAGGGCGAATGGCCTGGGGGGACACCGATGGGCCAGCAGTGGAGCGCTGGGGGGTGCGGGCGAGGGATCTGTGGCGTCTGGGTTGTGGGGGCATGGGAGCACCTGCTATATTGATTGGTTCCGAATGATGACCCTCACCTTACGGCAGAAATGTCACAAGTGTGACGATGGTGTGCGTAATAGCGGTGTGAAAGCAGGCTATTAGTCAAAACGCTCATACTGTGCTACACCCCCTGGTAATGCTCTCTATGACAGCCAATGTCAGGAGAGAGCCCGAGATGCAGCACCACACCAACAATACAGATAACAACCCAAACAACAACGACAGGAAACTCGCCGCAACCACAATCACCCCACTCACCCCCGCCCAGCGTCGCTACGTCGAGGCGGTGTACGCACACCTGTGCAAGTCCTACGGATTCAAGATCGCCAAGGCCAACCTGCGTGGCCACAAGCCAGCCGACGTTGCCAACTTTGCAATTCAAAAAGTAATCCGCAACGTGCAGCGATTCATGAGTCGCTACCCAACGCCAGACCATGCGGCCAATGCGGTGGCACCCAACGCATTCGTTGACTACTGCCGTCGCGACAACGCCCAAAGCGGGCGTGGCGCACGCGGTACGCGCACCGTTATCGGTGACGAGTCCGGCAACTTCGGCGACAACTCCGCAGAGTCGGTCATCACTCGTCAACCCGGAGTGGTGGCGGATCCCGAAGCGTGGATCGAGCGCGACTACCACGAGGGAATCATCCGTGAAGTCCGCGAGAACATCTCACCTCTGGCGTGGGAAGGGCTCGTGCTGACCACAATCAATGGTCTCACTCAGGAAAAAGCAGCGAACTTGCTCGGTGTTGGCCGCGAACACCTGAATCGCGAAATCAACAAGGCGAAGAAGATCGCCAAGAACATGCTCAACGACAACGACTGGGGGGTCAACTAATGCAGTACCTACAGCAACTCATCACCGAAATGGTCTCTGACCTGCACGGTGACATCGAAGTGGGCGAGGAGTTCACGTTCACCTACCACGACTTGGAATTTTCTGGTCGCGTGTATGAACGCTTCAACGGGCACCTGGTCGTGGTGTTCTCCGCAGAGGTGTGCACCACCAAGGTCGGGCGCAGCAAGCAAGATCTCATCAACCGCTTGAACGGCCAGCTGCCATTCACGGTGTTCAAGGTGAGTAAGGCCAACAATGGCGAGCACAGCATCACAGCGACACACTCTCTGTCGGTGGCCAGCATCAACGCTGAGCAACTCATGGAGTCGCTCGACAGCATCGCGTTTCAGGTGGGCGAGCAACGCCCAGTGCTGTTGCGCTCCACTGAGTTGTCACCGAAAGTGGAAGAGCTATTGCGCGAAGAATCCGAAAAGCGCACCACCGAGCGTTCGCAAGAACGCATCAGTGATGACGTCGTCGACGACATTGACGACCTCAACGACATCAACGATGTGGAGAGCGAATCCACCAGTGCTGCTCGGGCACGCGCGCCAAAGGTGCGTTCAAGCGATGCGTCAACAGCTGACATCCTTCGCGACCTGCGTCGATTAGTGGGCTTGGAGCCAGTCAAGATCGAAGTGGAGCGCCTGGTCGCTGCACGCGAGTTCACCAATGCGCGCGTGGCCGCTGGCAAGCCGGCAATCGAACAATCACCGCACTTGGTGTTCACTGGCAACCCTGGCACGGGCAAGACCACCGTGGCTCGGATGGTGGCCGACCTCTACAAGGCGTTGGGAATCCTCAAAAAGGGCCACGTCGTGGAAGCCGACTGCTCCAAGTTGATTGCGGCATACATCGGCCAAACACCAATCAAGACCCAGCGACTCTGTGAAGAGGCACGCGGCGGGGTGTTGTTCATCGACGAGGCCTACGGACTCACGGGGCATCAGCACCAGGGTTATGGCCCAGAGGCCATCGAGACGCTGCTGAAGTTCATGGAAGACAACCGCGGTGACATCGTGGTGATCGTGGCGGGGTATCCCAAAGAAATGCAGGGATTCCTCGACGCCAACCCGGGGCTGCGCAGTCGCTTTGACGTGGTCATCGACTTTCCCGATTACGCCACCGACGAGTTGGGCCAGATCTTTGATCTCTATCTTCAGGAGTACGAGCTCACGCTCACCGTGGATGCACGTGAGAAGGTGATTTCCTACGTGAACTCACTTCCGCGTGGCCGAGGTTTTGGCAACGGTCGTGCGATGCGCAACTTCTTCAACGAAGTAGTGCGGCGTCACGCAGTGTGGGCCACCCGTGATGGTGAGATCAACGCCGTTGACCTCACCACGATTACTGCTGAGGTGATTCCTGCACCCGGTAGTGCAGTGAGCGCACCCGAGTCGGGGGGTCATCGCGGCGTGTATCTCTGACGCGTCGCGAGTCGCGAGCGGTTCCTGCTGCTTGCGGCGCACGCGTTGCGCACCATCGTTCGTAATCAAGTTCACCAACAACCAACCGCGATCGGAAGATCGCAGAAAGTAATCACCATGACAGCAAAGAACCAACACATCATCATCCTCATCGACCGCTCTGGCTCAATGGAGGCAATCGCCGGCGACGTAATCGGCGGCTACAACCAGTTCCTGCGCGCTCAACAGGCCGACGGCAGCGATGCGAGAGTCACTTACGTGCAGTTTGACAGCCAAGACCCGCAGGAAGTGATCGTCGCAGGTGCACCGATCAGCGAGGTGTTGCCGCTCAGCGCTGCCACGTTCGTGCCGCGCGGTGGAACCCCGCTGCTCGACGCGACTGGCCGGCTGATTTCACGCATCACCGCGAACCAGGCCGAGCGTCGCGCCATCGGGCTTCCCGAAGAAGACATCCTTTTCGTGTCGATCACCGACGGTGCAGAAAACTCAAGCCGCGAGTTTTCCCTCAGTCGCATTCGCGAGCTCATCGCCGAGAAGTCGACCGCCGGATGGAACTTCGCGTTCCTCTCCGCTGCGCTCGACGCTTACGCCGATGCGCGAGGCATGGGCGTGCACGCAGGTGCCATTCAGGGCTTCGCCGCAGATGCGCAAGGAGTCGGGTTGGCGTTCTCGAGCCTCGCGGAAAAGACCCGAGACTGGCGCGACGCGAAGCGACGGCAGCGCAATGTGCACGACGCCGACTTCTTCGGCAACGACAAGCGTGCCGAAGCCGACCGCGCTCGACGACGCAAAGGCGAGAACTCAGACCCGTCGGGCAACTGATGCACGCTGGTCGACGATGCGTCTCGAAGTCGTTCTAGTAGATGTCAAGCCGCGAGGTGAGCAGTGCTGCGAGAGCCTCGGGGTTGCCAGCGCACGTTTCGAGTTCAGCGGCCGTGACGAACATAACCACACCCGAGTCGGTGCGGGCCACAACAGCTGGCAGTTGGTTGCCAATGCACGCCCGCACATCTGCTGGTTGATCATTGCGATGAAAGGCAGCGAACGGCACGGGTAGTGCCGCGGCGCACGCCTGCCACTCCGATTTTTTGGTGAAGAGCCCATGGGTGATGTCGCACAGGCTGCAGTGTCGCTGGCCGAGCCGGGCACCAACCCAATACGACACTTCGCCCCACAAGGTGGCGTCGGCGTCGTAGACACCGATGAGTTCACGCACCGCCATGCGCCGAGGCTATGGGAATATCGAGGCCGACAACTACCGTTGGGGCGTGCTGATTGCCACGTGGAACGTGAATTCGCTGAAGGCCCGCCTGCCACGCGTGCAGGAATGGATGCGCGATGTGCAACCCGATGTGCTGCTCATGCAAGAAACCAAGATGACCGACAAAGCGTTTCCAGCACTCACATTCAGCGAAATGGGATACGAGTCGGCGCACTTCGGGCAAGGCCAATGGAATGGCGTGGGGATTTTGTCAAAAGCCGGGCTCACCAATGTGCGCAACAACTTCGTGGTGGGTGAACCCGATCACGAAGCTCGCATCATCACTGCCGACTGCAGTGGTGTGACGGTGGTGTCGGTGTACGTGCCTAATGGGCGGGCACTCGACCACGAGCACTATCAATACAAACTCAGCTGGATGGATCGACTAGCGGCGCACGTGGCAGCGATCGCCAAACCCACCGACAACTTGGTGGTGGCAGGTGACTACAACATCGCACCTGCCGACGCCGATGTCTGGGACACCAAAGCACTCGAGGGCTCGACCCATGTGAGTGCCCCCGAGCGTGCGCGCCTGCAGGCCCTCGCCGACTGGGGCTTGCGTGATGTGGTGCGCGAACAGCACCCCGAACCCGGCATTTATTCGTGGTGGGATTATCGCAATGGCTCGTTTCATCGGGGTTGGGGAATGCGCATCGACCTCGCACTCGTGACGAAATCTGTGGCTGACAACACCACGTGGTCGGCAATCGATCGCAATGCCCGCAAAGGCGAACAACCCAGCGATCACGCACCTGTGTTGATCGAGGTGTCGACTTGACCGAGTTCTCCGGCTTTCACATTCAGGCGGGGCCGCTGTCAGAGCTCGATCGCGCTCGGGTAGAACTCGCCGAAGAAATACGGGCGATGATTCGTGAAGTCATTTCCACCGAAGCAACTATCGACGAAGTGAAACGTGTTCGCGACCAGGTGCGTGCCAGTGTGGAAGCCCTCGTCGCCAGTGCTCATGGCACTGCACAGGGCACCACGGATCGGGTTGGTGAAGCAGCCTTGGCCGACCGCGGCCGCAACTTTTTGGCACGCAGCCCGATGTTGGGGTCGATGAACCCCATCGCGGTGCCGCTGGCGATTCAGGTGCTCCAAGAAGGTGCGCAGGCAACGGTGGAAGGCCGCATCACTTTTACCGCGCCATACGAAGGTGCGCCGGGGTGTGTGCATGGTGGTTTCATCGCCAGCGCGTTCGACGAGGTGCTCGGGGTGGCACAGTCGGCGTCAGGCCAGCCTGGCATGACGGCCAATTTGACGGTGGACTATCGCTCGCCAACACCGCTGTTGCACGAGCTCGTGTTTCGCGGTTGGTGTGAAAAAGTCGAAGGCCGCAAAATCTTCACCCGCGGCACGCTGCACAGCGGCGACACACTGTGCGCCGAGTCGAGCGCTCTCTTTATCTCTATGCGACCTGAGTTGTTTGCTCGGCTGCTCGCACTGCGCGACGGCCAGAGCTAATTCGACAGCAACTGCAAGAGCTACATTGGCGCTACAGGTTGCTGGTCGGCGGGGCCGGCCGTCATTTCGCCATTGCGCAGGTTGCGATACTTCGCACTGCGCAATCCCACTGGGGCAGCGATGGTGAACCCAGCAAGATGGCGTTCTTCTTCGCTTTCAGCGCCCCACAAGCCGTATTCGTGATTCACCCGTGCGTAATCGCGACAGGTATCACGCACGATGCACACGTCGCAAAGTGATCGGGCTTTGGCTTCGCGTCGGGCACGAGCCTGGGGGCGTTCGGCCTTTGGCGCAAAAAATAGATGTGTTTTGCCTTTGCAGTTAGAAAATTGGGTCCAGTCGATGTCGCCGATGGGCCCACGAAATTCGAAGTCGTCGGACTGGTTGGGGTTCGGCATTGATGCGCCACGAACGGTGGGCTCAAGTGGAACTGATGTAGCGGTGCGTGTATCGAAGGTGGTCATAGTTACCTTTGCTGAAAGGGTGAAACGAAACTCTTCACAAAACTCGGGCTGGTGGCTTCCCACGCTGGAAACCGGTTTTCATCCGACCCTGAGGGGGCGGGGCCGGATGAAAAGCCCTATTCGTGTGTTTAACACTAAATAGGGAAGCGACGAAGTGTCAAGTGAACATGTGTGACGTTTGGCAAACCGAGCGCTATTGGCTGGCCCGAACGACGAGCGGCCCTAGAGCAGCTCAGCAGCCAGGCTGGCGACTTCAGAACGCTCGCACGATGCCAGGGTGATGTGGCCAAATAGCGACTGGCCAGCAAACGCGTGGATCAACACGGCGAGGGCGTTGTTGCTTTCGCCCATGTACGGGGCATCGATCTGGCTGGTGTCGCCGGTGAATACCACCTTGGTGCCTTCACCAATGCGGGTGAGGATGGTCTTGAGGGTCGTTGGCTCCAAGTTTTGGGCTTCATCCACCACCACAAATTGGCCCTGCAACGAGCGACCGCGCAGGAACGTGACCGACTCCAGGGTCAACTGACCGCGATCCGTGAGGTCTTCAATCAGGCTGCGAGCGTCACGACTTGAACGCTCCTCAGTGAGTGCCAAAATCGCATCATGAATCGCTGACATCCACGGGTCGAGTTTTTCTTCCAATCCGCCAGGCAAGAAACCAACGTCGGCGCGACCCACTGGCACGAGGGGGCGATACACCGCAAGGCGTTCGAAGCGGCGATGTTCAACGACTTGTTCAAGTCCGGCAGCAATTGCCATCACTGTTTTGCCGGTGCCGGCGCGACCGTCGAGTGCGATAACCGAAATGGCCGGGTCAAGCAGCAGCTCGAGGGCAAAGCGTTGCTCTTTGTTGCGCGGGCGCAAGCCCCAGGCTTCGGGGGTGTTGCTGTTGAGCACGCGCAACTCGCCATCGCGCACCCGAGCCAAGGCTGACTGCGACCCATGACGCAAGATCGCGAAGTTGTTGTTGTAGAGCACCTCGGCCCCAGCAACCGCCGACACCTCGGCCGCTTCGTTGGAATACAACGCATCCACTGTGGCCGCGTCGGCCTCGAGGGTCACCCAGCCCATGGCTCGGTCGCTGCTTGCCCGGGCCAGCGGATGGTGTTCTTCGGCAGTTAGCCCAAGGTGGGCTGCTTTGATACGTAAGGCCGCATCGTTCGACACCAAACACGTGGGAGCAATTTTTGACTGACCGAGTGCTGCACCGATGATGCGATTGTCCGGAATCGACGGGTCAAGCCCGTGGTGCTCTAAGCGTTCGCGATCCATGTTGTTGACCTCGATGTGCAAGGTGGCCGAATCGGGGTCATCACTCAACGGGGTGGGCTCGGCGAGTGAACCGCCCGCGCGGCGGCGCAACTCTTCGATATTGCGCAAAGCCGTTCGCGCGGCACGACCCACGTCGTCCATGCGAGTTTTTAGTCCGTCGAGTTCTTCTACGACTGTGAGTGGAATCACTACGGCGCAGCCGGCGAATGCGTGTATTGCGGTCGGGTCAGCAATTAATACAGATGTGTCGAGCACGATGCGTTGAGGCACCAGAGCAAGCGACACATTTGGTCGATCGTCCGCGACGTGCGCGTCAGATTGAGGGAGGTGTTTGACAACGTAAGCAGACAACGTTTCTAAGCATGGTCGCTCGAGTCGGATGGGTGGTGGATTGTTGTGCGATTTTTCGGTGAATTTTTTGCCATTTTCCAAAATTTTTTTGCCGTATTTCGCAGAGGGGTCCATCGCTGACAGTTGGGGCGTGCTGAATCGGTGTGTTTAACGACGGTCGGCGACGGCTTTGCTGTCTGCGGGTAGCCGACTAAATGATCTCAGCCATGGTCACAGAAAAACGCGTGATGTTTTTGATAAAGCAAGAAAATCAAAAATCAAGCCTAATTTATTGACGATTTGTGTAGGTCGCCAACGCCAGCAATTTGAGGATGATGGTGCTTAGCGCTGTTGAGGATCAAAAAAAGTCGACAAATTAGCGAATCGGCGTTTCGGCAAATCACATTTTTGCGGCGATGCAGTTTCGCCTTCACCGGCAACGCGCTCGCGGCGCACCACTTGTGGGGGTGCTTGCATTTTTGGTGCGTATCCAGTCAAATTGATGTTTACGGAACTCCGATTCCGAGAAAGCAAGGCAATAGCAATGACAAAAGCAGACCTCCTCGCAGCAGTAGCAGCGAAGACCAATGTCTCGTCAGCGGAAGCTGATCGCGTCATTCAGGCATTCGTTGATCTGGTCGTAGATTCTGCATCGAAGGGTGACAAAGTGTCGTGGCCGGGCTTCGGTTCGTTCTCGACATCTAAGCGCCAGGCGCGCACGGGCCGTAATCCCCGAACGGGAGAACCGGTCCAGATCGCCGCTTCAACAGCGATGAAGTTCAGCCCAAGCTCAACGCTCAAGGCTGCACTGAATCCAAACAGGTAATACCGAAAGCAATACATCAACCAATAAAAGGAGCCATCATGGCAAAGAAGCGCAAGGTCGCAAAAAAGGCGACAAAGAAAAAGGCACCAAAGAAGGCAGCAAAGAAGAAGGCTGCCCCAAAGCGTAAAAAGGCTGCCAAGAAGAAATAACTCTCTCCCTTCGGGGCGAAGTTATATCGGTTCGGAGTACGTAACGACCGGGGGGCGAAAGCTCCCCGGTTCGTTCATTTCTGGGCTGAAGTTGGGGCACTAGCCCGCGTGGCTACAGGCCAGCAGCGCGCAGATCGTCGAGTGTGTCGAGATCGAGCGCCAAATCTGGGCGATCCACCACCTGCAGTGACAAACCGAGTTGTTGTGCTTTGGCGCAGTGGGCAGCAAACGAGCCTGGCCCGTAGCAAAACTCAAAGGCTCCATCGCTTGGCACCAGCAGGGCGTTGGTGCCGTCATGGTGACGATCGGGCACCACGATGACCGTCGCTGAGTGGTCATCGAGTGACGCCAGGTCGGTGGCATTGGGCAGGTCGCTGTGCACGACAAGCACCCGGGCGTAGCCGGCGCGCTGGGCTGCTTGTCGGCC
>Ga0247833_1002636_pt1 | contig 25851 bp, 15 predicted proteins | sample LaCruzMarch2015__7_FD_187117 | JGI IMG/M metagenome (GOLD analysis project Ga0247833, IMG submission 187117) | Freshwater microbial communities from meromictic Lake La Cruz, Castile-La Mancha, Spain - LaCruzMarch2015_8m | ecosystem: Environmental > Aquatic > Freshwater > Lake | place: Spain... | reverse complement strand
AAACATCAAAATCCTGCGTGCGGACGAGGTGCAGTACTCAAGAGTATGTAGCACATAATTACATATTACACAAAGTCCTGAAGTCCGAAAGTAGGAAAAAGGCTCCCCGCCTGCGGACTATGCCTTACAGGCAGGAAAATCATGTGGAAAAACGTCGAGTCGAAGCTTCCGACACAACATCAGTTGACTTCGGTTCCGTCTAACGGATAGGATGTTGTGGATGAGAGGATGCTTGGGAGTAAGGACAACAAGAGTGATGACGGAGAGCGAGGAGAGAACATCATATTATTATTATGTCCTTCAAAGCGGCATTCCAGCAAATAATCTGCGGCGCTTGTGATCCACTATTTCACTTGTTCGACGATAGCATGGGGAACGACTCCTCCCTTCCCACGACACAGGATTATGAATCGGCAGTGTCGTGCCTTTTATCGGAATTGCACATGGCATCATCGCCCGACGCTATAAAAATGACATCGGCACGAAGGACGGAAACATTGCATGACATGCGAATCTATCTTCGACGTTTGGGGCTTGATTTGAATGGCGATATTGGAATTAGCAACAAAAATGACAATAGCAACGAGACCGCCGAGGTCGTAGAAGAAGCCACAACAGCCGACTTGCATGAAATAATCCGCTCTGAAATTATCGATCTATGTCAAAAAATAGATTCCCCCAAAACGCCAGATGAATTGTTAGAATCCTACGAGGGACGAGAGGAGGAACTGTTGGAAAGTTTACGAACATTTGTATTTCGACAAATGTCAGATGAGGAGAAGAAGTCAATACGTGTTGAGATTATATCACTCGTATTAGTATTGGACCTCCCAAAGAATGTGAAAGATCTATTAGTTCAATATGGTGGACGTGAGGATGTATTACTTCGGAGTTTAATAAAGATGAAGAAGGAGAAAGATAGGATAATTACTGAAATAAGGACGCTTGTTGAGGAAAGTGGTCTTGATAATGATGCATGTACAGAGTTGTTACAAAAATACCCAGGACAGGAGGTGGAATTATTAGGCTATCTAAACGAACGATTTGCAACAATCAAGGCTGAGAATGACTACACAGTACCACCATTAATCCTACATGTCACAGGAACGAAGGGGAAAGGATCAACACTTGCCATGTGTGAATCAATCATGCGGAATGCATACGGACTTAATACGGGAATGTTTACATCACCCCATCTTGTGGATATACGAGAACGCATACGTATGAACGGCAAACTAGTATCCAAAGAGGTATTTGGACGTGCATATTGGACAATTAGACTACGACTGGAGGAAGCGGCAAAGAGTGATATAGACAATGCTAATGGTGATGTTCCAACGATGCCGGGATACTTTCGAATGCTTACATTAATGTCCCTCCACATCTTCTGTACATCCCAAAGTCCAAGGATTGATGTTATATTGCTCGAATCTGGGATGGGTGGCAGGTATGATGCAACAAATGTAGTCGAGCCAATAGTACCACGGAGAGACCATACCCGGCACGGACGACTACTTGTTCGTGGCGTGACAGTAATTGATTACGATCATGTACAAGTTTTGGGTTCCAGATTGGAACAGATCGCTTGGGAGAAGGGGGGTATATACATCCGAAACAAGTCAATGTTTATTGGGTCTGACGATGGTGGGTATGATGCATTCACTACTAATGCGGGGGATGAGTCTAATGAGGAGGTACGTCAACCTCCAGAAGGGGAGGAGATGAATGATGTCGTCTTTGCCAATGGGAACAATTCTCTTCATGTATTAAAGGTACTTAATCGTATCGCTGTAGAGAATGGTTCATGTCTTGATATAGTAACCGCCGACGATGACTCAAAGTTTGATAATATTGGATTAAAGTGTGCACAAAAGAAGAATAACGCTGCATTGGCTCTTGCCATGTGCCAGTACGCTGCCGAGAAATGTCGTCTTGAACTATCGCATGATGGTAGTGGTGTCCCAAGTGCATTGGCGGAGTCATTCTGGCCGGGACGGTGGCACACTGTGCCTCTACCTGATCCGACGCAAAATGACGACAATGGGCCAAGAGTGACCTTGCGGTGTGACGGTGCCCACACTCCCATCTCCATGGAGGCTTGTACTCGGTGGTTTCGCGAGGTCACGACAATATCAAACGATGAGGATGGTAGTCCACTTATTGTCAAGAGGGTGCTAGTATTCAATTGCAGCCACGAACGTAATCCCATACCACTGTTATACAGCTTGTGCAAGTCAGATATGTTTGACTCGGTGTACTTCTGTCATGCAGATTGCGAACGTCCGAGTGCTACCCCAAAAGAGTTGGAGGATGGATGGACGAGAGAGCATTTACCCCTTGATGACGACTCGGGAGGGATGGTAACAATAACTTGGGAGGAGATGCTAGAAGCACTATCGAAATTAAAGAATGGTGGTGTGAAACTACCAACCAAGCCGTCGGGAACGACATGGCAGGTGACGTTGGGATACCTGTGGAGTGTAATGGAAGCATACCACAGACGCGACGGTGATGGCCCATTAAGGCCAGTAACCATCGGCTTAAGCGTGAAAGAGGCTCTGGCATCCATCAAGGATGAGGACTCCGAAAGTAGAATAGAGGTTTGTGTTACCGGCTCTCTTTACGTTGTTGGGTCTGCTTTAGCAGCTGCTGGATGGGAGGAGTGAGAAGCATTTAAAGGGCTTAAGCCGATTTTAGAGAATATTGAAGAAAATGAAGGCACAAAGACAAGTGCTATTCCGTCATACTTTGCTATATTAATGGCTATGTTAACGAAAACTATTTAAGATATGTTCATCTAGCTCCAATAGACATGCGTCAATGCGAATTCACACGAGGCACTGTTATCACATCCTTGCACTCGAACAGCAACGTCAACATTTGTATCATCACCGCCCTTTTCGTCATTCAGAACAATCACCAAATTTACACCAGGTGGTTGCTTACTTGTCATGTCGATGAGTTGGGATTTGTCCAGTGTTGTGATTTCTCCTCCGATGGCATAATCAAGAATGAATGTACCTGGAAGAGATTCCTGCCACTCGCTTCGGCTTTGGTTTCTGTTACCGAACTTTAAGTTGAATGCGATGAATCCATTCTCTGGCGTAATGCCGTGCAAAACGAGCCACCCTGTTGTTTCATTACCGTAGATCCCACCCCGTGATCCTTGATGTCCTTCTAACAAACAATTATTCGACGACAATTTACCACAAGTGTTCGTAGATGAAAGTGTACCATCACAATACTCTCCGTAGCTATGAAGCAATTGCCATCCTTCTCCTGTCTTAATAGCATTAGCTGTCCAGCGGCGGATGGTGTCAGATCCAAACATTTTACGATCAGGCTTTCCTGTAACATTCTTTGATTCTAGGAGTCTATCGCGATGATGACCTGAGTCACCTCCGCTCCATTTTCCGTGCAAATCTATAATTTCTATTGCATCTACCTCGCCTCTTGGTATTATCGACAAAGGATTCATAACATCTTTTTCAGACGGTAGAAATTCATCATAACGAACATGATGATCACTGTCAAGAATACTTCTAATGCTTGTCTCTAATGGATTGGCACGTGGTGTGTATTCCGTCCTCCCACTCAATCTATTTCTACATAATCGCTTTGGTAGATTCATTGTCTTGTCTAATTGAAAACAGTGCGGTGCGAACGATTCATCCAATGATTTGATCTTATCCTGCACATTTTTGATATACTCGCCCATATGCCAGTAGTCATCAGCGAGTGGAAAGCCTTGTGAGATAGTAATCTCAGACCAATTTAATAATGCGCCAAGAGTAGCGCTCAACAAGACGTATGCAAGTGTTGATCCTTTCAGTTTATGCATTCTCCACCCCACCGCGGACGGCAATATGGGGATATGATTTAATTGCGGTGTCGGTGGAGTTACGTCCGGCCGCTCAACCCAGCATTGACTTTCAAATTGATGTTCTTCCATTTTGCATATATCATGCATATCCAACGGACAGTTCAGGTCCTGAGCCGCCCAGGGAAGTTCAGACCCGACAATTTCACTCGTCGTTAATGGTACTCCGGCTAGTGCGTTCCCTAGCTGGCCAACATCGGCGTTGGCATGATTATGTAGATTACGGAGAACATCTAAGTCTCCTCCCCAAATGAAAGGAAGTGTCCTCTTTCCAGATAGAAGAGCCTGACGGGCAAATAGATCAAACAATTGCGCCGATAACTCCCTTAAAGGACGATCTGTTCCTCCATTTTCATCGACAGTGCCATAGTCATCCCACACAACCATGTCAACATCTGAACCGTAGATTGACGACCAGCCCAAAGTATGAAGCAACGTCGATATTCCTTCAGTTTCATCATCTGGACTAAGATTAGTCATAGGAGGTAGACCAATCGCTCGAACTACAAGATTAACCCCCAACTTGTCAAATAATCCCGTAAGTAGTGATTCGAATACACCCGCCATACTCTGCCATGCATGATTACCACCATATCCCATATTCTGCCAACTACCAGTTATGACAACAGTGAAGTTGGATTGTGTTTTAGGTAATGTTGAACCACCGACCATCATGGCATGAATGAGTCGTCGTTGTAATCCATCGAATGAACGCTTGGTTGTCCATCCAGCCTTTTGTTCCCATGACGGTGATGCCAACTGTAATTCATCAACAGATGTGATTCTATCAAGATCAATCTCGTCTAAATGAAACATATTCTTTTCTTGTGACAATCGTACATCGGTATCCTCTCGAATGTAATTGACTACCATTTCCCCATTTTCATCCTTGGCGACATGGACCTCTGACACTCCATGGCCATGATACGTTGCAAATATAGCTTGCTGTCCCCGCCGTACTAACCTAACGGCAGCATCGAGGAAGTGATTGGAATATACTGCATCGGCTTGCCAACTATCTAAAGGGAATTTACTTTCGGATAAATCAAAGTACGGATTCTCTGCATTTTCAATTGTCATGTATGCTTCCGTCGGTCGATCCTCAGCAGATCCATCGTAGAAAGTGTATGATCCGTAGAGACTTTTAAGGAACCATTGTCTTTGTTCGTCAGTAAGTAATGCGATTGGATTGTTAGTTGACTTGTGGTTTATGCGTCCAAAGATCGATTGTACTGCGGCAGTGTCGATTTCTGTTAGCATTATCGTGCACAGGAATAAAATGAAGATAAGAGTCATGGCCGATTTGGATCGATTGTGTGGATCAAATGCGATGGAACAGAATGGTATAATCCACGAGAATAGCATGCCGGTAGTACCAGCAATACGTGATCTACCACCACCACCAGCACCTACTCTAGAAGAGCGAGAAGATGAAGATGGTGGCCGAACAAGGCCCTCTATTTCATATTCGTCAATGACAGCGTCGTCATCATCACGCCACGGGGGTAATTCGTATATCTCCTCAGGCGGATCCATTGGGCGACGCGAGCATTTCTCATCGTCGCCGACGAGCATCATCGGCCCCCAACTTTCGTGTCCAATTTTTACGTAAATAGAATAACATTGGGGATGGTTGTTGGCTGAGGGAGGGTTTATAGTTCTTATCATCGTTACTGATGTCGGCCGAGGACAGCAATGCCGAGGTTTTCGTCTACACGGGGCCGGGCGGAAATGATGTTCCACAAAATGTAGTCCATGTTCGGGTCGATCCCTCCGTCACGTCAATCCCCAATAAAGCATTTTTCAAACGCAAAAAGTTGACCGAGGTGGAGCTGTGTGAAGGCCTCGTGGAAATTGGGTATTATTCCTTCGGTTGGTGTGACCACTCGATTACAAATATCAACATCCCCAACTCACTCAGGAGGATTAAAGATTATGCCTTCGCAGGCTCTCTTCGAACTCCAATTAGTCTCCACGATGGCATTGAAAGCATTGGAGAATTCGCATTCGCTGCATGCATCTTCACCAACTTTAGAGTCCCACCGCTCATCACCACAATACCGTACAGCATGTTATATGATTGTAAATCTATTTTCTCTTTGGAGCTTCCCGAGAACACAGCCGAGATTGAAAGCGGTGCATTTGCATCTTGTCACTGTCTACGAAACGTGGCCTTACCTCATAATATCATGTTCTTTGGCAGTGATATCTTTATTGAAGACGGAATGCAAGCAATATCTGATCTTCAGCAGCTGTTTGGTTCCGAAGCAAGAATCATAAGAGAGCTGCAGCATTGATTTGATAGACTACCAATCCACAAATTAGTCTACTACCAGTCTTATTATCAGGGAATGATGCAGAGACTCCTTGCTGCGATGAACTTGAGATCGGGTCAGCGTGGGGCATTACACAGTATGATGGATCAAACGGGTAATCAACAAGATTGTCTTGGTATGACACCCCTTCATATTCTGACTAGCTCGTCTGTACACAATCTAGAGCTGTATCGCTTAATTGTTGAGAAGTACCCCACAAATCTTATTACTGAAGATAGATGGGGAGCACTGCCACTATTGTATGCTTTTTGGGGGGCTGCACCAGTTGAGATCATCCAATTTCTGCTTGCAAGATATCAATCACTCTACCCTAATCATGCATTCAACTGGACTATGATGGTGGAGACAATGGGGAGGACTGATACACCAAAGGAAAGCATTGAGAATCTGCTGCATGTAAGGCAAATGCACTTTCCTGAGCAGCCAATTGACTGGGAGTATTTACTCGACGAGTTTGTAAACCTTGCCAATCCATCAGATTTCTGCTTTCCATCAACATTTACAGAAAGAATGCAATTTCTCATCATGTGCGGCTTGTCATTGCGTGTGGAAGCCCTTGCCTTCAAAGTTTGGCGTGATCATATTAGACATTTGATCCAGACTGCTAATTTCAAATCTGATGAGAATAACTCGGGTATTTTGAATGGAATTCGAGATAAGCTTGCCCACTTGGAAGATAAGCTCCCTAAACTGAAGGAGGCCACAACCATACTAGAGCTTGCACTGTGGAAGATGAACATATTTGACACTAGTCACCAACAGAAGTCATTTCGTCGTCAGAAGGAAATGAAGGTAGAAGGAGCAAGTCCTCGACAACAATGCCGTGTAACCTGTGGTGCTGATGTTATCATTGGACATGTGTTGCCATATTTAATATGATGACACTAGCAAATTCTTGATGGTGCCAAACAAATCATATACATGTATGTAGCTAAATAGTTCTTATAGTTCTATCTATCAAGCTTGTTTTGAGCAGATTAGTGGTTGTCCAATATTTCCTTGTTCGTCTTGAATCAGAAACCTCCAGTGTGCAATAATTGAATTGTAGGAGAAAAAGATTGGAAGGAGATTCTAAAAACGTGTCCTAATTTACATCATTGCGCCAAACATTTGGAATCAATGACTGCGAGGTTACCAATAATGCATATATCCACACCCCATTCGCTAATGCCGAAACAAGCAAGAGAACAATGCCAGTGGTGTAAAAGTTTCGCAGACAGCGATTGAGTTTGGAGTGGAACTCTCTCGAGAGCTGATTATCCTCCGTTCCTTTTGACCTTGCTTGGATTGCAATTATAAAATCTTTGTGAGACGAGCCCCGAGCGTTCGATGATGTGACAATAGCCCCATCTGAGTCGCATGTGGCCGAGACAGTAAATCTACCAGGATATATTTGCCTCCATAACAATCTTGTCAAGCCGGAGAAGAATGTCATCCGTGCGATATTCATAAAGACGAAAACAAAAAAAGCAAATATGCTTTGCATCAGTTTGGAATGTCCATACCACTCAAGAGTGCAGCCACATCGTTGACTAATCCCGTCGAGGAGGCTTCTATGAGGACCTGGACATGTCACAGAACACGTGCCTAACTGTTCGCAATCAAATACAGCAGTCTTGAGCGACCAATCACTCTCAATACTGGTATTGACCAAACACGATCCATCCGCAAGAGAAATTCCAGGCAATTCATATGGGATGGGGATAGTCATAATCGCTCGACGATCATCCATTGGGCAGGTCACGTGTGAATTTCCATTAATGCAATCAGGATACGTTAGCATGTTACAACAAGCCTCTGTAAATGCAGAGTCCAGCTCATCCGAGTCAATACAGCGTTGAGCGACATGCATATTCCTTGACATTTGGCGGTGAAAGTTTGAGTATGCAGTAACGTTCGAGGCCATCGTATTTTGCAAGGTTGCCGACGAAGTATACCTCGAGCTGCATGTGTCACTCCTCTTCAAATCAAATGTATCCATTCCTTCAACTAGCAATGCACTCCCATCTTGGTAGGCATAGTTGTAGGCAACCGAATACATGTTCTTAGTAATGAATGTTCCATTTCCATTGGCACTGACACATCCTGATGTGTAAGACTGCAGCAAGGGAGTATAAAGTGCGACCGCCATGACAAGTATCCAAACGCATGCCACAAGGAAAACAACAAGTCCTCCGATGGGACTTATCAGAAATGAGAGTATAACTCTCACGGGGTGCATTCGGAATGGATTCTTCATCTCTTTATTCGTTCGTAAGTCAATTATGGGCATCGCCAGAGACGTGGCGAACCAATACTTCATGAGCAAACGCACTGTGATATATAATCGATAGGTGTAATCGACATAAATGAATAGTCCACTGAAGTTCAAGAATTCAAGAAACCAAAGATCGAAATCGATATCAGGCCTTTGAAATCCTTCAAAGGATAGATCTATATTCGTGACCTTGTTCTTTATCTCGGTAATGTTGAAAGTAGGAAGAAAGGAATCAAGAGTGTCTCCATTGTACTGATTGCCAATACCTGAAAACATACCCAAGGCAGCCCGTGTGCTAGTTTTGAACAGCTATCATGAAGGGAGGAGAAGTCAATGTGATGGGGAAAATGTGAGGCTGTCAAGTCTTTTATTTCTTCAAACTGCAGTGTGCACGTACCTCTGTTTTATTCTTATACAGCGCAAGTTCTTCGTCAGGATTGATCCCTAGGTGATCGACACCTGAAAAGTTTGGTGGGTTATAGTCATTTGGTCTAATCCGTGGCAACAGACCATATACCGAGACTGAATGATCCATCATCACGTCCTCAAACATATCCGTAATTTGAGTCTTAATCCGAGTCTTGACTACCCCAAAACTCGAGTAATACGCATCAATCTTTGGTAGTATCTTTTGCCACATGAGATTAATGCTGCCGAATGACCCAATGCTTCCTACGGCAACATCCACATCTGGAAAATTTACGTTCCTCGGAATCAAGTCCGAGACGCTGATATCGAACCAGTCTCCCATATCTTCCCAAAATATTACTTTCTTTGCGACGTTGATAAATGCTGTTGCACCTGTAATGATCAAAGAACATGATTGAGATAATCAGTGTTGGATGCAAAGAGCGTTCTGAACAAATATGATAGCGTAGACACAATCTTACCATCGTAGAAGCGTTTCGTAACCACATACGTATCAGCAACATTTTGCTTGTACTCATTCGCTTTATCTCTATAATCGTAAAGCTTTTGCGTGAGGAATTGAACCTTCCACTTGGCATCAACGACAAAATCATCGACCATTTTTGCCAAGTTTGGTTGACATACACTTCCATTTACCATCCGTGCATTCACATCGAGTGATACACATGCCATTACATCCTTTGCAGAAATCCCCACATCCTGGAAGATATCATCTAGATCGACAACGGGGATTAAGGCCGGGTCTAGTGATTTTACAACACCATACACCCCATCTCGAATATTCTGCATTTTTCGATCGAGATAATCAATATCATACTTGACTCTATCTTCAATGTAGTCGTTGAGTGAGGATCTATCATTGTCAAGATCTGTCACCGTCGATGCGAGACGTGTGACCGTCATAGTGCTTTCATCACTGTAGGCAGTTGCCATTTGCAGGGCTTCGGTTTGCAATGCAAGTGTGTTCTGAGTCCCGAGCATGGTTTGGTTGAACAGTGCTTGGTCCTCAGCCGAACAAATATGGTCTGTGCTCTCGGTAGTGGTAGATTCAGTACGAAGCGGTATTTCACCTCCATTTGCTGTCCAGTCTTCCATTGCCAAACGAAGGGTAGTGTAGGAATTAGAGCAGTTGGTTGCAACCTCCTCTATCCGTCGAACCACATCTTCGTTATATTTCGATAACTTCTTTACTCTTTTATCCTCCTTCTTTGTCGTTTGATCCAGCATAATATTGCATTGATTCAATTGTGTCTCCACACAAACTGAATGACTTGTCCTTTCGTCTTTGGTTATATTGTATGCAGCCTTGCATGTACTCGTGGCAAAGTCGAATGATGGAACATCGATGGCTCGCGTGGAAAAATTCTTGGCAATGCTAAGAGTAGTAAACCAGTTGGCAGCAATGGCAAGGAGACAAACGAACATCCGATTGCGAAAATGAGGTATAGAATTGCCCGCATCCTTCTGCAAAGGCTCTTTATACTTTTCTTGTTCTCGTGAAAACGGTGGTATGATGGGCACAGCGACAGTTATCGGGGTCAAGCGTCGCATTTCCATATCATTGTCCATAGACTTAATGTAAGAGTAAGATCACCTCTGCGCGACAGCCAAATACTTTAAATTTTACCTGTTACTCTGTCCTTTGTACCACCAACACCTGCTCCCTTCACCTTGGCTTTCAAACATTTTTTCCACAACATCATATCCTCATCTTTCTTACTTGCCTTCTTCTTTGCCTTACCAAAAAACCCTGGCACATGTTCATGAAATTCGAGTTCTAGCTTGGGCACAAAGCTTGGGTCATTAAATGGTAAATATAACGATGGCCGGACAAGACCCTGGCCGTTGTAATCGCGTGTACGTGGTTGTAATTCTTTCGAGTCTGGACGGAGTGTTGATCGTTTCGTGGCCTTGCCACTAAGTTCGGCGGGCAGACCATTAATAATATTCGAAGGAGACGGGGAGGTGGAAGGAGACGATTTGTTCTTGTCCTTCTTTTGGCGTATCGTAGGGAGGAGTGATATACTTGTTTTCTGATGCACATGATGTGATGACAACGTGTATTCCAAGGAGGCAGACAATCTAGATATCGCCTGTTTGGTAGTAGAAGTAATCACGCCACGTGATTTAGGAGTAGCACCATTCCCACCTCCCGATGATGATTTAGCTCGTACAATTTCAGACCCATGCTTAGTCTTTTGTCGCTTCCTCGCGATGCGCTGCTGTCGTGCTTCCTCCGCCAATCGTTTACGTCCTTCTCGTTGGGATCGTTTTTGATCACGTCGTTCAATACGTTCGGCCTTCGTCAAGAAGTTGTTGCTATTGTTACTTTTATTATTGACGGATCCCACACTGCCCGAGAAATTTGATGATGATTTTCGTTCGGCCGAGGTACACTGTCGTGCTAGTGAGGCTAGCCAGTCTCCTCCGACTTCGTCCATGATGTAAATTATGAGTTGGCGGGTTCGTGGGGGGGTTATGTGTTCTCATATCATCTCTATTTTGGCCACCGAAGTAGGTAGCCGCGACTGATACCGAGGTCTTCATCTACACAGGGGAGGGAGGAGAGATTCCTCCGCAAAATGTGGTCAGTGCTAGGGTTGATCCCTCCGTCACGTCGATCCCTGCTAATGCATTTGACGCACGCAAGAAGTTGGCCGAGGTGGAGCTGTGTGAAGGCCTCGTGGAAATCGGGGCATGGTCCTTCGCGCATTGCTGCCACTCGATAACGAAGATCAACATACCCAACTCACTCAGGAGGATTAAGGGTTGGACCTTCGCAGGCTTTCTTCGAACTCCTATTTGTCTTCACAATGGCATTGAAAGCATTGGAATATACTCATTCGCTCACTGCATATTCACCAACTTTAGAATTCCGCCCCTCATCACCACAATACCGTACAGCATGTTATATGATTGTAAATCCATTTTCTCTTTGGAGCTTCCCGAGAACACAACCAAGATTGAAAGCGGTGCATTTGCATCTTGTCTTCGTTTACGAAACGTGGCCTTACCTCATAATATCATGTTCTTTGGCAGTGATATCTTTATTGAAGACGGAATGCAAGCAATATCTGATCTTCAGCAGCTGTTTGGTTCCGAAGCAAGAATCATAAGAGAGCTGCAGCATCGATTTGATAGACTACCAATCCACAAATTAGTCTACTACCAGTCTTATTATCAGGGGGTGCTGCAGAGCCTGATCGATGCAACAAACATGAGTTCGTGTCAGCGTGGGGCATTACACAGTATGATGGATCAAACGGGTAATCAACAAGATTGTCTTGGCATGACTCCTCTACATATTCTGACGTGCTCTTCCGTCCACAATCTGGAGGTGTATCGCTTAATTGTTGAAAAGTACCCCGCAAATCTCATTACCGAAGATAGATGGGGAGCACTGCCACTATTGTATGCTTTTTGGGGGGCTGCACCAGTTGAAATCATCCAGTTCCTGCTTGCGAGATATCAATCACTTTACCCTGATTATGACTTCAATTGGACTATGATGGTGGAGACAATGGGGAGGACTGATACACCGAAGGAAAGCATTGTGAATATGCTGCATGAAGGGCAAATGCACTTCCCAGAGCAGCCAATTGACTGGGAGTATTTACTCGACGAGTTTGTAAACCTTGCCGATCCTTCAGATTTCTGCTTTTCATCAACATTTACAGAAAGAATGCAATTTCTCATCATGTGCGGCTTGTCATTGCGTGTGGAAGGTCTTGCCTTCAAAGTTTGGCGTGATCACATTAGCCATTTGATTCAGACTGCTAATTTCAAATCTGACGAGAATAACTCGGGTATTTTGCGTTCAATTAGAGATAAGCTTGCCCACTTGGAAGATGAGCTCCCTAAACTGAAGGAAGCAACGGCCATACTCGATCTTGCACTGTGGAAGATGAACATATGTGACACTAGTCACCAACTGAAGTCGTTTTGTCGTCAGAAGGAAATCAAGGTAGAAGGAGCAAGTTCTCGACAACAATGCCGTGTAACATGTGGTGCTGATGTTATCATTGGACATGTGTTGCCTTATCTAATCTCCACTGGAGATGATTATTATGCTATGTTACCTGTTGAATGATAAATTATCCTTTTTTGTTACTTCAAATATACACTCAAACTAGGAGTATAGTCTTACATTCTTTCATGATATATATCAATTGGCACCATCCTTACTCCCAACTAGACCACAAACTGGCTTGAATGCCTGAAATCTAACAACCTCCTTCCCAGTCTCAGCACAATAATCTACACATGAGATTGATGCAGTTGCAATTTTCAAGCCTGCCATCCGAGTCACGTCCATACCCAGCGCTTCACTCATCATTGCTCTCGTCACCTGTAAATGACTCACGATAGCGCTAGCCCTTCCAGCGTCAGTCATTTGCAGTACTTCATCCCTTGCTTTGATTACACGCTCTTTCAGTGCTGGGTAACTCTCTCCTCGTTCGGGGGTTACAGATTCATCACATGCATCAAATCTAGCGAGCATATCTTCTCCTATTTCCTCCTTCGTAAGGCCCGCCCACAATCCACGATCTAATTCTTTGAATCCATCCAAAATGATGACATCGTTACTTTTTATTTCTGATTGCTGTTCTATCACTTTACGCGCTCCAAACTTGGCGCGAGATAGTGGCGATGATACAACGTGTTGCAGCGGATATCTGGAGAGGTATGACGCAGCTTCAATGGCCTCCAACTCTCCAAGTGGGGACAGTGAAACATCCTGTGCACCGTAATATACTGCACGATCGCCTCCCTGTAACGACGATTGATATTAAAATATATGATTCAGGGACTTAAGCACAGAGACAATGACTCTCAATATGATGATCATTTACTTACTGGGTTAATAACTTCTCCATGGCGAACCATAAAGAGCCGCTTGTATCTGAAACACAGTGATGTTCAAGTAGAAGGAATAGTACAAAGACAGATATATCAATGTCAGATGAGTGTCAATTGTTTGCGTGTACATAAAATATAGTTAATCGCTAGATGCAGAAGAATCACTACTCACCCATCTGGAATAGGATCTAGAAGAGGGATGTTATCCACATCGCTCATAATAGCCGGAGCAGCGTTGATCCCTTCAGCCCATGCATCCGCTGTTTTTTCTCCACGAAGCATTGTTTTCGTGTACAGTTTGTTCACTACTACTCGGCGAAATATGAACGATTGAGACGGCGCTTGAAAGGCGAGGGAGAGATGCAATTGTAAATACGACGATATGCACAACGACAGCAATCTCATCACAACGTTCGATACGCGGTCTTTAGGAGAGGAGTTCGGGGAGGTCCCGCCGAAAGCTACCTAGTGCATGCGTGCGTTTGTTGAGTTTTGTCGCGGAGTCGGTATTACAACTGCCACATATCGCAATGAATTCAAATACAGTACGTCATCGAGCAGCCGCGAAGCAACACGCACCCGCTCGCACTATTAGCTGGGACTCTAACCCAAAGGGTGGCAGTAGTATCGCTCAGCAAAACAAGAAAATTCACGCTGGCTTATTGTATCGAGTAATTTCGATAGTATCTCTGTTCACCATTACTATGCTTTTGATTTCAAGAGCAAATAAATCTCACCGTACAACTATAATCAGCGGAGGGAGAGAATACCTTTCATTTGTTACTGTAGTAATGCCAAGGTAAGTACGATGCCTTTGCGCTGGTTACACATAACCCGTTTGATCATGATCTCATCGACCGGGGCAATATCATTTGCAGTGTCGTAAATCCTGAAGCCAGATCGCTTCGACTCGCCAATATTGCTAAGACATGGGGGCCGTCGTCAAATGCAATCTTTGTTGTACATAACATGAATGAATACGTTGACGGACAGAATATAGATGAAGCGCCAGAGTCAAGAACATACCCTCAAAATTTACTATTACCTGAACAAATTAATGTCGATGCAGGGGTGGCGCGACTAGAGCATGTTATAAGAAAGCTGCACAAGGATATCAACGCCGAATTTGTCTTTTTTGTTAACGATCATACATTTGTGTTACCTGGTAATCTATGCAAGTTCCTGAAGGAACATGATAGTTCAAAAGATCTATACGCTGGCCACGCCCTGAAACGAAAGAGTGAAACTGCATTCAATTCCGGCGCAGCTGGCTATGTGCTGTCGCGAACTACCATTGAGAAACTGATCAACGAATGGGATAAACCTGATTCCAAATGCTCGTTGGCTTCCGCATCTAAGTGGCTGCAAGGTAATCCAGGTCTCTTGACTGCACAATGTTTTCAGCAAGTTCTAAACATTTCATTAGTCGACACACGTGACAAGGTTGATCTGTCTCACAAGTTTCATGCATATGGACTGGTTCGGACCGTGACGGGCGCAGTCGACCAATGGTATGAGAATTCGCACAAAACCCTTGACGAGATTTTAGAAGTTGATTCAAAGTATCATCATAAACTACAACACGGAACTAAATGCTGTTCGGTTGACACAGTGAGCTTTCACTACGTCGAATCAGAAGAGTGTTTAGCTTTTTGGGACGTTCTTGATAAGGTAAATGCATCACCGCTCATGTCAGATACAGATTTGATAGATCTGTTGATGAAAACATGGCCAAGTCAAAAAGAGGCTTTGGGCTTTTATGCTCATGCATTACCTGATACTCAACCAGCAATTATATCAGAAATTTTACAAGTTGTGAGAAAAGTGTCGGCTGGAGTGTTACCTAAAATGTGTTAATAGTAGTGGATGCTAAGATAGAAATACCATTCTATCGGTTATGCATTATGGAATCACGACATATATTTCTCACATGCTGTCTGCATCGATCGACTCGTAAGATGAGGCATTCAATACAAACACAGGTATAAGCTTGAGTGCCTTTATTCGAAGCATGCAGTGCAGCAACTACACACAATTTGGGGTGCTCCACCTCCCTTCGGTGGCTGACAATCTGAATGCAAAACTCCCAAACTCCCACCGCCGGTGGTGTTAAGTATTCGGCAAATGGAATCATCGACTGCACCTGTCAAGTCATTGTTTTGTAACAGTAGCTCCTCTAGAAATAAGAACTCTCCCTCGGCAATGACAGGTAGTGTCCCGGTCAGCAAGTTATCATTCAACCAAAGATCTTGTAATCTTGGACTTGCACCATAGTTCTCAGGAACTGTCCCTGTTAGTGCATTATTGTTCAGGTACAGTATTCTTAATGCCTGCAAATTCCCACCAAAGATATCGCTGTTTATTGGCCCAGTTAGTTTATTCTGCTCGACGGAGAGGAATTCAATCGCCTCGAAGGATCCAAATTCGACCGGTATCGTTCCCGTTAACATGTTATCCTGCAGCTCAAGCTCCTTGAGATTAACTAGATTACCAAACCCCGCGGGGATAGTCCCAGTAAGCTCATTGAAACTGTACCATAACTTTGTCATCTTTGTCAAGTCACCAATGGCATCGGAGATTGAACCCGACAAAGAATTGTTTTTTAATACGACCTGTTCTAGTGCAAGGTTGGTATAGAACTCTTCGGGTATCGTCCCGACTAGTTGATTACTCTCCATATCGACCCATTCGAGCTTGTCAAGGTTACCAATCTCAGTCGGTATAGTCCCGGTGATCTGATTGTTGTAGATGAGGAATACCTCAAGATCAACAAGATTACCAATTTCAGTAGGTATTGACCCACTAATTTCATTATCAGCAAACCAAAGATTTTGCAACCTTGTCCATGAACCAACTTCCGGAGGGATTGTACCACCAAAGTTATTGATACTTGCCCTAAAGTTAACAAGGTTCGTCAAAGGCATGTACTCTGGTTGGAAGAGATTGCCATCCATGTTGTTTGACTCGATATCGAATGTCTCGAGTGATGTGAGTAGACCGAGTGTCGTTGGGATTGGCCCCGACTGTGCATTAAAGAAAGAGATGTAGGATGTCAGGTAGACGAGTACACCAATTTCTGGTGCGATGGTACCAATCATATTGTTTGCTTGCAAGTTGAGATACAACACATTGCCAAACTCATCGCAAACTAGCTGATCATACGTCCCATTCGTATTAGTAGATGATCCACTTATTTCACTTCCCCAATCACAATAGTTCTTTCCACTCAACCACACACCCTCTGGTGCACTCTTGTCTATATTAGGATTGGCACCGGCATTCCACTCATTTCCACCAAGACTAAAGTATAGCACTGCCAATGCGTACCGTTGCTCATTCAATACTAACTGTACGTCACCACCACAATACTCTATTGGAGTTGCTGCGTCACATTCTTCAAGGATCCAATCACGTGCCAAACTTTGTGCCGATGCCGGATCTGAGAGTGCGTCGAGTGTGCCCATACGTATACTAATCTGTTCAATCTGATATAGTAATCGGTTGGCACAGGTAATCGGATTGGCACAGTCAGTCTCTGTTGGTGCATTCGAGATAGTCGGCGCGGGTGTCGGAGCGACTGTTATCATGCTCATGCTATTATCTCCATTTAGTTCAAGGATAAGCGAAAGCATATCCATTTCTAGCGACCTTCTTGATTCGGTGAGTCGACGTCGACTACTGCCCACGAGTGATACACTATTTTGTCGCACGTCTTGTATCTGCTCCGATGGCGCTGAGCTTTGTCTCATTTCGAGTCTACTTTCATGATATCCATTATATTTTCTTTTTCGTAGTAATATTGGATCCTCGCTTGATACTTGTCCAGCAACGCCAGCAGCCAACGTGGTTAAGGATGTGAAGACGACACCGAGCGCCGCTAGTCTCGCACCCGCACCCATCCTTCTTGTTCGATGTAATGACTTATTTGACGATTTGGATGATGATAAAGTTCGAGTCTCTTTCTCTCTGATGATGATGATGATGATGATGATTATTGAGATGTTAGTTACATTCCAGTCTCTATTCACTTTTTCAATCGACGTTCAAACCAGGCGTCGAGGCCCCCCGGCAGCCTCGAACGGACAAAAGAAAAGTAAAGAATCCTCTGACCCGCGACTCGAATCAAAACTCACGTGCCCCTGCGGCTGCATAACTTGTGTGAGGAGGTGCCACCTCAATGTTTGTATTGCACCTTATGCTCCCTCAATAACTACGATACAACAACCAGGTCTTGGTATTGTTCACGCATTCACCAACCTGATTCTCAGAGCCACCAAAAACTTTGACTACTCGCTGACCTTGTCTTCTCCTTCGACTTGTATCATCCTATTACCTAAATACCAATTGGATGGACCACCGCTTGATGAAGATGGAATGTACTCCTAAATGAAATACCTGTTACCTCTCTAGGTGCATTTTTCATCAACTTATTCCAACTTCTTAGGATCCAAATCAAAAGTTTATGCCCAGTTTAGGTATCCTCCGCGACTAGGTAGAGGCAGTTTAAGTGGGTAAGATCAGTAGCAAAAGGTACCAAAAACAAACGGACTCGACAGGGCTTGAACCTGTGCGGGCAAAGCCCAGCAGATTTCAAGTCTGCCCCATTAACCACTCTGGCACGAGTCCCATAGTTTGCACTATCATAATAATAATATTTCTAATGCGCACAAAATAGTATCGCAGGTCAAACATTCCATTTTGTGAGGCTTCCCACCATATTGACCATAACTATGCGGGTATGGCCTGATGGATAATATCTGAAGATAAGAATGGATAGCCAAGAAGGAATAGATCATGATTATAGTCTGAATTATGTTGATTGGACAAATATTGAGTGAGATATTAATGGTCAAAGTAAAAGCCTCCAACGAACCCCTACCTGAGCATGAATCAAATAGTTGCCTTGTTCATGATCTGTGACTGACAGATAGAATGGAGTCAAGGTTTGTGATCCAGATTCGTTCCACTGGATACCCAAAAAACATGTTGTGTGGGAAGTCACAAACCACTCACTACTGAACTACTACTACTACGCTATGGTGTACTCCTCATCCTCAGTTTCCACAATTTGAGTTTTAATACTGCTAATGCTCTTGTCATTGGTGTCGGATACATAGGAGAGAGAATCATCATCTCCAGTAGAGATTAGGTACGGCAGCACATATCCAATTATAACTGCCTTAGAAATTCTAATTGATCAATTCTGACTTTCTTCTTGCGATCCTGGTTGATATTCTCATTCACAGTCATCCTCACTTTCCACAGTGCAATCTCCAATATTGTTGTAACCTCCTCCAGTCTAGGCAGTTCATCTTCAAAGTGGGAAATTCTTCTATGAATAGGACGCAAAATATCCAAGTTATGCCTCTTCCATTTGAAAATGGCAGTCTGAATCATATGTCTGATATGATCACGCCAAACTTTGAAGGGAAGGGCTTCCCTGCGATCCTACATGCAGCACATGAAGAGAAAACACATCGTTCTTGAAGTAGACTCCGGTGGAAAGAGGAAGGCTGTGCAAACTCATCAAGTAAATACTCCCAATCAATTGGCTGCTCAGGAAAGTGTATTTGCCTCACATGTAGCAGATTCTCAATGCTTTCCTTCGGCGTATCAGTCCTCCCCATTGTCTCCACCATCATAGTCCAGTTGAATGCATCAAAATTGCATACAACAGTGGTAGCAGTGGTAGCGCCCCCCACCTATCTTCTGTGATTAGATTTGTGGGGTACTTCTCAACAATAAAACGATACACCTCCAGATTGTGTACAGACGAGCAAGTCAGAATATGAAGGGGTGTCATCCCCAAACAATCTTGTTGATTGCCAGACAGATTAAGCTTACTACGTAATGTCCGACGTTGACACGATCTACTGTTAGTTTCTGCAATGAGTCTTTGCAGCACTCCCTCATGATAAGACGATAGTAGACCACACTGTGCACTGGCAGTATATCAAATCGATGTCTCAGCTCTCTTAATATTCTTTTCTCAGAGTCACCAAATATCTGTTGAAGATCGTGATTGCGTTTGTGTTCCTCACTCCTTCATTACATACCAAAGATATGATCGCCAAAGACAGCATTGGGCGGAAAGGCCACGTTTCGTAGACAGAAACAATTGTAGACTGTCAATCTATTAACCTGCCTAATACACTCTGGAATCTCAAGCGAAAAAATGGATGTGCATGTGTGCAACATGCCGGTGGGTATCACGGTAATGAGGGGTGGGACTCTAAAGTTGGTGAAGGTGCAGCCAGCGAACACTAAATATCCAATCTTTCCATGTCATCGTGGAGACGAATAGGACATCGAAGAGAGCCTGAGAAGGCTTCGTCGTTAATCCTCCTACTGAGTTGGGGATATTGATCTTCGTTATGGAATAATTGTAGTAATTCGAGAAGGAACTTTTCCCAATTTCAATAAGGGTTCACGGCAGCTCCAGTCCCCAAAATGCTAGAGGAGGGATGGACGTGACGGAGTCATCGACACGAACACGAACCACATCCATTGGAACAGCACCCCACCAGCTCCTATATTTATAACAGCTCCTACTTCCCCCGTGAGACGAAGACATCAGTATTCAGCAATCAATTTCTCATGATGGACAATGGGCCGGGCGGGAAAGAGACAACCGACGAGGAGTACTCGAGGAGTACGTAATACATCGCAACTCGAGAGGTGCTGAATAATAGGGTGGGATGATAGAGCCATCAAAAATGAGTAAACTCATTTTGTTGGCTGTTGTCGTCGGCACGCTGATTCTGCCCCAATCCTCGGGATACCTAATCAATCGTGGGGAACAATACAAATACCACCACCCTTCACACGCATTCTCCTTCCATCGACAGCGATATGAACCATTACGAGCAATTGCCGAAAATCATATCAAGACAGAGACAATCAAGACTGATGACGTAGTTATAGACAAACGGCACAATCACATTGATCAATACCCCGAAACTTCAGAAGAAGTAATTTCAACTGTAAAAGAGCATGGAATCAAATCTGATGAGCTCAATAAGAGAACTACTCTTGAAGAGGGCAGTCGGAATAGATATGACTCTGATGACTCTTCAATACGCGCCACCTTGGCAAGGACAGTCAAACTCCACCGTGCAGGGATTACTGGACGATCATCATTAGCTAAAACACATGTTGAAAGAAGAAGAATAGGTGGTGAGAAAGGTGTGGGTGCTGTAAGTTGGGTGCTAGGTAAAATGCGCATGACAGCCGGGGCATCATTGATAACTAGACAGAATGATGACAGCCACAAGTGGAAGAATGCGATTCAATCAACTGTATCAGATATGCTAAATAGTCAAGATACTCTCATTCAACAACAAATAGATGTGCTGCCACCTCCGGGGACGAAATCAATTGGAGTATTAGGAGAGATAATTCAAGACCCACTACCGGAAATCATCCCTCGTCCTGGTACATATTTAGTCGGCGCTGGTAGCAGAGACGAATCCAGACTGACTGTACGTTGCTCAATACCACACACTTCCGATGATACGCATATTGCCAATCTTCGGCTATCAGTATTCTCTCAATTTGACAAAGAGCAGCAACGCATATTTCGCAATCGATCATTGGAGGTACTTAATATACGACGAAGAAAAGGTGCAGTGGTTTTAGTTGCGGAGGAAGAAACGCAAAGTGTAAATACAAGGGATCCACATTATCTTAATGAAATGCAAGCTCGGATTGAGAAAGGACTTGATAATGGAGCAAGACAAAGTAATCAATTCGTTGCTGAATCATGTCTCGACAGTATATCACCAACGTTGACTGTACGACCTGGCCGAGACGTAACAGTAACATCTGTCTCTTCTGGGGTTGCCGTCGTAGATGATACTAAATTCATTGCCACAATTGGTGATGGAATAATCATTGGTAGCGTCGAATGTAGTCACCAAGAATTCAAAGGGACAATGTTAGGAAATTTACGACCTACGGGGTCACTCATGTATGTAACCGAAGTGGCAGTCAGATCAAATGCACGTAGATGTGGAGTGGGTGCCATGTTGATGAAAGGAGTTGACAAAGTTGCCAACCTTCGTAATGTTGAGACCATATACCTTCACGTCGATGTGACCAATCGTGTTGCATGTTCCATGTATGAAAAATGTGGCTATCATTACCTGGACAAACGATTGCCCATGTATGCTGAGTTTACTGCGTCTTTAAATTTGCATGATGGTGCTACACATGGTCGTTCACACTTCTTAATGTGTAAGAATTTGGTTGACAGGACTACGTGGTTAGACGACGACGAATCAAATTGGACTGCGCTGATAAATGAGTTGTGATGCGGTGTGAATTTACCCACTGCCCCCCCAATATATATCTCTGACGTTCTTATCTAATAAGTATTGTCGTGTCAATTTGTTAAGTATATTGCATTCTTTATAAGTCAGGAAACAGTACGTCGCCGATGACACTCTCTGACCACTCATTTCCATATAATCGTTGAAGCATCGGTCGAGCCGGATCGTTGGTACGACGATACTCCAAATAATCTAACTGTCCCCTCCGAACAGGATTATTGTTGATTGTCGTTGTCGATGGGTGTGCGAACTCGAGTATTCCAGAATCAACATCGCATTGAACGGCGCTCATAAGCTCCATATACAAATCAGTATACTCTCGGAATGCCTCCCACACCACCGTATTAACAGTATCCATTGCATCCTTATCACCAAGTCGTGTCCAGAGAGCGTAGGGTGAAAAGAATCGTCGTGCCTTCTCCGGTATATCTCCACCCCATGCTAACAGCGGTGCGATGGAATCATTATCACTCTTTTGATATTTGGAATGCAACGTCCGAAGTCTATCTTCGAATAACGAATATCGTTCGGGGAATAACGAGTAGATTGACTTTCCTTCCTCATTCTCCTCGTCAAGAGGCAAGACCGGTTGGAAGTCCAATGCCACCAAATGCTTATTACCCGGTAAAGTCACAATATCTGCCCCAAATATAGGAAGACCCAAATACCTCTCCTTCCCTGAAATATTGCTGCTATCGTTCCGATGTCGAATGCAAGCGGATGGAAATGACACAAAATTGAGCACGTGTATTGTCATATTAGTAATCAGCGCCTCTTTGGTTGGCGTTTGTGTTTCGAGGAAGGCTGTACGTGATAAGCGGAGTGCCTGTGGATTATTCAAGCTATCAATGTTACCATTATTGTCGTGCCCGTCCTCTATCACTTTTCTATCAAATTCAAGAAATGGAAATCGAGATACCGAACGAATCGTGGCGACGACGTTTGTACCGGGAGATGCATTCTTTACTGGCGAAGCGTTCGTTCTCAGTCTGTCCGGCACCGTGTCATACAATGCTGCTTTGTTGTCATCATTATCCGTCATTAGTTTGTCCCATGCATAGTCATGAAATTTGCGATACAGATTGATGCGTGTGAGTGGCCGATAATCATCACCGGAGCGACAATGATGATGTTGATGACGGCCACGACGAGCTACAACAAATAATCCGGGGTATGACGTGGCAGACGATGCTGTAATGATGGTTGAGAATGCAATAGCGGTGGTAGCTGAAGTAGAAGTCACCATTGAACACTGTGGATGCGTTGTTCGGTGGTTTTGGTGTTGTGTTGTTTCCCGCCAAACAGAGTTAGTTGTTTGGGGAGGAGTTAGAATTGTTAGTATGTAGTTACATACGTACGTAAGCTAGTCACTTCTCTTCCCTTTTCATCTTGACTTCCATCATCGTTGGTAGTCGACGTGGACGTCGTCCGCCTATGCTGGTGGAAGTCCATCAGGTTTTGAGCCCTTTAACACTCTTTTGCTACCCCATCATCGCGTAGAAGGGGGAGGCAAAAACTTGCCTTCATCTACGTCGAAAAGCGACCACGATCCGTCATCGTGCGTGGTGCACCATCACAGCATTTTGACGTTGAATCGACTCCTACAGCATTGACGATCATCCCAATGCCGACGAGTCCCAATGATAGAACAGCTGAGCGGCTGCCATCACGCCCGCTTGCTCCAGCTGAGCGGCTGCCACCACGCCCGCTCGCTTCGAATGACAATTATTTGTCATATCCCTCGGTGCAAAATAACAACAACAACAACTACACACCGAGGGTTAATAGTCCTCATTCCCACCCTCCCCACCACGAGGGAATGAGAGACCAATCACTTTCCTCGCGCCCGTACACGGTGAGGGATAGTGATTCATACGGGTTGATGACGCCCATGTCTGCGAATAATAATACGACAACAAAGTCATCATCGATATCGTCGAACCATAGTAATAATTATAGTAATATTAGTAACCATAATGATAATTAAAGTAATAATATTAATAATTATCATACTCCCTCGACGATATCATCCCCTCAATCCCACCATCGACACCATCAGGGATGCGGAGGGGCATCATCTACAAATTCCCCCCACTCCAAATATACAGAGGAACGTGTAGAATCAATATTGGCATTATCACCATTGCCAATATTGAGCAAAGTACCAGGTCTCAGTGATAATCAAGTGCGTGATCTGAGGCACATATTACCACTTGATTATCAGCCTGTGTGCTTTGCCAGCAACAACAACGCTTTCCACCTCGCACTGCTGGCATGGAGATATGATACTACCCTATCCCAGCCAGGTGCTGCATTAGAGTACCTTGAAACGCACCTTCATAAACGATGCATGCCAGGGTACACTCCCACCTACTGGAAAGCTCAGACACGACATCACTCGAGTGACATCGACTACATTTATAAACTTGCACTTAAAATTGACGACCAGGTAGAACGTCGTCAATACGCTATGTCACTCCTCTGGCATAATGTCTGGTTGTTGCAATATTCGCCATCATCCACCAAACCGACTCTGGGGATGATTATTGGCATAAGCATTGCATACTGGATGAGGAAATTGTATAAGATACATGTTGGTGACGAACGGTTTGCCACAGTCATACTCGACGAAATTCATCACCAACACGTCAGGCTATGCCAACTAGATGCATGGCACCGTCACATAGTACGACGGTCCAGGCTACGCCAAATAGATACAATGATAGATGCAATGCTCCGTCAGAAAGTACGACGGTCCTCTCCTCTTCCTACCATCCCATCACCCCAGGAGAGAGGAGCGGAATCAAAATCAATGTCTGTGGTGCCTACCTCATCTACAAAACCACATACATTGTCGAGCCACCTCCATCCTACTCGGGCTCGTATGGGTGCGGTGACAACCCAATCTGTCAGTGTCAAACATACAGATAAAATGCCACCACCAGATGCTTCTCGCCGACGTTATGAGAAGTCATCTTCCTCTCCTCCTCCTCCCATTTCATCAACCCAGGACAGGGGAGCGGAAACAAAATCAATGACAGTGGTGTCTGCCTCATCCTCATCCGCAGCACCACTAGCATTGTCGAGCCACATCCATTCCACCCAGGCTCGTACGGGTGCGGTGCCGACCCAGTCTGTGTCTATGCCACACACGGCTAAACAGCCACCAGAAGATGCTTCTCCTCGACGACGTGAGAAGTCATCCTATCCTCCCTCCCAATCCACACAAAAGAGGGGAGGGAGAATTCAAGCCAAGACTAGTCATTCCATCTACGAAGTTGACAAAGCTGTCCATATCCAACGTTTATGGCGTTCTCTACAACAACGAATTAGAGTTCGTATTTCCCGTCGCATTCAACAAATACGTGTACTTCATGCCGTACTTGTACTACAACATTGTATTCGTGGTCTACTACTACGTAAACAATATGAACGACGCTCCCACACCAAACAGCTACTTCGTCAAACTTCCAAGCATACTCAGCAAGTCAAGGCCAAGCAAACCCAGTCCAACCGGGGAGGTAATCGTCGACCTCCACCTATACCGCTTGAGACATCTATTGGGAGTAATGACTCCGACCGCAAGTTCCTCCAGCATCCCTTCCGTCACCGTGGCATGCAACCAACAAAATGGAAGAAGACGCGCCGTGGCAAACGTAAAACTCCTCGTTGCCGCACTGGTCGTAGGCATACTCCCAATGCTCCAGATCCTACTTTGGATCGTGGGGGGGTTCCGTGGTGTATATCTGACACTACTGA